>WNEY01000426.1_pt1 | contig 27538 bp, 26 predicted proteins | sample 5400531 | NCBI WGS metagenome assembly WNEY01 (sample SAMN13153338, study PRJNA577476) | soil metagenome | isolation source: 200 cm saprolite under Douglas fir tree site 1 | place: USA:California | collected 2015-04-18
GGCGGCGCCTTCGTTTTCGCGCTGGCCCTCATGGCGGTGACGGCGCCGTGGCTGGCGCCCCAGGACCCCGAGCGGACGTCGCTGCGCGTGCGGCTCCTCGCGCCCACGCTGGAGGCGGCCGACGGTCGCGCTCACGCCTTCGGCACCGACCATCTCGGGCGCGACGTGCTCTCGCGGCTGATCTACGGCGCGCGCGTCTCCCTCATCGTCGGCTTCGCCGCCGTCGTGGTGGGCGGATTGGTGGGCTCGACCCTCGGTGTCATCGCCGGCTTCCGGCGCGGCTGGCTCGACACCGTGATCATGACGGTCGCCGACGCCCAGCTCGCCTTCCCCTTCATCCTGCTCGCCATCGGCATCATCGCCGTGCTCGGTCCGAGCTTCCCCACGCTGATCGTCGTCATCGGGCTCTCGGGCTGGGTGTCCTACGCGCGCGTCCTGCGCTCGCAGGTGCTCGGCTTGCGCACGCGCGAGTTCGTGGACGCCGTCCAGGCGCTGGGCGGCTCGGCCGCGCGCGTGGTGCTGCGCCACATCGTGCCCAACGTCCTCGGCAGCCTGATCGTCATCGCGACACTCGAGTTGGCGCGCGCGATCGTGCTCGAAGCGACGCTGTCGTTCCTGGGGCTCGGCATCCAGCCGCCGACGCCGTCCTGGGGCGGGATGATCTACGAGGGACGCGAGTACCTCGACAGCGCGTGGTGGATCTCGACGTTCCCCGGGCTGGTGCTGATGGCGACGTCCCTGGTGGTAAGCCGCACCGGCGACTGGCTGCGCGACCTGCTCGATCCGACGCTGCGCGGGGAGTGAGGCGCGCCTGGTGACGAGGAAGACGGCTTGCTGGCGACGATAGACTGCGGTCACGGGCTCGATGTCGGGCACAACCCGGTGGGGGCCGTGGGAGGGCGTCGTTGACGAGCCGCCATCTGGTCGTGTGTTCCTGGTCGACGTGGACAACACTCTGATCGACAACGACCGCATCGCGGCTGATACCTCGAGCGCACGGTGGGCCGCGAGTGCCAGGAGCGCTACTGGGCGATTTTCGAGGAGCGGCGGGTCGAGCTGGGCTACGCAGACTATTTGGGCGCGCTGCAGCGCTATCGGATCGAACACCCGCGCGATCGACGTGCTCGAGCGGATCGAGCTCCATCCACAGCTCGTCGGCCCCGTGATGCCACGACGAGCAGAGATTGAGCGCCAGCTCGGTCAGCGACTCCGCCCGGATCTCGTCGGTCGTCGTCACGCCGCGCGGGCCCGGAAAACGCGCTCGATCGCCGCCTGGGCCTGCTCCTGAATCCGGCGCAGGTGCTCCACGCCCTTGAAGCTCTCCGCGTACAGTTTGTAGACCGCCTCCGTGCCGGAAGGACGTGCCGCGAACCAGCCGTGCTCGGTCATCACCTTGATGCCCCCGAACGGCCGTCCGTCCCCGGGCGCCGTCGTCAGCACGGCGGTGACCGGGTCGCCCGCGAGCTCGGTGACCGCGAGATCCTTCGCCGACATGCGAGTGAGCGCGACCTTCTGCTCGGCGGTGGCTGGCGCGTCGATCCGCTCGTACACGGGCTCGCCGAGCTCACGCGTGAGCTCGCGATAGCACTCTCCCGGGTCCCGACCGGTCCGCGCAGTCATCTCCACCGCGAGCAGCCCCATGACGAGGCCGTCCTTGTCGGTCGTCCAGACCGTGCCGTCCCGCTGGAGAAATGAAGCGCCGGCGCTCTCTTCGCCCGCGAAGCCCAGCGAGCCCTCGAGGAGGCCATCGACGAAGTACTTGAAGCCCACCGGCACCTCGACGAGCCGCCGGCCAAGTCGGGCGGTCACACGGTCGATCATGCTGCTGCTGACGATCGTCTTTCCGATCGCCGCCCGGTTCGGCCACCCAGGCCGATGGCGGAAGAGATACCAGATGGATGCGGCGAGGTAGTGATTGGGATTCAGCAGCCCGACGCTCCGACTCACGATGCCGTGGCGATCGGCGTCGGGATCGGTGGCGAACGCGAGGTCGAACCGGTCACGGAGACCGATCAGTCGCGCCATCGCATACGGCGACGACGGATCCATCCGGATCGCTCCGTCCCAGTCGACGGTCATGAAGCGGAAGGTCGGATCGATCTCGCGGTTGACGACGTCGAGGTCGAAGCTGTAGCGGTCGCCGATCGGCTGCCAGTAACCCAGGCTGGCGCCTCCCAGGGGGTCGACGCCGATCTTGAGCGTCGTGCCGCGAAGCACGTCCATGTCGATCACCGTAGCGAGGGCTTCGACGTACGAGGTCAGGTAGTCGAAGCGGTGCGTCGTGGCCGCCTGCCGGGCACGCTCGTACGGGATCCGGGCCACGCCGCGCAGGCCGTCGGCGAGGAACGCGTTGGCCCTGCTCTCGATCCACTCGGTGACCGGCGTGTCGGCGGGACCGCCCGACGGGGGATCGTACTTGAACCCTCCGTACTCGGGCGGGTTGTGCGACGGCGTGATGACGATGCCGTCGGCGAGTGTCTTCGTGCGACCGCGATTGTGGGCAAGAATCGCCTGGGAGACCACCGGGGTCGGCGTGACGCCGTCGTGGGCGTCGAGCATGACCTCCACGCCGTTGGCCGCCAGTACCTCGAGGGCGGTGGCCCGGGCAGGCTCGGACAGGGCATGCGTGTCCCGGCCGAGGAAGAGCGGTCCATCGATCTCGTGCGACTGGCGATAGAGACAGATCGCCTGGGTGACGGCGAGGATGTGCGCCTCGTTGAATCCGGCCTTTAATGACGAGCCCCGGTGTCCCGAGGTTCCGAACGCCACCCGCTGCACGGGCACGGACGGGTCCGGCCGCTCGGTGTCGTACGCCCTGACCAGCTCCGGGACGTCCACCAGCAGCGAGGGCGGCGCCGGTCTCCCGGCGAGTGGATCGGTCTTCACCGTGCGCGTGCTCAGCCGCGCCTCGGCCGTACCACCACGACCACGGACCGCGGCCCCACGACGTAAGGCGCCGATGTCAGTGGCACGGCACGGGGCGGCTCGCGGAAGTCGTCGGGGCTGTCGCCGGCGGTGTCGACGATGCGCCGCCACTCCGAGGCCGCACCGTCCTGGATCGTGAACGCGAGCGGTTCCCGGTACGCGTTGATCATCACGTAGAGGTCATCGTCACCCTGTGACGCTCCAGAGAGACAGAACGCGAGGCTCCTCGAGTCGTCGGAGAGGTCCACGACCGATCCGACACCATGCCAGCGCAGGTCCTCGCGCCAGAAGCGGCTCCGGCACAGCGAGGGATGGGCTTTGCGAAATGCGATCATCAGCCGGGCGAAGCGAAAGACGTCGGCGTGCGACTCGAGCCGATTCCAGTCGAGCCAGGTGGTCTCGTTGTCCTGGTTGTAAGGATTGTTATTCCCGCCCTGGGTCTGGAGGAACTCATCGCCCGCGCGCAGCATCGGCGTGCCGTTGGCGAGCAGGAGCAAGCACAGGAGGTTCTTGGCCTGGCGCTTGCGCAACGCGATCACCCCGGTGGGCGCTCCGCCGTCGCCCTCGAATCCAGAATTCCAGCTGATGTCCGCCGGCCCGTCGCTGTTGCCGTGGCCGTTCGCCATGTTGCGTTTCGTGTCGTAGGAGAGCAGGTCCCAGAGCGTGAATCCGTCGTGCGAGGTCACGTAGTTGACGCTCTGAAAGGCGTGATAGGCGTTCGCCACGTCATCCGGGAAGAGGTCGCTGCTTCCGTACAGTCGCTGCATCATCGCGCCGATCATTCCCGGGTCGCCGCGCACGAACCGCCGCACGTCGTCGCGGAACCGGGCGTTCCATTGCGCCCAGGTGATCCCGGGGAACGCCCGGCCGAGCTGGTACGCGCCGGCGGCGTCCCATGGCTCGGCGATCAGACGCAGCCCGGCCAGCTCGGGATCGGACGCGATCTCGCTGAAGATCGGCGGTTCCTCGTAGCTGAGCGAGCCATCAGGATTCCGGGCGAAGACCGAAGCGAGATCGAAGCGGAATCCGTCGACCCGCATCTCGCGCGCCCAGTAGCGCAGGCTGTCGAGGATCATCCGCCGCACGTAGGGGTTCGCAGAGTTCAGGGTGTTGCCGGTTCCCGTGAAGTCCTCGTACGGGGCGTCCGCCCGGTCGGACATCATGTAGTAGCTGTCGTTGTCGATGCCTTTGAAGCTGTAGACAGGGCCACGATGGTCGCCTTCGCCGGTGTGGTTGTAGACGACGTCGAGCACGACTTCGATGGACGCCGCGTGGAGGGCCTGGACCAGGGACCGGAACTCGGTGTGCTGCTCACAGGTCTCGCGCGCGCGCGCCCAGCGATCATGGGGCGCGAAGAAACCGAGCGGCATGTAGCCCCAGTAGTTGCCGTCGGACGGATCGAACTGGAACACGGGCATGAGCTCCACAACCGTCACCCCGAGCTCGACGAGGTACGGGATCTTCTCGATGAGCCCGGCGTACGTTCCACGCCGCTCTTCCTTCACTCCCGAGTTCGGATGGGCGGTGAAGGCTCCCACGTGGAGCTCGTAGACGACCGTGTCCGCCTCGTGGCGAGGGCGCCGGTCGTCACCCCAATCGAAGTTGCACTCCGTGGGGCCGGCGATCAGCAGGCCGACGGGCGCGCGACCGGCATTCGACCCGGGCCGTCGCGCGGCCTCCCGGTCGAACTCGGGCGGAAAGAAGATCGCTCTGGCGTACGGATCGAAGAGGATCTTGTCGGGATCGAACTGGTGGGGGGCCGACCGCGGCCCGTCGATCGAGTACGCGTAGTATCGCGCGCCCGGAGCGGCCGTGACCGGGATGCGGCAGTGCCACACGTGGCCGGACTTGTTCCGTCCGGGGTCGCATCGGTACGTGAGCACGGGCGTGCGGAGGTCATCACCGTACAGCAACAGCGTCACCTGCTCGGCATGCCGGGCATAGATCGCGAAGTTGTACGCGTGGTCGTCGGCCGCCCACGTCGCTCCCAGCGGCAACGGGAGCCCCTCGACGGTCGCCCAGGACGTCATGAGGCTGGTGATCCGAGGAGGGCCTCCGCCTCGTACACGACCCGGTCGGCCGTGAAACCGAGTTCCTTCATCACCACGTCGCCCGGCGCCGACGCGCCGTATCGGTCGAGCGCGATGATCGCGCCGCCTGGGCCGACCCATCGCTCCCATCCCAGCGACCGGCCTGCCTCGACCGCCAGTCGCGTCGTGACGGAGGACGGCAACACGCTCTCGCGATATTCCGGCGGCTGGTCCTCGAACAGCTCCCAGCACGGCATGGACACGAGCCGCACCGTGACGCCCTTCGCGGCGAGCCTCGCTTCGGCGCCGACGATGAGCTGCACCTCGGAGCCGGTCGCCATCAGGATGATATCGGGCTGACGGGAAGACTCGGAGCGCGCGTTCAGGACGTACGCGCCACGGGTGAGCCCCTCGGCAGAAGCATAGACCGAGCGATCGAGCGTCGGCACGGCCTGGCGCGTGAGTGCCAGCGCCGTCGGGCGGTTTCGGTTTTCGATCGCGACCCTCCATGCCCATACCGTCTCGTTGGCGTCGGCGGGCCGGATGAAAAGAAGCTCCGGGATGGCTCGAAGCGCGAGGAAGTGCTCGACCGGCTGATGAGTCGGGCCATCCTCGCCGACGCCGACACTGTCGTGCGTGTACACCCAGATCGAGCCGAGCCGCGACAGCGCCGAGAGCCGCACGGGTGGCCGCATGTAATCCGAGAAGGTGAGGAACGTGGACCCGAACGGGATGACACCGCCGTGGTAGGCAAGGCCGTTCACGGCGGCGCCCATGGCGTGCTCGCGGACGCCGAAGTGAATGTTGCGCCCAGCGTAGCCCCAGACTCCCCCGGCTGCTCCTTGAACCCCGGCGTTCGAGAGAGAGGGCGGCTCGAAGTCGCCCTCACCCTTGAGTGACGTGTACGTCGACTCCTCGAGATCCGCCGCGCCGCCGACGAGCTCGGGGAGTCTGCTCGCCAGCACTTGCAGCGTCGCTTCCGACGCTTTGCGCGTGGCGAGCCCCTTGGAGTCGACGGAGAACACGGGCAGGTCGGTATCCCAGCGGGGCGGCAACTCGCCGGCCAAACGCCGCGCCAGCTCCGAGCCGAGCTCCGGGAAAGCCGCCTGGTAGGCCGAGAGTCGGCGGCGCCAATCCTGTTCCAGCACCTTGCCGCGCTCGATCGCCGAGCGAACGTTCGAACGTACCTCGTCGGGAATCAAGAACGCGGGCTCGACCGGCCAGTCCAGGTTTTGCTTGGCCGCTCGCACTTCGTCGGGACCGAGCGGGCTGCCATGCGCCTGGAAGGTTCCCTGCTTGTGTGGGGCCCCGAATCCGATGATCGTCCGGACCACGAGGAGCGACGGCCGCTCGCCCGTCTCCTGCGCCACCCGCAGCGCCTTGTCGACCGCAGCCAGGTCGTTGCCGTCCTCCACCGACTGTACGTGCCAGCCGTAGCTCGCGAACCGTGCCCCGACGTTCTCGGTGAACGTCAGCGACGTCGTCCCCGAGAGCGACACGTGGTTGCTGTCATAGAGCACGATCAGCTTGCCGAGCTTGAGGTGCCCGGCGAGCGAGGACGCCTCCGCCTGAACTCCCTCCATCATGTCGCCGTCGCTCGCGATGACGTAGGTCCGGTGATCGATGATCTCGTGCCCGGGACGGTTGAAGCGCGCGGCGAGATGCGCCTCTGCCATGGCCATCCCGACTGCGTTCGCGATGCCCTGGCCGAGTGGTCCGGTCGTCGCTTCGACACCGGGCGTCAGGTGATACTCCGGATGGCCGGGGGTCGCGCTGCCCCACTGACGAAACCGCTTGATCTGCTCCAGCGACAGGTCGTATCCGCTCAGATGGAGAAGCGAATACAGCAGCATGGAACCGTGTCCGGCCGACAGCACGAAGCGGTCGCGGTCCGGCCAGCTCGGATTCGACGGGCTGTGCCGCAGGAATCGCGTCCACAGAACGTAGGCCATCGCGGCCGCGCCCATCGGCAGGCCGGGGTGACCAGAGTTGGCGTGCTGCACGGCGTCGACCGACAGGAAACGGATCGTGTTGATTGCCAGCTCGTCGAGATTCGGCTCGGTCATATCCGATACCCTTTCGCGATCACACAGTACACCACGTCATGGGAGCGTGACCGGCGCTTCGGGCCTCGACATCGTGGTGATGCGGCCCTCGTCCCAGACGAGGACGGTGTGCGCCATGCCCACGAAGAGTCCCGTGCCAACCACACCCGGGATCGACCTGAGGTTGCCCTCCAGTCGAGTTGCGTCCGCGATGGGGTTCACCGTGCAGTCGAAGATCAGGTTCCCGTTGTCGCTCACGACTGGCGTCGAGCCGTTCGTGCGTAACACAGGCGCGTAGCCTTCCGCGGCGAGTCGCCGCCGACAGAATCCCGCCGCGAATGGCACAACCTCGATCGGCAGCCGTCCCCGAGTCCCGAGCACCGGGACCACCTTGTCGCGGCCGACCAGGATGACGAGCCGGCGCGACGCGGCCGCCACGATCTTTTCTCGGATGAGGGCGCCGCCGTAGCCCTTGATCAAGTCCAGGCGGGCGTCCACCTCATCGGCACCGTCGAGCGTGACGTCGACCGACGGCGCGTCATCCAGCGACACGAGCGGGATGCCGAGCTGTCGGGCCAGCGTCGCCGTGGCCTCCGAAGTGGGGACGGCCGTCATTCTGAGCCCGGCCTGCACTTCCCGGCCCAGGGCGTGGACGAACGCCCTCGCCGCCTGACCGCTGCCGAGGCCGATCACCTGGCCGGGGCGTACGTACGCCAGGGCGTGGGCCGCGAGCGCCGCGGCGTCCGACTCGCTCAAACTGGCCGGCACATCCCCACCTGGCATGGGACGACGTCCCTGTTCACGACGAGAGAATAGTCAACATGCGAGACGAGTGTCGAAGACTTGCTTCGAGGTAACGTCTGTCGGCTAGCCGGCCAGCAGCACCTCGTCGGTCACGCGAACGAGATCGCTGACCACGACGTCGGCATCGCTGCGGACCGCGCCATCGCCGCCCGGCGGAACGATCGCGACGCAGCGCATGCCGGCGCGCCGCGCGGCGATTATCCCGTTCTTGCTGTCCTCGATCACCACGCACTCGCCCGGCGCCACGCCGAGCTTTCGCGCCACGGCCAGGAAAACGTCGGGCTCGGGCTTGCCGCGCGCGACCTCCTCACCGCTGATCACGACGGCGAACCGGTCGAGCACGCCGAGGCAGCGCAGGACGCGCTCGATGAACGACCGCGGCGACGAGGACGCGACGGCGAGCGGCAGGCCACGGCGATGCAGGCGCTCGATGAGGACGAGCGCGCCCGGCATCGCCACGATCTCGTCGTCGGGGCATTCGCCCATGAGCTTCCACTTCTCGGCGATGGCGGCGTCGATGTCGGCGACCACTCCGTGCTCACGGAAGACCGTCGTGAAGAAATCGCGGTCGGGCATGCCCATGTAGGTGCCGCCGGCCAGCACGCCGGGATCGATGCCGAGCCGGCTGAGCAACCGCTCCTCGCTCTGCACGTGGAGGCGCTCGGTGTCGGACAGCACGCCGTCCATGTCGAAGATGACGGCGCGAATCACGAGGCGCCGATCAGCCCCGCCAGTGCGAGAGCTTCTCGTTCAGGTGGTCGAGACCGAGGACGATGGCGATCGACGCGGCAGAGACGAGACCGGTGGCGGCGAACAGCTCGGGCGCGCGGAAGCCGTTGGCGAGGCCGCCCATCACGCTGCCCATGCCGCGCACGCCGGCGAACATCTCCACGATCAACACGCCGAGCAGGCAGAAGACGATCCCGAGACGCAGGCTGGCCAGCACCGACGGCACGATGGCAGGCAGGATGACCTTGACGTAGACCTGCCAGGGGCGCGCGCCATACGAGTGGGCCACCGTCAGCAGGGTGCGATCGACGTCGCGCACGGCCCCCATCACCAGCACGAGGATGGGAAACAGCCCGTGGATGGTCCCGTAGGCGATCGCCGGCGCCGTTCCGAAGCCGAGCATCAGGACGATCCACGGCAGGACGAGGATCTTCGGCATCCCGTACATGGCCACCACGAACGGGTGGAGCGTGTCGTGGAGCGCGCGCACCGAGCCGATGACGATGCCCGCGGTGACGCCGAGCACGGCGGCCAGCACGTAGGCGATGGCGGTCTTGAGCAGCGTGTCGCCGAGCGCGTTCAGAGCCGTCGGGGCGATGGCGCCGAAGCCGCGGACGACCGCGCTCGGCGCCGGCACGAAGAGCGGGTCGACCCAGCCCGCGCGCACGACGGCCTCCCACAGGGCGAGCAGCGCGAGCACGCTGACGGCTTGGAGCGCGCGCACCCGGGCGGTCGCGCTCACCCCGTCCACCTCCGCGCGCGGCGCTCGACCAGGCTGGCCAGCGCGTCGGTGGCGACGATGAGCACGAGCGTGACGATGACCAGCGCCACGTAGTCGGCCGTCCGGAAGAGCCCGTAAGCGTGGTTGATGAGCGACCCCATGCCCGATTTGGAGCCGAGGATCTCGCCGACGATCACGCCGATGACGGCCAGCGCGAGCCCGGTCCGCAGCCCACCCATCAGCGTGAAGAGCATGCCGGGCACCATCACCTTGGTGAAGACGGTGATCGACGAGGCGCCGAAGCTGCGCGCCACCGTGACGAGGTGAGCGTTCACCTGGCGGATGCCGGCCAGCACGGCGAGCGTCACCGGAAAGAAGCCGAGCAGGAAGCCGAACGCGATCTTGGAGGCGGCGTCGAGGCCGAAGAAGAGCATGAGCGACGGATACCAGACGACCGACGGCACCGCGTAGAGCGCGGCCAGGATGGGGCCGTAGGCGCGGCCGAGCACGCGGTTGAGGCCGAGCGCGAATCCGACGCCGAGGCCGCCGGCGACGGCCAGACCGTAGGCGACGACGATCTCCTGCGCGGTGAGGACGAGATGCTCGGGCAGATCGGGATACGAGCGCAGGCGCAGCAGCTCGCCGAGCGCCGGCAGCGCCGCCGACGGCGGCACGTAGATGAGCGGGTTGCCGACGCGCGCGGCGATCTCCCAGAGGACGAGGATCGCGACGAGGATCGCCGCCCGAATGGCGACGATCTTCACGTCTCGCCCATGGCGCGCAGCGACTCGTCGCGGATCTCGCTCCAGAGCTTGGCCCTCAGTGTGACGAGCTCGGGCGACTCCATGAGCCGCGGATAGGGCTGCGCCAGCTCGAGCACGCTCTTGATCCGGCCGGGCCGCGCCGTCATCACCACCACCCGCGACGACAGCGCGAGCGCCTCGTGCAGGCTGTGGGTCACGAAGATGACCGTCCGTTCGGTCCGGCGCCAGATGTCGAGCAGCCACTCGCCCATGAGCACGCGCGTCTGCTCGTCGAGCGCGCCGAAGGGCTCGTCCATCAAGAGGATCTGCGCGTCGACGGCCAGCGCGCGGCCGATGGCGACGCGCTGGCGCATGCCGCCCGACAGCTCGCGCGGATATTTCTCGGCGAAGCGGCGGAGGCCCAGCGGGCCGAGCAGCTCGGTGGCGACGGCACGGCGGCGCTTCTTCTCCACGCCCTGGACCTCGAGGCCGAACTCCACGTTCTCGACGGCCGTGCGCCACGGGAAGAGTCCGGGATCCTGGAAGACGGTGGCCACGCGCTTGGGATCGGGACCGGTCACCGGCCGAGCCTCGATGAGCACGCGCCCGCCGTCCGGCTTCACCAGCCCGCCGACCATGGCCAGGAGCGTCGATTTGCCGCAGCCCGACGGCCCGATGATCGTGCAGAACTCGCCGGGGCGAACGGCCAGCGAAACGTCGCGGATCGCGTCGACGGCACCGGAGGCCGTCTCGTAGCGCTTGCTGACCCCCTCGATCCGGATCAGCTCGACGGCGCTCACACGGATTCGAGGATGGTGCGGGCGATGACGAGGCGCTGGATCTCGGACGTGCCCTCGCCGATCTCGGTCAGCTTGGCGTCGCGGAAGATGCGCTCGACGGGGAACTCGGTGATGTAGCCGGCGCCGCCGTGGATCTGCACGGCGCGGCTCGCCGCTTTCATCGCCGCCTCCGACGCGAACAGCTTGGCCATGGCCGCCTCGTGCGCCGCCGGCTGGCCCGTGTCTTTGAGGTGGGCGGCGCGCAGCGTGAGCAGGCGCGCCACTTCGACGTCCGTCGCCATCTCGGCGATCATGCCCTGCAGTCCGTTGAACTCGGCCAGCGTCTTGCCGAACGCCGACCGCTGCTTCATGTACTTCACGGCCTGATCGAGCGCGGCCTGGGCAATGCCGACGCCCATGGCCGCCATCGCGATGCGGCCGCCCTCGAGCACCTTCATCGCCTGCACGAAGCCCTGACCGCGCTCGCCGATGAGATTGGCGGCCGGGATCCTCGCGTCCTCGAAGATCAGCTCGGCGGTGTCGGAGGCGTGCAGGCCGAGCTTGCGATAGGGCCGGCCCGCGCTGAAGCCCTTGGTGCCGCGCTCGACGATGAAGGCCGAGATGCCCTTCGACTTCTGGCCGGGATCAGTGCGGGCCATGACGACGGTGATCCCGCCCACGCTGGCGTTGGTGATGAACGCCTTGCTGCCGTTCAGCACCCACCCACCGTCGCGCTCGTCGGCGCGCGTGCGCAGCGCGGCGGCGTCGGAGCCCGAGCCGGGCTCGGTGAGGCCCCACGCGCCCAGCGTCTCGCCGCTGGCCAGCCGCGGCAGGTACTTCGCCTTTTGCTCGGGCGAGGCGTGGAGCGCGATGTGATTCGAGCAGAGCGAGTTGTGGGCCCACATGGTGATGCCCACCGAGGCGTCGCCGCGGCATAGCTCCTCGACGATGAGCGCGTAGGAGACGTAGTCGAGACCGGCCCCGCCGTATTCCTCCGGGACGAGCACACCGAGCAGGCCGAGCGGGGCCAGCTTGTTGACGATCTCGAACGGGAACTGATGCCGCTCGTCGAAGGGCGCGATCTTCTCGCCCAGCTCGTCCCGGGCGAACTGCTGGGCGACCTCGCGGATCTCCTCCTGCTCGGGCGTCAGCTCGAAGTCCATCGCCTCAGCTCTAGACGGCGGCCCGGACGTGGTCGTGGACGAAGCGCACGATGTCCTGGGTCGAGGTGCCCGGTCCAAACAGCTCCTTGACGCCGAGCGCCTTCAGCCCGGCCACGTCCTCGGGCGGGATGATGCCGCCGCCGAAGACGACCACGTCGTCGGCGCCCTTCTCCTTGAGCAGCTCGATCACGCGCTTGAAGAGATAGTTGTGAGCGCCCGACAGCACGCTGAGCCCGATGGCGTCGGCGTCTTCCTGAAGCGCGGTGGCCACCACTTGCTCCGGCGTCTGGTGAAGGCCCGTGTAGATGACCTCGACGCCGGCGTCGCGGAGGGCGCGCGCCACGATCTTGGCGCCGCGATCGTGACCGTCCAGCCCCGGCTTGGCGACGATGACGCGGACCTTGCGCTCGGTCATGACGTCAGGCCGCCCCGCCGCCGAGCACGCCACGCAGCTTCTCGCCCACCTTCATGATCTGGCCGCGGTCGCCCGGAACCGGCTTCCAGTCGAACCCCTTGCCGTCGTTCGTCCAGCGCGGGATGAGGTGGAGATGGAAGTGCGGCACCGACTGAAACGCGGCGGCGCCGTTGGCCTGCAGTATGTTGAGCCCGTCGGGCTTGACGGCGCTCCGGAGCGCGTCGGCCACCCGCTTGGCGGTGACGATGGCCGCCTTCAGATCCTCCTCGTCGGACTCGAACAGCGTCGCTGCGTGGTGCTTGGTGACGACGAGGCAGTGGCCGGAGTTCAGCGGGTTGATGTCCATGAAGCAGAGCGTGCGCGCGTCCTCGTAGACCTTCATGGCGGGGATCTGTCCGTCGCGGATTTTGCAGAACACGCAATCGCTCATGGTCTAGACCTCGACCGTCCAGCCGCGCGTGTCGGGCGCGGTTCCGTACTGGATGGCGACGATGGCGTCGTACAGGCGCTGGGACAGCTCGCCGATGCGGCCGCCGTTCACGACGACGCGCTCGCCCTTGTAGGCCAGCTCGCCCACCGGCGAGATGACGGCGGCGGTGCCCGTCGCCCACACCTCCTTCAGCGCGCCCTGGTGCGCGGCCGCGATCACTTCGTCGATCGTGATCTGGCGCTGCGACACGCGCAGGCCCCAGTCGCGCATCAGGGTCAGCGCGGTGTCGCGGGTGACGCCGGCCAGGATGGTGCCGGCCAGCGGCGGTGTGATGACCTCGTCGCCGATCTTCAGCATGATGTTCGAGGTGCCGACCTCCTCGAGGTACTTGTGGTGGACGCCGTCGAGCCATAGCACCTGCGTGAAGCCCTCGTGCTTGGCCTCCTCGGCCGCGTAGAGGCTGGCCGCGTAGTTGGCCGACGTCTTCGCCTCGCCGAGGCCGCCCGACACCGCGCGCACGTAGTGGTCGATGACCTTGATCTTGGTCGGGGCCAGGCCTTCGGGGTAGTAGGGGCCGACCGGCGACATGATCACGTAGTAGAGGTATTCCTTGGCCGGGCGCACGCCGAGGAACGGCTCGCTGGCGATGATCGTGGGCCGGATGTAGAGCGAGGTGCCGACCGACGACGGCACCCAGTCGCGGTCGACGTCGACCACGGTGGTCCACGACCTCAAGATCAGCTCGGGGTCGAGCGGCGGAATGCTCATGCGCACGGCCGTGCGGTTCAACCGCTCCACGTGCTTGTCCGGGCGGAAGAGCCGGATCTTGCCGTCCCGGCCGCGGAAGGCCTTGAGCCCCTCGAACAGCGACTGGCCATAGTGCAGCACGGCGGTGGCCGGATCCATCGGGAACGGGCCGTAGGGCTCGACGCGCGGGTCGTACCAGCCCTTCTCTTCCTGGAAGTCCATCACGAACATGTGGTCCGTGAAGACGTTGCCGAAGGCGAGATCCTTGTCGGCCGGCTTCTCCTTCTTCGTCGTCGTCGTCCGCGTGATCCTGATCGCGTCGTTCATCGCTCACTCCTTGGGTTATGCGCCCCGCCAGGACATAGGAAACACCGACCAGGCGTGTCCGCGCATTCGCAGCAGGCAAACTGTTCGGGAAATGGAACAACGCAGAAATGTCCGCACGGAGCAGAAGAGAATCGCTGCGTCAGAAACGTCAGCCCTTTCTCGTTCATTTCAGCCGTTAGCATGCCCCCTCCGCGGCCGATCAAAACGGCGCAGATGGGCCGTTTTCATCGGCCGCATCAGAAGATGATCGGCTCGCGGTAGAGGCCGAACACCTGACGGTAGACGTCGGAAATCTCACCCAGGCTCACATAGTCCTTCACCGCGTCGATGAGGACCGGCATCACGTTCTGGCCGTTGCGGCAGGCGTCGGCCAGTTGCTTGAGGCGACGCTCGACCTTGCCGGCGTCGCGCGCGGCCTTGAAGCGGGACACCCGCTCGATCTGCTCGACCTCCACCTGCTCGTCGATGCGCAGGTAGTTGATCGGCTTGCCGTCGCGCATGACGTACTTGTTGACGCCCACCACGACCTTCTCGCCGCGGTCGTCCATGAGCTGGTAGCGGTAGGCCGCGTCGGCGATCTCCCGCTGCGGGTAGCCGTGGTCGATGGCGCGGATCATCCCGCCCATGGCGTCGATCTTGCCGATGTAGTCGAGCGCGGCCGCCTCCATCTGGTCGGTCAGCTTCTCCAGATAGTAGGACCCGCCCAGCGGGTCGATCGTCAGCGGCACGCCGCTCTCCTCGGCGATGATCTGCTGAGTCCGAAGAGCAACGGTCACAGCGTCTTCGGTGGGCAGCGCCCACGTTTCGTCGTAGGAGTTGGTGTGCAGCGACTGGGCGCCCCCCAGCACGGCGGCCAGCGCCTGCACGGCCACCCGGGCGACGTTGTTGAGCGGCTGCTGCGCCGTGGCCGACACGCCCGCCGTCTGGGTATGCGTGCGCAGCCGCATCGACTCGGGCTTCCTGGCGCCGTAACGTTCCTTCATGAAGCGCGCCCACATCCGCCGGGCCGCCCGCAGCTTGGCGATCTCCTCGAAGAAGTCGTTGTGGATGTCGAAGAAGAAGCTGAGCCGCGGCGCGAAGCTGTCGATGTCGAGGCCGCGGGCCAGCGCCGCCTCCACGTAGCCGAGGCCGTCGGCCAGCGTGAAGGCCAGCTCCTGGACCGCCGTCGAGCCCGCCTCGCGGATGTGATAGCCGGAGATCGAGACCGGATTGAAGCGCGGCACGTGCTTGGACGTGAACTCGATCATGTCGGTGACGATGCGCACGGCCGGCTCGGGCGGGCAGATCCATTCCTTCTGGGCGATGAACTCCTTGAGCATGTCGTTCTGCATCGTCCCGCCCACGCGGTCCCACGCCACGCCCTGCTTCTCGGCCACGGCCAGGTACATGGCCAGCGCCACCGACGCCGTGCAGTTGATCGTCATCGACGTCGTCACGTCGCCGAGCGGGATGCCGTCGAAGAGGATCTCGAAATCGGCCAGCGTGGAGATCGACACGCCCTCCTTGCCGACCTCGCCGCGCGAGCGCGGGTGGTCGGCGTCGTAGCCCATCAGCGCCGGCATGTCGAAGGCGGTGGAGAGCCCGGTCTGGCCCTGGGCGAGGAGATACTTGAAGCGCCCGTTGGTGTCCTCGGGCCGGCCGAAGCCCGCGAACATGCGCATCGTCCAGAGTCGCCCGCGGTACATCGTGGGGTACACCCCGCGCGTGAACGGATACTGACCCGGAGCGCCGAGCTTCTCGGCGGGCGACCAGTCCCCCAGGCTCTCGGGCGTGTAGACGCGCTCGATGGGAATCCCCGAGAGCGTCTCGAACCGCACCGGGCGCTCCTTGTCGGTCATGCGTCCCCTCCCAGGACCTCGCGCGCGATGACGAGCTTCTGGATCTGCGAGGTGCCCTCGTAGATCTGCGTGATCTTCGCGTCGCGGAAGTAGCGCTCCACCTGGTACTCGCGCGTGTAGCCGTAGCCGCCGTGGACCTGGACGGCGTCGGTCGTCACCTTCATGGCCGTCTCGCCGGCGAAGTACTTGGCCATCGCCGCCGCCTTCACGTACGGCTGGCCCGCGTCCTTGAGCGCCGCCGCGCGCAGTGTGAGCAGGCGCGCGCCCTCGATGGCCGTCGCCATGTCGGCCAGCATCCACTGGATCATCTGGTGCTGGCCGATGGGCACGCCGAAGGCCCTCCGCTCGCGCGCGTAGGCGACCGAGCGCTCGTAGGCGCCGGTGGCGATCCCGACGCCCTGGGCGGCGATGCCGACCCGGCTCGACGTCAGCGTGGCCAGCGCGATCTTGTAGCCCTGGCCCTCCTCGCCGAGCCGATTGGCCACCGGCACGCGACAGTCCTCGAAGAGGAACTCGGCGGTGTCGGAGGCGCGGATGCCGAGCTTCTCTTCGGTGCGCGGCACGCTGAAGCCCGGCGTGCCCTTCTCGATGAGCAACGCCATGATGCCGTTCCGGCCCTTGGCGCGATCGGTCTGACAGAACACGAGCGCCGTCGACGCCTCCCGACCGTTGGTGACGAACAGCTTGCGCCCGTTGACGACATAGTGATTGCCGTCGCGGACGGCCATCGTCTGCTGGTTCGCCGCGTCGGAGCCGGCCTGGGGCTCGGTCAGCGAGAAGCAGCCGATCTGCTCGCCGCGCGCGCAGGGCGTGAGGAAGCGCTCCTTCTGAGCCTCGGTGCCGTAGAACAGGACCGGCTCGCAGTAGAGCGAGTTGTTCACGGTCAGGATCACCGCGTGCGACGCGCACTGCTTGGCCAGCTCGATGACGGCCAGCGTGAGGCTCACCGCGTCGGCGCCGCTGCCGCCCCAGCGCTCGGGGATCGTCATGCCCATCATCCCCAGCTCGCCCAGGCGTTTTATGGACTCGTGAGGAAAGCGCTCCTCGCGGTCGAGCTCCTCGGCGATGGGCTTGATCTCGCTCTCGGCGAACTCCCGCGCCATCGTCTGGATCATCTGCTGCTCGTCCGTCAGCGTGAGCCACATGGTTACTTCTCCAACAACCTCTTGAACTCTTCGGTCAGCGCCGGCACGACCTCGAAGAGGTCGGCGACGATCCCGTAGTCGGCGATCTTGAAGATCGGCGCCTCCGGGTCCTTGTTGACGGCCACGATCACCTTCGACGTCCGCATGCCGGCCAGATGCTGGATGGCGCCGGAGACGCCGAAGCCCATGTAGAGCTTGGGCGAGATGGTCCGCCCCGTCTGGCCGATCTGGAAGCGGTGCGGGCGCCAGCCGGCATCCACGGCGGCGCGCGAGGCGCCGACGGCGGCGCCGATCACCTTACCCATGGCCTCGAGGATCACGTAGTTCTCCGGGCCCTTCATGCCGCGGCCGCCGGAGATCACGATCTCGGCCTCGGTCAGCTCGGGCAGGCCCGTCGAGACTTCCTCACGGCGCTCGATGAACTTCATCTGAGCATTGGCGATCTTCGCGCTCGGCCGCTCGACGGCGGCCGTCTTGCCGGCCTGACTCTCGGCCGGACGGAAGACGTTCGGTCGCAGCGTGGCGACCCACGGCTGCTTCCCCCACGTCACCTTGCTCAAGAGCTTGCCCGCGTACACCGGACGCGTCGCCACCAGGCCCTCACCCTCTATCGAAAACGCCACCGAGTCGGCGGAGATGCCGACGCCCAGCCGCGCGGCCAGCCGGGCCAGCGCTTCGCGCTGGCGGCTCGTCACGGGGCCGAAGATCGCCTTCGGCGATTGCGCGGTGGCCAGCTCGGCGAGCGCGGCCGCCCAGACTTCACTGCGGTAGGGCGCAAACGCAGCGTTCTCGAGCAGCCACACCTTCGTCGCTCCCCAGCCGGCGAGCTGCTTGAGCCCTTCGTCCCTCGCCGTGTCGGTCAGCCACACCGCTTCGGCCGGGCCGCCCAGGCGCGCGGCCTCACCGATCACCTCGGCCATCACCTTCTTGGGCATGCCCTTGCGGTCGTCTTCGACCACACACCAGATTGCGTTCGCCATGGCTAGATCGCCTTGGCTTCTTCGCGCAGCGCGCGGACCAGCTCTTTCACGGCGGTCGGCACGTCGCCCGGAATGACGCGCCCGGCCGGCCGTGGTGGCAGCGCCTCCAGCGCGACGACACTGAGCTGCGGCGGCTCGGTGGGAAGTCCGAGATCACCCGCCTTGAGATCCTTGATCTCCTTCTTCTTGGCCCCCATGATCCCCTTCAGCGTCGGGTAGCGCGGCTCGTTGAGCCCCTTCTGCGCGGAGATCACGGCCGGCAGGGGAAGATCGAAGACCTCCAGCCCGCCTTCCATCTGACGCGCGGCGCGGATGCTCTTGGCGTCGGCGTCCACGCTCTCCTCCATGATCCAGGCCGCGCACGGCCAGCCGAGCACCTCGGCGAGCTGTGCGGTCACCGCGCCCATGTCGTCGTCGATGGCTTGGCGGCCACAGAGGACGAGCTGAGGCTGCTCCTGCTTGATGACGGCGGCCAGCGCGCGCGCCGTGGTCAGGGTGTCGGCGGCCACCCACGCGGGGTCGTTCAGATGGATGCCGCGGTCACATCCCATGGCCAGACAGGAGCGCAGCGCTTCCTTCGCCCGGTCGGGGCCGAGACAGACGGCCACGACTTCGCCCTGGCCGCGCTTCTCCTTGATGCGCAGCGCCTCCTCCACGGCGAACTCGTCGTAAGGGGAGACGATCCAGGTGATGCCGGCCGGGTCGATGGCCTTGCCGCCGGCGCCGATCTTCACTTGCGTCGCCGTGTCCGGCACCTGCTTGATGGCCACGAGGATCTTCATCGGGCTCGCTCCTTTAGGCCTGCTGCTCGTACGTGAGTTCCCGGGTGATGCGGAAGCGGTCGCCCGGGATGAAGACACGATCGAAGACGACCGCGCGCGTGCCGGAATACGAGACCCGCTCGGACTCGAACGCGGGCACGCCGGCGGCACAGCCGAGCTCACGCGCTTCCCGCGGCCCCAACCGCACGGCCGCCACGGTCTCGCGCGCCCGCGTGATCGGGAGCCCGAGCTTGAACTCGAGCACCTGGCGCAGCGGCGTGGCCGTCAGGTCCGACTTCAGGACGTCCTCGCCGACGGCCGGCGGTAGAAACGAGCGCTGAAGGCTCATGGGATGGCCGTCCACCAGGCGGAGCCGTTCCACGGCGACGATGCGCGCGCGGGGTCCGAGGCCAAGGGCCTCCGCCACCCGCCGGTCGGCCACGCCGAAGAGATTGCCGAGCACGCGCGTCGAGACCTGCTCGCCGAGCGCAGTGAGATCGCCGGCGAAGCGGCGCAGCGCGAGGATGTCGTAGTCGATGGACGGCGCGGCGACGAATGTGCCGAGGCCGTGGCGACGGTCGATCAGCTTCTCGCGCTCGAGCAGCTCGAGCGCCTGGCGCAAGGTCATGAGCGTCACGCCGAACTCGCTGGCGAGCCGGCGCTGATTGGGCAGTCGCTCCCCCGCCTTGAGCTCACCATCGTGGATGCGGTCCCGGAGCGCCTCCGCGATGCGGTGATAGCGCGGGACCCTCACTCACACCTCCATAACGGTCTAGTGTTCTAGAACACTTCGCCGAAAATCGGCCGGGCCACATCGGTCCCCGGGGAACTACGGCGGAACGGCGAGCAGCTCTAACCCCCGCCGTGACGACATTTTATGCAACGTGCCCCCGAAGGTGCAAGACGTGACGATCGGCGCGCCCCGCAGCACCACCCCAAGGGCCCAGCCGCCCGCCCTCAACCACCCGAGGGGTCGTCTACGGTGGCGTGAGTCCGGAGAGCGGGAGGGTGCTGACCTGGCCGCGCGCGAGGTCGAGCACACGCACGGCGTGGTTGTTGGTGTCGGCGATGAAGACGCGATCACCGGCGATGGTGAGGCCACTCGGCTCGCTGAAGCCCGCACCCGCGGCCTCGGCGTCCTTCAGTCCCGGCTTGCCGTCGCCGGCGATCGTCCGGCACTCGGCGGTGGTGGGATCGAGTCGCTTGATCTTGTGGTTGTACGTGTCGGCGATCAGAAGCGCGCCCGCATGCCACGCGACGCCGAGCGGATGTTGGAGTCGCACTTCGGCCGGCCCGACGCCGTCGCGGTCTCCGAACTCGAACAACCCCTCACCGACGATCGTGCGGACCACGCCCTCGGGCGCCGGCTCAACCATCCTGATCGCGCTCGCCTCGCTGTCGGCCACGTAGAGCCGCACGCCGTCGGTGGTCAGCCCGCTCGGCTGGTTCATCGCCGCTTCCTGCCGCGGTCCATCTTCGAGCGCCTCGCGCCCGGTGCCGGTGTGGGGCATGATCCGGTCGCTCCCGAGTGGCATCGCCCAGAGCTGATGGGTGCCCGCCATGGCGACGTAGAGCACGCCGCCGGAGATCGTCAGATCCCATGGTGAGCTGAGCGAGGTCCGCCGCGCCGGACCGCTGGCGCGCTCGCCCACGAGCTGCTGCCCCGTCCCCGCGATCGTCCTCACCCTCCCCGTCGCCAGCTCCACGGTGCGCAGCACGTGATTCTCGGTGTCCGCGACGTAGAGCGCTTCGTCGGCAAGAGCCAGGCCCTGGGGCTGATGGAAGTACGCTTCCTCGGCGGCGCCGTCGCCGAGCCCGGGCTGGCCGCAGCCGATGATCCGTCGCACCGTGCCGTCGAGGCTCGCCTCGATGATCCGATTGTGACCCGTATCGCTCACGAAGAGGCGGCCGCCGGTCTCATCGGCCAGCAGCTTTCCCGGAAAGAGCAGCGGCGTCGCCGGCGCCGGCTCCTGACCCGGAAGCCCGAGCGGCCGGCGGTCGAGGACGCCGGCGGTCTCGAACTCGCTGACCATCTCGCCGATGAGACGATCGAAGGGCTCGAAGAGGAGCTCGCCCTCGTGCTTGCCGATCACCTTACCGTGAGGATCGATGAACATCAGCGTCGGCCAGGCGCGCACGGCGTACGCCTGCCACACGCGGAAGTCGCGGTCGTTGACGACCGGATGACCGACGTTCAATCGCAGAATGGCCTGGCGAACGCTCTCGGTTTCTTGCTCGGTGATGAACTTGGGCGAGTGCACGCCGATGACGGCCACCTCGTCGTTCCACTTCCGTTCGAGCCTCCGCAACTGCGGAAGCAGGTGCAGGCAGTTGATTCAGCAGAACGTCCAGAAGTCGAGGACGACGAGCTTGCCCCGGAAGTTGCGCAGGCTGAGCGAGCGCGACGCGTTCAGCCACTCGAGGTCGGGCGGGAAATCGGGCGCGTTGACGGCGCCCGCGAAGCGTCCCGCCATCAGACGACCAGCGAGAGCTGCTCGGGCTCGGGCGCGGGCTCGAGCTTGGCCTGACGACGGTCAGCGACGCCGTAGCGCTCGCGCAGCGCCACCACCTGCCGCTTGATCGGTTCCGTCTCGCTCTTGGGCAGATAGGTGGTCGCGCGGTAGAGGCGCTCGTACCGCGGCAGCAGCTCCGGCCAGTCCCGCTTCAGGTTCTCGAAGAAGTGCTCGCGGGTGCCGGGCGCCAGGAAGAGGACGTTACACCACACGCCGGTGGCGCCGGCATCGCGGGCGGCCCGGATGACGTCGCCGAGCAGATCAGGCCGGTCGGTGATGCCCGGCAGCACGGGAGCGATGCCGACGCCCGCGTTGATGCCGGCGTCGACGAGGGCGCGAAGCGCGCGGATACGCTGGCGCGGCGGCGCCGTCCCCGGCTCCGTCCTCCGCCAGATCGTCGGATCGAGCGTGGGCACCGAGAACGTGACGTGGACGTTGGCGCGCCGCGACGCCTCCTGCAGCACGTCGACGTCGCGGATGATCAGCGGGCCGCGCGTGATGATGCTGAATGGATTGCGCGCGGCCGCCAGGACCTCGAGGCACTTCCGGGTCAGCCGGTAGTGGCCCTCGGCCGGCTGATAGGGATCGGTGGCGGCGCCGACCGAGATGTCCTCACCGCGCCACGATTTCCGCGCCAGCTCCTGGCGCAGGACGTCGGCCACGTTGATCTTCACGCGAACGGACTGGCCGTACCGCTCGTCCGACGGCCGGTCGGCCCGCCGCTCGTACGCGCGCACGTAGCAGTACGTGCAGCGGTGGACGCAGCCCATATACGGGTTCAGCGACCACCGGAAGGGCATCCCCTTCACGGCGTTGAGCGCGCTGCGGCACGGCTCCTCGCGATACTCCGGGCGAATCATGGGAGGCCAAGGCTATCATGTCTGGCCAATCCACTCATCAGGAGGTTAGTGATGGCCCTGACAGGCAAGGTCGCGATGATCACGGGCAGTGGCGGCGAGCATGGCTTCGGGCGCGCCATCGCCCGCCGCCTGGCCGCCGAAGGCTGCGATCTCGTGCTGACCGACGTAGCGCCGACGGGCACCAAGGTGGTGGCGGCCAAGCCGACCGGCGGGTGGCGTGGACTCGATGCCGTGGCGGACGAGGTCAAGAAGACGGGCCGGCGCGCCATCACCGCGCTGGTCGACGTCAGCTCGACCGCTCAGATCGACGCGGCCGTGCGGCAGGCGCTCGAGGCATTCGGCCGCATCGACATCCTGATCAACAATGCCGCCGCGCCGCCCGGCGCCGACCGTGTGGCCGTCGTGGACCTGCCCGAGGACGCGTGGGACACGGTGCTCGGCGTGAATCTCAAGGGCACGTTCCTCTGCTCGCGCGCGGTCGCGCGCACGATGCTCGAGCGCACGGTGCGAGGTCGGATCGTGAACATGTCATCGAACTGCGGAAAGATGGGCTACCCGAAGCTGGCCGCGTACTGCTCCTCGAAGTTCGGGATCGTCGGGTTCACGGAAGCGCTCGCCATGGAGCTGGCCCCGGCCGGCATCACCGTGAACGCGGTCTGCCCCGGCGCCGCCGACACCGACCGCCTGGACTATCTCGGCCGGCGCCCCGATGGATCGTTCGACCCGGCCCTACGCGCGCAGCAGATCAAGATGCGCGGCGCGAGCGTCCCGCTCGGGCGCCTCGCCACCGTCGACGACGTCGCCGAAGTCGCCGCGTTCCTCGTCTCCGACGGGGCCGAGTACATCACCGGACAGGCGATCAACGTGGCGGGTGGCTCGATCATGCACTGAGCCTCGGACTGGGGAGCGACGTCAGTCGCGGCGGGTCAGCGGCAGGAGCTCGGTCTCGCGCAGCGCCAGCTCGAAGCGACGGACGTTGGCGGCATTGACGCCGAGATCGAACGGCAGACGGCCGGCGCGCCGGCTCGCGATCTCGAGGCGCGTGGCCTCGCCGTCAGCGTGCGCGGCGATGCGGATCACGGTCGCGATCCCGAACCGCCGCGTGCGTGCCTCGAGCGTCAGCGCATCGGAGTCGTAGCGCGTGAGCCGGGCGCCCATGCGGCGCAGGGCGGCGGCGCTGCGGAGCAGGACGTCTTCGGGCGGGCCGGAGACGGTTACTTCTTGTAGTCGCGGTGCCACAACTCGATGTAGTCGCGCGCGTTCCGCTCGATGTCCTCCAGCTCCTCCGGGCTCATCTTGCGCACGGGCCTGGCGGGGACACCCATGACGAGCCAGCCGGCCGGCACCACCTTGCCCGGAGGCACCAGCGCGCCGGCGGCCACTTGCGCCCGCGCTTCGACGACCGCCCCATCCAGCACGACAGCGCCGATGCCGATGCGGGCGTCGTCCTTCACCGTGCAGGCGTGAACGACCGCGCGATGGCCGATCGTCACACCCGCGCCCACGATGCACGGGTACTGTGGCGTGACGTGGAGCACGGCGCCGTCCTGGACGTTGGAGTTGCGGCCAAGGCGCACGTAGTTGTCCTCGTCGCCGCGCAGCACGGCCGTCGGCCACACGCTGGCCCCGGCTTCGATGATCACGTCGCCGATGACCTGGGCCGCTTCGTCCACCCACGCCGTGGGATCGACGCGCGGCGTGCGACCGGGGACGCTCCGGATCACGCCACCTCTCCGGCCGTGACCGCGATGCACTGGCCGGAGATGCTCCGGGCCCAGTCGCTCGACAGGAAGACGGCGAGCGACGAGATGTCGTCGGCGACGACCATCCGTCCGAGCGGCTGGCGGGACAGGAACTGCTTGCGCATCTGGTCGACGGGCACGCCCCGCACCTCGGCCTGGCCGGCGATGACGCGGTCGATACGGTCGCCCTCCACCGCGCCGGGAGCGATGGCGTTGACGCGGATGTTGTGTGGACCCAGCTCGGCGGCCAGGCCGTAGGTCATCCCGATCTGCCCAGCCTTGGAGGAGCAATACCCGATGCGATAGGCGAGGCCGCGACGTCCGGCGACCGACGAGATGTTGACGATGCTGCCGCCGCCGGCCTTGATCATCTCGGGCACGACGAAGTGCGTGCACATGTACGACGACGTCAGGCAGGAGTTGATCGTGTAGAACCACTCCTCGGTGGAGTACTCCTGCACGGGCTTGGTGGGCCCGCCGTCGCCCGCGTTGTTGATCAGCGTGTCGATCTTGCCGAAGGCCTTCACGCCGGCGGCGACGAGACTCTTGACCTCGGCCTCCTGCGCGGCGTCGCCGACGAAGGCGATGGCGCTGCCGCCGGCCTTCTCGATCAGCCGCACCGTCTCCTTGACCAGATCGGTCGAGCGCGCGTTGCACACGACCCTGGCGCCCTCGCGCGCGAACTGCTGGCTCATCACCCGGCCGATCCCCTTGCTGGCTCCCGTGATGATCGCGACCTTGCCGTCGAGCATGCCCATGGCTAGGCCACCTCGAAGAGGCCGGCGGCGCCCATGCCGCCGCCGATGCACATCGTGCAGACCACGTAGCGCGCGCCGCGCCGCTTGCCCTCGATCAGCGCGTGACCGACCATCCGCGCCCCGCTCATGCCGTAGGGATGACCGATGGAGATGGCGCCGCCGTCCACGTTGAGTTTCTCCATCGGGATGCCCAGCTTGTCGCGGCAATAAATGACCTGCACGGCGAATGCCTCGTTCAGCTCCCAGAGGTCGACCTGGTCCATCTTGAGGTTGAAGCGCTCGAGCAGCCGCGGCACCGCGAAGACGGGGCCAATGCCCATCTCGTCGGGCTCGCACGCCGCCACGGTGAACCCGCGGAAGATGCCGAGCGGATGGAGCCCGCGCCGTTCCGCGAGCTTCGCGTCCATCACCACGCACGCCGACGCGCCGTCGGAGAGCTGGCTGGCGTTGCCAGCCGTGATGTGGCCCTTCTCGCCGCGAACCGGCGCGAGCTTGGCCAGGCCTTCCATCGTCGTGTCCGGGCGATTGCCCTCGTCCTTCGTGAGCGTCACTTGCTCCGCGCGCATCTCGCCGGTGGCCTTGTCTTGAGTCAGCTTGGTCGTCGTGATCGGCACGATCTCCCGCGCGAAGCGCCCGCCCGCCTGTCCGGCGGCCGTCCGCTGCTGGCTGGCCAGCGCGTACTCGTCCTGTCGCTCGCGCGTGATGTAGTAGCGCTTGGCGACGACCTCGGCCGTGTCGATCATCGGCATGTAGACGTCCGGCTTGTGCTCGTCGAGCCACGGCTCGTGGATCCGGAAGTTGTTGAAGTGCTCGTTCTGCACGAGGCTGACCGACTCGAGCCCACCCGCGACCATGATGGGCACGCGATCCACGATCACCCGCTGAGCGGCCATGGCGATGGCCTGCATCCCGGACGAGCAGAAGCGGTTCACCGTCACGACGGCCGTCGTCACAGGCAGCCCCGCGCGCAGCGCGGATTGCCGCGCGATGTTCTGCCCCGTCGCGCCCTCGGGCAGCGCGCAGCCCAGGATCACGTCCTCGACCTCGCCCGGCTCCACCCGTGCGCGCTCGACCGCCGCCTTGATGACGTGGCCAGCCAGCGTGGCGCCGTGCGTGTTGTTGAGCGCGCCGCGGTAGGCGCGACCGATTCCGGTGCGCGCGGTGGATACGATGACGGCGTCTGCCATTGATGAGTCTCCTTGCCGGCGCGTCAGCGCCGCCGCGCGTAATTCTCGATGATGAACCCCGCGATCGAGTGCCGCGCCGGCCCGACGGGCAGCGCGTCGCGCGGGAACCAGCGCGCGTCCTCCAGCTCCTCGCGGTCGACGGCGATCTCGCCGCCCGCGTATTGCGCGACGAAGCCGACCATGAGCTGGCTCGGGAAGGGCCAGTTCTGGCTGCCGACGTACTGGATCTCCTTCACGTCCACGCCGACTTCTTCCTTCACCTCGCGGGCGACGGCGCCCTCCAGCGACTCGCCGTTGTCGACGAACCCGGCGATGAGCGCGTAGCGCCCGGGCGCCCAGATGGCCTTGCGGGCCAGCAGCACGCGCTCGCCGTCGCGAACGAGCACGATGACGCACGGGTGCAGATGTGGGTAGTGCTCGTAGCGGCACTTCGGGCAGCTTCGGCCCCACTCGCCCTCGATGCGGGTCGTGGCCTCGCCGCAGCGCGGACAGTGACCGCTGGTCGACTCCCACCAGAGCGCCTGCATGGCCATGCCGCCGAGCGAGAGCAGCCCCGCCACGTGCCGAGCAGGAGCGCCCGCTTGGCCGCCATTTCGAAGGCCGCGGGCGGCTCGCCGAACGGCAGGGCCAGCTGGTGGTTGTCGTTGGAGACGACGAGGCCCTGATCCTGCACGATGAGCCAGTGGCCACGGCGGGCGGGCAGCGGCCCGCCCAGCTTGGCGGGTTCGAAGGCCTGGCCGATACAGTCGCGGTTGAAGGGCAGGGTCGCGGTCATTGGGGTCATCGCGCTAATCATATGGTAGAGAGTGAGGTATGGACCAACCTTTCACCGAGCGCCGGCTGCGCTTCATGGACGCCATCGGCGATGGGCTCGCCGTCATCCCCGGGGCCCAGGAGATCATGCGGAACGCCGACACCAACTACGATTTCCGTCAGGCCTCCGACTTTTTCTTCCTCACGGGTTTCGACGAGCCGGAGGCCGTCGCCGTCTTCAACCCCGCCCACGTCAAGGAGCGCTACGTCCTCTTCGTCCGACCGCGCGATCGCGAGATGGAGATCTGGAACGGGTACCGCGCCGGCGTCGAAGGCGCGGTCGCGCGCTACGGCGCCGACGCCGCCTATCCGATCGACGAGCTGGATCAGAAGCTGCGCGACTACGCGCTCGATCGTCCGGTCCTCTACTACCGGCTCGGCGCGGCGGCCGTCGACGCACGCATCACGCGGCTGGTGGGCGAGCTGCGGGCGGCTCGCGCGCGAGGCTACACGCCGCCCACCCGCATCGAGGACCCTTCTCCGATCCTCCACGAGCTGCGGCTGCGCAAGCTGCCCGAGGAGCTGGCGCGCCTGCGCCGCGCCTGCGAGATCAGCGCCGAGGCTCACACCGAGGCGATGCGCTTCACCCACCCCGGGCTCATGGAGTACCAGATCCAGGCCGTCCTCGAGTACGTCTTCCGCATGAACGGCTCGCGGCGCAACGCCTATCCGTCGATCGTCGGGTCGGGGCCGAACGCCTGCATCCTCCACTACCTGGAGAACAGCCGGCGCATGGAGCCCGGCGATCTGCTGCTGATCGACGCCGGCTGCGAGTTCGGTTATCAAGCGTCCGACATCACGCGGACGTTTCCCGTGAGCGGGCGCTTCACGGCGCCCCAGCGCGCGATCTACGAGATCGTGCTGCGCGCCCAGCTCGCCGGCATCGCCGCCGCCAAGCCGGGGCAGCGTTACGAGGCGATCCACGACGCGGCCCGGCGCGAGCTGACCGCAGGCCTGGTCGCGCTGGGACTCCTCCCCTGCGGCGTGGAGGAATCGCTCGCGATGCATCACTACCGCGAGTTCTACATGCACGGCACCGGGCACTGGCTCGGCATGGACGTCCACGACGTCGGCGACTATCGG
>WNEY01000360.1_pt1 | contig 27521 bp, 25 predicted proteins | sample 5400531 | NCBI WGS metagenome assembly WNEY01 (sample SAMN13153338, study PRJNA577476) | soil metagenome | isolation source: 200 cm saprolite under Douglas fir tree site 1 | place: USA:California | collected 2015-04-18
CTTGCTGACCACGGTGAGTCAATGAGCGAGGACATCGAAGTGGAGCTCGGATGGGATCGCCGGCGACTGAAACGCGCCCGAACGAGCCTGGAGCGTGTAGGCGCCCTTGTCAGCAACGGCCTCGTCTTCGTCGACGAAGCGACCTGGCACTTTGCGCCCATGCGGCGTTGGGATGCGGTGACCAATGCGTCGAAGCCTGACGGCGATCCTTATGCAGCAGTCTTGCTGGCCGGGATGCGGGCTGCCGTCGTTGCTCCGGAAGCGGACCTACGCGGCTGGTTCAGCTGGCCATTCCGCGCCGGCACCGTGGATGCCATGGTCAGGTCTGGACGCCTCACACGACCGGCACCAGGCTGGATAGCGATCGTGGATTGAACCATTGGCGGAGGGGCAGGGATTTGAACCCTGGATAGGCTTGCACCTATAACAGTTTTCAAGACTGTCGCCATCAACCGGACTCGGCCACCCCTCCACAGGGCACCACGGATTCTAGGAATCAGCGCGCGCCGATGACTTCCAGGCCGCCCATGTACGGCCGCAGCACCTCCGGAACGGTAACGGTCCCATCCGCCCGCTGATACGTCTCGATGATCGCGTCGATCGTTCGCGGCAGTGCCAGCCCGCTTCCGTTGATCGTGTGCACGAAGCGCGGTGGCGCGCCGCGAGCCGGCCGGTATCGCATGTTCGCCCGCATCGCCTGGAAGTCGCCGAACACCGAGCACGACGACACCTCGAGGTAGCGCCCCAACCCCGGGCACCACGCGTTCAGGTCGTACTTCTTGAACTGCGCGAAGCCCATGTCTCCCGTGCACATCACCATCACCTGGTAATGCAGGCCGAGGCGCTGCAGGATGTCCTCTGCGTCCGCGGTCAGCTTCTCGAACTCGTCCATTGACGCCTCGGCGGTCGTGAGCTTGACCATCTCGACCTTCGAGAACTGGTGCAGGCGGATGAATCCCCGCGTGTCCTTTCCGGCCGCCCCGGCTTCAGAGCGAAAGCAGGGCGTGTACGCGGTGTACTTCAACGGCAAGCGATCGCCGTCGAGGATCTCCTCGCGGTGGAGGTTCGTGAGCGGGACTTCCGACGTGGGCACCAGCCACAGGTCCTGGCCTTCAACTTTGAAAGCGTCAGCGCCGAACTTGGGCAGGTTGGCCGTCCCCGTCATGGAAGCGCTGTTCACGAGCATCGGCGGCCACACCTCGGTGTAGCCGTGCTCGCGCGTGTGCACGTCGAGCATGAACTGCGCCAGCGCGCGTTCCAGACGCGCACCCTCGCCGATCAAGAACGCGAATCGCGAGCCCGCGACTCGGGCGGCGCGCTCGAAATCCATGATGCCGAGCGCCTCTCCGAGGTCGTAATGGGTGCGCGGAACGAAACCGAGATCGGCCTTCGTTCCCCAGTCTCGCAGCACGACGTTGTCCTGCTCCCCCTCCCCCACCGGCACCGACTCGTGGAACAGGTTGGGGACGCGCAGCAGCAGGTCGTCCAGCTCGCGCTTCACCTCGTCGGCCATGGCGAGGCTAGCCCGCGCCTCCTCCGCCATCTGCCGCAGCCTCTCCTTGAGCGATTCGTCGCGCGTCGTCGCGAATTCTTTGGAGAGCCGGTTCTGCTCGGCCTTGATGGTCTCGGCTTTGTGCACATGTGAACGCCACGCCTGATCGAGGTTCAGGATCTCGTCGATCGGCGCCGGCTCGCCCTTCAGCTGCGCGGCGCGGCGCACGCGCTCTGGATCGCGGCGGATCAATTCCAGGGGAAGCACGGCTAGGACTCGGCCTTCATCACAGGGAACAGGATCACGTCGCGGATCGACGGCTGGTTGGTCAGCAGCATGATCAGCCGGTCGATGCCGACGCCGAGCCCGCCGCACGGCGGCAGCCCGTACTCGACTGCGCGTAGGAAGTCCTCATCCATCGGGTGCGCCTCGACGTCGCCCGCCGCCCTCTGTGCCGCCTGCGCCTCGAATCGCTGGCGCTGGTCCACGGGGTCGGTCAGCTCGGTGAACGCATTGGCATATTCGCGGCCGAGGATGATCAGCTCGAAGCGTTCGACGAATCGGGGGTCGTCGTCGCGAGGCCGAGCCAGAGGCGATATCTCGATCGGGTAATCGGTGACGAAAGTCGGCTCGCGAAGGTTGGGCTGGACGTGCTCCTCGAACAGGTCGTTCAGCTCTTTACCTGCGGCCTGCCGGCCGGTGTGCTCGAGGACCAGGTCGGCCATACGCTCGCGACGCAGCGGAGGCGCGAGGTCGATCTCCTCACCCTGATATGTGATCTTCGAGGTGCGCCCCGCAGCAGCCGTCGCGACGACCATCATGTCCTCCACGAGCCTCATGACGTCGTTGTAGTCGGCGTACGCCTCGTAGCACTCCAGCATCGTGAACTCGGGGTTGTGCCGCGGTGACAGCCCTTCGTTGCGAAAGACACGGCCGATCTCGTAGACACGCTCGAACCCGCCGACCAGCAAGCGTTTCAGATGCAACTCCAAAGCAATGCGCAGGTACAGGTCGCGATCGAGCGCCTCGTGGTGAGTCACGAAGGGTTTGGCATGACCCCCGCCGGGGACCTCCTGCAGCACCGGTGTCTCGACCTCGAGGAACCCGCGCTCATCCAGCAGGCGCCGAAGCGTGGCGATGATCTTCGTCCGCGCCCGAAACACATCGCGGACCTCGGGATTCGCGATGAGATCCACGTAACGCTGCCGGTACCGGATCTCGACATCCTTCAGGCCGTGCCACTTCTCGGGCAGCGGGCGCAGCGACTTGGTGAGTAGCTGGAACGAACGGATCTCCAGCGTCACCTCGCCGCGCCGCGTGCGAAAGATCGGACCCTTCACGCCCACGAGATCGCCGGGGTCGAGCTCGGCGAAGAGATCGAAGTCGCGCTCGCCGAGGATGTCGCGGCTGGCGAAGAGCTGGAGACGACCGGCTTGGTCCTGCAGATCGGCAAAAACCGAGCCGCCCATCAACCGTTTCACCATCAGCCGGCCGGCAACAGCAACCGGCTCGGTTCGCTCGCCTTCTCCGAGCAAGGCTCGCGCCTCGGCGGTGGAGTGCGTCGGCTTGAACCCGCGCGAATACGGTTCGGCGCCGGCCGCGCGCAGCCGCTCGAGCTTCTTGCGCCGGTCGCGAATTACCTCCGGCTCGTCTTCCTCAGGCATCAGTGAACCGCCGCGGCCGGGCGGGTCGCAGATCGCGTCAGGCGCCCGCAGGGCGCCGGTCGGGGCGCCGAGGCGAAGGCAGGGGTGGCCCTAGGAGGAGCGCATCGTAAATGCGTGACGACGACGGGCCAGGGCCCCCTAACGCATGCATCGGCGTCCCGAGACGATGACATGCGGCCTGAACGGCCGCGGTGGTTCACAATCCGAAAGACTAAGGGAGACGGGCCAAGCGTTAGAGCGTGAGCTCCTGGTCCTCGGCCGCCGGAAACGCGACCACGTCCGTCCCGCCCGACTGCCGGTGGTTGCCCAGCGCCTCCTCGATGAGCGCATCGATGTCGCTGTCCGAGTGCGCCGGGTCGTGGTGGAAAAACGCGAGCTGCTGCACGCCCGCCTGCTCCGCCAGCGCGAGCGCCTCCTCATAGGTCGAATGCCCGAAGCCGGCGTGCGTCTTGTACTCCTCGCGGCTGAACTGCGCGTCGTGGACGAGCAGGTCGGCGTCCTGGCACCAGCTCGCCATGTCCTTCAGCGTTCCGTTCTCGTTGTTGGCGAACATCGCGATCTCGTTGTCGGTGGCAAACGCAAAACGCGTCGAGCCTTCGTCGATCCGGTATCCAAAGGTGGGGATGGGATGCATCAGAAGGTGTGGTGTGATGCGCAGCCCGCCGACCTCAAACGTCTCTCCGGGATTCCTCTCGATAAACTCCATCTCCGCGGGCATGTGATCGAGGCGCACCGGAAAGTACGCGGGATCCATTTGGTCCGCGAACGCCGCCTGCAGCGATTTGGCCGACCCCGCCGGGCCGACGATCGTGAGGTGCGTGCCGGGCACGAACGCCGGCGGAAAGAAAGGAAATCCCTGGATGTGATCGAGGTGCGTGTGGGTGATCAGGAGGTGAGCCTGCAGCGGTTCTGATTGTTCGAACCCACTGCCGAGCTCGGCGATGCCCGAGCCGGAGTCGATGATGATCAGGTTGTCGTCTTTGTCGCGGACTTCGATGCAGGTTGTGTTGCCGCCGTAACGCAGCGTCTTGGGGCCCGGGGTCGGCCTGGTACCGCGTGTGCCCCAGAACTTGATCCTCACCTGGGCGCCGTGACCTGATAGATCCGCTTGTTGACGAACACGTCGAGCAGGTCTTTGTCGAGCTTGCCCTCGCCCGCCTCGGCGTGGAGGATGTCGAGAGCGACATCGCGCGACACCGCGCGCTTGTACGGGCGGTCCTGCGCGGTGAGCGCATCGTAGATGTCCGAGATCGTCATCATCTTCGCCTGCAGCGGGATCTGGTCGCCGGTCAGCCCACGCGGATAGCCGGAACCGTCCAGCTTCTCGTGGTGCCCGTACGCGATCTCGGGGATGCCGCGCATCACCGACGTCCACGGGATCTTGGTCAAGAAGTGAAAGCTGTGCGTGACATGCGCCTCCATCTCGAGGCGCTCCTGAGGGTCGAGCGTGCCTTTGCGGATGGAGAGGAATCGAAATTCCTGCGGGTCCAGCATCGGATGCGGGCGCCCGGCCATGTCGTGATACGTCTCCAGGGCAACGGTCTCGAGCATCGAAGCCTTGTCTTCGGGCATCACGGTCGGCTCGTTCGCGGCGACGATGCCCTGGATCCAGGCGCGCAGCCGCACGAGCTCCTCTTCGAGCCTTCGATCGACGTCCGCAAGCGCGGCCTCGCCGTTGGCGCCGCTGCGCAGCGCCTCCAGCTTCTCGTTCGCGTACTTGACCTGCACCGAACGCTCAACGAACTCGAAGCGGGCCTGGATCACCTCCAGCTGGCCCGGCATCAGCTTTTTGGCCTTGATGAGGATGTGCTCCCTCACGCCGACCTTGCCGAAGTCGTGCAGCAGACACGCGTAGCGAAGCTCCTTGAGCTGGTCCTCGGTCAGGTACACGTCGCGGTACTTGCCGACTTCGACGGCGGTCACAGCCCGGGCCAGGCTCGTCGTCAGCGCCTCGACGCGCCCCGAGTGGCCTGCGGTGCTCGGGTCTCGTTGCTCGATCGCGGTCACGCTCGCCTGCACGAAGCCGTCAAACAGCGCCTGGATCGAATCCAGGAGGCTCTTGTTGTCGAGGGCGACCGCGGCCTGGCTCGCGATGGACTCGATCATCTCCAGGTCCTCGGGGCGAAAGCTGACGACCTCGCGCGGAACGTTGGCGATGGTCAGCTTCGTGTCGAAGTTGCGCTTCGCGTTGATGAGCTGGACCGCGCCCACAACCTCGTTCTTGTAGTTCCGCATCGGGACCGTGAGCATCGACTTCGTGCGGTAGCCAAACTGCGCATCGAAGCCCTTGCCGCCCTGCGGCTTGCCTGGCGGAGGGTTGTAAGCGTCGTCGTAGATCTGGCTCCAGCCGACGGTGACCGTGTAGCCGACGACGCTCTTGTCGTCGACCGGCACCGTGAAGGCCTGGTAGGTGTTGGAGATCGAGGTGTTCTGGCTCGAGGCCAGGAACAGCTGCGGAGAACCGTCCTCGCCCACCGTCTTGCGCCACAGGCTCGCGCCGTCGGCGTTGGTGAGCTGGCGCATGGTCATGAGGACGAACTCCTGGAGCTTGCCGATATCCCGCTCGGCCGAGAGCGCGATCCCGATGCGGTTCAGCTCCTCGAATTGCCGGTGCTGCCGGCGCGCCTGCTCCTCGAGCTGCTTGACCTCGCGTTTCAGGGCGGCGTTTTCCATAGCCGAGCGCAGGAGCGCACGCAGCGCCGCTCGAGACGCGTCCCTCGGCACCTCGAACGCCATGTCACCGAGCCCGGCAGGCGCCTCCTCACCGGCTTCGAAAAGCACCAACCCGGGTGTGATGACGGTGGCAGAGTTGTCCAGCCCCAGCCCCTCGATCCCAAGCTCGGCCAGCACGGCGGGTAGCTCGCCGCCCTCCAGGCTGGGCGTCAGGTACACGGCAAACGCGTGGGCTTGCTTCAACGCTCTCTAGTGTCCGGCACCGTCAGCGTTTTGCAGGTAGATCAAGCGCAACCCCTCGAGAGTGAGTAGCGGGTCGGTCGCCTCGATCACGTGGGTCAAGCCCGCCACCAGCGACGCCTGGCCGCCGGTGGCGATCACCTTGGCCGTGCCGCCCAGCTCGGCCACCATGCGTTCGACCATCCCCTCCACCTGGGCCACGAACCCCCAGACGAGCCCGGACTGGATCGAGGTGACGGTATTGCGGCCGATAACGGAGTCCGGGGCCACCGCCTCGACGCGCCGGAGCATGGCGGTATGGGAGACAAGGGCGTCGAGCGAGATGTCGACCCCTGGCGCGATCGCGCCGCCCAGGTAGTCGCCCTGAGCATTGATGGCGTCGTAGGTGACCGCGGTGCCAAAGTCGATCACGACCACCGGTCCGCCGTATTTCGAATAGGCGGCGAGGGCGTTGGCGATGCGGTCGGCGCCGACGTCCTTGGGATTCTCGTAGCGGATCCTGACGCTGGTCTTGACGCCCGGACCGACCATGACCGGCTCGCATTTCAGGTAGCGTCGTGAGGCTTCGACCAGAGCCGGGTTGAGGTTGGGCACCACGCTGGAGATCACGACCCCGGTGACTACGCTCAGCTCGAAGCCGCGCAGGCCGAACAGGTCCTTCAGCTCGACGGCCATCTCGTCCGCGGTCCGCTCCCGATGCGACGTCACGCGCCAGTCGGCGACCAGCTTCTCGCCCTCAAAGAGAGCCAGCGTGACGTTGGTGTTGCCGACGTCGACCGCCAGGAGCATCAGAGCTCGAACTCTACTTCGGGAGGCCCGGAGGGTGCGTCTGGCTCCAGCGCTTCAGAGCGGCCACCTGGCGGCGCACGGCGGTGGCGCGGGCGGCGACGCGCCGCGGGTGGGGAGCGCCCAAGAGATCGCGCTTGTTGAGTGACGCACGGGCGTTCCAGGGCGTCGTTGCGGTGCCTTCGACGATCTGCCTGCCTATCCTCTCATGGGCCTCGCGGAACGGAACTCCCGACCGAACCAGCACCTCAGCGGCGTCGGTTGCCACCAAGCCCGGGTCGCTCGCTGCGGCGGCGAGCTGCTTGCGGTCGAACTCGAGGTGCTCGACGAGGAGCGCGGCCGCGGCCAGGGAGTCGAGCGTGCTGTCGACGGCGGCGAAGAGGGCGGATTTGTCTTCCTGCAGGTCGCGGTCGTACGCGAGCGGCAGCCCTTTCAGGACGCTGGCGAGCGCGACCAGGCTGCCAAGCGCGCGGCCGGTCCGGCCCCTCAGGAGCTCGGCGATGTCGGGGTTCTTCTTCTGCGGCATGAGGCTCGAGCCCGTCGAGATCTCGTCGGCCAGCCGTACGAAACCGAACTCCGAGCTGGCCCACAGGACGACGTCCTCACCAAGGCGGCTCAGATGAATCGCCACGCACGTGCATGCGTAGATCAGGTCGAGGAGGAAATCGCGATCCGCGACAGCATCGATGCTGTTGACCGTCAGCCGAGCAAAGCCGAGCTCGCGGCGCATCCGCTCGCGCTGGAGCGGGAGCGTGGTTGCAGCCAGGGCTCCCGAGCCCAGGGGCATCTCGTCAGCCGAGTCGTACGCGTGGCGGAAGCGCTCGGCGTCGCGGAGCAGCGGCTCGGCGTGCGCCAGGAGGTGGTGGCCGACCGTGATCGGCTGCGCCCGCTGGAGGTGCGTGTAACCGGGCATGAGCCAGGCAGCGTGCGCGCGGGCTTTGATGGCGAGCGCATCCACCGCGCCTGACACCCCGAGCACCAGCTGGGCTGACGCCCAACGGCTGTAGAGCCGCAGGTCCAGCGCGACCTGGTCGTTGCGTGAGCGGCCCGCGTGCAGGGCGGCACCCGCGGGCGTGATCTCGGTCAGGCGCCGCTCGACTGCCGTATGGATGTCCTCATCCGTTTCGCGGAACTCGAAAGTGCCGTCGTCCAGCTCGCGCACGACCTGTCGCAGGCCACGCTCGATCGCGGCCAAGCGTGTCTTCGGCAGCAGGCCGGCCGCCGCCAGCCCGCGCGCATGAGCGATGCTGCCTGCGATATCGACTGGGTACAGCTCGTAATCGGTCTCCAGCGAGGACGAGAACCTCTCCAGCTCTGGGAGCAGCCGCCGCTCGAAGCGACCGCCCCACAACTTCGTGCCTCCCCCGCCAGGGGGAGGGTTGGGGTGGGGGGCGGTGCGAACCCTCTTAGCTATGGCGTCAGCCTCTTCACGTCGCGCAGCAAACCCTTCAGCTCGCGGTCGTGCAGCCGGCCCTGCACCTGCGCGGCTGTGCGCACCCCCATGCCCCACAGCTTGATGAAGCCCGCGGCGGCCGACTGATCGAACGCGTCCCCCTTGCCGTACGTGGCGAGCGAGTGCTGATACAGCTGGGCGGGCCCTTTGCGCCCTACCACCTGGGACGAGCCCTTGAACAGCTTCAATCGCACGTCGCCGGTGACGTGACGCTGGGTTTCGGCAACGAATGCGTAGAGGGCGTCGCGCAGCGGGCTGAACCACAACCCGTCATAGACCATCTGCGCCCACTGCTGGGCGACGAGGTCCTTGAAGCGCGCCACCTCCTTGGGCAGCGTGATGTCCTCGAGCGCCTGGTGCGCCTGGAGGAGCAACACCGCGGCCGGGGCCTCATAGATCTCTCGGGACTTGATTCCGATCAGCCGGTTCTCGAGGTGGTCGATGCGGCCGACCCCGTTCTCGCCGCCGACCCTGTTCAGCTCGGAGACGAGCTGTAGTGGGTCGATCGCTTCGCCGTCGAGAGAGACCGGGATGCCGTGCCTGAAGCCGACCTCGATGTAGGTGGGAACGTCGGCGCAGTCGCGCGGGTCGCGCGTCCACGCATAGACATCGGACGGCGGCTCCTCCCACGGGTCCTCGAGAATGCCGGCCTCGATCGAGCGCCCCCACAGGTTCTCGTCAGTCGAGTAGGGCGAGCGCACGGTTGCCGGGACCTCGATCCCGTGCTTGGTCGCGTACTCGATCTCGTCATCGCGATTCATGCTCCACTCGCGGACAGGGGCGACGACCTTCAGCTCGGGAGCGAGAGCCGCAGTCGCGACATCGAAGCGCACCTGGTCGTTGCCTTTACCCGTGCATCCGTGCGCGATGGCGGTGGCGCCCTCACGCCTCGCTACCTCGACCATCATCGCCGCGATCAGAGGCCGGCCGAGCGCGGTGGCAAGCGGGTACTCCTTCTCGTAAACGGCGCCCGCCTGGAGCGACGGCCACACGAAAAGCTGCAGAAACGGAGCGCGGCCGTCGGCGACGTAAGCCGCGGACGCTCCTGTCTTCAGCGCCCGGGCCTGGATGGCGTCGAGGTCCTTCTTCTCGCCCAGGTCGACCGTGAACGCGATCACGTCCCAGCCCTGGTCCTTCAACCAGCGGATCGCGACCGAGGTATCCAGCCCACCCGAATATGCGAGGACGAGTTTTTCAGCCGCCACTGGCGAGGAGCTCCTTGAGCGCCTTGCCTGCGCTCGGCCGGCGGAGCACGGCGATGATCGTGTCATCGCCGGCGACGGTCCCCGCGATCCCAGGCAGGGCGGCCTCGTCGATGCGGCGCGCGACCAGGTTGGCGGTGCCCGGTGGGGTCCTGATCACCGCCACCGGCGACACGACCTCCACCGAGAGGACGAGCTCGCGCACGAGCGCGGCCCCGCTCCGATAGCCGGCGCCCGAGCGGACCAGCCCGAGCTCCTGGATGTCGCGCGAGATCGTGGCCTGAGTCGCCTGCAGCCCGCGCCGGGCCAGCGCTTCGGCGATCTCCTGCTGCGTGTGCACCGCGCCACGGTTGATGACGTCGACGATCGCGCGATGCCGTTGACCTTTCGTGGCCGTCATTTCACGACCTCGTGCATCGTCTTCTGCGCGCGATCGATCTGGTCCGGCGTGATGATGAGCGGCGGCACGAAGCGGATCGTGTTGTCGTCGACCGCGTTGACGACGAGGCGCGCGTCCAGGCAGGCCTGCTGAATCGCTTTTGCACGAGGCTCGGCGAACTCGATCGCCTGCATCAAGCCGAGGCCGCGAGCCTCCTTGGCGCCCAGCGAATGGATCGCGGCGTGCAGCATCTCCCCCATCTCCGCGGCATGGCCGACGAGCCCATCGCGCTCGATGACCGTCAGCACCGTGAGAGCGGCGACGCATGCAAGGGGATTGCCGCCGAACGTCGAGCCGTGATCGCCAGGCTCGAACACGTCCGCATTCGGCGCCGCGAGGCACGCGCCGATCGGGACGCCGCCGCCGAGCCCCTTGGCCAGCGTCATCACGTCGGGCGTGATGCCGTGGTGCTGGTGAGCGAACCAGCGGCCGGTGCGGCCGAGCCCGGTCTGGACCTCGTCGAGGATGAGCAGCAGGCCCTTCTCGTCGCACCATTTGCGGACGCCGGCCAGGTATCCCGGCTTGGACGGAACGATGCCGATCTCGCCCATCACCGGTTCGAGCATTACAGCCACCGTCTGCGCGCCGGTGGCGGCTTTGATCGCCTCGAGGTCGTTGTACGGGACGTGGACGAAGCCATCAGGCAGAGGCTTGAAGGGATCCGAATACTTGGGCTGCCCACCGGCCGTGACCGTGGCCAGGGTGCGTCCGTGGAACGAACCCACGGTCGTGATGATCTGGAACGCGCCGCTGCGATTGCGGGCGCCCCACTTGCGCGCGATCTTGATCGCGGCCTCGTTTGCCTCGGCGCCTGAGTTGCACAGGAAGACGCGCGATGGAAACGAGAGCTCGACCAGCCTGCGGGCCAGCTCGACCTGGGGCTGGGTGTAGTAGAGGTTGGATGTGTGGATCAGGGTATTGGCCTGCCCGGCCACCGCTGCCGCGACTTCGGGGTGGGAGTGGCCGAGGAGGTTGACCGCGATGCCGGCGACCAGGTCGAGGTATTCGCGGCCGGCGTCGTCGTAGACGAGACAGCCCTGCCCGCGAACGAATGTCACCGGAAGCCGCCGTCCGGTTTGCATGAGGTACTTGTCGGCGAGCTCGGGCGTAGTCACGGGAGCCAGACGGCCTCTAATAAGGACGCGTCCTTTTTTAACCATCCACGAACCCACCACCCACCCTCTTGGGGAGACTTTGTGCGGCGCGCAGAATACCGCCGCGCCAGTGGGCCGGCAACCCTGCCCGTTAAGGCCATCACCGCGTCACCATCGTGCCGATGCCCGCCTCGGTGAAGAGCTCGAGCAGCAGCGAGTGCGGCGTTCGCCCATCGACGATGTGCGCAAGCGGCACCCCGTCCAGCGCCCGCAGGCAGGATTCCAGCTTCGGGATCATCCCGCCGGTCACCTCTCCGGCGTCGATGCGATGCCTTGCGTCCTGGCTGGTGAGCACGGCGACCACCTGGCCGTCGACGCCCAGAACGCCGGCGACGTCGGTGAGGAGGATCAGCTTGGCCGCGCCCAGCTCGAGCGCGATCTCCGCAGCGACGGTGTCGGCGTTGATGTTGTACGCGTGACCGTCGTAGCCGAGCCCGATCGATGCGATCACCGGGATGTAACCGCGCCCCAGCAGTGCCGTGATCGGTTCGCGGTTGATCTGGGTCACGCGGCCGACGAAACCCATCTCCGGCCCAAGAGGTTCCGCGATGATGCACGGGCCATCCTCGCCGCTCAACCCGACCGCCTGGCCGCCGAGCCGGTTGATGGCGCCCACGATGTCGGGGTTCACCTTCCCGGTGAGCACCATCTTCACGACCTCCATGGTCTTGTCGTCGGTGATGCGCAGCCCGTTCTTGAACTCGGCCTTCAGGCCCAGTCGCTCACTCATCGCGGTGATCTCGGGGCCGCCACCGTGGATCAGCACCGGCTGCATCCCTACGTAGCGGAGCAGCACGATGTCGAGCAGCGTCTCGTCCCTCGCCTGCTCGAGCGCGTTGCCACCGACCTTGATCACGACGATCTGGCCGTGGAATCGCTTGATGTACGGCAGCGCCTCGACGAGCACCTTCGCGCGCTCCGCGACAGTCAATGTCATGTCGTGTACTCCGCGTTTATTCGCACGTACTCCTCCGATAAATCGCAGCCCCAGGCCTCAGCTTGGCCGCCGGCAAGGCCTAATGTCGCCACGATCTCGATCTCCGGCTGCTCGAATGCGTGGCGCACGGCGCCCAGGTCAACATCGACGCCCGCGCCGCGCTCGAACACCACCAGCCCGCCGATGCTCAGGTGCAGCTTGTCCAGCGCAAGCTCCGCGCCGCTGTAGCCGAGGGCGCAAACGATACGGCCCCAGTTGGGGTCGCCTCCGTGCACCGCGGTCTTGACGAGGGTCGACGAGGCGACAGCGCGGGCCGCGGTCCTCGCCTCGTCGTCCGTCTCCGCGCCCTGGACGCGGACCGCGATCATCCTGGTCGCGCCCTCTCCATCTCGCGCGATGGCTCGCGCCAGCTCTCGCGCGACGCTGACAATGGCCGCCTCCAGCGCCGCCGCTTCCGGCGTGCCGGCGCGAATACGCGCATTGCCCGCCGCGCCGTTGGCCAGAACAAGGAACGTGTCGTTGGTCGAGCTGTCGCCGTCGACGGTGACCTGGTTGAAGCTGCGGTCGGCGACCGGCCTCGCCAGGGTGGCCATCAGACCCGGTTCGACCGCCGCGTCCGTGGTGATGTAGGCCAGCATCGTCGCCATGTTGGGGTGGATCATCCCCGACCCCTTGCACATGCCCCCCACCCTCACGGCCCGTCCGCCGATCTCGATCTCCAGCTCGGCGGTCTTGGGCACGGTGTCCGTGGTCATGATCGCGCGGGCCGCGTCGACGCCATGGTCTGGGCTGAGCGAGCCGCACGCCGCCGTGATGCCGGCCTTGACCGCGTCCATCGGAAGGTACCGCCCGATCACGCCGGTTGTGCCCACCACCACCTGGTCCGGGTCGAGATCGAGGCGATCGGCGGTCAGCTTCGCCATCAGCAAAGCGTCTTTGAAACCCTGCGCGCCGGTGCAAGCGTTGGCGTTGCCGGACGCGATGACGAGCGCCTGCACGCGGTTGTGCTGGAGATGCAGCTGGTCGATGACGACCGATGCCGACTTGATCTTGTTGGTGGTGAAGACCCCGCCGGTGTCGCATGGATTGCTCGAATAGATCACGCAGAGGTCGTCGCGCTGCCCGGTCGGGATCGCGCTCGCGCCGGCCGTGAACGCTTTGATGCCGCACGCGGCGGTGCCGGCCCGGAATCCTCGAGCGAATGTCAAGGCCACTGGATCGGCGCCTCCAGTGCTGTCTTGCGATCGAAGCCGAACGCGATGTTGAAGCACTCGACGCCCTGCCCGGAAGCGCCCTTCATCAGGTTGTCGAGGGCGGCCGTGACCACTGCTTTTCTGCCTTGCGCCGATACGTTGACCAGGCAAAGGTTCGAGTGAGTCGCGAGCTTCGTCGTCGGCGTCTTGTCGACGACCTTCGTGAAGGGCTGCCCGGCGTAGAACTCTCGATAGGCCTCCTGCAGCTCGCCCAGTGAGCCTTTCAGGTCGAAGTAACACGTGGCAAGGATGCCGCGCGTCATCGGCGCCAGGTGGGGCACGAAGGTGACCGCGAGCCCGTCGAGCTCCTGGACGATTTCGGCCAGGTGGCGGTGACCTTCGATGGCATAGGCGCCGAGCGTTTCGTTGACCTCGCTGAAGTGCACACCGAGTCCTGGAGACCTGCCCGCGCCGCTGACACCCGATTTCGCGTCAATGACAACGTCCGACCCCACCAGCCCAGCCGATACGGCCGGCGCGAGGGCGAGAATGCTCGCGGTCGAATAGCATCCAGGCACCGCGATCAGCCCAGCGCCTTTCAGCTCGTTTTCGTGCAACTCGGGCAGCCCGAAGACCGCTCGCTCGAGCAGGGCAGGGTCCGGATGCGCGTGCCGGTACCACTTCGGATACTCCGATGAGTCGCGGAGCCGGAAGTCCGCGCTCATGTCGACCACCCGCAAACCCGCGTCGAGCCATGTAGCGACCCTCGCAGCGCCGACGTTGTGCGGAAGGCAGCTGAAGATGACGTCGAGTCCGTCCGCCGCGGGCTCCGCCAAGAACTCTCCCTCGACGTCGAGGAGTGGAAAGACCTCCGAGTAAGCCTTACCCGCGTGCGAGCGCGACGTCAGCTGCGACAGCTCGACGCCGGGATGGCGCGCCAGCAGGCTCACCGCGGTCATGCCCGCGTAGCCGTTCGCCCCCGCCACCGCCGCTTTCAGCTTCTTGGTCACGAGCGCATGAGTATACAGCCCGATGCATAAAGATGCATTGCTCCCTCTCCCCTCCGGGGGAGAGGGATGTGGGGTGAGGGGCGTGGAGAGCTAGCCCGCCTCATTGAAGAAGCACGACTCCGCGCCCGTGTGACACGCCGGACCGGCGGGCCGCACGCGCAGGAGCACTGCGTCGAGGTCGCAGTCCAGCCTCACCTCGACGACCTCCATGGTGTTGCGGGAGGTGGCGCCTTTTTCCCAGAGGCCCCGCTCCCTGGAGTGGAACCACGCGCGGCCGGACTCAAGGGTCTTGGTCCAGGACTCCTCGTCCATATACGCCAGCATCAACACCTTGCCCGTCTCCGCGTTCTGGACGACCGCCGGCACGAGTCCGCTCGAAAAGTCCGGGCTCATCGCCTCACCTCCAGGCCCATGCCCTCCAACTCTTGCTTCACCGCACGGATCGAAATCTCGCCGAAGTGAAAGATGGACGCGGCCAGCGCCGCGTCCGCGCCTCCTTCGGTCAGCGCCTCGTACATGTGCCGCGCCGAGCCCGCTCCGCCCGAAGCGATCACGGGCAGGCGTACCGCGCCGCTGACCGCGCGTGTCAGCTCGATGTCGTATCCCGCGTGCGTGCCGTCGTTGTCCATCGACGTGAGCAGGATCTCCCCCGCACCCAGCTCTTCGCCCAACCCGGCCCACTCGACCGCGTCGCGTCCAGTCGCGCGCCGCCCGCCGTGGCTGAAAACCTCCCAGCCTTCGCCGTCGCGCCGTCTCCGCGCGTCGATCGCAAGCACTACGCACTGGGCGCCGAAAACTTCGGCGCAGCGCGTGATCAGCGTCGGATCCGCCAGCGCCGCGGTGTTGACCGACACTTTGTCGGCGCCGTGTGTGAGCAGCTCGGCCATGTCGGGCACGCTCCTCACGCCGCCACCCACCGCCAGCGGGATGAAGACCTGGTCCGCGGTGCGCTCGACCGTGTCAAGCAGGATCTTCCGCGCGTCAGACGACGCGGTGATGTCGAGAAAGATGATCTCGTCCGCGCCCTCGCGGTCATACGCCGCTGCGAGCTCAGCCGGGTCGCCGGCGTCGCGAAGCTCCTGGAAGCGCACGCCTTTGACGACACGTCCTTCGGTGACGTCGAGGCAGGGGATGATCCGCTTCGCAGGCATGTCAGTTGCAGATGGCAAGGAAGTTGGCGTACAGGCGAAGCCCGTCGGCGCCGCTCTTCTCGGGGTGGAACTGCGTGCCCATCACGTTTTCCGCCGAGGCCGCCGCCGCAGGCGAGTGGTCGGTGCAGCCGATCCGCTGGTCCGATTCCGCCGGCGTGAACGAGTGCACGTAGTAGAAGTAGGAGCGGTCGGCGATGCCCTCCCAGAGCGGCGACGGGGCGGTTTGCACGGTGCGACACCAGCCGATCACGGGAACGCGATCGCTCGAGGTGACCTCGACCACCCGGCCGGGGAGCAACCCGAGTCCTTCGTGCCGGCCGTGCTCGCTCGACTCCTCGAACAGGAGCTGATACCCAAGGCAAACGCCGAGCACCGGCTTGCCATGCCGCGCCAGCTCGACGATTCGCCGGCCGAGGCCGTGCTCTGACAGTTTCGCGAGGGCAGGCGCGAACGCTCCGACGCCCGGCAGGACGATGCCGGTCGCCGATTCGAGCTCGCCGGGATCGGCGGTGAGTCGCGCCTCGGCTCCGACCTGGATCAGCGCGCGCTCGACCGATCGGATGTTGCCGACCCCGTAGTCGACGATCGCGATCACTTCAAGACACCCTTCGACGAAGGCACGCCCGGGCGACCGGTCGATGCCGTCGCATCGTGCAGCGCCAGGCCCAGGGCTTTGAACGTCGCCTCCACGATGTGGTGCCGGTTGCGGCCGCGAATCAGGTCGACATGAATCGTCGCGCCCAGATGGATCGACAGCGCGCGCCAGAACTCCTCGAGCACCTCCGACTCGAGGGTGCCGATCCGGCCGCGAACCGGGACGTTGTAAGAGAGATACGGTCGCTGGCCGAGGTCGATCACGACCCGCGCCAGTGATTCGTCGAGCGGCGCGTAGGCGGACGCGAAACGCGCGATGCCGTCGCGGTCGCCCAAGGCCTGGGAGAGCGCCTGGCCCAGCACGATGCCCGCGTCCTCGACCAGGTGATGAGGGTCGACCTGAACATCACCAGCGCCGCGCAGCCTCAGGTCGAATCCGCCGTACCGGGCGACCTGCTCGAGCATGTGGTCGACGAACGCGAGGCCGGTCGAGACCTCCGCCCGGCCGCGACCTTCCAGGTCGACCCTGGCCGAGAGCTGGGTCTCCCGGCTCTTGCGAGTGACGCGTCCTTTCCTATTCAAGCCTGACCTCGATGGCATGGGCGTGGGCGCCCAGGCCCTCCATCTCCGCGAGCCGGACCGATGCATCCCGCAGGGTCTCGAGGTCGCTGCGATTCAGGCTCAACACGCTCGTCCTCTTGAGGAACGTGTGCACGCCGAGTGGCGAGGAGAAACGAGCCGCGCCTGACGTCGGCAGCGTGTGGTTGGGGCCCGCCGAGTAGTCGCCCAGCGGCACCGTGGCGTAAGCACCCACGAACACGGCGCCCGCGTTCTGCACCTGGGCGGCAAGCCGCGCCGCGTCGCGGGCCACGATCAGCAGGTGCTCGGGCGCGAAGTCGTTGGCAACATGCATCGCCTGCTCCATGTCCTGAGCCACGATGACGCAGCAGTTGGCCTGGCGGATGATGTCCGCTCGCTCCAACCCCCGGAGAAGGCTCTCCAACTCCTCCTCGACGCGGTCCGCGAGCTGGCTGGAGTCGGTGATGAGGACGCCCCACGCCAGCGGGTCGTGCTCGAGCTGCGCGGCCAGGTCGGCCGCGACGAAGTCCGGCCGTGCCTTGCCGTCGGCCACGACCACGACCTCCGTCGGACCTGCGATTCCGTCGACGCCGACCGTGCCGAACACCTCCTTCTTCGCAAGCGTCACGTAGATGTTGCCGGGGCCCGCGACGACGTCGACTCGCGGGATGCTCGCTGTCCCGTAGGCGAGCGCCGCGATGGCCTGCGCCCCGCCGACCCTGTAGACAGCGTCCACGCCGGCGATGTGCGCCGCGGCGAGGATGGACGAAGGAACGCTGCCGTCGGGTCGTGGCGGCGTGGCCAGCACGACCTCGGGCACCTTGGCCACGCGGGCCGGAATCACCGTCATGAGCACCGTCGACGGATACGCCGCACGGCCGCCCGGCGCGTAAACTCCCGCGCGCCTGACGGGACGCGTCACGAGCTTGAGGCCCGGCAATCCCACCGAACCCGGCTCGGACTGGCGCTCGTGGAAGTCGCGGATGCGCCCGGCGGCGAACTCCAGGGCCGAACGGTCCGCCGGCGCCAAGCGGTCGGCTGCGGCGACGAGCTCGCGTTGAGGCACCTCGAACGACTCGCCGGGCGCAGGCGCCCACCCGTCGAATCGCCGGCCGAGCTCGCGGAGCGCCTCGTCGCCTTCCGTCAGCACGCGCGAGCAGATCTCGGCCACCGCCTCTCGCTCCTTGGCGAACTGGGTCAGGTCGAGCCTTCGCCGCGACAGGGGCGAGTCGAGCCACGAGCCGACGTCGAACCTCCTAACCGGCATCGCTCAAAGCCTCGCGCATCTTGGCGACCACCGATTGGACAGCCGCCGTGCGCGTCTTGAGACTCGCCTGGTTGGCGATCAGCCTGGCGGTCGAGGTGCCGAGTACCGCCGTGATGCGCAGCCGGTTGTCTCGCAGCGTCCGCCCCGTCGCCGTCAGGTCGACAATGCCGTCGACCAGGCCGACCTGCGGCGCCAGCTCGACCGATCCGTGCAGCTGCACAACCTCGACCGCCTGCCCGCGCGACTCGAACCACGCCGCCGCGGTGCGCGGGTACTTGGTGGCCACCCGAATCATCGGCGGCCATGTCTCCGGGCCGTCGAGGCTCGATGCGTCCGGCACCGCCAGAACGAGCCTGCAACCGCCGAAACGAAGGTCGACGAGCTCGTAGTGAGCGCCGGGCGTCTCCCACAGGATGTCCTTGCCGACGATGCCCAGGTCCGCCGCGCCGTGGTCGACGTAAGCGGGCACGTCACTGGGCCGGACAAGGATCACCCGCAAGCCTTCGCGCTCGACGAGCAGCTGCCGCCCCAGCTCCTCGGCACCGAGACGCGCGAGTCCGGACCGCGCCAGCAGGGAAAGAGCTCCGTCATGGAGCGCGCCCGTGGGAACCGCGATGGCGACCTGCTCGGCGGACGTCACGAGACACCTCCCGCCAGGCGTGCCGCGACCTGCTCCGGCGGCAGGCGCCGGGTGCGCTGACCCGTCGCCGACCAGGCGACCACCGAGTCGCTCAGACAGTGGACCAGGTTGGCCGCGCCGACGGCATGCCACCAGGCGTTCGCTTCGGACGTGCTCCTCGACTCCGTGTCCACGACCGCGCGCATGCCGAACAGGCGAAGGGTCGAGCCCAATCGGAGGGCGGTGCTGAGTCCGGCTCCGCTCCACGCCAGCGCGGCGTCGAGACGCGGCAGCGCGGGCGGTCGCGGCGCTCGCGTGAGCATTTCCGAGACGAGGTCGAGCTGGACCATGAAGCCGGTCGCCGGCGCCGGCCGTCCGAAGCGCTCGAGCAGTCCGTCGTAGCGCCCACCCTGCGCGACCGGCCGCCCGAAGTCCGGCCCATACCCCTCGAAGATCACGCCCGTGTAGTAGTCGAAGTCGCGGATCGCGCCGAGGTCGAGGTTGACCACCTCGCCGATGCCATGAGCAACCAGCAGCTCCCGGACGCGAGCCAGCTCGGAGAGGGCGGCCTCGGAACGTTGGTTGCGGACGAGACCGCCGGCGGCCTCCAGGATCTCTGCTCCGCCGCGCAGGGCGGGAAAACGCAGGAGCAGCTCGTGTTCGGCGGACTTGAGCGGCGTGTCCTCGAGCAGTGACTCGAGCGCCACGAAATCGCGCGCCGCCAGCGCGGTGCGGACGGCGGCCTTCACCTCGTCAGGCAGCTTGACCGCGTCCATGATCCCCTGGAAGAACTCCGCGTGGCCGACGTCGATCTGGTAGCGGCGGATGCCGGTCGCCTCCATGCAGCGGGCGGCGAGGGCGATCACCTCGGCGTCGGCCACCGGGCCTGATGCGCCGACCAGCTCGGCTCCGACCTGGTATGTCTCCCGCCGCTGCTGGAATCGACCTTCATCGGTCGACAGCACCGGGCCCGCGTAGCAGAGCCTCAGCGGAAGCGCCGCGGCCCGCAGCTTGCCCGCGACGAGCCTGGCCACAGGGACTGCGCGCTCGCCCACCAAAGCGACGACGTCGCCGCGGCCGTCGGTGAACTTGAACAGCCGCCGCCGCTGCTCGATGCCGAGCCCGACGTCGAGCACGTCCATGCTCTCGACCAGCGGTGTGATGACGTGGCGGTAACCCCACCGCCGCATCTCGCCGAGCAGCGACTCCTGCGCCTCGCGCAGGATCTCCGCCTCGAGGGGAAGCAGGTCGCGAAAGCCGGGCACGCCACCGAGCTGCGGTGCCGGCGATGGACTAGCGGAGGTGAAGAAACCTCCGGGCCGCGGCCACTTGAGCGTCAGTTTTCGTCTTCATCTTCATCCTCACCGTCGGCGTCCGCATCGTCTGAGAAGTCGAGCGCCTCGCCCTCATCCTCGACAGCGTGCATGCCCTCTTCCAGGTCATCGCTCGCCGGAGCCTCGGCCAGCGTCCCTTCCTCTTCTTCGTCTTCGGCGAAAGCCTTCACGTCACGCGCCAGCAGGCTCTCCTTGGCGTAGGGCCGGAACTCGACTTCGCGCTTGCGACGCATCGGGAAGCTCGGCTTGCCCGCAAAGTGCGGGTCCTGGTAGGTCTCGCGGACGATCAGCTTCACTGTGTTGCCGTCGCACGAGGTGACGCCGGCCTGGTAGCGGTTGCCGCCGCGCATGAACTTGATGAGCCGCCGTGCGAGCTTTGCCTCGAGCAACCCGAGTCGTACACCGCGCGACGTCTCGGCCATGATGCCATCGGCTTCGATCCGCAGCTCGGCGACATCGCCGGCCGCGACCTTGGAGCAAATGTCCACCTTGGGCGGGGAATCGACGGTGGTGATCACCGTCTTCCCCATCTCTTCGACAAAGAGATTGAGGTCGACACGGGTGCCGCCGACCTTGAGTCCTTCCTTCTGGTGGAGGAGAGCATTGATGCGGGCCGCGTTCTTCTTGGCGATCGAGTTCATCGGGTTGAGCTTCAGCGCCGCCTCATAGGAGGCCTTAGCCTCCTTCAACTTGCCGAGCTCGGAGAGTGCTTTGCCAAGGCGGTTCTGCGTCTCCTCGTCAGCCCCGAAGCTGTCGATGATGAAGCGATTCAGCTTGACGGCCTCGTCCCACTTGCCGGCGATGGCAAGCTGCACCGCATCATCGCCGTACTGCGAGCGTGGCTTGAGGTGTTCGCTGGTGTCGGCTTTCACGAGGCGCGCTCCTATGGCTGGGCTGAAGGGCAGAGAGGAATGCTGAGTATACGTAGTGCCGATAGTGCGAAGTGAGTGTCATCCTCTTCGCCAAATGCGAGTTTGGGGTTCGCTTGCGGTGACCGCCCTCCTCGTCGCTTGCACGGCCTGCGGCTCCTCGGCGTCGCCGTCTCCGGCGCGTCCATCGCTCCGGATCGGCGTCGACCTGCCACTCACAGGGCACGAGGCCCGCGCCGCTGTGCCGGCGCTCAACGGGATCCGGTTCTTCGTCCAGACCCACCCGGTGCTGGACGGCTTCGACGTCGTTCTGGTCCCGTCGGACGACGCGCGGGACGGTCTTCCGAACTCCAAGCTTGGCGCCTCTAATGTGGGCAAGTTCGTCGCCGACTCGAGCGTGGTCGCCATGATCGGTCCCTTCGACGCCTGGGTGGCGCGCCGCGAGATCCCGATCGCCAACGCCGCGGGGCTGGCGATGGTCAGCCCCGCCACCAGCAACCCCTGCCTGACGAGAGACGTCTTCATCCCCGCCCCACTCAACCCCGCCAGGACCGCCATCACCTGCAAGGACGCAGGACTCCCCGGCGCGTCGGAGCTGAGAGGGGGCCACACCAACAACTACTTCAGGCTCACCACGACCGACGAGCTGCAGGGATCCGCGGCCGCCGACTTTGCGTACCGCAAGCTCCACGTCGAGCGCGCCGGGGTCATCTCGGACCACGAGGCGTACGGCCAGGGACTGGTCGACTCATTCAGCGGCCGCCTGACCAACCTCGGTGGCGCCGTGCTCGGCCACCTCGACCTGGAGCCCGGCCAAGGGGAAGCGGGCGATTTCCTGAAGAGCATGAAGGGCGCAGGCGCGCAGGCGATCTATTACGGGGGCAGCAGCCGGAACGGGTGCGCCATCCGAGCCGCGATGAAATCGATCTTTCCGCCCGGCGAGGCGACCCCGTTCCTGGGCGGCGACGGCATCGCGCAGGACCCCACCTGCATCTCCGCGGCCGGCGAGAACAGCCCGGGCATCTACGCGACGGTGCCCATCGTGGATGCAGCGTCGCGGCCGGGCGCGGCCCGCTCGATCCACGACTTCAAGGCCTCGTTCGGGACCACGGCGGCGTACGGCCTTTACACCATGGTCGCCTACGACGCGACCGCGGTGCTCTACGCGGCGCTCGATCGCGCGATTCGGGACGCGGGCGGCCACTTGCCCGCCAGGGCCAAGGTGACGGCCGAGCTCGCGCAGACCTCAGGGCTCGCGGGGGCAACCGGAACCCTCGGTTTCGACGTCGCCGGGGACACGACCAACCGCATCGTCACCGTGTTCGAGGCTGCCGGCTCGAACCCCCGAGCCTCCTGGAAGCTGGTCGACACGGTGGACTACAGCACCCGACTTCCTTATTGATCTCGCCCCCAAGCTGACGCGGGTCTTAACTTCGACTTGACTTGGGGGGCCCTCCGAGTCGATAGTTTGCCTCGGAGTAGCAGTTCGGCCATCCCATGTGGCCGCACTCGCCGCCGGCGCACTCTCGCCCCGACTTCGAGTTGGGAAGAGGGCGGCAAGTGATGGGAGGCGTGAGGTGTGGTTTGCGCATTGGCCTCCCAACAAGCACAAGGGGGAACCATATGGTTCGAGCTAGGGGACTGATAGTCCTCACAACGGCGGCGCTCGTCGCGTTCGCCTGTGGCGGTACGACCGGCGGTGGAGGGTCGAAGGGCACGATCAAGATCGGCTCCGACCTCCCCGTCTGTACGATCGGCGGTCAGGCGACCGCCAACGGCTCCCAGTTCGCGGTCAACCAGAAGAACGCCGCCGGAGGCGTCGAGGGTTACACGATCGCGTTCCAGAGCTTCGACGACTGCCGGCAGGGCGCATACAATGCTGACGCCGGCGTCGACAACGTCCGCAAGATGCTCGACGACAAGGCCTTTCTCGGCATGGTCGGACCGTACAACTCCGCGGTCGCGAAAGCCGAGATCCCGATCGCCGCGCCGCAGCACTTCGTGATGGTCAGCCCGGCCAACACCAACCCGTGCCTGACCAAGGACATCGCGGGCTGCGCGTATCACCCGCAGGACCTTCGCGCGGGCAACCCCAACAACTACTGGCGCGTCGTCACGACTGACGACTACCAGGGTCCGGCTATGGCCGACTACCTGTACAAGCAGCTCAACGTCAAAAACGTCGGCATCCTGGACGACAGCACGGTCTTCGGCGTTGGCATCGCGGGCTCTTTCGAGGCCGAATTCAAGAAGCTGGGCGGAACCGTCGCCAAGCACTCGGAGTACAAGAAGGAGCAGACGAGCGACTTCAAGGCAATCCTTCTCGGCTTCAAGAACGCCGGCGCGCTGGGCGTCTACGTCGGCGGGACCGACGACCAGAACATCTGCATCCCACGCAAGCAGATGAAGGACATCGGTTGGGACGTCCCGTTCACAGGCGGTGACGGCATCGAGACCACCGACTGCATCGACCAGGCCTCGGGCAACGAAGCGAACATCTACGCGACCTCGGCAGGCGCTGACGCCACCCAGGTCGACGGCGCCAAGCAGGCGATCGCCGACTTCCGCAAGGCTTTCACGGGCCCCAACGACTTTGGCGGTTACACCATGCAGGCATACGACGCCACCAACGCCTTGATGGCTGCCATCGGGCGGGCGATCAAGGACGCCAACGGCATGCCGAGCCGGGAGCAGGTCCGAGCTGAGTTTGCCAAGACCACCGCTTTCAAGGGCGTGATCGGCACATACGACTTCGACCAGAACGGCGACACGAGCCTCAAGATCGTCTCCATCTACGTCGTCAACGGCAGTCTGAGCGACCAGGCCGTCAAGGACTCCACCGGAGTGTGCGGATCGAAGGCCAAGAATGCGTGCTTCGTCTGGAAGACGCAATTCGACTTCGCCAAGCCCGCCTAGTACTCTGTGCCCAAATCCAGCGAGGAGGCCGCCTTCGGCCTCCTCGCCCTTTGACCAGTAAGGAGGGGAGCACTGGACGCGGGCGTGGTCGGGAGCGGCGCTTCCGCCCTGAAGAGGTTCCGGTCGTCACGGGTGGGTGGCATGAGCCTGCCCGACTTCGGCTTCTACGTCCTCTGCGCCACGGCGGTGGTCCTCCTGGCAGCACAGGCGGTGATCCACCCCACCGAGTTCGTGCAGGTCTTCATCTTCGGCCTCACGCAAGGCTCGATCTACGCCCTCGTCGCGTTGGGTTACACGATGGTCTACGGGATCATCGAGCTCATCAACTTCGCACACGGCGACGTGTTCACGCTGGGCGCTTACGTCGGCTCGGCGATCCTCGGCTTTTTCGCCATCTCTGAGGGCGGGTTCACCACCGTGAACCTCATCGCGCTGCTGCTGGTGTTCCCGGCCGTGATGCTCATCATGGCCGGCATCAACGTCGCCATCGAGCGAGTCGCGTATCGCCCACTTCGCAATGCGCCTCGCCTGGCTCCGCTGATCACCGCCATTGGCATGTCCTTCTTCCTGGAAGGCGTCATGTTCTTATGGCGCGGCCCGGCGACCGTGCACTTCCCGGACATCCTTCCGAAGGCCGCAACCACCATCGCCGGCGTCTTCTTCGGCTTCAAGGACATATTCGTGGTGGTGGTGGCGGCGATCCTCGTCGCGCTGCTGGCGGTGTTCATCAATCGCACCAAGCTGGGCAAGGCGATGCGTGCGACGGCGCAGGACCGCGACGCCGCGCAGCTGATGGGGATCGACATCAACCGAACCATAGCCGCCACCTTCTTCATCGGCGCGCTGCTGGCCGGCGCCGGAGGCATGATCTGGGGCCTCTACTACAACACTGTCTACTACCAGCTCGGCTTCCGTAGCGGGCTCATCGCGTTCACGGCCGCGGTCTTCGGCGGCATCGGCAACATCCCGGGCGCGGCCGTCGGCGGGCTCATCATTGGGCTCATCGCGGCATTCAGCGACTCGTACATCGGGTCCAAGTGGACGCAGGTCGTGGTCTTCGGCATCTTGATCGGAGTCCTCGTGTTCAGGCCCACCGGCCTGCTCGGCATGCGGGTGCCTGAGAAGTGAGCGCGCGCAGGGGAGCCGCCGCGTCGCGCTCGTTTCTCTCTCGGTTGAGCCTGCGGGAAAGAATCCGCGACCGCGACCAGGCTGTCTACGGCATTCTGATCATCGCCGCGATCGTGTTCCCATTAGCGACGATCTACGCAACGGACGGCACCGCATTGGTGTCGCAGGCGACGCGCGCCGGGTACTTTGTGCTCCTCGCGATCGGGCTGAACGTGGTGGTCGGCTTCGCCGGCCTGCTCGACCTCGGATACGCCGCATTCTTTGCGATCGGTGCGTACACCTACGCGTTGTTGGCCTCTCCACAACTGGCGTCATCGCCGGCCCACCACGCGGTCCACCTGCCCTTCTGGCTGATGCTCTTCGTAGCCATGTTCGTCGCCGCGGCTGCCGGCGCAATCCTGGGCTTTCCGACGCTGCGCCTGCGGGGCGACTACCTCGCCATCGTCACCCTGGGGTTCGGCGAGATCGTGCCCCAGCTCTTCTACAACTTCGACCAGTGGACGGGTGGCATCAACGCCGTCGGCATCATCGACCAGCCGGTGCTCCCTGCATGGATCCAGGGTCCGTGGTCTGGCGACGGCCCGATCCAAGTCGTGAGGAACTTCAACTTCGGCGGTGATCCGGTCGCCTTTTATGTGCTGATCTGCATCCTGATCGCCGCCGCCGTCATCCTCGTCAGCAATCTCTACCGCTCGCGGCTGGGGCGGGCGTGGATGGCGATCCGGGAAGACGAGGTCGCCGCGGCGGCCATGGGCATCAACACCGTGACCACCAAGCTGCTGGCCTTCGGCATTGGTGCCTCGTTCAGCGGTTTCGCGGGTGCGTACTACGCCGCGGACGTCAGCCTTGTGAGCCCCGACAACTTCCTCTTCATCGTCTCGATCACCGTCCTCGTGATGGTGGTACTCGGCGGCATGGGCAACATCAGCGGCGTCATCATCGGAGCCCTCGTCCTCTATTACGTGGTCTTCTCCCTGTTGCCCGCGCTGCCCGGAGCCGTGGAGTCACTCGCCAACACCATCGGGCTCGGGTCGCTCAACGTGCGGACCACTGAATGGCCCGGGCTGGGGGGAGAAACGCAGCGGCTGAACTTCATCATCTACGGCGTGATCCTGGTTGCGATGATGCTGTTACGCCCTCAGGGCCTGTTGCCGAGCCGGATTCGTGAACAGGAACTCAAGCACGCGGCGGTGCAGGAAGAAGAAGCCGCGGTGGAAATGGAGCACGCAACATGAGCCAGCAGCCTGCGCCGGCCGACAACATCCTCGAGCTGACCGACCTGACCAAGCGCTTCGGCGGTCTCGTCGCGGTGGACAACGTGAGTCTCAACATCAAGCGGGGCGAGGTGTTCGCACTGATCGGCCCCAACGGCGCCGGCAAGACCACCCTGTTCAACAACGTCACTGGTCTTTTCCAGCCGACGAGCGGACGCGTCGTGTTCGACGGACGCGACATCACGGGCTTCAAGCCTCACCAGGTTGCGCGTTGGGGGATCGCGCGGACGTTCCAGAACATCCGGCTCTTCGACTACATGACGTGCCTCGACAACGTCCGGGTCGGGCGGCATGTCCGCATGAAGGCGACAGTGTTTGACTCGCTGCTCAAGCTGCCCCGGGAGCGAAGAGAAGAGGAACGGGTCACCGAGGAGGCGATGGAATTCCTGCGCTTCGTAGGCATCGCCAAGCACGCGAATCAGTACGCGCGCAATCTTGCCTACGGTCAGCAGCGGCGGCTGGAGATCGCGCGAGCGCTCGCGACCGAACCCAAGCTGCTGCTGCTCGACGAGCCCGCGGCCGGCTTCACGCCGCAGGAGAAGGTTGAGCTGATGCAGCTGGTGAAGAAGATCCTGACCCGAGGCGTCACCGTCTTCTTGATCGAGCACGACATGAAGGTGGTGATGGGCATCTCGGAAAGGATCGTCGTGCTCGACCACGGCGAAAAGATCGCCGAAGGCCCGCCGGACGAGGTCCGGAAGGACGTCCGGGTCATCGAAGCGTATCTCGGCAAGTCGGCTTAGCCAGATGGCACTGCTGGAGCTCGACGGCGTCGACGCCTTTTACGGCCGCATCCAGGCCCTGCGCAAGGTTTCGATCAAGGTCGAGAAAGGCGAGGTCGTGGCGCTGATCGGTTCCAACGGCGCGGGCAAGACGACAACCCTGCGGACGATCTCCGGGCTCATGCACCCCGGCAATGGGACCATCTCATTTGACGGCCGCGAGATCACGCACACACGGCCGTCGAAGATCGTCGAGCTGGGGATCTGCCAGTCTCCCGAAGGGCGGCGCCTCTTTCCTCGCATGACGGTGCTCGACAACCTCGTCATGGGCGCGTACACGCGGAACGACAAAGGCGGAATCGCGTCTGACATGGATCGGGTCTTCACGCTCTTCCCCCGTCTGCAGGAGCGCCGGACGCAGATCGCGGGCACTCTTTCTGGGGGCGAGCAGCAGATGCTCGCGATGGGCCGGGCGTTGATGGCGAGGCCGAAGGTCATGATGCTCGACGAGCCATCGCTTGGTCTGGCCCCGATCCTGATCGAGACGATCTTCAGCATCGTGCGCGAGATCAACTCCCAGGGCACGACCGTGCTCCTGGTTGAGCAGAACGCACACAAGGCGCTCGAGGTCGCCAACCGCGCCTACGTCCTCGAGACCGGGGTGGTCGTCCAGTCGGGCACGGGACGCGAGCTGCTCGCGTCGGAAGAGGTCCAGAAAGCCTACCTGGGCATGTAGCTAGCCCCATCCCCCGGCTTTCAGCCGGGTACTTCCCCATAAATGGGGAAGAGTTTTCTACCGGCCCGGTTGGTAGCTCGCCACGAACA
>WNEY01000361.1_pt1 | contig 27504 bp, 17 predicted proteins | sample 5400531 | NCBI WGS metagenome assembly WNEY01 (sample SAMN13153338, study PRJNA577476) | soil metagenome | isolation source: 200 cm saprolite under Douglas fir tree site 1 | place: USA:California | collected 2015-04-18
ACATATAGGGATGCCCGACTCCTTCGGCAAGCCGCCAAGGGGAGCACCAAGGGTACGGGCGATCGATCGGGATTGCTTCGGGAATTCGTTCAATTCGAGGGCCGTCTGCTCACCCGGGCGGATTTTGCCGGAAATACTCGGCGTCCCGTGGCGATTGCGTCCACTCCATGTTTTCGCGCCACTCGAAGTGGCGGCTCGACATGTCCTCGCCGTAGCGCACCCGGAACAGCAGCGTGCGCTGTGGTCCGTTGATGTATTCGTGTAGTTCGCCTGGCGGATGCACCACGAACGAGCCCGGCATCACGTCGACCGTCTCTTTCGGCGTGCGCATCTTGCCGCCGCCCTCGAAGCAGAAATAGATCTCGGTCGCGTTCGGGTGGCAGTGATTGGGGCTGATCTGGCCCGGTTCCCAGCAGGCCACCGTGACGTCGCCCTCGCCGATCTCGCCGAGGACCTTCTCCACGTGGTGCTTGGGGTTCCAGGCTTGCTCCTTGAGCACGCTGAAGACATGCATGGGTTCACCTCCTCGTTAAGCTTACACTCGGGCCATTTCGCCGACCAGGCGCCGTGCGCTCAGAGCGCGGCGACCGTGTGCACCTCGATCAGGAACGGCTCCTGCACGAGGCGGTCGACGATCAATAGCGTGTTGGGCGGATAGACCCCGCCTGGAAAGATACGGGGAAACTCGCGCAGCCGGAACTTCATGAATTTCGCCACGTCCTGCGAATGCACCAGGTAGGTCGTGAACTCGACCACGTTGGCGAAGCTGGCGCCTTGCGACGACAGCGCCGCCTCGATATTGGCGAAGACCTGCCCGCATTGGGCGTCGAAATCGTCGGCGCCCACGAGCTTGCCGTCCTTGTCGGCCGCGAGCTGGCCCGCGATGAACAGGAGCTCGGACGCCTTGACGCGCGCGATGTGCGAGTACTGGCCCATCGGCCGCGCGAGCGCATCGGGATTTCCGATCTTGATCTCAGCCATGACGTGTCCTCGTGCGATGTCTCGTTTTCCCAAGGCGCAGGCTGCGTTCGGCCGCTCAGTTCCGCCACTTGATCGAGCAACCCATGCTGGGCGTCTGCTGGTCGGGGCCGCGGCCGGTGTCCGCTACCTGTTTCATCGCCTCATAGAGATCGCGGCGGGCGCCCGGCACGGGCGTCGTGCGCGAGGCGTCGAGCCGGCCGCGATATTGCAGCTCGTCTCGGGCATTGAAGCCGAGGAAGTCGGGCGTGCACTGCGCGCCGTACGTCCGCGCCACCTCCTGGGTCTCGTCGATCACGTAGGGGAAGGGAAAGCCGTGCTTCTTGGCGAACGCCTTCATGTTGTCGAAGGAGTCCTCGGGATAGTCGGTCGGATCGTTCGACATGATGGCGATGGTGCCGATGCCGGTCTCCTTGAGCGCGTTCGCCTCCTCGACGAGGCGGCCGATGCTCGCCTTCACGTAGGGGCAGTGGTTGCAGATGAAGGTCACGAGCGTGCCTTTCGGCCCGCGCACGTCGGCGAGCCGATAGGTCTTGCCGTCGACGCCTTTGAGCGCAAAATCGCGCGCCTTCCAGCCGAAGTCGCAGATTGTGGTCTTGGTGAGCGTCATGACAGATCCTCCATGGCCATCGCAGCACCGACAGTCGCATTTGTCTCGGCGCCATCGCAAGCGAGGCGGCCGGGCCGCTCAGGCCGGGCTGATCGTCCCGCGGCATTCGCCGAAGCCGATGGTCGCAAAACCGTCGCGGTGGCAGCGCGCCCGCATCACGATCGTGTCGCCGTCGTCCAGGAACCGGCGGGTCTCGCCGGAGGCGAGCGTAACCGGCGTGCGGCCGCCGGCCGAGATTTCGAGCAGGCTGCCGAGCCCGCCTTCGTCAGGTCCGGAGATCGTGCCGGTCCCGAACAGGTCGCCTGGCCGCAGGTTGCAGCCGCCGCTGCTGTGGTGCGCGACCAGCTGCGCCACCGTCCAATAGAGATGTCGCGCGTTGCCGCTCGAAAGTCGATGCGGCGGGAGCCCCTTCGCCTCGAGGCCCGGCGTGAGCAGGAACACTTCGAGGTCGATGTCGAGCGCGCCCGATGCCTGGTCCGTTGCATCGAACAGATAGGCGAGCGGGGTGGGGTCGTCCGCAGGCCGAGGCACCTGCGCGCCGCGGAACGGGGCGAGCGCTTCGGGCGTGATCACCCACGGCGAGATGGTGGTCAAGAAGCTCTTGCCGAGGAACGGCCCGAGCGGTTGATACTCCCAGGCCTGGATGTCGCGCGCCGACCAGTCGTTGAGGAGGCAGAACCCCGCGATGTGGTGCGCGGCCTCCGCGACGGGAATCGGCGAGCCGAGCGCATTGCCCGGCCCGATCCAGACGCCGAGCTCGAGCTCATAGTCGAGATTGCGGCTGGGCCCGAAGGTCGGGACCATTTCGTTCGCGGGCTTTCGCTGACCGTTCGGTCGGCGCACCTTCGCACCAGATACATCGATGGACGAGGCGCGGCCGTGATAGCCGATCGGCACGTATTTGTAGTTCGGCAGCAGCGGATTGTCGGGCCGGAACAGCTTGCCGGCGTTGGTGGCGTGGTTGATGCCGGCAAAGAAGTCGGTGTAGTCGCCGATGGCGACCGGACGCTCGAGGCGGCAATCGGCGGCGCGGTGGAGGAGGCGGCTGCGCAGACCTTCGATCCGGCCGCGGTCCACACCATCGGCATCGAGAATCTCACCGAGGCGGCGGCGCAGCGCCACGCGCGCCTCGCGGCCGAGCGCGAACAGCGGGTTCAGCGTCGCGCCGGCGGCAGCCTGCGCGGCCTGCGCGGCAAGGCCGGTGAAGAGGCCAAGCTCCAGCGCCGCCGCGAGATCGAGGATTTCGTCGCCGATCGCGACCCCGCCGCGAGCAGCGCCGCCCTGCGGGGTGAACACGCCAAGCGGCAGGTTCTGGATCGGGAATTCGGCATGCTGGTTCGCCGAGGCGACCCAGCTGCGTCGCCCGGGGCTATGCGTATCATCGATCATGTCAAGACCGTCCGCGCGCGAGATAGCGCTTGTCGAGCATCACATGGATGCCCTTGTTGCCGTTGACCACCTGCGTGACGCGCAGATCGGCCGCCAGGCTGCACAACGTGTAAGCCTGGTAGCGGTCGAGCCCGGCGCGCGCGCAAATGAGATCGAGCATTTGCCGCAACGCGATCACCACGCAATCGTCGAGATCGGGATCGAACGCCATGGTGATCATGTGCGTCGGCGTCTCGGCCATCGGCCATTCGAGGCGCATGTCACGCACGGTGAGGCGGAACGTGCCGGTCAGTCCGGTCTCGACCGCCGTGATGCAGACCTCGCCGTCGCCCTGCGCGCCGTGGCCGTCGCCGACGGAAAACAGCGCGCCGTCGACGAAGATCGGCAGATAGAGCGTGGTGCCGGCGACGAGCTCCTTGTTGTCGAGGTTGCCGCCGTTCCTGCGCGGCGGCGCGGTCGAGATCGCGCCCCACGCCGGCGGCGGCGCCGTGGCGATGACGCCGAAGAACGGCGCCAGCGGGATTTCCTGGCCCCACGGCAGCCGCCACGCCTTCTTGGCGCGATCGAGCACGATGTGGATGGTGCGGGTCTCGGCAAAGTCGTCGGGCAAGGCGCCGGCGAGCGGGCGCACGGAATTGTAGCCCCAGTCGTAGGACACATCGATCGCCTCGATGTCGACCTGCAGCACCTGGCCGGGCTTGGCGCCCCTCACGGCGACCGGGCCGGTGCAGATGTGCGGCCCCAACTTGGGCGTGACCTTCTGATGAATGGCGGGCAGCGCCGGCGGGATCACCAGCGGCGGAGCCGGCATTAGTGTGGGGCCGCCCGACACCGTCGAGATGGTGACGCGCTCGCCGCTTTCGATGGCGAGCCGCGGCGGAAGGGTCGCGTCGAAATAACCCCAGTGCACATTGTCGGGGCCGGGCTCGAGGCGATGGGTCGGCATTGCTGTGGTCCGTTGCAAAGGAAGACGGACAACCTCAGCACGTTTTCGCCGCCTGTCCAATGGTCGTGTGACGGGCGCAGCGTTTGGCCGTCGACCTGCAATCACGCCTGGCGCGCCGACGCCCGGCTCCGGCCGGCGGCAAGCATGACGTCGGCCACGGCGGCAAGAACGGGCTGGTCCTTCAGTTGCTCGAGCGGGACGGACAATCGGCGTCGCCAGTTGGGGTGCTCGTTGACGGTCCCGGGCACGTTGACTTGGTCCTTTGTTTCCAACACGTCTTCCAGCGCGATGACCAGCAGTCTCGAGGGTGCGGCCGCGAGGTACTTCGTCACTGACACGAAGTCCAGGGATCGAATGCCGCGCCGGGCGAGTGCGTCACGCATGGCCGTGAGCGCGAGCGCGCGATCTTCGTCGGACTCGCCCGGATCGAGGCCCAATTCCGTTTTGACCGCCAAGTCGTGGCGCTGCGCCCAACCGGCAAAAGTCGGCAGATCATGGGTGGCAAAAGTCACCAGCGCATTTTTTCGATACTCTTCGGGTGCGCGGAAGGAGCCGTCGGACGCGCGTTCGAACAGCATGACCTGATACGACCAAACGCCCCAGTCAGCCAATTCCTCGCGGAGCGTTTCCGGCACGGTGCCGAGGTCTTCTCCGATCACGATGCACTTGCTTTGCATGCTTTCCTGGGCGGTGACGGCCAGCAGCGCCTCGAAGGGAAATCGTACATAGACGCCGCGATCCGGCGGCCTGTCGCGCGGAATGAGGTAGAGCCGCTTCAGGCCCAGGACGTGATCCAATCGAATAGCGCCCGCATAGCGCATTGAGGCCGCAAGCATGCGACGAAATGGCTCGAAGCCGCACTTTTCCAGGCCGCTGGGATTGAGGCCTGCCAGTCCCCAATTCTGTCCAGCCAGGTTGAGCGCATCGGGTGGTGCGCCGATCGCGACCTCCGGCATGACCGAATCCTGATTGCTCCATGCGTCGAATCCATCCGGCCGAACGCCAACCGCAATGTCGAGGTAAAGACCGATCGGAAGGCCGAGCTCGCATGCTCGCGCCCGACAGCGGTCGAGCTGCTGAGCAGCGGTCCATTGCAGATATTCGAAGAATTCGATCGCGTCGGTATTGGTTGCTCGAAGATGGACGAGAGCCTGCTCATCGGGATCTCGCCATTCCTGTGGCCAATCTTTCCACGGTCCTGCGAGGCGGCGTCGCAGCCACTCGAAACATGCAAATCGTGACAGCGCTTCGCCACGGTCGCGGCGGAACGCATCGAATTCGCGACGGCGCGCTTCGTTGCCGGAACGGCGGAAGACGCCGTAGGCAAGCTCAAGGCCACGGATTTTCGCTGCGGCCACCCCGCGGTACTGGACCAGCTCGGCTTGGCGGAGCTTCGCGACGTGTTGCGCCAATCCGGCATCATATAGGCCCGGAAATTCCGGCACCGCGTCGACATCGATGTAGAGCGGATTGAGAAACTGCCGGCTGTTCGGCGAATACGGGCTCGGCTCGTCCGCGCGATCATCGAACAGGGCGTGCAAGGGATTGAGCGCGATGCCAGCAGCGCCCCGATCGGCGGCCAGTTCGATCAGATTGGCAAGATCCGAAAAGTCGCCATGACCCCAATTACGGCGCGAGCGAACGCCGTAGAGCTGCGCCGCGAGCACCCACAGGCGTCGGGGAGCGTCGCCTTGGTAGACCCGTTCCGGCGCGACCAGAAGGGTCGCGTCCTCGGCGTGCTGGCTTTGCGGCGAGCGAACGTTTACTCGCAGCCGAAATGTCCCAGTCGGGAGGTCGCCCGGCAGTGTGATATGCGATGCGCGGCCTTCCCCGCTCCGGAGACTGGCGTCGGCGAAAATCTCCCAACGAAGTTTCGAGCCGGACGGCGCGTCCACGCGTAGTCGTGTCCGGCGGCCGTGGCGAAGCACCACGGTGGGGTCGATAAGCCGCCGCGGCACGCCACCACGTGCCGACAACAGCTCGATGAGATCCGCGACCGCGCCGCGGTCCGCAACGCGTTCGTGCCCAAAGGCATCGCGATATCGCGTCTCAATGCCCCACTGAGCGGCGCGCTGCAAAATTGCATCCATTTTCTGAAGCCGAGACACGGGTCAGCCTGCAGCAGCGAATTCCAAACCTTAACAGCACGTTATGCGGACGGCACCGAAGCCCGCCTGTTTCAATTGGAACCAAACGCCCTCCATTTCGGTTCCATTGGCGTGCCTCTGCCCGGGGAGGGTTGGGTAACATGACAGCGAACGTGAGTATCTCGCCCGTCGGAAATCTTTCCGCTTGCCGCATCTACATTGAGGACGTCTATCCGGCTGTTGATGCAGGCCGTTTCGCGATCAAGCGGACTGCGGGCGAAGTCGTCGAGGTTTGGGCCGATATTTTTCGGGACGGCCACGCGGTCCTGGCGGTCGAGCTATTGTGGCGTCCGGCGGCCGCCAAGAACTGGATTCGAGCCGCGACGCGGTTCGACAACAACGATCGTTGGACCGGAGCTTTTGCGCCCGAAACGCCCGGCCGCTACGTTTATGCGATCGAAGCGTGGACCGATGTCTTCGCCACATGGCGGCGTGACTACCTGGCCAAACGGGACGCTGGACTTGATGTCTCGCTCGAAGCCGTCGAAGGCCGCCACATTCTCGCGAATGCGAAACTGCCACAGCTGGCTCATGTGAGCCTGATCCGCCAAGCGTGTCGGGACTACGACCTGGCCGGCGACATCGATAAGCTCCTGTCGGCCGAGGTCGCCCGGGCTGCCGCGAAGGCTCAGCAGGCGGACCTCACCCGCAGCGCATTGTTTCCGCTGGTCGTGGATCGTCCGCTTGCGCGCGCGGGCGCATGGTATGAAATGGTCCCGCGCAGCCAAGGCCGCCTTCCCGGCCGACATGGGACGTTCGACGATTGCATTCGCCGCGTCCCCGAGATCGCCGCGCTCGGCTTCGACGTGCTCTATCTCACGCCGATCCACCCGATCGGCCGTACCAACCGCAAGGGCAGCAACAACTCTGTGACGGCCGAGCCGGGCGATCCGGGCAGCTTCTATGCGATCGGCTCGGCCGATGGCGGCCACGACGCAGTCCATCCCGACCTGGGAACGCTGGCCGATTTTCGCCGGCTCGTCGCCGCCTGCAAACAGCACGGCCTGGAAATCGCGCTCGATTTCGCCGTTCAGTGCTCGCCCGACCACCCGTGGCTGTCGCAGCATCCGGACTGGTTCAAGTACCGGCCGGACGGCTCCATTCAGTACGCGGAGAATCCGCCCAAGAAGTACGAGGACATCGTCAATCCCGACTTCCATTGCGCCGGCAGCGAGCAGTTGTGGACGGCGCTGCGCGACGTGGTTCTGTTCTGGGTCGCCCAGGGCGTGCGGATCTTCCGGGTCGACAATCCGCACACCAAACCTTTCGCCTTTTGGGAATGGCTGATCCGCGAGGTGCAGACCGTCGATCCGACCGTCATCTTCCTGTCCGAAGCCTTCACGCGGCCGAAAGTCATGAAGGCGCTCGCCAAGCTCGGCTTCAGCCAATCCTACACTTATTTCACTTGGCGTACCGGTAAAGACGAGCTGCAGGCCTATCTCAGCGAGCTCACGCGCTACCCCGAGCGCGAATATTTCCGGCCGAACTTCTTCGTCAACACGCCGGACATTTTGCCGGTCCACCTGCAGAGCGGTGAGCCGTGGATATTCAAGGCGCGGGTGGCGCTGGCCGCGACGCTCTCGGGGAACTATGGCGTCTATAACGGCTTCGAGCTGCTCGAGCATGAGCCGATTCCTGGCAGAGAAGAGTATGTGGATTCCGAAAAATACGAGCTCAAGACGCGCGATTGGGACAAGCCGGGCAATATCAAGGACTATATCGGTCGGCTCAATCGGCTGCGACACGCCAATCCGGCGCTGTTGCAGACCAGCAACCTGCACTTTGCGCAGGTCGACGACGCCGAGGTGATCGGCTTCGTCAAGGAATCGGCCGATGGAGACAACGCGGTCGCGGTCGCGGTCGCGGTGGCGCTGACCAAGGCCGGACCTCGGCAGTTCTGGTTCCATTTCGGCGATATCGAGATCGGTGCGCGCGGCGCTCGGCGCCGCGTGAGCGCGATCGAGAATCTGATCACCGGGGAACGTCACCTCGTCGAGTGGGGCGGTGTGCGTCTGCTGATCGACCAGGAACAGGATCCCGCCCTGCTGTTTCGTTGCGTTGCGTGATGGATGCCGTACCATGAACGTCATGGAGGAAATCCGAGCCGAGCAGAAGTCCGAGGGCGACGATTTTTGGTTCAAAGACGCCATCATCTATCAGCTTCATGTCAAGGCATTTGCCGACAGCAACCACGACGGCATCGGCGATTTCGCCGGCCTCACCGAACGACTCGACTATCTGCAAGACCTCGGCGTGAACACGCTTTGGCTGTTGCCGTTCTACCCCTCGCCCGGCCGCGACGACGGATACGACATATCCGACTATCGGCGGGTCAACCCGGATTTCGGCACGATGCAGGATTTCCGGCGTTTCATGCGCGAAGCAAAGCGCCGGAAACTGCGGGTGATCACCGAGCTGGTGATCAATCACACCTCCGATCAGCATCCCTGGTTCCAGCGGGCGCGCCGGAGCCGGCGCAATTCCGACACGCGCAACTGGTATGTCTGGAGCGATACGGACCATCGCTACGCCGGCACACGGATCATCTTCAACGATGCCGAAAAATCGAACTGGGCCTGGGATCCCGTCGCCGAGGCCTACTACTGGCACCGCTTCTTCTCGCACCAACCCGACCTCAACTTCGACAATCCGCGCGTTCTGCTCGCCATCGTCCAGGTCATGCGATGGTGGCTCGATCTCGGCGTGGACGGGTTCCGACTCGATGCCATTCCGTATCTGTGCGAGCGGGAAGGGACCAACAACGAAAATCTTCCCGAGACCCACGCGATCATCAAGCAGATACGGGCGGCGCTCGACGCCTATGCGCCCGGCAAGGTCCTGCTGGCCGAAGCCAATCAATGGCCGGAAGACGTGAGCGCCTATTTCGGCGACGGCGACGAATGCCACATGGCCTACCACTTTCCGCTGATGCCGCGGATCTTCATGGCGATTGCGCAGGAAGACCGTTTTCCGATTGCCGACATCTTGCGGCAGACCCCGGAAATTCCGCCGAATTGCCAGTGGGCGCTGTTCCTGCGCAATCACGACGAGCTCACGCTCGAGATGGTCACCGATATGGAGCGCGACTATCTTTGGTCGACCTATGCGACCGATCCGCGGGCCCGCATTAATCTCGGCATCAGGCGGCGGCTGGCGTCACTGATGGACAATGACCGCCGCAAGATCGAGCTGATGAATTCGCTGCTGTTCTCATTTCCCGGAACGCCGATCATCTACTACGGCGACGAAATCGGAATGGGAGACAATATCTACCTCGGCGATCGCAACGGCGTGCGTACGCCCATGCAGTGGACGCCGGACCGCAATGGCGGGTTTTCGCGCTGTGACCCGGCGCGGCTTTATCATCCCATGATCATGGACCCGGTCTACGGCTACGAATCGGTCAATGTGGAGGCGCAATCGCGTAGTCTTGCCTCGTTGCTGAGTTGGACCAAGCGGCTCATTTCGGTCCGCAAGTCGGCGAGGGTGCTCGGCCGCGGCTCGCTTGCGTTCATCCGGCCGACGAACCGCGCGGTGCTCGTTTATGTCCGGCAGTATGAAAACGAGGTCCTGCTCTGTGTCGCCAATATGTCGCGTTCGGCGCAGGCCGCCGAGATCGATCTGTCGCCGTGGCGGGGCCGCACCCCGCTCGAGCTGCTCGGCCGAAAGAACTTCCCGCCCATCGGGGATCAGCCCTATGTCGTCACGCTGGCGCCGTACGGCTTCTTCTGGTTCCAGCTCTGTGAATCGGCGGGGGCGCCGATTGAAACGCCGAGCATCGTGCCGGAGTTCGAGACGCTCGTCCTTCCCAGCAACTGGACCTCACTGGCGCAGGGCCACGCCCGCCATACGCTCGAACGCGACGTGCTGCCGGCGTTCCTCGCGGGCCGACGCTGGTTCGCCGAGCGGGCCAGCCGGCCGATCACCGCGAAGGTCGCAACCACGATCCCGCTCGTCACCGCCGATCCCGGTCTCACGCTTGCGGTGATCGAAACCACCGCAAGGGGCGGAACGGCGCAATATCTGCTGCCGCTGACGATCAAATGGAATCGTCTCGACCGCGAGCGTCGCGATCCGCAGGCGCTCGCTGCCGTGCGTCGCGGGCCACGCGAGGGAGCGCTCCTCGACGCAACCGCCCAAACCGAATTCATCTCTCTGATACTCGAAAAGATGCAAGCTGGTGAAGCCCTCGATGGACGGGATGGCCGACGATTGGAGTTCAGGCCCGGTGCCGCATTTTTGTACGCCGGCAGCGCGGCGGGCCAGAACGTCCGCGCCGTCGACACCGAGCAGTCGAACACGACGGTGCTGGTAGGCAATGATTATGTCGTCAAGCTGTTTCGCCGGCTGGAGCCCGACATCAATCCGGAGATCGAGGTAGGCCGGTTCCTGACCGATACGGTTGCGTTTGCGAATACGCCGCCGCTGCTGGGCACCGTGGAGCTGGTCGAAGGCGAGGCACGCAGCGCGGTTTGCGTCGTCCACCGCTTCGTCGAAAATCAAGGCGACGCCTGGTCGGTCACGAACGCCTATCTCGACCGCTTCGTCGAGGAGCAGCGCCTGCTCACAGCGGAGCAGTCGGAAGAGAGCGATGAGCAGGCGGCCTATCAGCGGTGGATGCGGCAGACCGGCCGGCGGGTCGCCGAATTGCAGCTTGCCCTTTGCAGCCGGGACGACATTGCTGATTTCGCGCCCGAGCCGATCACCCCGAAGGACGTCCGCGCCTGGTCCGACGGGGTATTGTGGCGCGCCGGGCGGGTGCTCGACGAATTGGCCCGCCGCCGCAACGAGGTGAGGGAGGCCGACCGTGCGACGGTCGATTCGCTTCTCGCGTATCGGGAAGCGCTGCCCGCCACATTGAGTGAATTGCTTCCCGATGCCGTAGAGGCGATGAAGATCCGCCATCATGGCGACTTTCACCTCGGCCAAATGCTGATCGTGAAGGATGACGTCGTGATCATCGATTTCGAAGGCGAGCCGCGGCGCAGCATCAAGGAGCGCCGGCGCAAGGCGCCCGCTGCTCGCGATGTCGCGGGGCTCATCCGCTCGATCGACTATTCGGCCACGGCGGCGCTCGATCGCGCGCTCAAATCGGCGCCTGATGAGCACGGCAAGGTCGCGCGCGCCCTCGACGTTTGGCGCGAGCGTTCGGTCGCGACCGTTGTCGCCGCCTATCGTGAATCCCTGGTCGATCCGAGATTGTGGCCGCGCGAACTGCAGGACGCCGACCGTCTCCTCGATTTCTTCCTGCTCGAGAAAGCCCTCTACGAAATCGAATACGAGCTCGCGCACCGTCCGGATTGGCTGCACGTCCCGGTGCTGGGAACTTGGCGGATTCTCTCGCGCACGGAGGCGTTGGCCGTATGACTGCGCTCTCGCCCGAAGCCTATGCGGTGATCGAGGGTCGACATTCCGACCCCTTCCATTATCTCGGCCTGCACGTCGAAGGCGACGTTCCGATCGTGCGGATTTTTCTTCCCGATGCGGAAGAGGTGAGGGTGATCGACGAGCAGGGTCACGAAAGCGATCTCAGCCGCGTCCACGACGCCGGCTTGTTCATGGGGCGCCTGTCCAATGGGACGCCGCGCTACCACGTCCGCGCCCGTTTCGGCGACCGCGTGGTCGAGCTGGAAGACCCGTATCGATTTCCGCCGGTGCTGTCCGATTTCGATCTCTACCTGCTCGCCGAGGGCACGCACACGCGTCTCTACGAAAAGCTCGGCGCGCATCTCATGGTGATCGACGGCGTGGTGGGCGTGGCATTCGCGGTTTTCGCTCCCGATGCCCGGCGGGTCAGCGTGGTCGGCGACTTCAATTTCTGGGACGGTCGTCGTCATGCCATGCGGGTTCGCGGCCACGGCTTCTGGGAGATTTTCGTCCCCGGCGTCAAGGCCGGAGACAAGTACAAATACGAGATCATCGGCTCCCACGGCCAGCTATTGCCGTTGAAGTCCGATCCGATGGCTTTCGCAGCCGAGGTGCGGCCGCGCACCGCGTCGATCGTCGTCGACCTCGAGGCCGTCGACCGGCCGGCGCCGCTCGCCGCCGGCGCGAACGCATTGAGCGCACCGATCTCGATCTACGAGGTGCATCTCGGCTCCTGGCGCCGCCGACCGGAGGAGGGCGGCAGTTGGCTCAGCTATCGCGAGCTTGCCGAAGTGTTGCCGGCCTACGCGCGCGACCTGGGCTTCACGCATGTCGAATTCCTGCCGGTGGCCGAGCATCCCTTCGACGGCTCCTGGGGTTACCAGCCGACCGGGCTGTTTGCGCCGACCAGCCGCTTCGGCACGCCCACGGATTTCGCGGTACTGGTCGATGCCTGCCATCGGGCCGGCCTTGCGGTCCTGCTCGACTGGGTGCCGGGACATTTCCCCGACGATCCGCACGGGCTCGGGCAGTTCGACGGAACTGCGCTGTACGAGCACGTCGATCCGAGGCAGGGTCGTCATCTCGATTGGGATACGCTGATTTACAACTACGGCCGCACCGAGGTTGCGAATTTTCTGCTCGCGAGCGGATTGTTCTGGCTCGATCGCTACGGGATAGACGGGTTGCGCGTCGATGCGGTGGCATCGATGATCTATCTCGACTACAGCAGGCCGGCTGGCGGCTGGATTCCCAACAAGCACGGCGGACGCGAAAATCTCGACGCCGTCGCATTTTTGCGGCGCTTCAACACGGAAGTGTTTTCGCGTTTTCCGAACGCGACCACCGCAGCCGAGGAGTCGACCGCCTGGCCGATGGTGTCGCGTCCGGTGGACTGGGGCGGGCTGGGCTTCGGCTACAAATGGAACATGGGTTGGATGCACGATACGCTGGAATATATCAGCAAGGATCCGATCTACCGCAAGCACCATCACGGTCAAATCCTGTTCGGTCTGCACTACGCATTCTCGGAGAACTTCATTCTGCCGCTCTCGCATGACGAGGTCGTCCACGGGAAACGATCGATCCTCGGCCGTATGCCCGGCGACGACTGGCAACGCTTCGCCAATCTGCGTGCCTATTACGGTTTCATGTTCGCCCATCCCGGCAAGAAGCTGCTGTTCATGGGCAACGAGTTCGCCCAGGAAAGCGAATGGCGGCACGACCATTCGCTCGACTGGCATCTGCTCGGCGAGCCGCGGCACGCCGGCATTCACGCCTTGGTGCGCGACCTCAATCGGCTCTATCGCACGCTGCCGGCTTTGCACGCTCTCGATTGCGACGCGGCAGGCTTCGAATGGCTGGCGATGCACGACGCCGAACGCGGCGTCTTCGCGTGGCTGCGCAAGGGGCGCGAAACCCACGAGCGTTGCGTCGTTATCGTCAATTTCACTCCCGAGGTTTATCGGAACTATCGCATCAAGGTTCCATTTTCAGGCGTTTGGCGGGAGGCTCTCAACACTGATGCTGCCGTTTACGGCGGCAGCAACGTTGGGAACGGCGGGGCGGTCAGGACGTTGGACGAGGGCATGGTTCCCGAGGTCAGCCTTGTCATTCCACCGCTTGCTGCAATTATTCTCGTCCCGGAGCGCTAGCGCGCGCCTTTCGGCCGGTGCGCCATATCCGCTGGGAGCGACGTGGGACGGGCGCGGCACGAATTTCGCGCTCTTTTCGGCCAACGCCGAGAAAGTGGAGCTCTGCCTATTCGACAGTCAGGGCCGCCGCGAGCTCGAGCGCATCGTGCTGCCCGAACGGACCGAGGACGTCTGGCATGGCTATCTCAACGACGTGGTACCGGGCCAGCTCTACGGTTATCGCGTGCACGGCCCTTATGATCCCGAGCGCGGCTCTCGCTTCAACGCCCATAAGCTGTTGGTCGACCCTTATGCCAAGCGACTAGCCGGACGGCTGGTGTGGAGCGATGCCCATTTCGGCTATCGTGCCGGCAACCCGCGCGCCGACTTGTCGTTCGATCGGCGTGACAATGCACGCGGGATGCCGAAGGCGGTGGTGCTCGACGAGGCCTTCACGTGGGGCGAAGAGCGCCAGCCGTCGGTCCCTTGGGAAGACACCATCATTTACGAGGCGCACGTCAAGGGTCTGACCCGGCTGCGCGAGGACGTGCCGCCGGCGTGGCGCGGCACCTTTCGCGGGCTGGCGGCGCCCGCGATCGTCGATCATCTCAGGCGGCTCGGCGCGACCACCGTCGAATTGCTGCCGATCCACGCGTTCATCGACGATCGCCATCTCATCGAGCGCGGCTTGAGCAACTATTGGGGCTACAGCACGCTCTGCTTCTTCGCTCCCGAGCCGCGCTACGCGCTCGACGGCACGCTCGACGCCTTTCGCTCGACCGTGTCTCGATTGCATGACGCCGGCATCGAGATCATCCTCGACGTGGTCTACAACCACACCGCCGAAGGCAACCATCTGGGGCCAACGCTGAACTTCCGCGGCATCGACAACACCTCGTATTACCGGCTGCTGTCCGATCAACCCCGTTACTACGACGACTTCACCGGCTGCGGAAACGCGCTCAATCTCACGCATCCACGCGTTCTGCAGATGGTGATGGACTCGTTGCGCTATTGGGTCGAGGTTTGTCATGTCGATGGTTTTCGGTTCGATCTTGCGAGCACGCTCGGTCGCGGCCGCAACGGCTTCGACCGCGGCGCCGCCTTCTTTGCGGCGATCCGGCAAGACCCCATTCTGGCGGGCATCAAGCTGATCGCCGAGCCCTGGGACCTCGGCGCGGGCGGCTACCAGCTCGGCAACTTCCCGCCCGGCTGGTCGGAATGGAATGACGTGTTTCGCCGTACGCTGCGCCGTTACTGGACGGCCGATGGAAATGTGATCGGTGACGTCGGGGGTCGCATGACCGCCTCGACCGATCTGTTCAACCGGGACGGCCGCAGCCCGGGTGCGAGCATCAACTACGTCACCGTGCATGACGGTTTCACGCTCGCCGATCTCGTGAGCTACGAGCGCAAGCACAACGAGGCGAACGGCGAAGAGAACCGAGACGGCTCGGACGAGAACAATAGCACGAACTGCGGCGTCGAAGGGCCGAGCGACGAGCCGCAGATCATCGAATTGCGGCGGCAGCTGCGTCGCAATTTGCTGTCGTGTCTGATGCTGGCGCAGGGCGTGCCACTCCTTCTTGCCGGCGATGAGGTCGGCAACAGCCAGGCCGGCAACAACAACGCCTATTGCCAGGACAACGAGACCGGATGGGTGGACTGGTCGGGTCTGGGCCGCGACGGCGAGGACATGACCTTGCTGATCGCGCAGCTCACGCGACTGCGCCTGCGGTTTCCGCAGCTTCGCACCCGCCATTTCGTCGAGGGCCGACGAGCCGACGGCTCCTTCGGCGTCCTTTGGCTGACGCCGCGCGCGACCGAGATGACCGAGCAGGACTGGAACTTTCCGGACGGCCGTTTCCTCTCATATGTCCTCGGACCTTTGACGCGAACACAATCGCCGCTCTATGTCGTCCTCAACGCCGCGCCCGACGCGATCGACTTCAAGCTGCCGATGCTGCCCGAATACAGCCACTGGACCGTGGTGCTGAACACTGCCGACGCCTCGCAAACGACCCAGGAATTTGCCTCCGGCGCCAAGGCGCATGCTCCGGCGCGCTCGGTCCTTGCGTTCGCGGGGGCGGCATGAATGCCGAGATGCATCACGGACCAACGCTGAGTGCGAATGGCGTGACGTTCCGTCTGTGGGCGCCGGCGGCCAAGCGTGTCGAGCTCGTGCTCGATCGCCCGCATGCCATGCAGTCGCGCCCGGGCGGCTGGTACGAACTCGCGATGGCGGGCGCGGGCGCCGGCACGCGCTACAAGTTCCGCATCGACGACGAGATCGAGGTCCCGGACCCCGCTTCGCATTTCCAGCCGCAAGACGTGTCGGGACCGAGCGAGGTCATCGATCATGCACAATTCGCCTGGCAGGCGCGGGACTGGCGCGGCCGGCCCTGGGAGGATACCGCGCTGCTCGAGCTCCATGTGGGCACCTTCACACTAGGCGGAGGCTTCCGTTCGGCGATCGAGCGGCTCGATCACATCGTCGATACCGGATTGACGGCGATCGAGCTGATGCCGCTCGCGGATTTTTCCGGTCGGCGCAATTGGGGCTATGACGGCGTGCTGCTCTACGCCCCCGACAGCGCCTATGGCCGGCCGGACGACCTCAAGGCGTTGATCGACGCAGCGCATCTGCGCGGGCTGATGGTGTTTCTCGACGTCGTCTACAACCATTTCGGACCCGAGGGTAATTATCTGTCTCGCTATGCGCCGGCGTTTTTCGAGGTCGCGCATACGCCATGGGGCAAGGCGATCGACTATCGTGTCCCGGAAGTCCGCAACTTTGCCGTCGGCAATGCGCTGCATTGGCTGCAGCACTATCGCCTCGACGGGCTACGCCTCGACGCAGTGCAAGCCATTGTCGAGACCGGCAAGCCGCCGATCCTGGAGGAGCTCAGCCGCGCGGTCGGCGAGCTTTCCGCTCGATCCGGCCGGAGGATCCACCTCGTGCTGGAAAACGACGACAACCGCGCGAGCCTGCTCGATCCGCGCACCAACCCGCCGCAAGGCAGATATCGCGCGCAGTGGAACGACGACTACCACCACGCCTGGCATGTGCTGCTGACCGGCGAACGCAAGGGTTATTACCAGGACTACGCCTGCGCTCCCGCCCAGCATATTGCGCGCGCGCTCTCGTCCGGCTTCGCCTACCAGGGCGAGGTCTCGGCTCATCGCAACGGCCGGCGGCGCGGAGAACCCTCCGGCACTTTGCCGCCGACGGCTTTCGTCAATTTTCTGCAGAACCACGACCAGATCGGCAACCGACCGTTCGGCGATCGCCTGTCGACGCAAGTCGAGGAGGCGGCGGTCGCGGCGGCGCTTGCCGTCACCCTGCTCGCCCCGATGCCGCCGCTGATGTTCATGGGAGAGGAATGGGGATCGACGACCCCATTCCCGTTCTTCTGCGATTTTCACGGGGCCCTCGCGGACGCAGTGCGCAAGGGCCGACGCGCGGAATTCAAGTCGGCTTACGCCGAATTTGGCGACGAGGTCCCCGATCCCCTGGCGGAGGCGACGTTTCGCGCGGCGGTGCTCGACTGGGATGCGCGCTCCACGCCCGAGGGACGGCGGCGGCTTGCGCTGGTGCGCGAGCTGCTGGCGATCCGGCGCAAGAACATCGTGCCGCGCCTCGCCGGCGCGGCATTCGGATCGGCGCGAGCCGATGGTGCCATCCTGAGCGCCAATTGGCGGCTCGGCGACGGCAGCACTTTGCGCCTCATCGCCAACCTGTCCGACAAATCCATGCCGCGGCCCATGGAGGTGCCGGCCGCGCGTCCGCTCTGGGGCGGTGCGGTCGGGGACATGCTGGCGCCCTGGTCGGTATTCTGGAGTGTCGGAGAGGGATGATGCCGCCCTCGCTTCCGGTCGCGACCTACCGTCTCCAGCTCACGCCGAGCTTCGGCTTCGATCGCGCCGCCGCGCTCGTGCCCTACTTGAAGGCCCTCGGCGTCAGCCATCTCTACGCCTCGCCCTTCCTGCAGGCGCGCGCCGGCAGCAGCCATGGCTACGACATCGTGGACCACAATGTGTTCAACCCGGAGCTCGGCGGCGAGCAGGGCTTTCGCCGGCTGCGCGAAGCGCTGGCCCGGGCAGGCATCGGTCTCGTTCTCGATTTCGTCCCCAATCACATGGCCGTGCACCATGCGGATAATGCCTGGTGGCTCGATGTGCTCGAATGGGGGCGGCAGTCGCCTTATGCCGCCTATTTCGACATCGATTGGGAAGCGCTGCCCGGCCGGCCACGGGGCGGCGTGCTGCTGCCGATCCTCGGAAAGCCTTACGGCGAGGCGCTGGAGCGCGGCGAGATCGAGCTGCGCTACGATCCGGCGCAAGGGAATTTCTCGGCCTGGTACTATGAGCACCAGCTGCCGATCGCGCCACAGGGGTATTGGGACATCCTGCAGAAGGTGGTCGCTGCTGCGCGCGCCGGCGACGAGCCGGCCGGGCGGCGGCTGCTCGAGCTTGCTGCGCGCTGCCAAGGGCTGCGCTATCCAACCCGCGATCAAGCGCCCGCATTGAGGGACGGGCTCAAGGCGATCGCGGGCGCCGGCGAGGTGATCGAGCGCGGCCTCGAGGTGTATCGGCCAAAATCCGCGGATGGGGCTGGCGCCGTGGCGGCCTTGCACCGTCTGCTCGAGCGCCAGCACTATCGGCTGGCGCATTGGCGGCTGGCGGGCAGCGAGATCAATTATCGGCGCTTTTTCGATATCAATTCGCTGGCGGGACTGCGAATCGAGAACCCGGCCACGTTCGAAGCAATTCATCGGCTCGTCGGGCGGTTGATCGCGCAAGGCGATCTGCAGGGCTTGCGACTGGACCATATCGACGGTTTGTACGATCCGGTCCAATATTTCGAACGGCTGCATCGCCTGATCGGGGCCGATGGATCGCGCGGTCGCGGGGCGCTTTACGTCATCGTCGAAAAAATTCTCGCCCACGGCGAGCGGATGCCGCGGTTTCGGGGCGTCGCCGGTACCACCGGTTACGAATGGCTCAATCTCATGTCACGCGTTCTGCTCGACGAGCGCGGCCTCGATGCTCTTGGGCACATCTGGCGCGAGGCGAGCGGTGACGAGCGCAGCTTCGCGGATGTGCTGATCGAGGCCAAGCGCTGTATCCTCACAAACCTGCTGGCGAGCGAGTTCACCGTGTTGGCACGCCTGCTCGCACGCATCGCCGCCGGTTACTATAGCACCCGCGATTACGCGGCCGAGCGTCTGCGTACGGCCCTGGAGCTGTTCCTGCTGCACTTTCCGGTCTACCGCACCTACGTCACCGCCGCCGCAACGTCTTCGGAAGATCGAGCGATCATCGACGCGACCATCTGCAAGGCGCGCGCGGCCTGGTTCGGTCCGGATGTCGCGATCCTCGATTTCTTGCGCGATGCGTTGACCCTCGACCTGACCGCCCCGGGGCGGCGCCGCCACAGCGCTGCGCGCGTGCGCCGCTTCGCCTGCAAGGTCCAACAGTTGACCGGACCTATGATGGCCAAATCGCTCGAGGACACGGCCTTCTATCGGTATCATCGCCTGTTGGCGCTCAACGAAGTCGGCGGCGATCCGGCGTCCGGTGCGGTGTCGGTCGCGGACTTTCATGATCGCATGAGCGCGCGCGCGGGGAGCTTCCCGCACGGCCTCACGGCGACCGCGACGCACGACACCAAACGTGGAGAAGACGCGCGCGCCCGCCTGCTGTGTCTATCCGAGCTCACGGCAGACTGGGGCGAGGCCGTTCGCCAGTGGCAAAGCCTCAATGCCCACTTGATCGAGGCCGCCGACGGATCGCGCATCCCGTCGCGCGCGCACGAATACATGCTCTATCAAGCGCTGCTCGGAGCTTGGCCGCTCGAGGGTGTCGGCGCGAGCTTCGTCGAGCGCATGCAGGATTATGCGGTCAAGGCGGCGCGGGAAGGCAAGGAGCAAACGAATTGGCTCGATCCGGACCAGCGCTACGAGCGAGGCTTGCGCGAGTACCTGCGGCGGCTTCTCGACCCGCGGGATTCGGAGACGTTCATCGAGGCGTTCGATCGGTTTGCGCGGCGCGTAGCGTTGATGGGCGCGCTGAAAAGTCTCGCGCAGGTGGTGCTGAAGGCGACGGTACCCGGCGTCCCGGATTTCTATCAAGGAACCGAGTTGTGGGATTTGTCGCTGGTCGATCCGGACAACCGGCGGCCCGTCGACTTTGAGCTCCGTGCGTCGATGCGATCGTTACAGGGCAGCGAGCCGGATTGGCAAGCGCTGCGCGAGAGTTGGCCGGATGGCGGCATCAAGCTCGCGCTCACCGCCCGTCTATTGGCGTTGCGCCAAGAATCCTCCGCACTGTTTTGGGATGGAGCCTATGCCCCGCTCGAGGTGCGGGGGCCGCACGCGAACGAGGTGCTGGCGTTTGCCCGCGTGCGCGGACGCGACGCCGCGATCGTCGTGGTGGGCCGTTTCTTCGGCCGCGCAACCGAAAGTGGGCGCCGCTGGCCGCCGGCCGACGCGTGGCAGGCATCCGTGCTGCTCGAGGGCTTCGCGTCGGTGCACAACATGCTGGAGGCGGGGGCCGCCGAGGCCGATGCGGAGATGCCGGTGTCGCGATTGTTCGGCGCGATTCCGGTCGCCCTGTTGCGGGCGACCTGCGCCGAGCCGGCGCATCATCGCAAGATCAGCAAGCCGAGACTGGCGACGGCGCGATGACGCCATCGATGCCCTTGTCAGTCCCGCCGCCGCAGATCAGGATCGCGAAAAAGGCCGTCCGGGATCTCGGGCCGGACGGCCTCGCGGACGTTGTGCCGACCGACCAGGGGTCGGTTCCCTCCCTCCGCTAAGGGTCACCCTGTACGGTAGTCGACGGCCCGCCGCAACCTTGCTGTCGGTTTTCAACAGTAAGAGCGCTCTAGCAGGCTGCTGAAAAACAGAACAACGTTCCCGGTACGATTCCAATTCGTTCACCTCGGGATTCGGTTATGTTCACGGTGGAAATGAGTTTTCAGCAGCCTGCTAGCAGGCTGCTGAAAGAGTGCTTTGGTGGATGTCCATGAGCAACAATGATTCAAGAAGCAAGCCCGAAGCGCACGATAGATTCAATGCAAGGTCGCCATTGATTCGATTTTTGCTCAGCTTGCCCCGCTTGGAGTTTTTCAGCAGCCCGCTAGAAAAACTCATCATTTCCGCAGGAGCGAAGGGTAGAACGTCGATCACGCCGCTTCGTCGGCGCCGCTCTCGACCTCGGCCTTGAGGCGCTTGAGCAGCTTGCGCATCGCCGCGATTTCGCTTTCGAGCTTTTGCACGCGCTCGGCCAATTCGGCGACGTGGGCCGGCTGGTGCGAGCCTGATGCTTGCGCGGCATTCGCGAAGGCGACGCCCACCTCGTCGCCGTGACGCCAGTGCACGTGCGCGCGCAACGTCCGCTCCTTCTGTGGAATGTAGAGGTCGACGATGTCCGGGATCGTGACGGTGTCGGAAAAGATCAGGCGTGCGCCGGTTGCCGAAATGTCGCGGATCAGGCAGTCCAGTGCCGAGCGGCGGTTGTTGAAATAGATGCAGCCGCGCAAGAAACTCTTCTGGCGCGTTGCCCGTCGGCGTTCGCTGGCGTTTCGGTGTTCGCTCATCGTGGTCCCCCAGCAATACGAGCCGGAGGGGATACGCTAGCCGCATTGGTTTAAGGTTTCTTTACCGCCGCACATGGCTGGGATGATCCGCGCGGCCTTGACCCCGACGGCGCGGCGCACGTATGTCCGCGCGGTGAGTTCCGCCGGGAACATCTCCACGCCTTCCGGGACCGGCCGCGATCGGTCGGCCGAACTGGATTCGTCCGCAGCTTGGCGGCGTCTCGCCGTCGCGGTGGTGCTCGGGACCATCGGCGGCGTTGGCATGTGGTCGGTGCCGGTGGCGCTCCCGGTCGTGCAGGCCGAGTTCGGTGTCGCGCGCGGCGGCGCCGCGCTGCCCTTCACTTTGGCGATGGTCGGCTTCGCGGTCGGCGGCGTGCTGCTGGGCCGGCTCTCCGATCGGCGCGGCGTCGTGGCGCCGCTCCTCTGCGGGGCAGCCGCGCTCAGCCTCGGCTATGTCGTCGCCGGCCTCGCCGGCAGTCTGACGCTGTTCGCCCTCGCGCATGGGCTGCTGATCGGCGTCGGCGCCTCCGCGAGCTTCGGGCCGCTGATTGCCGACACGTCGCAATGGTTCGTGCGCCGGCGCGGCATCGCCGTCGCGGTCGTGTCCTGCGGCAACTACCTCGCCGGCACGGTCTGGCCGCCGCTGCTGCAGTATTTCATCTCGACCCAAGGGTGGCGCGCCACCCATATCGGCGTCGGCGTGTTCTGTGGGGTGGCCATGCTGCCGCTGATCTGGGCGCTGCGGCGCCGCGCGCCGATGCACGGGAGCCCGTCGGCGGGCGTCGCGGCGCAGGCCTCCGCGCGCGGCCTCGGCCTGTCCCCGAACGTGCTGCAAGCCGTGCTGTGCATTGCCGGCCTCGCCTGCTGCGTCGCCATGTCGATGCCGCAGGTCCATATCGTCGCCTATTGCGGTGATCTCGGCTACGGGCTCGCGCGCGGCGCCGAGATGCTCTCGCTGATGCTGGGCTTGGGGATCGTGAGCCGGATCGCCTCCGGTTTCATCGCGGACCGCATCGGCGGCGTGGCGACGCTGCTTCTAGGCTCGGTCTTGCAGGGGGTGGCGCTGTTCCTCTACCTGCTCTTCGACGGGCTCGCCTCGCTCTACCTGATCTCGGCGCTGTTCGGCCTGTTCCAGGGCGGCCTCGTCGCGATGTACGCGATCATCGTGCGCGAATATTTTTCACCGCAGGAGGCCGGCACCCGGATCGGGCTGGTGCTGATGGCGACGCTGTTGGGCATGGCGCTGGGCGGCTGGATGTCCGGCGTGATCTTCGACCTTACCGGCTCGTATCAGGCGGCCTTCGCCAATGGTTTGGTGTGGAATCTGCTGAACGCGTCGATCGCGCTCTGGCTGCTGATGCGGCCCGGCGGGCGCCTGGCGCCGGCGTGATGCGCGGATCACTCCGCGCATCTCCGTCGTCTTGCCACTGGTGCAGTCGCCGCCCGTCACTTGAGCTGGTCGGCGACCTTGTCGATCCCGGCCTTGACGCAGGCCTCATCCTTCTCGCCGCCGGGCGCGCCGGATACTCCGGCCGCGCCGATCACTTCCTCGCCGATCTTGATCGGCAGCGCGCCCTGCGCCGTGGTCACGTTGGTGAGAAAGAGCGCGCCGAGCTGCGGATTCTCCTTGAAGCGCTTGGCGATCTCGCCCGATGGAACCCGGAAGGTGCGCGACGTATAGGCCTTCTTGAAGCTGTTCTCCATGGTGTGCGGGCCGGTGCCGTCGCCGCGAATCTGCACCAGGACTTCGCCGTTGCGGCCGACCACGGTCGCGGAGACGCGATAGCCGTTCGCCGTGCAGGTCGCGATGGCGGTTTGCGCGATCGTCAGCGCCATGGCCGCCGACAGGTCCTTGCGCTGGAGCAGCTGGGCGCTTGCGGGCGCCGCCAGCGCACAGGCAAGGCCGATGCCGGCCAAGCGATACAATGCTGTGGACATGCTTGAAACCTCCCTCGTTATGACGGCCGCATTGGGCTAAGCGCGGTCCGCGGAGCGCACTCTACTTCATTCCGCCATGATTGTACGGCCGATGTGGCCGCCCACGATCTTGTGTCCCGGCAGCGACCTTGTTACGCTTTTTCGAACGAACATCCGACGCCCGGGGCGACGTGGCGCCGAGTTCGCTTGCGCGGGTTGCTGGTCCGTCCCAATCCGGCGTGACGCGAAGCGGCGTGACGGCGAGCGCGATCGCTCAGGGCGCGGGCGATCGTTGCAACCTTGTGGTGACGGCTTTGGGATATCTTCCGGATTTCGACGAGGACGTCTTCATCAGCTATGCGCACAACGACGACGACGTCTATGCGCAAGAGCCGTGGGGTTGGGTGACACGCCTGCATCAGGATCTCGAGCAGCGTGTCCGCAACTACCTCGGCTCCGACATCCGATTCTGGCGCGACTGCGAGATTCGCAACAACGACGATTTCACCAGCAAGATCTTCAGGCGATTGGCGCGTACCGCCACCTTGCTGTCGGTGCTCAGCCCAAGCTTCCTTCAGCGCGAGTGGTGCCGGCGCGAGCTCGACGCGTTCACCGGACATGCCGAAAGTCACGTGGGCATGCTCGTTGACGAGGAGAAGTCCCGCATCTTCAAGGTCGAGAAGATGCCGGTCGATCGCGACGCACTCCCGGCCGCCATGCAGGGCACCAAGACCTATCGGTTCTACGAGCCCGATCCCACGCAACCGAAGCGCTTGCACGAATTACGGCCGCTGCTCGGCGGCGAATACTACCGGCGCTATTTCGAGGAGATGGATGAGCTTGCCAAGGACATCGCCGGGCTGCTCAAGGACATGGCGCGGGTTGCGGCCTCCGGCGCCAAGCAGACGCGCTCGGAGCGCCTCACCGTCTACGTCGCCGAAGCGACCTCCGATCTCGACGACAAGGTGGGTGAGCTTCGGCGCGATCTGAAGGATCGCGGCTACCTCGTCCTGCCGAATGGCGACCTTCCTTATCGAGCCGCCGCCTACAAGGATAAGGTCCGGGAATGCCTCAAGCCGGCGGCGCTCTCGGTCCATCTCGTCGGCGCCGAATACGGCTTCGTGCCCGAGGGCGAGACCAAATCGAACGTCTGGTTGCAGCACGATCTGGCGATCGAGCGTGGCGCCGATCCGGCCTTCCTGCGGCTGATCTGGATGCCGGGCGACGTCCGCTCCCAGGACCAGCGCCAGGGCGAGTTCATCACCCATCTACAGGAGGATGCGGGCGTCCAGCAGGGTGCCGACCTGCTGAACGGGAATCTCGAGGAGCTCAAGACCGTCATCCATGAGAAGCTCGCCGAGATCCGCAAACGGCAGGAGAAAGCCAAAGCGGCGACCGCGTCCGCAGCCGCGAGCGCGAATGGCGGCGAGGCGCGAAAGCGGGCGACTGACGAGCCGCTCCGCGTCTACGTGATGTGCGACCGAGCCGATCGGAAATCGCCGTCATTCGTAACGCTGCGCAAGTGTCTGCTCGGGCAAGGCTATGAGCCGATCCTTCCGACCGAGAGCGAGGATCAAGGCAATGCCCTGCAGATGCACATCGAGAATCTCGGATTGTGCGACGCCTGCCTCATCTATTACGGCGGCGGCTCCCCGGATTGGTTCGAGGCCAAGCTGCGCGACCTGCGCAAATTTCTGCGAGGGCGCCAGCCGCCGGTGCTCGCCAAGGCTGTCTACATTGCATCGCCGTCGAGCGATCATAAGGACGAGGTGGAAACGCTCGAGGCGAGCGTGCTGCGCGGCGGCGAGGCGTTCTCGCCCGACGTGCTTGATCCGTTCCTGCAGAAGCTCCGCGCCGCAGGCTCCTGATGCCGGTCGAGCCGAAAATCCATCCGTTTCCAGGGCTTCGGCATTTCGAGACGGACGAGGAGGATTTGTTCTTCGGGCGCGAAGGACAGAGCGAGGAAATCCTGCGACGCCTGCGCCATCACCGCTTCCTTGCGGTCGTCGGCGCCTCAGGCAGCGGAAAGTCCTCGCTCATCCGCGCCGGCCTCTTGCCCTATCTCCACGGCGGCTTCCTGGGTACCACCGGTTCGCGCTGGCGGGTGGCGATTTTCCGGCCCGGCAACGATCCGATCGCCAATCTCGCCGCCGCCCTCGATCATCCGTCGGTGCTGGGGAAGCCGGCCGAGAACGCCGATGAAGCGGCCAAGAACACGATGCTGCTCGAGGTCTCGCTCCGGCGCAGCGGACTCGGTCTGATCGAAGCGGTGCGCTTGGCCCGCCTGCCGGAGCTTGAGCAACTCATCGTCGTGGTCGACCAATTCGAGGAGCTGTTCCGTTTCACCAATGCCGCCGGCAAGCCGCGCCAGGAAGACGACGCGGCGGCCTTCGTGAAGCTCCTGCTGGAGGCGCGCGAGCAGCGGGAGCTGCCGATCTACGTCGTGCTCACGATGCGCTCCGATTTCATCGGCGATTGCGCCCGCTATCGCGATCTGCCGGAGGCGGTCACGACCGGGCTCTACCTGATCCCGCGCATGACCCGCGAGCAGCGCCGCGCGGCGATCGTCGAGCCGGTGCGCGTCGGCGGCGGCTCGATCGCGCCGCGGCTGGTCAACCGGCTGCTCAACGACGTCGGCGACAACCCGGACCAGCTCCCCATTCTGCAGCATGCCCTGATGCGCACGTGGGATTACTGGCAGGCGCATGATCCGCATCGGCGCCCGATCGACCTCGAAGATTATCGGGCGATCGGCGGCATGGCGGAAGCGCTCTCGCTCCACGCCGACGAAGCCTATGACGGACTACCGGACGATCGTTATCGGGGTATCGCACGCCGGATGTTCCAGGCGTTGACCGAGAAGGGGCTCGACAACCGCGAGGCGCGCCGCCCGACCACGGTCGCGACGCTTGCGCAGGCAACCGGAGTGCCGTTCCCGGACGTCATTCTGATCGTCGACCAATTCCGTCGGCCCGGACGATCGTTCCTGATGCCGCCGGCCGGCATTGCGCTGGACGAGAATTCGGTCATCGACATCTCGCACGAAAGCCTCATCCGCGGCTGGGAGCGGCTGCGGAAATGGGTCGACGAGGAAGCGGACTCCGCCAAGGTCTACCGCCGGCTGGCGCAGACCGCCGCCCTCCACACCCAAGGCACCGCCGGCCTCTGGCACGATCCGGACCTGGAGCACGCGCTCGCCTGGCGCGACAAGGAACACCCCAACGCGGCCTGGGCCGAGCGCTACGACACGGGCTTCGAGGGAGCGATGGCTTTCCTCGAGAAGAGCCGCGTCGCGCGCGAGGCCGAAAAGCGCGTCGAGGAACAGCGGCGCAATCGCGAGCTGCGCCAAGCCCACCGCCTGATCTACGCAATTTCGTGCGCGCTCGTCGGCTTCGCCGTTCTGGTCGGCTACGCCTGGTACCAAAAGCGGGAAGCCGAGCAGAACGAGACCAAGGCCAATGTCGCCGCGGCCGCGGCGGCGGCCTCCGCCGCGGCCGAAAAGCTCGCCGCCGAGGATCAGCGAACCGAAGTCCGCCGCTCGCGGCAGCAACTGCTCGACAACAACCAGACCATCATCGATCTCGCGGAAACGGTGATCGACAATTCGCCGCCGCTTGCGGGCGTCAGCGCTCGCCGCCAGCTCGAAGTGGCGCTGAGCAAGACCGGCGACCACGCAGGTGCGCTACGCCGGCTCGATGAGATCGTGACCGCGGTCCCCGAGAAGCTCGGCATTCTATCGTCGCGCGGTTATGCGAATATCGTCGTGATCAATCCAGACGCAGCGATCAAGGACATCGAAAAGTACCTGCAAGCCGGACCGAGCTCGCTTGCCTACCTCAATCTCAGTGTCGCTCTTGCGATGACGCGGGACTATCGCAAGGCTCTCACCGCCATCGAGAAAGCGATCGAATACCATGTCCCCTTCGCCGATCCGGTGTTCGACAGCGAGGTCTCGCCCGATATTCAGGCGGCGACCGGCCATACCGTGATCTTTGCCGACAGCACGGCCTTTTTGGTCGCGATGCACTACCAGATCGCTCTCCTGCACGCCTTCATGGGAAGCAGCGATTTCGACGCCGCGCTGCGGACCGCCGACAAGCAGGCTCTCGCCGGCGCGAGCGGGATCGATCCCTACCTGGTGGCGCTGGAATGGGCTTGGCTCGAGATGCGCGGGCACGAGCATGAAAGCACGACAGTGCTGAAGGACTACGGCATATTCGCCGCCAGCGGCGCGTTGTGGGAGCGGGTCGCCGAGACCAACCCGCGCTACTTCGACTGGGCGCGCCAATACTACAAGCGATTTCAATCCGCCTATGAGAGCCGGCCGGAACCGCGCTATGCGGAATTGGCACGATGGACCGCTGAACGCCTGCGCCGCAGGGAGATCATCGACGCGGTTGCCCCACCCGCGCTTG
>WNEY01001124.1_pt1 | contig 27504 bp, 23 predicted proteins | sample 5400531 | NCBI WGS metagenome assembly WNEY01 (sample SAMN13153338, study PRJNA577476) | soil metagenome | isolation source: 200 cm saprolite under Douglas fir tree site 1 | place: USA:California | collected 2015-04-18
ATCTTGTTGACGATCAGCCCGAGCAGCAGCGGGACGGCCACGGTGACCATGGCGTCTAGCGCGGTTGCGATCATGAAGACGATCAGGTCGCGCCGGTACGGCCGGGCGTAGGACGCCACCCGGCGGACCGTGCCCGGCTTCAGCCGCTGGCGGGTGACGGAGCTATCGCGGGTGAACGACCGCATCGCCTGCCAGCTAGCCGGATTCATGCGAGCAGCAACCTCCGGCCGGCCGGGGATCTTCCCGGATCAGCTACGGGCGAACCTGCGGCACGCCAGGCAGGCGGCTGGGTGGCTGGGTGGCCAGTGCTGCGGCGCCAGCTGCTGGCCGGCTGGCCGGCTGGCCGGTCGGCCGTTGGCCCGGCGACGCCCGGCGGGCATCCCTGCACCGTGGGCCGGCCGTCCGCAGTCACCTGCGGAGCCTGGCCCGCTGCAGTGCCGCCTGGAAGTGGCGCTCTGCCGCGGCCTGCTGGTCCAGCGTGTGCCGCGGCGCCTGGGCCAGCAGTTCCTTGGTCGCGCGGGCCGCGTCAGCATCGGCGGTCAGCAGCCCGGCCACCAGATCGGCCACCGCCGCGTCCAGCTCGCCGCCGGGCACGACAAGCTCGGCGAGCCTCAGCTGGCCGGCTTCGACGGCATCCACGCTGCGCCCGGTAAGGCACAGCTCCAGTGCCCGGGGCAGCCCGAGAATATCGACCAGTGGCTTTGTCCCGGTTAGATCCGGCACCAGCCCGAGTGCTGGTTCCTTAATGCAGAGCCGGGCATCATCGGCAAGCACGCGCAAATCGCAGGAAAGGGCGAGCTGGCAGCCGGCCCCGATGGCGTGGCCGCGGACCGCCGCGACGGACACGATCCGCGGGTCGCGCAGCCAGGTAAAGCCTTCCTGGCAGCTGGCGATCCACTGCTCGAAGGCCGGATCGTCCGCACGGGGCAACGGCTCCTCGCCGGGTACTCCCTCGGCCGAGAACATGCGCAAGTCGATCCCGGCCGAGAATGACACGCCTTCGCCGCGGACGACCACCACCCGGACCCGGGTAGGCAGCCCGGTGCCGATCGCCGCCAGGCCGCGCCACATGGCCGGCGTCATCGCGTTCCGGCGGTGCGGACGGCTCAGCGTTACGGTGGCGACGCAGCCAGCCGGGAGCGAATCGTCAATATCGAGACGGAGCCCGCGGCGGTCGAGGTCCGCCGGGTCGATCGACAAGCGTCCTCCAGGCTGGGAGGCAAATGGCAGGACAAGGAAGGCGGAGCAGGGAAGGGAAGGGAGGGGCGGGAGGGGGAATGTCAACAACTACGAAAATGGCCGGGAGCGGGACCGGCTGCCGCGGTGGCGGTACGCGATCGCCGTGCCGTGGCTCAGCGCTTCGCCTTGCTCTTCCCCCTGGTGGCCCCGCCGCGACCGCGCAGGGAGACCCCTGTCTCGGTCAGGATCCGGTGCACGAAGCCATACGACCGGCCGGTCGATGCCGCCAGCAATCGGATGCTCTCGCCGGCGTCGTATCTCTTCTTGAGATCTGCCGCCAGTTTTGTCCGATCGGCACCGGTCACTCGGGTGCCTTTCTTTAGTGTCTCGGCCACGCGTACCTCCCGGTGAGCTGAAGTGACCGCTGCGTTACCGTATCCCGCCATGATCACGCATTAGATCGTGATCGGCTACCCACACGACGGCAAAAGATCCATTTCTTTTTCACCGGACGCCCGCTGGCCTTTCCGGCCGTGCCCTGGCATGGCTTCATCCCCGGCCCCAACTCTCAGGCGAGCGCCACCAGGTCCGTGAGGTCCTCGCTCCAGGCGTCCTCTACGCCGTCGGGCAGCAGCACCACGCGCTCCGGCTGGAGTGCCTCCACCGCACCCTCATCGTGGGTGACCAGGACGATCGCGCCCTGAAAGCGCCGGAGCGCGGACAAGATCTCGGCCCGGCTGCCGGGGTCGAGGTTGTTAGTCGGCTCGTCAAGCAGCAGCACGTTCGCGCCGGAGACCACCAGCAGGGCAAGCGCGAGCCTGGTCTTCTCCCCGCCGGACAGCACCCCGGTGGGCTTGGCCACGTCATCGCCGGAGAACAGGAAGGAGCCAAGGATTCGGCGATGATCCGCCTCGCTCAGGTCGGGCGCGGCCGAGCGCATGTTCTCCAGCACCGTCCTGGCCGTGTCGAGAGTCTCGTGCTCCTGTGCGTAGTAGCCGAGCCGCAGGCCGTGGCCGGGCAGGACCTGGCCGGCGTCGGGTTCCTCCACCCCGGACAGCAGCCGGAGCAGGGTGGTCTTGCCGGCCCCGTTGAGACCGAGCACCACCACCCTGGAACCGCGGTCAACCGCCAAGTCCACCCCGGCGAATACCTCCAGCGACCCGTACGACTTCGTGAGACCCTGGGCGGTCAGCGGAGTGCGGCCGCAATGGGCCGGCACCGGGAACCGCAGCCGGGCGACCTTCTCCGCCTTGCGGTCGGCGCTCACCCCGGCAAGCAGCCGTTCCGCCCGCCGCTGCATGCTATGCGCCGCCCTGGCCTTGGTCGCCTTGGCCCGCATCTTGTCGGCCTGCGACTGCAGCGCCTGCGCCTGTCGCTCCGCGTTGACCCGCTCGCGCCTGCGCCGCCTGGCGTCCGTCTCCCGCTGCTCCAGGTATGCGTGCCAGCCCAGGTTGTAGATGTCCAGCACGCACCGGTCCGCGTCCAGGTAGAACACCTTGTTGGCGATCGACTCGAGCAGCGTCGTGTCGTGGCTGATGACCACTACCCCGCCGCGGAAGGTCCGCAGGTGGTCGCGGAGCCAGGCGACCGAGTCGGCGTCCAGGTGGTTGGTCGGCTCGTCAAGCAGCAGCGTCTCCGATCCGCCGAACAGGATGCGCGCGAGTTCGACCCGGCGCCGCTGGCCGCCGGACAGGGTCCGCAGCGGCTGCCGCAGCGCGTTGCGCGGCAGCCCGAGGCTGGCGGCGAGCGATGCGGCCTCGGACTCAGCCGCGTAGCCGCCGAGCACGGAGAGCCGTTCCTCAAGCTGGCCGTACCTGCGGACGGCGGCATCCCGCCTGCCCGGATCGGAGTCGGCCATCTGGATCTCGGCCCCGCGCAGGCTCGCCATCAGCTCGTCAAGGCCGCGTGCGGAAAGGACCCGGTCCATGGCTAGCGCATCGAGATCGCCGGCCATGGTGTCCTGCGGCAGGTAACCGACCGATCCGCCGCGCCGCACGGTGCCGGCGGCCGGCGCCGCCTGGCCGGCCAGTACCCGGGCCAGCGTCGTCTTGCCTGCCCCGTTCCGGCCGACCAGGCCTATCTTGTCGCCAGCCGCGACCTGGAAGCTGGCTGCTTCGAGCAGCAGCCTGGCACCCGCGCGAAGCTCTAGCGCGCTCGCGGAAATCATTAAAACCACTCCATAACAGAACAAACGGGACCTCAGCTGACCCACGTCTCCCCGGGCGCCGGGGTGTTCCGTCACGACAGGAGCGGTTGCATACCACAAGTTTAACCGAGCCCCAAGCCCGGCCCGCAAAGCATTTGCCCGCTGCCGGGGTCACCCCCGCCCGCTGCTGCTGGTGTCGCGGCGCCCGCTGCCGGGGTCACCCTCCCGGCCCGCCGCCACGTCGCCGCGCCGCCCGCCCCGCCGCTGCTGCCGCCGTCCCGCCCCGCCGCTGCTGCCGCCGTCGCGAGATAGCGGTTAAGTTTCGTCCGGTGATTGCCGGACGAAACTTAACCGCTAGCGTCGTGGCGCGGCCAGATCGGGCTGGCTGGTCCTCAGGCGGGGCCCGTCAGCCTGATCCGGACGGAGCGGAAGAGCCGCGGCGTGCCGCGCAGGACGGTGAGCCGCGGATCCGGCACGGTGAGGAACCGCTCGACGGCGAGCCCGAAATACGGCGCCAGCCGTGGGTCGTCGCGGAGCTGGGCCATCGCCCGTCGGTCTCCGCCGAGCACGACTGCGTCGATCCGGCCTGCGTAGGGGCCGAACACTGCCGCCGCCGTGTCGGCAGCCGCGCCCAGCGCCTCAGACGCCTGCTTTTCCCTGCGCCGGGCGAAGCGGTGCTGCGAGGTGCCACCGGCCGCGCTGCGGCCGTGCACCAGCCTCGAGCCGACCTTCGATGCCACGAGGCTGGGCGCCGGGCCGGTGAAAATCCCGGCCGCGTATCCGCCGAGCCGCACCAGGAAGACGCCGACGGTGCGGTCCGCGCAGGCATGCGCCGCGATCCGCTCGCCGTAGCCAGCGTAGGCATCCGCGGTGCGTTGCGCCGTACCGCCACTGTCCGCGGTTCCGGCCGCCGGCTCCCCGGCCGCGAGCGGGGGGAAAGGGACGTGACACTCCGCGGTTGCCCCGTCGGCAGCGCGGAATGTCACCGTCTCCGGGCCGCCCTCAGCCGTGGCGCCGCCATGGCGCTCCGCGAAGGAATCTAGCCAGCGGGCCAGCCGGTCCGGAGCGACCTCGATCCATCGCCCGCCCCCAGGTCCGTCATTTTCCACTACGCTGCGCCTCCATGTGATTACTATCCGCTACATGAGTTCCTCGCTGGTGCCTGCACCGCGTCGGCCCCCATTGGGGACAGGCTGCCGCTCAGCCGCAGACCGCCATGATGGCCGCCATGATGGCAAGGACTTTCAGATGATGATCGTCACGAATGATAAGACTGCCAGCCCGGCCGGCCGCGACGCCGATGCTAGCGCGGTCGAGCGGGCCCTGGCTGCGGCGGTCATGGATAGCGCTAAGGTCGGCGACCTGCTCGATGAGCTGAGCCGCGGCAGGCTCTGGCTGCCGCTGCCCGATGACGGCCGGCCGGTGACCGACGGCTCGGCGGTCAACCTGCCGATCGTGACGTACCTGGGCACCGAGTTCGTCCCCGCGTATACCTCCGCCGACCGGCTGCTGACTTCCGCCGACCGGCTGCTGACTTCCACCGCCGGGCCTGGCGCTACGCAGCCGCCGCCGGTCGTGCCGCACGTCGTGGTGCCTGCCGCGGAACTGGCCAGGAGGCTGCCGGGCACACTGGGCATCGCGCTGAACCCAGGTGCGGGCGAGAGCGTCCCGGTCTATCCGGAGGGCGTCGCGTACATGGCTGCGCAGCCGCCGGCCGAGCCGGGCGGCAGGATCCGCGTCGGGCATCCGCCGGCCGAGCCTGGCGCGCTGCTCAGCGAGATCCGGTCCCTGCTGCCCGCTGTCCCCGCCGCCCGGGCTGCGGCGACGGCCTGGCTGTCCGTCGATCTCGCCGGAGAAGGCCTGGTCATCTCGGTAACGCTGGATGATCCGGCGGACCAGGCCGCGCAGGACGCCGTGGTCGGCGCAATCGAGCGCGCCGCGGCGGCCGCGCCGCAGGACGCCGGCTTCCCGATTGACGTGACCTTCCCTGGGGAGGGCGCGCCCGGCCCGCTGGACGAGTGGATATCGGCGCACGCCAGCCCGTTCTACGTCCGCGGCTGACCGCCCGGCCAGCGACCGCAGCAGCAATCTCGCGGCCGGCCTGCTTCTCGCGGCCGGCCCGCTTCTCGACGCCGGCGTTTCCGCGGAAACACCGCCGACGCGTTCCCGCGGCAACGCCTGGGCGGTCTTTCGCCACCGTCTTGAACCTGTGCGGGCGCGGGGGGCGCAGGTAAATTCGGCCGGCCGGACCCGGCGAGATCTGCTGGGTGACCCGCCGCCCGCGTTCCGCGGAAACACGGGCGGCGGCGGTACCGCTAGGCGGTGCCGCGGTCTCTGGCCACCCGGTTGAGCGCGCTGATCACGCCGCGCAGCGATGCCTGCACGATCGACTCGCTGATGCCGACCCCCCATAGCACCCGGTCGCCAGCCTGGATCTCCAGGTAGGCGGCGGCCTCCGCGTCCCGGCCCGCGGTGAGGGCATGCTCGGCGTAGTCAAGTACCCGGACGTTCACCCCGCCGAGGCCGAGGTCGATGACCGACAGTGCGGCGCAGAATGCCGCGATGGGCCCGTTCCCGACGCCGCTCAGCGCGTGCTCGGTGCCGAACGCGCGGATCGTCGTGGTGATCCGCTCCACGCCGTCCTCGCTCGCCGAGGCGAACTTGACCAGCTCGAACGGCCCAGCGTCCAGGTACTCCCTGGCGAAGATCTGCCACATCTGCGCGGCGTCGACCTCGCCGCCCTCGCCGTCGGTGTGCCGCTGGATCACGTGGCTGAACTCGATCTGCAGCCGGCGCGGCAGGTCAAGGTTGTGGTCGGCCTTCATGATGTAAGCGACGCCGCCCTTGCCCGACTGCGAGTTGACCCGGATCACGGCCTCGTAGGACCGGCCGACGTCCTTGGGGTCGATCGGCAGGTACGGCATTGCCCATGGCAACTCGCTGGCCGGTTTGCCGGTCTCGGCAGCGACCCGGTCCAGCTCGTCGAAGCCCTTCTTGATGGCATCCTGGTGGGAGCCGGAGAACGAGGTGTAGACCAGGTCGCCGGCGTAGGGATGGCGCTCGTGCACGCCGATCCGGTTGCAGTACTCGGCGGTCCGCCGGATCTCGTCGATGTCGCTGAAGTCGATCATGGGGTCGATGCCCTGGCTGTACAGGTTCAGCCCGAGCGTCACCAGGTCGACGTTGCCCGAGCGCTCGCCGTTGCCGAACAGGCAGCCCTCGATCCGCTGCGCGCCGGCCAGCACCGCGAGCTCGGCGTCCGCGGTCGCGGTACCGCGGTCGTTGTGCGTGTGCACCGACAGCGCGATGTGCTCGCGCCTGCTGAAGCGACGGCTCATCCACTCGATCTGGTCGGCGTAGACATTCGGCGTCGACCGCTCGACCGTGCAGGGCAGGTTGAGCACGATCTCGCGGTTCCGGCCGGGCTGCCAGACGTCCATCACCGCCTCGCAGATCTCCAGCGAGAAGTCAAGCTCGGTGTCCATGAAGATCTCCGGCGAGTACTCGTAGCCGAAGCCGGTGCCCGGCAGGTAGGTCTCGGCGAACTTCAGCACGGCGCGGGTCCCCTCGACCGCCACTGCCTTGCACTCGGCCCGGCCGTCGCCGTCCCAGCCGAACACCACCCGGCGGAACATCGGCGCGGCGGCGTTGTACAGGTGCACGGTTGCCTGCCGGGCGCCGGCCAGGGACTGCACGGTTCGCTCGATCAGTTCCTCGCGGGCCTGGGTCAGTACGGAGATTCGGACGTCCTCCGGTACCGAGCCGCCCTCGATCAGGCTGCGGATGAAATCGAAGTCGGTCCGGCTCGCCGCGGGAAAGCCGACCTCGATCTCCTTGTAGCCCATCCGGACCAGGAGATCGAACATCGCGTGCTTCCTGGCCGAGTTCATCGGGTCGATCAGCGCCTGATTGCCGTCCCGCAGGTCGGTCGACAGCCACCGCGGCGCGGCAGTGATCATGCGTGACGGCCACTGCCGGTCGGGCAGGTCGATGGCGGGAAAGGGCCGGTACCGGTGGCACGGCATGCCGGACGGGCGCTGGCTATTCGGATTGCTCATGATGCGCTGCTCCTGGGACGACGCGGACGGAATCGGTCGGCGCAGCAGAACGGCCCCGCGACGAGGGGCCGACCGGGCTGGTTACCGGGCCTCGCCGCGGCGGCGAAGAAGCAGCGCGCGCATCATGACGGAACCCAGGCTAGCCGATCCCTGCCTTAGCCCGCCAAGAAACATCGGTTACGCAGCCGTCGTGCGTAATCGCCGGCCCCTGGGTCACCCTGGCCGGTCACACCACCGACGTGTCTTCCGGCTAGCTGGCGTATGCCGCGGGTCCACGGCTGGCCCGACAAGCTCGGAACGGCGATCCTCGGCCGCCTGGCGTATGCCGCCTGGCAAGGATTCTGCCTACCGCATGACGGTGTTCGGTTCCGGTTACGGACTGCTGACCTTCCATGCCGATGATGTATCCGAGATCATCCGGATCTTCGACATCACGTGGATCGGCTGACTCACGGCCAATTCGGAGTACCGCAGATCATGGCACCACTCTCACGCAAGATGCGGATGATCAGGTGCGCCCATACGAGGCGTCTGTGGCAGCATGGATGGGAATGGGCTGCGGTAACAGCAGCAGCGGAGTCCCATCGACGCGATTCAGCGCCAGCCGAGAGCACGGGTACCCGGCGCAAGGCGCGCGGAGGTCCCCCCGCACTAGACGTGAAGATCGAGTCAAGTTTTGTTCGAAGGTCAAGTTCGAACATGGCTCGTCGGGCTGGGGCGGAGCCCCGTTAGTGCTGGGCGTTAGACGTTGAAGCCGAGGGCGCGGAGTTGCTCGCGGCCGTCCTCGGTGATTTTGTCCGGTCCCCACGGCGGCAGCCACACCCAGTTGATCCTGAAGTCGCTGACCAGGCCCTCCAGGGCTTGCCTGGTCTGGTCCTCGATCACGTCGGTCAGCGGGCATGCCGCGCTGGTCAGCGTCATGTCGATGGTCGCGACCCGGTCGTCGCCGACGGTCACGCCGTAGACGAGCCCGAGGTCCACCACGTTGACGCCGAGTTCGGGGTCTACCACGTCCCGCATCGCTTCAAGCAGGTCCTCGGTGCCGGCGTCAAGCTCCTGGCCGGCTACCCCGGCCGCGTTTTCCGTCATTGCTGCTCCCTGGCTACGTCAGCGGCTGTCCGGCTGCTTCCGGTGTTGCCGTTTCCGGCCTGGTCATTGAGGCGTTCGCGAGGCTGCCTGCGGGAGGCCTGCTGGTTCTGGCTGGCCTGCTGGCCGTTGGCCTGTTCCCCTGACCTGCCGTTTGAGGCCTGGCCATGGCCGTTCCCGGCGTGCGGGCCGGCCGGCCGGTCGAGTGCCCGCGTGGTGGCGTCCTTCCAGGCCATCCAGCCGAGCAGGGCGCACTTTATCCTGGCCGGGTACCTGGACACGCCCTCGAAGGCGACGGCGTCGCCAAGCACGTCCTCGTCCGGCTCTCCCTCGCCCCTGGACTGCATCAGCGCGAGGAACTCGCCGCTGAGATCCATCGCCTCGCGCACGGTCTTGCCGATGATCATCTCGGTCATCATGGAGGCGCTGGCCTGGCTGATCGAGCAGCCGAGCGCGTCATAGGACACGTCGGACACGGCTGGCTCGCCGCCGGCGTCCCGCAGCGTCACCCGCAGCGTCACCTCGTCGCCGCAGGTCGGGTTCACGTGGTGCACCTGGGCGTCGTAGGGCTCCCGCAGTCCCTTGTTCTTCGGATTGCGGTAATGGTCCAGGATTATCTCCTGGTACATCGACTGGAGCTGCATCACACCGCCTTGAACATCGCGACAGTGCCTGCGTGTTCCGGGCCTGCGTGTTCCGGGCCTGCGTGTTCCGGGCCTGCGTGTTCCGGGCCTGCGTGTTCCGGGGCCTCCCCCGGCCGGCCCGCCGGTCACGACGATCATGCCGCGAAGAACTTCTGTGCCTGGCGCACGCCGTCGGTGAGCGCGTCAACCTCTTCGGCGGTGTTGTAGACGTAGAACGTCGCCCGCGTGCTCGACTGCGCGCCGAGCGCGCGGTGCAGCGGCCAGGCGCAGTGATGCCCGGTCCGCACCGCGATGCCGAGCTCGTCGAGTACCTGGCCTACGTCGTGCGGATGGATCCCGTCGACGGTGAAGGACACAGCGCCGCCGCGGTTCTCGGTGCTCAGCGGGCCGAGTATGCGCACCCCTGGCACGCCCGCCAGCGCCTCAACCGCGCGGGCGGTCAGCTCCTCCTCGTGCGCGGCCACCGCAGGCATGCCGAGCGCGTCAAGATACTCGCACGCTGCGGCAAGCCCGACCGCCTGCGCGGCGGCGGGCACGCCGGCCTCGAACCGCTCAGGCGGCGGCAGGAACGTGGAGCCTTCCATTCGGACAACCTCGATCATCGAGCCGCCGGTGACGAACGGCGGCATCGCCTCGAGCAGCCCGCGCCGCCCCCACAGCACGCCTATCCCGGACGGGCCGAGCATCTTGTGCGCGGAGAAGGCAAGGAAGTCCGGGCCGAGCGAAGCCACGTCGACCGGCCGGTGCGGCACCGACTGGGCGCCATCGGCCACCACCAGCGCGCCGCTGGCGTGCGCCAGCGCGGCGATCTCGCCGACCGGCGGGACAGTCCCGGTCACGTTGGACTGATGGGTGACTGCGACGACCCTGGTCCGGTCGTTGATCAGCTCGGCGGCACCGGTCAGGTCGAGCCGGCCGTCCTGGGTCACGCCGAACCACCGCAGCGTCGCGCCAGTGCGCTGGCACAGCTGCTGCCACGGCACCAGGTTGGCGTGGTGCTCCATCTCGGTGACGAGCACCTCGTCACCGGGGCCGACCCGGAACGCCTCGGCCTCGGGCCCGGCCGTGGCGGCGTTGCTCATCGCGTAGGCGACCAGGTTGATCGCCTCGGTCGCGCTCTTGGTGAAGACGATCTCGCCAGGCTCGGCGCCGATGAACGCGGCGACCCGTGCCCTGGCGCCCTCGTAGGCGTCAGTCGCCTCCTCGCCGAGCAGGTGCGCGCCGCGGTGCGCGGCCGCATTATGCCGGGTGTAGAACTCCCGCTCGGCGTCAAGCACCTGCCACGGCTTGTGCGCGGTGGCACCGGAGTCCAGGTAGACCAGCGGCTTGCCGCCGCGGACCGTCCTGGTCAGGATCGGGAAGTCCGCCCGGACCGCTGCGACATCGAACGCCGCGGCGGCCGGGCTCCCGGCAGCCGGCTGCCCCCGGTCGGCCAGGCTTTGCCCGCCGGCCAGGTGCTCCCGGCCGGTCAGGCGCCCGGCGCCGGCCTGATGCTCGGTAGCCGTCATGCGGATGCCCCCGCCTGCACGAATTCCTCGTACCCGCTGGTCTCCAGCTCGTCGGCCAGCTCAGGGCCGCCTTCCTTGACGATCCTGCCGCCGACGAACACGTGCACGAAGTCGGGCTGCACGTACCGCAGGATCCTCGTGTAGTGCGTGATCAGCAGCACGCCGCGGCCTTCCTTGGCGCGGAACCGGTTGATCCCGTCGGCCACCACCCGCAGCGCGTCGATGTCCAGCCCGGAGTCGGTTTCGTCCAGGATGGCGATCTTCGGGTCGAGCAGCTCGAGCTGCAGGATCTCGTGCCGCTTCTTCTCGCCGCCGGAAAAGCCCTCGTTGACGTTGCGCTCGGCAAAGACCGGATCGATGGACAGGGCAGTCATGGCCGCCCGCATCTCCTTCAGGAACACCCGCAGCTTCGGCGCTTCGCCGCGGACCGCGGTCATTGCGGTGCGCAGGAAGTTCGACACCGACACGCCCGGCACCTCGGCCGGGTACTGCATCGCCAGGAACAGGCCGGCCCTTGCGCGCGCGTCCACGCTCATGGCCAGCACGTTCTCGCCGTCCAGAGTGACCGAGCCCTGGGTGACCTGGTATTTGGGGTGCCCGGCGATGGCGTAGGCCAGCGTGGACTTGCCGGAGCCGTTCGGCCCCATGATCGCGTGGGTCTGCCCGGCCCGCACCGCAAGGTCGACGCCGCGCAGGATCTGCTGGCTCTCGCCGGCCGCGTCCGTCACGCTGACGTGCAGGTCACGGATCTCAAGGGTGGACATCATCGCTCCTGGTCTGATAGCCCGGCGAGCGCGACGTAGACGTCGTCGCCGTCGATTTTCACGGGGTAGGTGGGCACCGGCCTGGTGGCCGGCGGGCCGGTCGGCTGGCCGGTGCGCAGGTCGAAGCAGGATCCGTGCAGCCAGCACTCCACGGTGTGGTCGTAGATCTCGCCCTCGGACAGCGGGACTTCCTCGTGCGAGCAAACGTCGTGCAGCGCGAACACCTCGCCGCCGGCCCGCACGATGGCCACCGGGATGTCGTTAAGCTCGACCCCGATTGCGCCCTCGTCCGGCAGGTCGGCAAGCGCGCAGGCGCGCACGTACGAGGCGGTCTCGGTCATGCCAGCTCCGCTTCCACCGCCGCGGTGATCCGCCCGCGCAGCTCGGGCACCTCGATCTGGCTGATCAGCTGGCCGAAGAAGCCGCGGATCACCAGGCGGCGGGCCTCGTCGTACGGGATGCCGCGGGCCATCAGGTAGAACAGGTGGTGGTCTTCCAGCCGCCCGCTGGCGCTGGCGTGCCCGGCGCCGACGACCTCGCCGGTGAGGATCTCCAGGTTCGGTACCGAGTCCACCCGGGTCCCGTCGGTCAGCACGAGATTCCTGTTGTACTCGTAGGTGTCGGTGCCGGTCGCGTCCGCCCGGATGAGCACGTCGCCGATCCAGACCGCGTGCGCGCCCGCGCCCTGCAGCGCACCCTTGTAGGTGACCCGGCTGCGGCAGTTGCGCTCGGCGTGATCGACGAGCAGCCGGTGCTCGAGGTGCTGGCCCGCGTCGGCGAAGTACAGGCCGCGCAGCTCGGCCTCGCCGCCGGGGCCCGCGTAGCGGACCGACGGTGCGAGCCGGACCACGTCGCCGCCCAGCGTCACAACCGTGTGCGTGATCCGCGCGTCCCTGCCGACCTGCACGTAGTGGTGTGACAGGTGCACCGCGTCATCGGCCCAGTCCTGCAGGCTGACCACGGCCAGCGAGGCGCCGTCGCCGACGATCAGCTCGACGTTGTCGGCATAGGTGGCGCGGCCGGCGTGGTCGAGTACGACCACCGCCTCGGCCAGCGGTTCCAGCTGCACGACTATGTGGCCGAACACGGCACCAGCCGGGTCATCGCCGCGGACCGAGATCACGGTGGGCCGCGACGCCACCGCGCCGCGCGGCACCGTGATGACCGTTGCCTCGGCGAACGACGCGAATGCGCGGGCACTGACCCGGTCGGCAGGCACGAACGAACTGCCCAGGCGCCGGTCACCCCGTTTCACATCCTCGACGATCACCTCGGGTGCAGGGTCCGTTTCCACGGTGACCTTGCCGCCGGGCAGCGGCGCATCCCCATGCAGCCCGCGGAGCCTGCGCAGCGGGGTGAACCGCCACTCTTCCTCACGGCCGGACGGAACACCGAAGTCCGCCGGGTCGTAGGACCGCAGCTCGTGCAGCCTGGAGACGGGGGCCGGGGATTCCGCGGCCCCCTGGAGGCTCGCCATCAGCCGACCGCCCCCTCCATCTGGAGCTCGATCAGCCGGTTCAGCTCGAGCGCGTACTCCATCGGCAGCTCGCGGGCGATCGGCTCGACGAACCCGCGGACTATGGTCGCCATCGCCTCGTCCTCGGTCATCCCGCGGCTCATCAGGTAGAACAGCTGGTCGTCGGAGATCTTCGAGACGGTGGCCTCGTGGCCCATCTCGACGTCATCCTCGCGGACGTCCACGTACGGGTAGGTGTCCGACCGGCTGATCGCGTCGACGAGCAGGGCGTCGCACTTCACCGTGGACTTCGAGTGCGCGGCGCCCTCCTGCACCTGGACCAGGCCGCGGTACGAGGTCCGGCCGCCTGCCCTGGCCACCGACTTGGACACGATCGAGGACGAGGTGCCCGGCGCGCAGTGCACCATCTTCGCGCCCGCGTCCTGGTGCTGGCCGGTGCCGGCGAAGGCCACCGACAGCGTCTCGCCCCTGGCATGCTCGCCCATCAGGTAGATCGACGGGTACTTCATCGTGACCTTGGAGCCGATATTGCCGTCCACCCACTCCATGGTCGCGCCCGCCTGCGCCACCGCGCGCTTGGTGACCAGGTTGTAGACGTTGTTCGACCAGTTCTGGATCGTGGTGTAACGGCACCGCGCGCCGGCCTTCACGATGATCTCGACGACCGCCGAGTGCAGCGAGTCTGAGGAATAGATCGGAGCCGTGCAGCCCTCCACGTAGTGCACGTAGGCGCCCTCGTCCACGATGATCAGCGTCCGCTCGAACTGCCCCATGTTCTCGGTGTTGATCCGGAAGTAGGCCTGCAGCGGGATGTCCACGTGCACGCCCTTGGGCACGTAGATGAAGGACCCGCCGGACCATACCGCGGTGTTCAGCGAGGCGAACTTGTTGTCGCCCACCGGAATCACCGTGGCGAAGTACTCCTGGAACAGCTCAGGGTGCTCGCGCAGCGCGGTGTCGGTGTCCTTGAAGATGACGCCCTTGTCCTCAAGATCCTCGCGGATCTTGTGGTAGACGACTTCGCTTTCGTACTGCGCGGCCACGCCAGCCACTAGGCGCTGCTTCTCTGCCTCGGGGATGCCGAGCCTGTCGTAGGTGTTCTTGATGTCGGCCGGCAGCTCTTCCCAGCTTCCCGCCTGCTTCTCGGTCGACCGGACGAAGTACTTGATGTTCTCGAAGTCGATGCCGGACAGGTCGGAGCCCCAGCTGGGCATGGGCTTGCGGCGGAAGAGCTTGAGGCCCTTCAGCCGCAGCTCCAGCATCCAGTCCGGCTCGTCCTTCAGCGTCGAGATGTTGCGGACGACATCCTCGGACAGGCCGCGGCGCGCTGTGGCGCCGGCCGCGTCCGAGTCGGACCAGCCGAACTTATAGCTGCCGAGCCCGTCGAGCTCGGGATGAGTGGTCGTCGTTGTCATGCGGAGATGCCTCCGGACTGGTCGGTCGTGGCGGGTGAATCTCGTAGGTCGTGGTGATGGGGCTTCAGCAGCGACGGCGCCGTGACGTGAGTCGTGCAGATGCCGTCGCCGTTCGCGATGGTGGCGAGCCGCTGCACGGGGGTGCCGAGCAGGCGGCCGAACGCCTCGGTCTCTGCCTCGCAGAGCTGCGGGTATTCGGCGGCCACATGGGCGACCGGGCAGTGGTGCTGGCAGAGCTGCTCGCCCCCGCCGGCGGCTGGCGCGCTGCTGGCGGACGCCGCGTAACCGTCTGCGGACAGCGCCTCGGCCAGGGCCCGCACCCGCTCGCTGGCGGAGCCGGAGCCAACCGCGGCGCGGTACCGGCCTTCCAGGTCGGCGATCTGCCGCCGGGCGAACTCGGCCACCGCGGCCGGTCCGCCGCGCTCGGCCAGGAACCGCAGCGCGCTGGTGGCGAGATCGTCGTAGGCGTGCTCGAAGGCGCTGCGCCCGGCGTCGGTGATCGCGAATAGCCGGGCCGGCCTGCCGCGCCCACGTGCCCCGTAGGTCCGGGCGGTCCGGCTCTCGATCATGCCGTCGGCCAGCAGGTTGTCCAGATGCCGCCGGACCGCCGCCGGGGTGAGGCCGAGCCGGGCGCTCAGGCCGGTTGCCGTCGCCGGGCCGTTCTCCAGGATCAGCCTGGCGATCCTGGCGCGGGTGCCGCGCTCGGCGCCGGACAGCGTTGCCGTAGCCTGGGCTGGTGCCGTGCGGCGGGTCTGGGCAGCATCGGACGCCGGGCCCGTTGCCGGGCCACCCGGAGCCGTGCGTGCCTGTCCCATGTATTTCACAACATCATTGTGCCGTAAATAGTTCCGCAACCGCAATCCGGCCCCGTCATTCGCGGCGGCCGCCCCGGAACTGGCCCGCCGCGGCGCAGCAGCACGCGATGCACGGCAGCCCGGACGGCGGCCCGCCGCCGCAGCTAGCAAGGCGGATGTAGAGCCCTGTTCGAGCCGGTGCACGCGGTGACCTACTTCACCCCCCCCCGAGGCCCGCCGCCCTTCACCCCCGAGGCCCGCCGCCCTTCACCCCCGAGGCCCGCGCCGCCTGCACCGGAGCCGGGCTCCGCGGGCTTCGTAGCTTCCGCGGGCTTCTTAGCTGAGGAAGCCGCGGAGCAGGGCGCCGGTGCCCTCCAGGTGCTCGGCCACGGCCCGCCGGGCCAGCTCCGCGTTGCCCGCCAGGATCGCGTGCACGATGGCGGCATGCTGGTCGGCCGTGTGGTCGATGTTCCTTTTCAGCACCGGGATGGCGTTGAGCAGGTCATTCAGCCGCAGCCTGGCGTCCGCGCAGGCGGCGGACAGCAGGGTCGACCCGGTGAGCTCGGCGATCGACAGGTGGAACAGGGTGTCGAGCCGCCGGTAATCCTGTGGGCTGGCTCGGTTGACGTCCGCCAGCCGGGCCTGCAGGACGTCGCGCATGGTGGCTCGCGCGGCCTTGTCCGAGGTCTGGGCGAGCAGCTGGGCGGAGCCGGTCTCGACCGCCATCCGGAATGTCAGCGCGTCGGCGAGCTTGCCGCCGTCCTGGCGCGCGATGCGCCGCAGCTCATCGCGGCTCGGGGCCGGCGGCCGGTAGGTGACGAAGGTGCCGCCCGAGCGCCCGCGCCTGGATTCGATGAAGCCCGCCTGCTGCAGCTCGCGGATGGCTTCGCGGAGGGTGATGCGGCTGATGCCGAGCCGGGCGGCGAGATCCCGCTCGGAGGGAAATCGCTGCCCGGGCCCGACGACGCCGAGCTTGATCACGGTCAGCAGGCGCTCGACGGTTTCCTCGAAGGCGTTGCCTGCCCGCACCGGCCGGAGCACGGTGCCAAGCTCGAGCCTCGCGGCTACCATGATCGTCCGCCAGCGGGACGACATCGCCGGACCGGGCCGGCCGCGCGGCCGGCCCGCAGGCCCCCGGGACGCGGGTCCCCCTCGTCACCCGCGTACCGGGTACGCGCGGGTCGCCCCTGGTCACCCGCGTGCCGGACCTGTGTGCCTGGCGGCGGCTCGCAGCATCCGTGATGTCGCCGGATCCCGGTGATGCCTGCCGTGCCCGCGGTGCGCGGGTTAACTGCAGTTATCAATCCGGCCACGGGTATTGACTTTGCCCCAGACATGTCCATCATTGGTCTGATATTGAACCATTAAAAACTGGCTGTGGGCTAGTGGCTACCCGCGCCGCTGGCCGGCCTCAGCCCGGGTGCCCGGACGCAAGGAGCATGCCGTGTCGGTCAACGAGCAAGCGGCCCCAGCGCCGCTCGGCAGTGACGAAGCAACCCTCCACCAGCTCGGCTACGCCCAGGAACTGCGCAGGCGGATGTCGGGATTCTCCAACTTCGCCGTGTCTTTCACGATCATCTCGATCCTGTCCGGCTGCCTGACGCTGTACGGCTTCGGGATGAACACGGGCGGCCCGGCGGTCATCGTCTGGGGCTGGCCATTCATCGGGATCATGGTCCTCTTCGTCGGCCTGTCCATGGCGGAGGTCTGTTCCAGCTTCCCGACCGCCGGCGGCCTGTACTACTGGGCGGCCAAGCTGGCCCCGCGCAACGGGCCTGCCTGGTCCTGGTTCACCGGCTGGTTCAACTTCCTCGGCCAGGTGGCGGTGACGGCGGGCATCGACTTCGGCGCCGCGTTCTTCGCGACCGCGTTCCTGAACCTGCAGTGGGGCTACCCGGCGACGCCCGGCTACACGATCCTGGTCTATGCCTGCATCCTGCTGCTGCACGGCATCATCAACCAGTTCGGGGTCCGGCTGGTGGCACTGCTCAACGACATCAGCGTGTGGTGGCACCTCGTCGGCGTGCTGGTCATCGTCGGCGCGCTCACCTTCGTGCCCTCGCACCATCAGTCGGCCAGCGTCGTGTTCACCAAGATCGTCAACAACACCGGCTGGCACAGCACGTTCTACGTCGTCCTGCTCGGGCTGCTGCTCGCGCAGTACACGTTCACCGGCTACGACGCCTCGGCGCACATGACCGAGGAGACCCACGACGCGGCCCGCAGCGGGCCGCGCGGCATAGTGATGTCGATCGTGGTGTCCCTGTTCGCCGGCTGGATCCTGCTGATCGGCGTCACGTTCGCGATCCAGAACTACGCCGGCGAGGTCGGCTCGGCCACCGGCGTGCCGCCCGCGCAGATCTTCATCGATGCCGTCGGGCTCACCGGCGGGAAGCTGCTGCTGCTGATCGCAATCGGGGCGCAGCTGTTCTGCGGCATGTCCTCGGTCACGGCGAACTCGCGGATGATCTACGCGTTCTCCCGTGACGGCGCGCTGCCGGGCTCCGCCTTCTGGCACCGGGTGAACAAGCGGACCAGGACCCCGACCAACGCGATCTGGCTGGCCGCGGCCGGGGCGTTCATCCTCGGCCTGCCGTATCTGTGGAACCCGACCGCGTACGCCGCCGTCACCTCGATCGCGGTCATCGGCCTGTACATCGCCTACGTGCTGCCGACCTTCCTGCGGCTGCGCCAGGGCGCGAACTTCCAGCGCGGCCCGTGGCACCTGGGCAGGTGGAGCACTCCGATCGGGGTTATCGCGGTCATCTGGGTTGCGTTCATCACGGTCCTGTTCATGCTGCCGACGGTGAGCCCGATTACCGCGACCAACTTCAACTACACCATCGTGGCCGTGGCTGCTGTGCTCGGCTTCGCCGGAATCTACTGGCTGGTGTCCGCCCGCAAGTGGTTCATCGGGCCGCGGGTGCAGGGCACGCCGGAGGAACTGGCCGCGATCGAGCACGAGCTTGAGGTCTGAGCGCCCGCTGCGCCCGCGGCGTCCGTGCGCCCGCGGCGTCCGTGCGCAGAACGTGCTCGTGCGCAGGCCGCGCTCGTGCGCTTACGGTGGGCTGATGGACTATGGGGAGCTTGCCAGCGGGCTGGCCTGCTCCGTGACGGGCGTGCTCCCGGCCGGGCACGCCGCGAGGATGGGACGCAGATGGTAGGGCATCGCGGTGACGAAGCCGCGCGCCGGCAGCGGCGCGGGATGATGACGCTGGAGCGGCTGCGCACCGGGTACGGCACCGGCGAGATCGACACGGTGGTGCTCGCGTTCACCGACATGCAGGGGCGGCTGCAGGGCAAGCGCCTGTCAGCCGAGTTTTTCCTGATCGAGGTCGCGGAGAACTACTCGGAGGGGTGCAACTACCTGCTGGCGGTGGACGTCGACATGAATACCGTCGACGGCTATGCCATGTCGTCCTGGGACCGCGGGTACGGCGACTTCGTCCTGGTGCCCGACATGAGCACGCTGCGGCACGTCCCCTGGCACGAGTCGACGGTCCTGGTGCTCGCCGACCTGGCCTGGCTGGACGGCACCCCGGTCGTCGCGTCGCCGCGGCAGATACTCAAGGCGCAGACCGACCGGCTGGCCGCCAGGGGCTGGCAGGCGATGGCCGGGACCGAGCTTGAGTTCGTGGTGTACCGGGACTCCTACGAGCAGGCGGCCGCTAAGGGCTACCAGCAACTCGTTCCCGCTAACCAGTACAACGTGGACTACTCGATCCTGGGCACCTCGCGGATCGAGCCGCTGCTGCGCCGGATCCGCAACGAGATGGCCGGCGCGGGCCTGTACGTGGAGTCGGCCAAGGGCGAATGCAACCTCGGCCAGCACGAGATCGCGTTCCGGTACGCCGACGCGGTCACCACCTGTGACAATCACTCGATCTACAAGACCGGCGCCAAGGAGATCGCCGCGCAGGCCGGGATGAGCATCACGTTCATGGCCAAGCCCAACGCCAGGGAGGGCAACTCCTGCCACATCCATCTGTCGCTGCGCGGCGCGGACGGAACCCCGGTGCTGGCCGGGGACGGGCCATCCGGGCTGTCGAAGCTCGGCCAGCACTTCCTGGCGGGCCAGCTCGCCGCGATGCGCGAACTGACGCTCTGCTATGCGCCGAACATCAACTCCTACAAGCGCTACGTGCCGGATAGCTTCGCGCCAACCGCGGTCCGGTGGGGCGTGGACAACCGGACCTGTGCGCTGCGGCTGGTCGGCCATGGCCACTCGCTGCGGGCCGAGAACCGCACGCCGGGCGGTGACGTGAACCCGTATCTCGCGGTGGCCGCGATGATCGCCGCCGGGCTGCACGGCATCGATCACGAGCTGCCGCTTGAGCCTGCCTGCGAGGGCAATGCCTACCTGGACAAGAGTTCGCGAATGCCGCACACCCTGCGCGACGCGCTCGAGCTCTGGGAGAAGAGCGAGCTTGCCAGCGAGTCGTTCGGCACGGAGGTACAGCAGCATTACGCCAACTACGCACGGGTAGAGCTGGCCGCCTACGACGCCGCGGTGACTGACTGGGAGCTGCGGCGCTGCTTCGAGCGGCTCTGATGCTTCCCGGCCGCCTGACGCATCCCGGCGCGCCGGTCGCCGCGATCGCCCGCGCCGCCCGGGGCACCGCCTCGCGCCACCACAGGGAGTGACCAGCCATGTCCGAGTTCGCCGTCGTGAATCCAGCCACCGAGCAGATCGTCACCACAGTGGCGCGCACCTCCGCGGACGAGACCGACGCCGCGATCGAGCGCGCCGTCGCGGCGCAAGCTGCCTGGCGGGCCGTCGCCCCGGCGGACCGGGCCGGCCTGCTGCGCGGCTTCGCCAGCGAGGTGGACGCCCATATCGAGGAGCTGGCCGGCCTGGAGGTGGCCGGCGCCGGGCACCCGGTCGGCCAGGCGCGCTGGGAGGCCGGCCAGGTCCGCGACGTGCTCACCTACTACTCCGCCGCGCCGGAGCGCGCCTGCGGCAGGCAGATCCCGGTGGCCGGCGGCCTGGATGTCACGTTCAGCGAGCCGATCGGTGTGGTCGGGCTCATCGTGCCGTGGAACTTCCCGATGCCGATCCTGTCCTGGGGGCTGGCGCCGGCCCTGGCGGCCGGCAACGTCGTGGTCGCCAAGCCCGCCGAGATGACGCCGCTGACGGCGATCAGGATCGGCGAGCTTGCGCTGGCCGCCGGCATCCCAGCGGGGGTGTTCCAGGTGCTGCCTGGCAAGGGCAGCGTCGTCGGGCAGCGGCTGGTCGACCACCCGGCCGTCCGCAAGATCGTGTTCACCGGCTCCACGGAGGTCGGCCGCCAGATCATGGCCGGCTGCGCCCGCCAGGTAAAGCGGGTCACCCTGGAGCTTGGCGGGAAGAGCGCCAACATCGTGTTCGCCGACGCGGACCTGGAGCGGGCGGCCGCGACCGCGCCACAGGCCGCGTTCGACAACGCCGGGCAGGACTGCTGTGCCCGGTCCCGGATCCTGGTGCAGCGCTCGGCGCTGGATCGCTTCATGGAGCTGCTCGAGCCCGCCGTCAAGGGCGTGGCAGTCGGCGACCCGGCATCGGCGGCCACCGAGATGGGCCCGCTGATCTCCGCCGCGCACCGGGACCGGGTCGCCTCGTACGTGCCGGACGGCGCGCCGGTCGCCTTCCGCGGCACCGCGCCGGACAGGCCGGGCCACTGGTACCCGCCGACCGTGCTCGCGCCGGTCCGGATGGACGACCCGGCCTATACCGAGGAAGTGTTCGGGCCGGTGCTTACCGTGACGCCATTCGATGACGAGGCGGCGGCGGTGGCCATCGCCAATGACACGCCCTACGGCCTGTCCGGATCGATCTGGACCAGGGATGTCGGCCGGGCGATCCGGGTAGCCAGGGCGGTGGAAACCGGCAACCTGTCCGTGAACTCGCACTCCTCCGTGCGCTACTCCACCCCGTTCGGCGGGTTCAAGCAGTCCGGTCTCGGCCGCGAGCTCGGGCCGGATGCGCTCGATGCCTTCACCGAGACCAAGAACGTCTTCATCGCAACGGAGGGGTGAACGCGAGAATGCAGCGCTTGCAGGATCGGGTCGCCGTCATCACTGGCGCCGGCAGCGGCATCGGGCTTGCCAGCGCGCGGCGGCTCGCCGCCGAGGGAGCGGTCGTCGTCGCCGTCGACATCGACGAGGCGGCGGGCAAGGCTGCCGCGGAAGAGACCGGCGGCAGCTTCATCGCGGCCGACGTGGGAAACGAGGACCATGTCCAGCGGATGTACGAATCCGCGGTACGGCGGCATGGGCGGGTGGATATTGCGTTCAATAACGCCGGCATCTCGCCGCCGGAAGATGACTCGATCCTGACTACCGGCCTGGACGCCTGGCGCCGGGTGCAGGAGGTCAACCTGACCTCCGTCTATCTCTGCTGCAAGCACGTCATCCCGTACATGCAGCGGACCGGCAAGGGCTCGATCATCAACACCGCGTCCTTCGTCGCCGTGCTCGGCGCGGCCACGTCGCAGATTTCCTATACCGCGTCCAAGGGCGGCGTGCTTGCGATGAGCCGGGAGCTCGGCGTGCAGTTCGCCAGGGCGGGCATCAGGGTGAACGCGCTGTGCCCTGGCCCGGTCAACACACCGCTGCTGCAGGAGCTTTTCGCCAAGGATCCCGAGCTTGCCGCCCGGCGGCTGGTGCACATCCCGGCCGGCCGGTTCGCCGAGCCGGAGGAGATCGCCGCCGCCGTCGCCTTCCTGGCCAGCGACGACGCCTCGTTCATCACGGCGTCCTCGTTCCTCGTCGACGGCGGCATCTCCGGCGCCTACGTGACCCCGCTGTAACCCTCGCCCGCCCGAGTCAGCCACCGCGCACCTGCGCCAGCCACCGCGCGCCTGCGCCCCGCGTTGCCTTTTCATGATTACTACGTCCTCCTGTCTGCGCCCAGGCCCGCACACTCGCACCAGGAGCAGGTCCCCGCCTCACCGGTTCCGGCAGAACAAGCGCCTCCCGCGCTCGTCCTATTACTACGGAAGATTCGCGCGCCGGAATCCCTCGGATCATCCGTGATCATGAAAGCCGGGGCGGGCCGGGTGCCGCTGAGCGCGCTGGGGCGGCCTGGTCGTTGACACGCGCGGAACCTGTCATATCCTCCTGGTGATCATGAGTCAGCAAGTGACGGGGTGGCTGGAGGTTCGGGTGAGCGAGGTTCGCATCGCGGGCGGCGCCTTGCCGGCGCCGGTAATCGGCATCAGCGCCTACCGGGAGCAGGCCCGGTGGGGGAAGTGGGAAACCGACGCCGTCGTGCTGCCGCATCGCTACCCGGACCGGGTCGCCAAGGCCGGCGGCATACCGGTGCTGCTGCCGCCGGTGCCCGGCATCTCCGAGGTGATCGGCAGGCTGGACGGGCTCGTGCTGTCCGGCGGCGGCGACATCGACCCGGCCGGCTACGGGGCGGAGCCGCATCCGGAGACCACGTCGGTGCGGCCGCACCGGGACGCAGCCGAGGCCGAGTTGCTGTCCGCCGCCATCCGGCGCGGGCTGCCCGTGCTGGGCATCTGCCGCGGCTTGCAGGTGATCAACGTGGCCATGGGCGGCAGCCTGCACCAGCACCTGCCGGACGTGGTGGGCCATCACGGGCATGCCTCGGCGCCCGGTTCCTATGGCGCGCACCCGGTCCGGGTCAAGGACGGCAGCCAGCTGGCCGGGATCCTCGGCCGGACTCAGGTCGACGAGGTGCCGACCCAGCACCATCAGGCGGTGCAGCGGCTGGGCGACGGGCTGACCGCGGTCGCCTGGTCGGACGACGGGCTGATCGAGGCCGTCGAGCTGGACACGCCGGGTTGCCCGTTTACCGTGGCCGTGCAGTGGCATCCGGAGGCAGGCGACGACCTGAGCCTGTTCCACGCGCTGGTCGCGGCCGCGAGGAGCTGGGCTTCCGCGGCGGCACTCACGCCCTGAGCCGCTCGTCAGGTCAGCTCGCGCAGCAGCCGCGGCAGCTCGGGCGGATGGAACTCCTCGCCGGATGACTCCAGTTCCGCCGCGCCCCACCAGCGATAGCCGTCCACGGTGTCCTGTTCAACCTGGTCCAGGCCGGCCAGGGTTACCGCGAACGCGGGTGTCCGCAGCACGAAATAGTCCTCGTCCTGGCGATAACGGATTCCGTCGAAGCCGAACTCGGTGACCCGTTGCCAGACCGGCTCGCCGAGCGCGGCCGCCTCGATGGCCAGGCCGGCTTCCTCGCGCAGTTCCCTGGCGGCAGCCTCGGCGAGCGTCTCGCCCGGGTCGGCGCCGCCGCCGACGGTGAACCAGAACGGATGGCCGGGGTCGGCCGGGTCGAATCCGTGCAGCAGCAGCAGCCTGCCGTCGTCGTCGACAACGAGCACCCGGCCTGCCCGTCTCGGCACCATGTCGTGGCTCACCATGCTGTGCCACCCTAGCGATCAGCGCGGGCGAGCCGCGACGGGCGTCGTGCGGGGTGCCACCTGCCTGCCACCGGGCGGCACGATGCCCGGGTAGCTAGGCTCCGCAGTCATGACGGGTGACGCAGAGCAGAACGTGGCGGCCGCGGCAGCAGCCGGGGGCGAGGAGCCGAAGGCTGATGACGCGAAGGCGGCGGAACCGAAGGACGACCTGGTCACGACCCGCCAGGTGATCGCCATCGACGGCGCGGATGCCGCTGGCACTAGTGCTGGCCAGGACGCCGGCCGGCACCCGCTTGACCCGCTGTCCGCCGCGGAGTTCCGGCATGCGGCCGCGATCCTGCGCCGCGACCGGGGGGTGGGTCACCGCTGGCGCTTCGCGTCGATCGAGCTGAGGGAACCAGGCAAGCCCGCTATCACGGCCTGGCGGCCGGGCGACAAGATCCAGCGAGAGGCCAGGGTGGTGTGCTGGAACCGCTCGGATGGCCGGGTTTACTCGGCCGTGGTCTCGCTCACCGGCGACGAGGTGCTGTCCTTCACCGGCCGGCCCGGCGTCCAGCCGAACGCGACGCTGGACGAATGGCACGAGGCCGACGCGATGCTCCGCCGGGACGGCCGGATCATCGCGGCGCTCGCTGATCGCGGGATCACCGATCTTGACCGGGTGCTGTTCGACACCTGGACCTACGGCCACGCCCTGGTCCCGCAGCGGCACCGCAAGCGCCGGATTGGCTGGGTGGATGTCTGGTACCGGGGCGCCGCCGGCGGCAACCCCTACGCTCATCCGGTCGGCGGGCTGCATCCGCTGGTGGATCTCAACCAGATGGAACTGCTCGAGATCGGCGATACGCACCGCGTCGACCCGCCCGCCGTGATGGGTGAGTACGCTCCCCCGCTGGTGCCCGGCCAGCGGCCCCGCCAGGACCTGAAACCGCTGGAGATCAGGCAGCCGGACGGTGCCTCGTTCACCCTGGCCGGGCACGCGCTCAGCTGGCAGAAATGGTCGCTGCGGATCGGCTTCAATTACCGCGAGGGCCTGATCCTGCACCAGGTCGGGTACGCCGACGGCGGCCGGGTCCGGCCGGTCGCGCACCGGCTGTCGCTTGCCGAGATGGTCGTCCCCTACCGGGATCCCACCCCGGATCACTACCGCAGGACCGCGTTCGATATCGGCGAATGGGGCCTCGGCTTCATGACGACGTCGCTGGAGCGCGGCTGCGACTGCCTTGGCGAGATCACCTACCTGGATGCGGTCCTGCATGACACCAGGGGTGAGCCGCGGGCCATCCCGCGCGCGATCTGCATCCACGAAGAGGACAACGGCGTGCTGTGGAAGCACGTCGACCAGGCCGCGGGAGCCGAGGTACGGCGGATGCGCAGGCTCGTCATCTCCTGCCATGCCACCGTGGCCAACTACGAGTACCTCATCTTCTGGCGGTTCTACCAGGACGGCAGCATCGAGTGCGAGCTCAGGGCGACCGGCGTGATGGTGGTCACGAATTTCCCGGCAGGCCGCCAGCCGCCGTACGGCACGCTGATCGACGAGCGCACCTACGCCCCGTTTCACCAGCATTTCGTCGTCGCGCGGCTCGATCTTGACGTGGACGGTACGGCCAACACGGTGTACTGCTCGGACTCCGCGGCGCTGCCACTCGGCCGGGCCAACCCGCACGGGCTCGCCATCGTGCAGCAAGACACGCCGCTGCGGACCGAGCAAGAGGGAAAGCAGGACTACCAGTGGTCTACGCAGCGCTACTGGAAGGTCACCAACGCCAGCGTGCGCAACAGACTCGGCACGCCGGTCGGCTACAAGCTGGTGCCGGGCGGCAGCTTCCCGGCGATGTTCGACCCCCGGTCCCCCGTGCTGCGCCGGGCCGAGGCGATCGGGCACACGCTCTGGGTCACGCCGTACCACCCGGATGAGCGGTGGCCGTGCGGCGAGTTCCTCACCCAGAGCGAGCGCGATCAGGGGCTCCCGGTGTGGACCGCGCGGGACCGGCCGATCGAGGACACCGACGTCGTCCTGTGGTACGTCTTCGGCATCCACCACATCACCCGGCCGGAGGACTGGCCGGTGATGCCGGTGGACACGGTCTCGTTCTGGCTGAAGCCGGCCGGCTTCTTCGCCCGCAACCCCGCCCTCGACGTGCCACCCGGCCCCGGTCAGCACGCTTGAGGCCGCGAGCCGGGTACCGGGAGGCTGGCCGGACGCCCACGGCAACCCGTTCGATCTGGCGTTGAACGGGTTGGGCGGGCGTTGAACTCCGGTTTCGACGGGTTCAGCGGGGCGGAGCGGTGGCGCGGGGCGGGTGCGGGATGGGGCAGCTGGGCCGGCGATTCCGGCCGGGCGGAACCGAGCGGCTGCGGCCGGGCGGTTCCGGCCGGGCGGGTGCGCTTAGACTCGCCAGCGTGAGCACCGAGCCGGCCGTCAATATCACCGGCCTGGTTAAGCACTACGGGCGGACGGCCGCGGTGGCCGGCCTGTCGCTGCGGGCGGAGCGCGCCCAGGTGACAGCGATACTCGGGCCGAATGGAGCCGGCAAGACCACGACCATCGAGATCTGCGAGGGCTACCGGCGGCCCGATTCCGGCACCGTGCGGGTGCTCGGCCTCGATCCGGTCCGGGACGCCCGCGAGCTGCGGCCGAGGGTCGGCGTAATGCTGCAGTCCGGCGGCATCCCGACCTCCGCCCGGGCCGGCGAGTACCTGCGGGTGATGGCCAGCTTCTACGCGCGTCCGCTCGAGCCCGCCATGCTGCTCGAGCGCCTCGGGCTGACAGCAAGCGCGCAGACCCCGTTTAAGCGAATGTCCGGCGGTCAGCAGCAACGGCTGTCCCTCGCGGCTGCCGTGATCGGCCGCCCCGAACTGGTGTTCCTGGACGAGCCCACCGCCGGGCTCGATCCGCAGGCGCGGCACGCCACCTGGGACCTGATCACCGGGCTGCGCGCGGCCGGCGCGGCCGTCATCCTGACCACGCATCACATGGCTGAGGCCGAGCGGCTGGCGGACCGGGTCGCGATCGTCGACCATGGCGCGCTGGTCGCCGACGGCACCCCGGCCGAGCTCACCGGCACGGCGGGCCAGCTCAGGTTCCGCGCCGAGCCCGGGCTGGACACCGATAACCTGCTGGCCGCGCTGCCGCCGGGCAGCGCGGCCAAGGAGTCGCCCGCCGGGCACTACGTGGTCGAGGTGCACGACCGGGTGGACCCGCAGCTGCTGGCCGCGGTAACCGCCTGGTGCGCTGAGCGCGGCATCCTCGCGCAGAGCCTGCGGATCGAGAGCCGCACGCTGGAGGACGTCTTCCTCGAGCTGACCGGACGGGAGCTGCGCTCGTGACGCAGACGAAGGCCGGGCCAGGGGCCGCGGCAGGCTGGCCGGCCCCGGCGCCTGGCGCGGCGCCGCTGCCGAGGATGGTCGGCGCGCAGGCCGCCCTTGAGTTCCGCACCCTGCTGCGCAACGGCGAGCAGCTGCTGCTCGTCCTGATCATCCCGGTGCTGCTGCTCGCCGCGTTCAGCCGGGAGCCGCTGGTGAACTTCGGCCCGGGCAAGCGGATCGACTTCCTCGCCCCCGGCATCCTGGCGCTCGCGATCATGTCGACCGCCTTCACCAGCCTGGCGATCGCCACCGGATTCGAGCGCCGGTACGGCGTGCTCAAGCGGCTGGGTTCCACTCCGCTCCGGCGCAGCGGCCTGATTGCGGCGAAGACGCTGACGGTGCTCGCCGCCGAGTTGCTGCAGGCGGTGGTGATCGTCGCCATCGGGCTGGCGCTCGGCTGGCGGCCGCACGCGGGCGGCGGCGCCGTTGCCTGGGCGCTGCTGCTCGTGCTCGCCGGGACTGCCGCATTCAGCGGGCTGGCCCTGCTGCTGGCCGGGACGCTGCGGGCGGAGGCCACCCTGGCCGCCGCCAACCTGGTCTACCTGGTGATGCTCGGCCTCGGCGGGGTGGTCTTCCCGCTGACGAAATTCCCGCTGGGCGCACAGCCGGTGTTGCGGCTGCTGCCGGCCGGCGCGCTGTCAGACGGCCTGCGGTCGGTATTGCAGCATGGCAGCGGGCTGCCAGTCCGCGAT
>WNEY01000362.1_pt1 | contig 27494 bp, 28 predicted proteins | sample 5400531 | NCBI WGS metagenome assembly WNEY01 (sample SAMN13153338, study PRJNA577476) | soil metagenome | isolation source: 200 cm saprolite under Douglas fir tree site 1 | place: USA:California | collected 2015-04-18
GACGTTCGCGATCATCGCGGACATCCGGCGGCGCGGGACGACCGTGCTCATGGTCGAGCAGAACGCCTACGCCGCGCTCCGCATGGCCGACCGCGCTTACGTGATGGAGACTGGCCGCATCGTGCTCGAGGGCGCAGCCCGCGACTTGCTCGACGACGACCACGTGCGGCGCGCCTACCTCGGGGGTTAGCAGATGTATCGGTACAGGTACATCCTTGCACCGATTTCCTCACGACTCTATGCTGGTACCACTTATGTGTGAAATGAATGGGGCCCTGACATACCCGGCGGCGGCTGACACCGCGCTCGTCGCGAGAGAGTCGGCGCCGCCGACTCCCAGGCCCCGCGACTTCTCGACCGGGTTCGGGACGCCGTGCGTGCCCGTCACTATAGCCGGCGGACCGAAAAGGCTTACGTCGCGTGGATTCGGCGCTACATCCTCTTCCACGGGAAACGTCATCCCTTGGAGATGGGCGCCCCTGAGCTCACACGGTATCTGAGCTCGCTGGCCGTCGAGGGGAACGTTGCCGCGTCCACGCAGAACCAGGCGCTGAGCGCCCTGCTCTTTCTCTATCGCGAGGTTCTCGAGCAGGAGGTGCCCTGGCTCGACGACGTGGTGCGGGCCAGGAGGCCAGTGCGACTACCAGTCGTGCTCACCCGCGACGAGGTGCGGGCCGTTCTCCGTCAGCTCCGCGGCACTCCCCGTCTCATGGCCATCCTGCTGTACGGCTCGGGCCTGCGCCTCCTGGAGTGCGCTCGGCTCAGAGTGAAGGATGTCGATTTCGGGCGCAATCAGATCATCGTCCGCGCCGGCAAAGGCGACAAGGACCGGACCACGACGCTTCCGACCATCATCAGCGTCGAGTTGGCCCGGCATCTGGACGTCGTCAAGAAGCAGCAAGACCTCGACCTCCGGCAAGGCGCAGGCTGGGTCGAGCTGCCGTGGGCGTTGGCTCGCAAGTATCCGAACGCCGGCCGCGAGTGGGCCTGGCAGTGGGTGTTTCCGGCCACTCGGTTCTACGTCGACCGAGTGACCGGCCAGCGCCGCCGCCATCATCTCCACGAGTCCGTCGTGCAGCGCGCCGTCAAGGACGCCGTGCGGCTCGCGGGCATCCCCAAGCGCGCAACCTGTCACACGCTTCGCCACTCCTTCGCGACCCACCTGCTGGAAGACGATCGCGACATCCGAACCGTCCAGGAGCTCCTCGGTCACCGCGACGTCAGCACGACGATGATCTACACCCACGTCCTGAACCGCGGGCCCGCAGGTGTCCGGAGCCCGGCAGATCAGATGGACCTGTGACCGCGCGAGTCACCCGACAGCGGCCCTCGCAATGTCCGGTGTATATCCCCGGTCTGCGTAGCGAGGATCAAGGCCCGGCCTCCGCGATCGCCAACTACCGCTCGCATCAGATCTTTCGCGGCTCCCGCGATACCCCACGGGTCGTGCTAGCTTGCGGCGAGCCGCTCGGTCCGTCTTGCTACGCGGTTCAAGAGACTAATAGTTCGGCGGGCTAATGACGTGCAGACCACGAGATGACGACCCTCGAAACAACAGCTAGGCGACAAAGACAGTCGCGAGGCCCGAAGCTGTTCGCGGCGGTGATCGTATTGGCCTTCCTACTTCTCGTGGCCGGCCTATGGGCCGATACTCAGCTTGGCCTGCCTCTGTCGCGACGCGTACGGTCGACGGCCGCTTGGCTGGCGGGGTTGCTAAGCCTCGGAGCGCTTTACGGGCTGGGGGAGATGGGAGCCGACTGGATAAATGCCCGCGATCACGTCCATGATCCGCTCTGGAAGCGCGTGATGCATCTTCTCGCCCTCTTTGGCTTCTGCGGCGGCGTAGTGGCCGGCATGATCTACGTCGGTCGCATACTCACGGCGGGATGATGGCTGATGGGACAAGACGAAAGCGCACGTCCTCGTGGCTTCTGGCCATTCTGCGCCGGCGAGCCGCCGAACAGCAGGCTGCAGCGGGCAGCGCCGCGCGCTGCCGCTGAGCCTGAACGTTCTGCGACATGTACTGTATCGAATCCGAGCCAGTTGGCGCAGGACGCCCAGGCCGGTAGCATGCGTAAGCACGGCGCCGTGCTACTTCACGCGTGCCGGCGTAAAGAGCTGGCTAGCGAGTCGCAGCGACTGCGGGGTCTGCGCGCGTAATGGCGTCATTTGAGCACGAAGCTGCCCTTGTTCGCCGGCTACTCGACACGTCGGCGTTGCCGTACGCGAACCTTGCCGATCCGAAGGTTCTCTACGGTCGCGAGACTGGCGCCGACGTCCAGATCGAGCACGAGGGGCGGAAGATCGGCATCCAAGTCACCGACTTTTCCGTCGACGAAGCCATCACGGACCCGCGACGAGGACTCCGCGCGACGGAGCGAGAGAACGCGAGGCGGGAGTGGTACCCCACGTACTCGCTGCCCCTGGCGCACGATCGACGGACGGCACTGCGGATGCGTGTTCTCGACAAGATCGAGAAGGCCTGCGGCTATACGTTCAGCGAGTACGACGAGGTATGGCTCGTCATAGGTGCCGGCCTCGCGCTCGCCCACGCCGTCGTGTCGACGTTCCTGCCGGCGATGTTCGTTAGCGTGGACGACCTGAACACCGACCTCGACGCCGAGCTGCGCAGCTCGAAGTACCAGCGCGCCTTCGTTCACGTTGAGGTAGGCGGTACGGTGTTCGAGTGGTTGCCCGACCGTCGGTGGCAGCGCAGCGAGACGCCGCTGCCCGGTGCAGAGACGATGGGCGCGGAGGACGTAATCCGCTTGCTGCGAGATCCGAGCAGCGTCGGCGAAGTGCCTCCGCATCCGAAGACTGTGCAAATGATCTGCGCTGAGTGCGGCGGGCCGTTCGTGCGAGACTACCCGCGCCGCGAGCCGGTGCGCCCTGACGGGCGCTACATCCACGCCGACGAGAGCTGGTGCGCGCACATCAAGCGCATTGCGGTCCGCAGGATGCCGTGATGACGACTGCGCCCGAGCGGGGCGCCCAGTGGAATAGGACCAGCCACTCGATCCGGACGCGGAACAAGCCGTTGCACCTGCCGGCGGGCCTCGCTCCCCGCGGTCGCTCGGTCCGCCGCAGGTGAACGCCGGCGTTGGGCAGCGCGAGAGGACATGGAGGACAGGAGCTAGGCTTGGCGGCTTGGTCAGCTCGCTCGTTCTGGGCAGGCGTGGGACTCACCTTCGTGGCGTTTTTCCTCGTGAAAGCGGCTTGGACGATTCTCCGCGATATGGCTAGCGGAAACGGCTACAGGGTGGAACGCGAGCTTGCTTCCCCGGGTCACACCTATCGCGCGGTTCTCTATACCGGGATGGGTGGTGGTGCCGCGGGCTGGTGTGCTCAGTACATCGCAATTGCTTCGGCAAACACCGCGTTCAGTCCGCAGGGCGCCACGGAGACCTATTCCTATGTCTTCTCCGGAAGATGCAGCAGCGATATCACATTTGAGTGGTCAGCCAACAATCGACTTCGCATTGCGTACACGATCGGGGACGGTACTACGGTCACTCAGAAGCCTCGGACGAGCGATGGGGCCGTAGCCGTGGAATACAAACTTCTCCAGTGACCGTCCTGTGGCTAGAGTCGCGCCGTCCAACTTCACGCTTCAGCGGACCGCGGCTCGCGTTGCTCGCCCCGGCCGCTGAGCGTGGGCGTTAGCCGACAAGGACAAATGGTCGGAGCACGGACACCGGAACGGTTCGTCGGGTATTGGCGCATCACTGAGATGGAGCTCTGGGACACGGACTATCTCGATTTGGTGGTCCCCGCCTTCCTCGAGTTTGACCGTGAACAGATGGGCCAGTTTCAGTTCGGCACGGTGCGCGGCTGGCTCGACTGTCGATTTAGCGAGCGAGACGGCGTGCCGGTTGTTGACTTCTCGTGGGAGGGCGAGAACGACAACGATCCCGGCTGCGGTCGCGGCTGGGGTTCGCTTCGAGGCGACCGCCTCGAAGGGCGGCTGTACATTCACTGCGGCGATGACTCGGCGTTTGTCGCGTCGCGGACGGTGCGGGTTGTGTCGCCGAAGCGCCGAGGCCCGCGGCTGGCGCCTCGGCGTCTAACCTCGGCATCCAGGCGACGGCCGCCGGGCGGCCGCGCCTGATACCGATCGTTAGCCGATCGACGCACGTGGGGACCTGGTGCTCCGCCCCCGCGTGAACCGAACCACCAAAGGAGGCAGTCATGAGATCTCACAGGATGCACGGCTTCGCCGTTGTCCTTTTCAGCGTATTCGTTATCGGGGCGCCGTGGTCGAGCATGGCCCAGCAGCCGATCCGGATTGGTGCCTCAATGTCGATCACCGGAAAGGCTTATTCCGTGCAGGGCGGCTACGGTCGTGAAGGATACCTGCTCTGCCAAAAGCATGTGAATGCGCAAGGCGGAGTCCTTGGACGTCCGATCGAGTTTGTGATTTATGACGATGGCTCTGATGAGAAGACCGCTGTTCGCCTCTACGAGAAACTGATCGCAGAGGACAAGGTCGATGCGGTGCTCGGTCCGTACGGCTCGGCCATCACCGACGCCGTGGCCGATGTCACCGAGAAACACCGGAAGCTCATGATCGCGCCGATGGCGGCGACCACCTCGATCTGGGAGAAGGGACGCCGGTACCTCATCATGATGGTTGCGCCCGTAGAGGCCATGTCGGAGGGTGTGCTTGATCTCGCGGCTCGCAACGGCCTCAGAACCTTGGCCGTGATCAATCAGGACGGCGCGCTTGTGCCGAACGCGGTGGCCGAGGGGGCCAGGGAGTTGGCCAAGAGGAAGGGCTTGGCGCTGGTCTTTTTCGAGACGTTACCCAATGGCACTGCCGATTTCTCCGGTATTCTGAACAAAGTAAAGGCAGCGAAGCCCGACGTCTTGGTCGTGGCCTCCATCCGCATTGACGACCTAGTGGCCATCACGCGCCAGATGAGGCAGTTGGATCTCAATGTCAGAATGTTGAGCAGTCTGCCGTATGGCCTGCTCCCTGACTACTATCAGCGGCTCGGAAAGGATGCAGAGTTCGTCTATAGCGGCACGTTCTGGGAAGCGGGCCTTCCGAACCCCGGAAACCAGGAGTTTGTCACAGCGTATGAGAAGGAGTTCAACCGCTCGCCGGCTGTTCAGTCAGCCAATGCGTACGCCGGGTGCCGGCTCTTCGTGGAGGCCGTACGACGCGCTGGGAGCCTCGACTCCGACAAGCTGCGAGCGACATTGCTTGCTTTCAGGACCAAGACTGTTCTTGGCGACTTCGCTGTTGACGAGCGGGGATTTCAGATCGCCCACAAGGCTGTCGTCATCCAGTGGCAGGACGGCAAGCAGGTGGTGGTCTGGCCGGATGAGCTAATCTCGGGTAAGCCCCGATTGCCGACCCCGCCATGGAGTCGACGGTAGGAAGTCCGGCGGCCATACGCCTCCCACGTCGGCTCGTTTCGCTCCATCGGCACGCATGGCGACTGCGGCAAGCTGATCGGTCGGGGACATAGGTAACAAAACAGTCCGAGGACATGGGTTACATATGTCGGCGATAGAGTCTCCCGTACTCAACCTCGATCCGCATGTGTCGCTCGCTCGGGCGGACGAGCCTCAGCGGTCCAAGGCTACCCGGTCGAACTCGCCGCGAAGGTTGCTGTCGCCAGCGTCCGATCCTCCGTGCAAGAGTTCGCGACCATCGAGGAGGTAGTTTTCTGCTGCTTCTCCACCGCCGACCTTACGGTCTACACTGGGCTTCTCGGCGAAACCGCAGCGCGACCCTTTCAACTGTGAGGTTGGCATGAGCAAGGTGTTGGTGAAAAGCGCGTGAGGTTCCGACGACCCTACCAAAGCAGCGTTTCCATTTCTGCATGCGAACGCACTGGCGGAGGCCGGTCACGAGGTCCAGATCTTCCTTCTGGGCGAGGCGGTGTCGTTGATGCGTAACCCGGTGGCGAATGCCGTCGTCCCGGTCGGCTGGCCCCCCCTGGCCGAAGCCCTACGAACCACCGTCGCGCTCGGCACGCCGATCCACGTGTGAGGCGCATGCTCAAGGGCTCGTGGAGTCCTTGATGAGGACTTGGTCGGTAAGAAGGCTTCCTTCGCCAATCCCGCGATCCTCGTGCAGCTCATTGAGTGGGCCGATAAGCTGCTCACTGAGTGACCGAGGCCGGGACGAGGAGGATTTCCGATGTGTCGCAGCATCAAGACACTGTATAACTTCAAGCCATCGGCTACGGACGATGAAGTCCGGGCGTCTTCGCTGCAATTCGTTCGAAAGCTGAGTGGGTTCACACGACCTTCCAAGGCCAACGAAGTCGCGTTCACTCGTGCCGTGGACCAGGTGGCGCACGCAGTCCGAGAGCTCCTCGCCTCGCTCGTCACGACGGCCCCATCGCGCGATCGCGACGTCGAGGCTTCGAAAGCCCGCGCCACGGCTGCGACCCGTTTCCCCCCTTCCGAGGCGCGACACGTCAGCTAGACTACTCGACGTCGAAGAGGACGAACGCACGAGTCCCACGTGGACGTTCACGCCAAGGAAGAAATCCTGGCACCGGAGTGGGAAAGGGCGAGACACCCTAGAGCAGGTAACGCCGGAGCTGGTGGGCGGGCGTCAGATAGCGGCCGGCGATCAGTCGGACGAAGAAGAGCGAGGCGAGCGCGGTGGCGGCGGCCTGCATGAACACGACGACGATCTGGTAGCGGATGGCCAGGAGCGGCGAGGATCCTGCGAGGATCTGTCCCGTCATCATCCCCGGAAGCTGCACCAGCCCCACTGTCATCATCCCGTTGACCACGGGAATCATCGCCGCGCGCAGCGCCGAGCGCACCAGCGGCTGCACGGCCTCGCGGCCGGAGAAGCCGAGGGCGAGGCGCGTCTCGACCTCGGCGGCGCGGACGCGAAGCTCTCCCTGCAGCCGGTCGCCCGCGAGGGCGGCGCTGGTCATCGAGCTGCCGAGGATCATCCCGGCGATCGGGATGATGTACTGCGGCTCGTACCAGGGACGCACCTGCACGACGACGCCGATCACGTAGGCGAGCGTCACGCCCGTCGAGACGAAGAGGGAGACGGCGGCGATCCGGTAGGCACCGGGAATCGGCTTGGGGAGGCGTGACACTGCCGCGTGCGTGGCCACGCCCGTCATCACGACGAGGATGAGCACCACCCAGTACCAGCGCGCGGCGGCGAAGACGGCGGCGAGGATGAGGCCGACCCCGTAGAGCTGCACGATCGTCCGGATGGAGCCGAGCAGGAGATCGCGCTCCAGGCCCAGCGCCTGTCGGATCGAGACGATCGCGACCGCGGCCACCAGCAGCAGCGCCAGAGCGAGCTGCCACAGCGTGAGATCGATGACGCCCGCGCTCACGAGGCGTCGGCGACGCCGGCGGCGCGCTCGCCGGCCAGGAACGCTTGCAGGCGGACATCGAGATCCCCGACTCGCTCGTACGCCTGCATCTCGCCCTTCACCAGGTAGAGCAGCATGCCGCCGAGCCGGCGGACGAGCTCCGGCTGATGCGTCACCGCGACGATGCTGAGCCCGCGCGCCTCGCGCAGTCGCGAGACGGTCTCCACCACGAGGGCGGCGTTGGGCGGATCGAGCGCGGACGTAGGCTCGTCCAGCAGGAGCGCGCGCGGATCACCGAGCAAGGCACGCGCGATCGTCACCCGCTGCTTCTCGCCGCCGGACAGCGTGGCGGCGTCGCGATCGAGCAGCTCGCCCTCGAGCCCCACGTCGGCCAGGGCCTGGCCCAGGCGGACCTCGGACAGATCGCCGTCCACGTCAGCGGGTCGGAGGCGGAGGTTGTCGCGCACCGTACCCTCGAAGACCACCGGCGTCTGCATGACGAGCGCCGCGCCCCGCCGGAGCCGGCGGGGATCGAGGTCCCGGATGTCGCGGCCCTCGAATCGAACCGTTCCGGCAGTCGGCTCCTCGAGACGGTTCAGACATCGCAGCAAGCTCGACTTCCCCGACCCCGACGGGCCCACGAGCGTGAGCGCCCGACCACGCTCGACGGTGAAGGAGACGTCCTTCAGGATCGGGGCCATCGGCTGCCCGCGACGTCCTGGGTAGACGAGCGCGAGATGCTCGACCTCGAAGATGGGATCGCTCATGTCGTGATCCGGCCTCGGCCCGTCAACCGGTGATCGCCACGCCGATCAGCTTGCCGACGCCGAACGTCACCCCCGCCGCCGCGAGCCCCAGCAGGAGCTGACGGCCGCCCGACCGCCACACCGGTTTCCCGGTGAAGATCGTGATCGCGCCTCCGATCCCGTAGAGCACCAGCCCACTGACGACGACGCTCGACGCCACCGCGAGGTTTCCACGCATGACCACGAACGGGACGATCGGCACCACGGCACCGATCGCGAACAAGGCGAACGACGCGACCGCCGCTTCCCACGGCGAGCCGCCGAGGTCTTTCGGATCGATGCCCAGCTCTTCACGGGCCAATGCGTCTATCGCGGTCGCTCGGTCGGCGAGCAAGCGCCTGACCATCGTGTCGGCCTCGCTCGGACTCAACCCCTTGGCCTCGTAGATCAGCTTCAGCTCCTCGCCTTCGCCCTCGGGATCCTCACGGAGCTCGCTCGACTCGATCCGGATCTCGCGCTCAGCGAGCTCGCGGGCGCTCGTCACCGACACCCACTCGCCCAGGGCCATCGAGCAGGCACCCGCCAGGAGACCCGCCAGCCCGGTGACGAGAATACCGTGGCTATCGACCGAGGCGCCGGCCACGCCCATGACGAGGCTGAGGTTCGAGCACAACCCATCGTTGGCGCCCAGCACCGCTGCCCGCAGCGCGTTCCCGCCGACCGAGCGATGCCGGCCTTCCAGCCGCCCCAAGAAGCTGCCTTGGAGGCCGCGCGGCTGGCTCGTCACGAGTTGCTTGAGCACTTGCGCGTGCCATCGCTCGTGAGCCGGCATCCGGGTACCGGCGGTTTCGGGCTGCTTCACGTAGGCGTTCTGGTCCACTGCCTCCTTCGCGGCAATGGTGGGGAGGACGAGCTCCGGCCCGAATCGCCGCGCGATCCATCCGAGCACTCGGCTTCGCCAGGACGGCAGCCGGCGCGGGACCGACGCACCGGCTTTGCGCAATCGATCCTCCCAGAACGCGATGTGGTCCTCCTCCATCGCGGCCAGGTTGGTGTACACCTTGGCGAGCCGGGGATCGGCTTCCGCCGCCGCCATCGCACGATACTCAGCGGCGCTATCGACCTCGTCCTGCCAGTTCTCGAGGTATCGCGGAATCTCGTCACGGTCGCTCATGAGCCATTTCCTCCTGATCAGCCGGAATCCTCACGGGGGACTGTAACGGGGCATGACCCACTTATCCAGGGGCCAGCCGCTGGAGCTCCGGCCGTATCGAACATTGGACATTTTCAGCGGGCGCCGGATCGTTCACGATCCGGGGCATGGGCGACCCCCGTCACATTCTCGGGCGCGCGGCGGAGGATGCCGCGGCGCGCCTCCTGGAGCGGTCCGGGCTACGCATCGTCGCGCGAAACGTCAAGTTCCGCCAGGGTGAGATCGATCTCGTGTGCCGCGACCGCGAAGTCTGGGTCTTCGTCGAAGTGAAGTGCCGGCAGGAACGCTGGGACGACGGGCCCGGCGCCGCCGTGTCGTGGTGGAAGCGACGGCGGCTCATCCGTCTGGCACAACACTATCTCAAGTGGATGCACATCGCGGAGGCCCACTGTCGGTTCGACGTCGTCGCGGTCACACCGCGTGGCGACGGCCGCTTCGAGATCCGCCACATCCCCGCCGCCTTCGACGCGAGCGGGATCGTCTGACTCTCGCGGGCGGAATCATCGGCCCCGCGGGCCGGACCGTCGGCCCCGCGGACCGGACCTTCGGTCCCGCGGATTTCGGGTACAATCACGCTCCCGTGACGATTCTCTGGGACACGTACCGTAGTGCGCTCGGGTCCATCGCCCAGGCGGTCGGGCGCACGCCGCTCGTTACGCTCAACCGCGTGACCGCCGGCCTGACACCGCCGATCCACGTGAAGCTCGAGTGGTACGGCGCGACGGGCAGCCTCAAGGACCGCATCTATCTGCACATGTTCGACCGCGCCGAAGCGCGGGGCGATCTCCGCCCGGGGATGCGCGTGCTCGAGTGCTCGACCGGCAACGCCGGGATCGCCTGCGCCTTCGTCGCGGCCGTCAAGGGCTATCGCTGCACGATCGTCATGCCCGAGGGGATGAGCGAGGAGCGCAAGAAGATCATGCGCGCCTACGGCGCCGACCTCGTCTTCACGCCCGGCGGCGAGAGCGACGTGGACCTCTCGCTCCGGCGCCTCGAGGAGATCCGCGCGGGCGACCGGACGGGCTACTGGGTCCCGGGCCAGTTTAACAACGCCGACAACGTCGAGGCCCATTACAAGACCACAGGCCCCGAGATCTGGGAGCAGTGCGGAGGCATCGTCGGCGCGTTCGTCGCCTCGCAGGGCAGCGGCGGCACGCTCACGGGCGTGGGGCGCTTCCTGCGCGAGCATGACGCGCGGGTGCGTCTCTACGCGGTCGAGCCCGACGAGTGCGCGCTCCTGGCCCGGCGCGAGTGGGGACCGCACGGCATCGAGGGCATCGGCGACGGGTTCATCCCCGAGAACCTCGACGTCGCTCTCCTCTCCGGAGTCATCACGACGACCACCGCCGAGAGCCTGACGATGGCGCGGCGGCTCGCCGCCGAGGAAGGCATCTTTTGCGGCATCTCGACCGGCTGCAACGTGGCGGCCGCCCTCAAGCTGGCGCGCCGCCGCCCGGACCTGCCGTCGATCGTGACGATGGCGAACGACACGGGACAGCGCTACTTCACCACTGCGCTCTGCGGCGAGGACAAACACGTGGAGGTCCCGGAGCGCGAGCATCCGATGGACCCGCGGACGCGGCACGCGCTAAATCGCTACCAGCCGAAGTGGGAGATCCTGACCTGAATCCCGCCGAGTACGACTTCATCGCGGCGCGCGGGCGCGTCGAGGCCAAGAAGAAGTCGGCGGGCGAGAAGCTCACGAGCCTCGAGGACGCCGTCGCCCGCGTCAAGGACGGCGACCACGTGAGCGCCGGCGGCTGCCTGTTTTCCCGCACGCCGATGGCGCTCGTGCGCGAAGTCCTCCGCCACCGACGCCGCGCGCTCACGTTCTCGCGCAACCTCACCTGCACCGAGGGCGAGCTCCTGATGGCGGCCGGGGCGGTGACCCGCGTCGTCACCGCGTGGATGTCGATCGGCCTGCCGTGGGGCGTGTCGAAGATCCTCCGCCACTACGTCGAGTCGGGCGCGGTTGCGCTGGAAGAATGGAGCCACCTGGCGCTCGGCCTCCGCTTCCGCGCCGGCGCGATGGGCGTTCCGTTCCTGCCCGCGCTGACGATGCTCGGCTCGGACCTGGTCGGCGTCGGTGGCCTGAAGACGGTGCAGGACCCCTACACGGGCGAGACGCTCGCGGCGGTGCCGGCGCTCTTTCCCGACGTGGCGCTCCTGCACGTGCATCGGGCCGACCGGTTCGGCAACTGTCAGATCGACGGCTACCCCCACATGGACGCCGATATCGCGCGCGCGGCGACGACCGTCCTCGTCACCGCCGAAGAGATCGTCTCCGAGGAGGAGACGCGGCGATATCCCGATCGCACGGTCATCCCGGGGTTCGTCGTCGACGCGCTCGTCCTGGCGCCGTTCGGCTCGTTCCCCCACGAGTGCTACGGCCTCTACGAGGCGGACTACGAGCACTTCGCGGAGTACACGGCGGCGATCGACGCGCGCGGGCCCGCGGCCGTCGGCGAGTATCTCGAGCGTTACGTGTACGGGCCGCCGGCGTGGAACGACTATCTCGACCTCTTCGGCGGCGAGCGCCTGGCGCTGCAGGCGAAGCGGGCGAGAGAGCTGACGCGATGACCGAGCCCAGCGCCTTTCTCCGGCCACCACCGGCCGGAGCCGGCCTCGTGCGATCGATACAATGACCGATAGATTCAACGCCGCCGAGCTCCTGGCCGTGATCGCGGCGCGGCAGCTCCGCGACGACACGACGGTCTTCGCGGGCGTCGGCGTACCGCTCCTCGCCGCGGCGCTCGCCAAGCGGCGCCATGCGCCGCGCCTGACGATGGTCATCGAGGGGGGGATCATCGGGCCCGAGATCGCGCCGGGGCGGCTACCGGTGTCGACCAACGAGATGCGCGCCGGCCACCGGGCGACGATGTTGCCCGGGATCACCGACGCCTTCCTCTTCGCTCAGCGCGGCTTCGTGGACGTTGGCTTCATGGGCGGCGCGCAGATCGATCAGTACGGCAACATCAACACCAGCGTGCTCGGCCCCGACTACTGGCGCCCCAAGGTTCGCTTGCCCGGGACGGGCGGCGCCAACGACATCGCCTCGCTCTGTCGCGAGGTCATCATCGTCACACCTCACGAGAAGCGGCGCTTCGTCGAGCGCGTCGACTTCGTCACGAGCCCCGCGTGGCTCCGGGGCGACGGCTCCCGCCGCGCGGCGGGTCTCCTCTTCGGCGGTGTCTCGCGCGTCGTCACCACGCTCGGGATCCTCGGATTCGACCCTGATAGTAAGCGCATGCGGATCGAGGCCACGCACCCGGGCGTCTCGATCGACACGATGAGACAGAACACCGGGTTCCCCCTCCTCGAGGCCCCGCGACTCGAAGTCACCGAGCCACCTTCGGACGAGGAGCTCGAAATGCTGCGGGCCCTCGACCCCGAGCGTCGGTTCCTGGGCTGATCAATGCCGGCGTTCGGGCTCGCGCTCAAGAACTTCGTGGGGCCGGCCGAGCGCCCCGACATCGACGGGCTCTACGCGTACGCCGAGCGGGCCGAGGCCCTGGGCTTCGAGTCGCTCTGGGCGTGGGACCACGTCATCCTCGGCGTCGAGCCGGCCTTCCCAATCCTCGACGCCGTCGGCACGCTGACCGCGATCGCGGCCCGGACCAGCCGCATCAAGCTCGGGACCGGCGTGCTCGTGCTCCCGCTGAGAAACCCGACGGTGGCGGCGAAGGCGCTCGGCACGCTCGACGTGGTCTCAAAGGGCCGCCTGATCCTGGGCGTGGCCGCCGGCTGGTACGCGCGGGAGTTCGACGCCGTCGGCGTGCCGTTCAAGCGTCGCGGCCGGCTCTTCGAGCGGAATCTCGAGGTCCTCACCCGGCTCTGGACCGAAGATCGGGTCACCCTCCAGGTCGACGAGCTCAACCTGCGCGAGGCCGTGATGCTGCCGCGCCCCGTGCAGCGACCGCGTCCGTCCATCCTGATCGGCGGCTACGTGGACGCGGTCCTCAAACGTGTCGCCACGCGCGGCGACGGCTGGCTGACGTACTTCTACACACCGGAGAGCTATCGCCGATCATGGGAGAAGATCGTCCGATTCGCGCAGGAAGCCGGGCGGGACCCGAGGACGCTCACCGGCACGAACCAGCTCGCGATCTACGTCGGTCGCTCGCGCGAGGCAACCGAGGCGCCGATGCGCCGCTGGCTCGAGACCGAGTGGGACGTGGCCGCCTGGAGCGAGTCCACGATCGAGCACGCGATCCGTGGCAGCGTGGACGAGTGCGTCGAGCAGCTCCGAGCCCACGCCGAGTCGGGCGTCGACCGCATCGTCCTCATCCCCTACCGCTACGACCCCGACCAGGTCGAGCAAATCGCCCAAGAAATCCTCCCCCGCCTCGCCCAGACCGCGTCGGACGCGAATCGCGATCGTCGCTAATGTCCTATCCGAGAAGTCCCGTTATCGATCACGAAACGCCGGCGGCGCGGAACGTGACTTCGCTCGTGGTCACCGGTACGATGACGGACATCTGCGTGCTGGCGACGGTGATCGGCGCGCTCCACCGGGAGTACCGGGTCACCGTGGTCGAGGACGGCGTGGCGACGCTCTGGCCCGAGATCCAGCGGGCCACCCTCGACATCATCGGGCGCGCCTACGGCCGCGTCGTGGCCGGTAAGGAAATCGCCGACCAGATCTCGAGCTCGTGAGGAGGGCGCGATGAGTCGACCGCTGCGCTTCTCGGGCGTCATGCCCGCCAACGTGCTTCCCTTCACGGCTGACCTGGCGATCGACGAGCCCGCGTACCGCCGGCACCTCCGCTGGCTCGCCGACACGCGGGGCGTTACCGGCATCGTTGCCAACGGGCACGCCGCGGAAGTGTCCTCGCTCACTCGCGACGAGCGCAAGCGCTCGCTGGCGATCGCGCTGGACGAGGTCGGCGGCGCATGCCCGGTCGTCGCCGGCATCTACTCCGACGGCACGCAGGAGGCGGTGGAGCTCGCCCGCGATGCTCGGGCGGCGGGCGCGGCGGGCGTGCTGGTCTTTCCCCCGACGCTCTTCATGTGGGGCGCCCAGCTCAAGCCGGACATGGTGCGGCGGCATTTTTCCGAGATCGCGACCGGCACCGATCTGCCGATCGTCGTGTTCGAATATCCGCCCGCCTCGGGAATCGGCTACTCACCGGAGACCCTCGCGACACTCGCCGAGATCCCACAGGTCGTGGCCGTGAAGGACTGGTCGAACGAGATCGTCGCCTTCGAGGCGAATCTCCGTGCGCTGCGCGCGACCGGTCGCCCGGTGGCGATGCTCTCGGCCTTCACGATGTCGCTGATGGCGACCTTCCTGCTCGGCGCCGACGGCGCGATCTCCGGAATGGGCAGCGTCACCGCCGACCTTCAGGCCGAGCTGTTCGAGGCGTGCGGCAAGGGCGACCTGGACGGCGCCCGGCGGATCAACGACCGTCTGGCGCCGCTGGTATCCGTCTTCTACGCGCCCCCCTTCGTGGACATGCACAACCGGATGAAGGAAGCGCTCGTCCTCCTCGGGCGGATTCCAGCCGCCCACGTCCGGCCCCCGCTGACGCCCGTCGGCGGGGCGGAGCGGGAGGCGATACGCCGGGCGCTTGCCGCATCCGGCCTCGGCGCGGAGCGGCGCTAGGCTCTCCAACCCTCTGAGAGGAGCGAGGCGACCATGGATCTCGGAATCAAGGGCAAGAACGCGATCGTCTGCGCCGCCAGCAAGGGGCTCGGCAAGGGCTGCGCCATGTCGCTCGCCCGCGAGGGCGTGAACATCACGATGAACGCGCGCACGAAGGATGCGCTCGAGGCGGCCGCCAAGGAGATCCGCGACGCCACCGGCGTGCGCGTGACGACCGTGGCCGGCGACATCACGACTGACGCAGTGCGGGCAGCACTGCTCCAGGCGTGCCCGGCGCCCGACATCCTCGTGAACAACGCGGGCGGCCCGCCGCCGGGCGACTTTCGCGAGTGGGACCGCGAGATCTGGCTCCGGGCGCTCGACGCCAACATGCTCACGCCCATCTTCCTGATCAAGGCGACCGTGGACGGCATGATCGCCCGTCGCTTCGGCCGGATCGTCAACATCACGTCGGTCTCGGTGAAGTCGCCCATCGAGAGCCTCGGCCTGTCCAACGGCGCCCGCGCCGGGCTCACGGGCTTCATCGCGGGACTGTCCAGGAAGACCGTCGCCCACAACGTGACGATCAACAACATCCTGCCGGGCCCGTTCGACACCGATCGGCTGCGCTCCAACATCGCGGCCCAGGCGAAAGCCAGTGGCAAGCCGGTCGAGCAGGTCGCCCGGGAGCGCCAGGCCCAGAACCCCGCGGGCCGCTTCGGCACCGCGGCCGAGTTCGGCGAGGTGTGCGCGTTCGTCTGCAGCGCCCAGGCCGGCTACATCACCGGCCAGAACTTCGTCCTCGACGGTGGCGCCTACCCGGGCACGCTTTAGCGGCACCCTTGCGCGGTCTGACCGGTTAGTGTAGATAGAAAAAACCTTTACGGGGAGGACAAACCGATGGCAGAGCGCTGGCACGACGACGCCTGGGCGAAGGACATGTGGTGGAGCGGCAAGACGAGCCGGCGAAAGTTCCTCGCGCTCTCGTCGGCGGCGGCCGGCGCCCTCGGTGCGACCGTGCTGCTCCCGGCACCGTGGCGAGAGGCGTTCGGGCAGGCCAAGCCGTACAAGGTCGGCGTTCTCCAGCCGCTTTCCGGCACCGGCGCGGCGGGCGGGAAGACCGCGCTGGTCGGCACCGAGATGGCCGTCGAGCGGATCAACAAGTCCGGCGGTGTCAACGGTCGGCCCATCGAGCTGGTGATCGCGGACTACGAGTCGAAGCCCGACGTCGGCCGCCGCAAGGCCGAGAAGCTCGTGCTCGAGGACAAGGTCGACGTCGCCGAGGGCGGCTATCTCTCCAACGTGTGTCTGGCCTGCATGCCGGTCTTCGAGGAGCACCGGACGGTCTGGATGATCGGGGTCTGCCTCGACACCACGATCACCACGACCAAGTGCAGCCGCTTCGTCTTCCGGCCCTTCGACTACGCGCCGGCTCAGGCTGTCGCGATCGCTCCCTACCTGGTCAACAAGATGGGCAAGAAGTGGCACATCGCCTATCTCGACTACGCGTGGGGTCAGTCGACGCGGGATGCCTATCTCCAGCAGATCAAGAAGAACGGCGGCGACGTCGTCGAGACCACCGGTATCCCGCTCGGGACCGCGGACATGGCGCCGTTCGTCTCAAAGATCACCGGCTCCTTCGACGGCCTCTTCGGGATCTTCTTCGGCGCCAATGCCATCAACTTCACGAACGCCATCTACGACCTCGGGCTCACCAAGAAGTACAAATATGCGGGCGATGGCGCCATCGCGGAATCCACGCACCTGCCCGCGCTGGGCTCGAAGATCGAGGGATTCGTCGGCATCAACCGGTACGTTCCCGTGCTCGACCCGCCCCTCAATACGCCCTATCACAAGAAATTCTTCGACCAGGCGGTGGTCGCGCTGAAGAAGATCGATCCGTCCGGCCCGCTGCCGGACCGCTACGTCCAGTCGAACTTCGAGGCCATGAATTTCCTGAAGCTCGGCATGCAGAAGTCGGGGTTCCGCGGCCGGGAAGATACGATGAAGCTGATCGAGGCGCTCGAGGGCATGGAGGTCAAGGAGAGCGACGACTTCCCACAGGGCGACAAGTCGCTGCGGAAGGAAGACCATCAGGCGTTCCTGCGCGAGTTCATCTTCACGATCCAGAACAACAAGCACAAGATCGTGGAGGTCATCCCCAAGGAAAAGACGATCGTCCCGCCGTCGTGCAAATTCGTTTGAGGATAAGGACATGGGGGGCCCCGACATGGCCCCCCATACCCCCCGTCGCTCGGAGCGCCCCGGGTTTCCCGGGGCGCTCGTCGATGTCGTCGCGCGCGTGTCCACTCTGACCGCATCGTCCCCCATCTTGAAGGCGGAGGCGCTGACGGTCCGCTTCGGCGGGCTGGCGGCCCTGAGCAATGTGTCCCTCAGCGTGCCCGCCGGGGAGATCCGAGCGATCATCGGCCCCAACGGCGCGGGAAAGTCCACCTTCTTCAACTGCCTCACGGGTGTGCTCCGGCCGACAAGCGGCCGGATCGTGTTCAACGGCGAGGACATCGCGGGGCTGCCGCCCTACACCATCTCTCGGAAGGCGATCGCGCGCTCCTACCAGATCACCAACATCCTTCCGGGCGCCACCGTGCTCGAGAACGTCAGGATCGCCAGCCAGTCCCGACGCCACAACTGGAGCATGCTGCGTCACCACCGGGCGTACACGGACGTGATCGCCCGTGCGCGCGCCGCCCTCGCCGACGTCGGCCTCGCCGACAAGGAGGACGAGCTGGCGGCGAACCTCTCGCACGGCGAGCAGCGCAACCTCGAGATCGGCATCGCGCTCGCCACGGAGCCGAAGCTGCTCTGCCTGGACGAACCGACGGCCGGGATGAGCGTGGCCGAGACCCACGCGACGGTGGACCTGGTCCGCCGGATCGCCCGGAATCTCACGATTCTCATCGTGGAGCACGACATGGAGGTCGTGATGGGCCTTGCCCACACGATCACGGTCCTGAACTACGGCGAGGTGCTGGCCGAGGGCCGGCCGGCCGAGATCCAGGCCAACCCGCGAGTCCAAGAGGTCTACCTCAAGACCTGATGCTCGTCCTCGAGAACGTCGACGCCCACTACGGCAAGTCGCACGTACTCCACGGTGTGTCGATCGAGGTGCGCGCCGGGGAGGTGGTCGGCCTGCTCGGCCGCAACGGCGTGGGCAAGACCACGACGCTCAAAGCCATCATGGGGATGGTGCGCCGGACGGGCGGGCGCATCACGTTCGACGGGCGCGATCTGACCGGCGTGCCTCCGCACGGGCTGGCCGGGCTCGGCATCGCGTGGGTGCCAGAAGAGCGTCGGATCTTCCGCCTGCTGACGGTGCTGGAAAACTTGCGGACCGGCCTCGACCGTCCCGCGGTCACGCCGGATCGGCGGGAGCGGCTACTCGAGAAGGTCTACACCTACTTCCCGATCCTGAGGGAGCGGCGCAATCAGGCGGGTGGGACGCTGTCAGGCGGCGAGCAGCAGATGCTCGCCATCGCGCGCGCGATGATGCTCGAGCCGAAGATCATTCTCCTCGACGAGCCGACCGAAGGGCTCATGCCGCGCATGGTCGCCCAGATCCAGGAGATCGTGCACGCGCTCCACCGGGACGGGGTGGCCATTCTTCTCGTCGAGCAGAACGTCCCGTTGACGCTCGACGCCGCCGGGCGGGTCTACATCATGGAGAAGGGCGCCGTGCGGCACCACGCGTCGGCGGCCGAGCTACGCGCGGACCAGCGCGTCATCCACGAGTACCTGGGGGTCTGACATGGATCAGATCATCATCCAGACGCTCCACGGCCTGGTCAACGGAATGGTGCTGGCGATGGTGGCCTCGGGCCTCACGCTCATCTTCGGAATCATGGACATCGTCAACTTCGCCCACGGCGACCTCATGATGCTCGGCGCGTTCGTCGGCGCCACCGTGCTGGGCGTGACCGGGAACTACTGGCTGGCCCTGGTCGTCGCGGCGATCGTCATCGCCGTGCTCGGCGCCCTGCTGCAGATCACGACGCTGCGGCCGCTCATCGGGCGCGACCCGCTGACGACGATCCTCGCGACGTTCGGCGTCTCGCTGGTGATCCAGAAGTACGCGCTCTGGCAGTGGGGCCCGTCCGTGCGCCGGATCAGCGAGCCGGTGCCCGGGGAGTTCACGCTCTTCCACCTCCAGTATCCCTGGTACCGCGTCGCCACGGCGGTCCTGGCCGGCCTGATCCTCGGCGGCCTGTGGCTGTTCCTGAAATACGGCAAGTACGGCATCTGGATCCGCGCCACGACCCAGGATCGCGTGATGGCGCAGGCCATGGGGATCCCGGTCCCGCTGGTCTACACGGGGGTGTTCGCCATCGGCTCGGCGATGGCGGCGGCGAGCGGCGTCCTCTTCGGCCCGTTCGCCGGGGTCACCCAGACGATGGGCTTCGACTTCACGCTGCGCGCGTTCATCGTGGTCGTCGTCGGCGGCATGGGGAACCTCGGCGGCTCGATCCTGGCCTCGATCTTCGTCAGCCTCCTCGAGAGCTACGCCTCGATCGTCGTGAGCCCTGCCCAGGCGGTGATCGTCTCGTTCGTCGTGCTGGTCCTGACGATGCTCTTCCGGCCCACCGGGCTCTTCGTCCCGACGCCCAAATGACCGCGATGCCGGCCGCGCGGCCGACGCCACCTGCCACCGCCTACTGGATCGGGTTCACCGTCGTGGTCGTGCTCCTGATCGTCGCCCCTCTCGTGCTTCCGCCGTTCTGGCAGCGCTTCGCCACCGAGATTCTCGTCTGGGGGCTCCTGGCGATGTCTTCGGACATCCTGATCGGCTACACCGGCATGGTCTCGTTCGGACACTCGGCGTTCTTCGGTCTCGGCATGTACGGCGCGGCCGCCGCGCTCCTCACGGTAAAGCCGCCGAGCCTCGGACTCGCCTTGCTCTACGGCCTGGTCGCCGCCGGCGCCGCCGCCGTCTTCGTCGCCTACTTCGCGACCCGGCTGCGCGACATCTACTTCGCGATCTCGACGCTCGTCTTCTCGCAGATCTTCTACGTCATCATCTTCACCTGGACGGAGGTCACCGGCGGCGAGAACGGCCTCACCTTCAGCCAGCCGCGGCTGACGATCCCCGGGATCTGGAGCGACCGCTTCACGCCCGTGACCTTTCACTGGTTCGTGCTGGCCGTGGTGGTGCTCTCGTACCTGCTGGTTCGGCGGATCACCCAATCGCCGTTTGGCATGGTGCTCCAGTCCATCCGCGAGAACGAGCCGCGCACGCGCGCGATCGGCTATCACGTCGAGCGTTACAAGATCGTGGCAGTGATGCTCTCCGGTCTCTTTGCGGGTCTTTCGGGCGTTCTCTACGCGCTGCAGAACAAGTTCGCCGCGCCCGACTTCGTCTTCTTCGTCGTATCGGGCGAGGTCGTGATCTTCAACGTCATGGGCGGGATGGGCACGCTGGCGGGGCCGTTCGCGGGCGCCGCGTTCTTCCTGCTCCTGCGCGAGGGGCTTTCGCGCTTCCTCACCGAGTACTATCTCATCCCCCTCGGCATCATCTTCATCATCATGATCATCTTCCTGCCGCAGGGATTGCTCGGCTTCCTGCGCCGACGGCTGAACGCGTAGACCGTCCCCGACACGTCAGCGGTCCGGAGCCACCGGCCAAGAACAGCGCGGCGTAGGTCCGCCACGGGCGAAGAGCCTCCTGGGTCCGTCGATTTTCCCACCAGACCCGGAGGCGGCTGGGAAGGCCCAGCCAGGCGGTGACATCGGCGTCAGGCTCTCCGACCGTTCGCATACCGATCCATTCGGCCGAGCTGCGATCCAGGCCGGCCTCCGTCACGAGGCATTCGACAAGCTGTGGGAACGGAACTCCCGGCTCCAACGTGATTCGGCCCTGAGCAACGCAGCGCGCGAGACGACCGACTGTCGCCGCGAGCCGCGGCGACAGGCCGCACCGCCGCAGAGACGCTCGACTCAACGCGTGAGGGCTGGGAAACAGACGGCTCAGCCCTGGCGGGTCGTCTGCAGAGATCGGTCGCCCGAAGCGCTCCACCAGGGCTCTCATGACCGGTTCCGTCGCGTCTTTGCCCACGCCCCGGCTGACGACGGTCCGGATCGCGACCTCGAAGCCATCCCAGGCGCCGGGAACGCGCAGACCCTCCAGTGACACCCGCGTGCGCCTGCCGGGCAGCACAGCCGTGAGGGCGCTTCTGATACTGGCCGGATCGGCTCTCAGGTCGAACATCGTGTGAAGCCGCTCGATGGCCACTTTTAGCCGGGAATAGTCGGGCAGATGCAGAATCACACGCAGCGCGTGCTCGTGACGGGCCCGCCGTACCGCGAGCCAGCCATGGACGCCGCCCAGCGAAATCGTCCGGCGGTATTCATTCTCGGATACGCATTCCACTCCGGAAACTGCCTCGGCCGAGAGAACCCGCAGCTTCGCCGGCCAGTCATACGGAGGCCGGTAGTACAGGCGTAACGCGATCGCGTCAGTACGGGCGATGGCCACCGCCGCGCGTCGCCGGATCTCCGACGGAGACCGCCCGTAGGTGGCCCGGAACACGCTGTTGAAGCGACGGAGACTGGAGAACCCGGCCGCGAGAGCAATCTCCGTGACTCGGAGCGTCGTCTCGTCGAGCAACCGCTTCGCGACCTGAACGCGACGCGTTCGCGCGATCGCTCCGGGCGGTGCACCACAATGCTGCACGAAGAGACGCGTGAGATGGCGGGATCCCATTCCCAGGACGGCGGCGAGATCGGGGAGGCCGTGCCCGTCGAGGAAGCCACGATCGATCAAGGTGAGGCCGCGGGAGACGGTCGCGGCCGAGCCGTGCCAGGCCGGCGATCCGGGAGCCGCTTCGGGGCGGCATCGGAGACACGGGCGGAATCCGGCAAGCTCCGCGGCGGCCGCCGTCGGAAAGAACAGGACGTTCTCCGAGAACGCCGGCCTCACCGAACAGATCGGCCGACAATAAATCCGCGTGGTCAGGACTCCAGTGAAGAAGCGCCCGTCGAATCGCCGGTCGCGGGCAAGCCGGGCTCGATCACAGACTCTCGGAGAGAGCACGGGCGATTGTACGGCGCCGTTCACGGCGGTGGCTATCGGCGGCGACGACCAAGTCCGAAAACGGCGAGACCATCTCGCGGGTGTGCGCGACTCTCGGCAGCCAAGCCGATGTTCTACGGGTGGTACATCGTCGGGTGCGCTTTTCTGGTCGCCATGTGCGGCTTCGGCTTCGGGTTCTACGGCCCGGGCCTCTACGTGGCGTCGCTTCATGCCAACCACGGCTGGTCGATCGTTCTCCTCTCCTCGGCGGTGACCGTCTACTACCTCTTCGGCGCGATCTGGACCGCCTTCATCGGTGATGCCATCCGGCGATTCGGGCCGCGATGGGTCGTCATCACCGGCTGTCAGGCGATGGTTGTGGGCGGAGTTGCGCTCACAGTGATCCAGTCTCCGTGGCAGATCTACGTTGCCTTCGCCGTGATGTCGTTCGGTTGGGCGGCGATGAACGGTGCAGCGATCAACGCGATCGTGGCACCGTGGTTCGACAAGAAGCGCGGGCTCGCGATCAGCCTCGCGCTGAACGGCGGAAGCTGCGGTGGTGTTTTCGTGACGCCGCTCCTGGTGTTCCTGATCGCCCGGTACGGCTTCCGGAGAGGAATGGCGCTCGCCCTGGCGGCCATGGTGGCCGTGCTGATCCCGGCGGCGCTTGTCGTGCTCAGGCGCAGTCCCTCCTTCGCGGCGGTGACCGCCTCGACGGCGTGGAGCCGGCGAGGTGCGCTCCACGACCCGGCCTTTCTCTCCATCTCGATCGCCTTCATGCTCGGGTTCCTGGCCCAGGTCGGGTTCCTCACACACCAGATCTCGTATCTCCTGCCGATCGTCGGAATGCGGGCCGCCGCCCTGGCCGTCAGCATGACGACCGTGGCCGCCGTCGTCGGCCGGACCGTCACCGGGAGCTTCGTCGACACGGTCGATCGGCGTCTCGTGGCGTGCGCGAACTTTGCGCTGCAGGCGGCTGCGCTCGCGGTCCTGGTCGCCGCCGAGTCGAGCTCAGCGATCTATGTCGGCTGTGTGCTGTTCGGCGTGGCCGTGGGCAACATGAACACCTTGCCGGCCTTGATCGTCCAGCGCGAGTTCCCTCCCGCGCACTTCAGTCGAGTGGTGTCTCTCGTCGTGAGCGTCAACCACTTGGCATTCGCTCTCGGCCCCGTAGTCCTCGGCGCGTTGCACGACTGGTCGGGCGACTATCGAGCGTCCTTTCTGCTGTGCATCGCGGTCGAGGTCGCCGCGGCGGTAGTGGTCCTGCTGGGTCGACGGCAGACATAGAAGGGGCCGTCGGGCGGTGGCGCCTATGTCAGCGAAAGGCGCGCCCGGGCCTCACGGCACGCGACCACGGCGGCCGCATAGCCCACCAGCAAGGGGTGAGGGCTGGCCGCCGTCGAGCGGGCCTGCGGGAGAAACAGTGTGGCCACGAAGAACGGGTGATCGGGAATCTCGACGATCCTGATCTCGCCCGCGTCTCCCACGCCGCTCACCCGAAGGCCGCACGCCTCGAACTGCAGGCGATAGTCGGGGTTCACCCCGTAGTTGCAGTAGTAGTCTTCGAGGGCGTCGGCCGAGCCGTAGAGCCGGGCGGCGCGGGTGCGGGGAACGAGGACGATGCGCTGCCGCTGACCGACGAGCGAGCAGGCCAGCGGCGTGATGACGAGTCGCTCGGCGTCTGGGTTCGTCTCGGCGTGGTCGGCGTCTCGGAACCCGAGAACGTTGCGCGCGAACTCAACGATCGCGTGCTGAAAGCCGCCTCAGGTGCCGACCAGGGGCACGCCGCGCTCGCGCGCGTAGCGGACCGCCGCGAGGGCGCCGTCCATGCTGCGGTACGGGCTCGCCGGCGCGATCCAGATGCCGTCGTACGCGGCCAGCCGCTCGTCCCAGTCGCCGGCCGCGTCCGTGGGCACCCACTCGAAGCGAAGCCCGACGTGCTCGAGCGCCTCGCTCGTGAACTGGTGGGTGCGGTTCGCAGGGTCGAAATCACCCACGATGCCGATCATGGGGGCCGTGCTGGTCATCGTGCCGGCCCAAATCCTATCACGTCCCCTCCGAGATGCGGGAAAAGCCGCGGCGTCACACGTCGGCCGTCTGTCGGATCATCGGGCTGAAACGTTCCATCCGCTCCAGACTCTCGGCGAGACTCTCGCTGCGAAAATCGAAGACGAGCTCGCTCACACCGAGCCGAGCGTAGGCCGCGATGTCGTCCCCGATCTGCGAGGCGCTCCCCGAGAACGGTCGACGCTCCCCGCCCGGCCGGAGCTGCTGCTGGCTCACGTCGTAGACCGGCGCCTTGTAGGAGATGGTGAGCGCCTGTGGATCGCGCCCTTCAGCCTCGACGAGGCGATACAGCTCGTCAAGGAGCGTGCGCAGCTCGGCCGGCGGCAGGGGGACGGCCGCGTTGGCGCCCACCGGGTGCCAGCCGTCGCCGAGGCGCGCCGCCCGGCGCAGCGCCGCCTTGCTGTGTCCCCCCACCCAGATGGGCGGATGCGGCTTCTGGACGGGATGAGGCGAACACGTCAAGGGACCGAAGCGGTAGAACCGGCCGGAGAATGACGCGGGACTCTCCGTCCAGAGCGTCTTGAAGATGCGCAGGTACTCGTCGGTTACCGCGCCGCGCCGATCGAAGTCCGGCGTACCCAGCGCCTCGAACTCCTCGCGCATCCACCCCACTCCGACGCCGAGGGTGACCCGCCCCTTGGAAAGCACGTCGATGGTCGCGAGCGCCTTGGCCGTCAGCACGGGATTGCGGTAGGGCACGATCATCACGCTCGTGACCAGCCGCAGGCGGGTGGTCTTGGCGGCGACGAAGGCCATCAGCGAGAGCTGATCGAGCACGTCGCCCTGCCCCGGGAAGACACCCGTCACGGTGTACGGGTACTTGGACTTGATGGTGACGGGAAACACCAGGTGATCGGCAATCATGACGGAGGAGAAGCCCAGCGCCTCGCCGCGCGTGACGAGCGTCTCGAGGGCCTCCGGCGTCGCCGTCTGGCCGCGGGTCGGAAGATAGAAACCGTAGCGCACGGCCCACACCATACATCATCGCGGCTCCCTGGTGATCGCCGGTTGGACGCGCTATCCTGGCCGCCGCATCCGATGAACTTCGACTTCACCGAGGCAGAGCAGGCGTTCGCCGAGGAGGTTCGCCTATTCCTGCGCGCGAACCCTCCCGAGACCTTCCCGATCGACGGCATGGACGCCGGCTACGGCTCGGGGGCGCACTCGCGAGCGTTCTTGAGGGCGCTCGGCGCGCAGGGCTGGCTCAGCATGTGCTGGCCGAAGACGCACGGCGGCCGCGAGCAGCCGATGTTCATGAAGCTCGTCCTGATGGAAGAGCTGGCGCTCGCGGGCGCGCCCTTCGGGCCGCTCGCCGGCTGCTGGCAGACAGCCGACGCGATCATCGAGTTCGGCACCGAGCGCCTGCGCCGCGAGGTGCTGCCGGCGATCGCGTGCGGCGAGGCGACGTTCTGGCAGGGCTACAGCGAGCCCGACGCGGGCTCGGACCTCCTGGCGCTCAAGACCGAGGCGCGCCGCGACGGCGACCACTATGTGATCCGCGGCCACAAGATCTGGTCGAGCCACGCTGGCATCGCGACCCACGGGCTCGTGTTCGCGCGGACGAGCCGCGAGGCGCGGCGCAGCCGCGGCTTCAGCATGCTCGTGGTGGCGAACGGAACGCCGGGCATGGACATCCGCCCGATCCGCAGCCTGACCGGAGAGGTCTATCACCACGAGGTGTTCCTGGACGACGTGCGCGTGCCCGCCGACCTCGTGCTCGGGCCCGTGGGCGAGGGCTTCCAGGCGCTCCTGAACGGCCTCGACGCCGACCGGTTCTGGGGGCGCTTCTACAAAGCGCCGGCGCTCGGGCGCGTGCTCCGGCAGCTCGTGGACTACGCCAACATGACGCTCGTCCGCGGCGCACCGCTGGCCCGCGACCCGCTCGTGCGGCGGCGGCTCGCCGCGATCGCCGCCGACATCGCGGCGCTGCGCCTCATCTTCTACCGCACGGGATGCCTCATCCGCGACGGCGCGCCCCTCACCTACGAGACGGCGATGGCGAAGGTCTATGCCGACGAGACGGGGCAGAAGCTGGCGCGCCTCGGCATGGATCTGCTGGGCGTCTGGGGGCCGCTGCGCGAGGGCTCGCGGTGGGCCAAGCTCGGCGGACAGATCTCGCACCTCTATCTGACGACCCTCGGCCACACCATCGCGGGCGGCACGGCCGAGATCCTCCGCACCTCGGTCGCCGTGCGTGGCCTCGGCCTGCCATCGGAGCCGAAAACCGCCGCCGAGCCGAGGGCGCGCTGAGATGGACTTCCGCCGCTCGCCGGCTCAGCAGATCCTGGTCTCGACGGCCCGGGCGTTCCTCCGCCAGCATTGCCCGCCCGAGCTGGTCCAGCGCCTGGCCCTCGATGAGCGCGGCTTCGACGAGACACTGTGGTGCCGCATGGCCGAGCTGGGGTGGCCCGGGCTCCTGATCCCGCTCGAGCTCGGCGGCAGCGGCGGCTCGCTGCTCGACGTCATCCTGCTCGTCGAAGAGATGGGACGCGCCGGCCTTCCCGGCCCCTTCGTCACGAGCGCGGTGGTGGCGACGTCGCTCCTGCTCGCGGGGGGGAGCCCGGCGCAGCAGAAGCGCCTGCTCCCCACGCTGGCTGCGGGCGAGCGCGTCGCGACCCTGGCGCTCGTGGAGGAGAGCGGCTCGTTCGATCTCGATGCCGTCGCCCTCGAGTGCGCAGTGCCCGGCCGCCTCACCGGCCGGAAGCTCTTGGTCAAAGACGCCCATGTCGCTGACGATCTCGTCGTCGCCGTACGGGTCGGCGACGACGCGAGCCTGATCCTCGTGCCGGCGGACCGCCCCGGCATCGCGCGCCTGGCGCTCGACGCGATCAGCGGCGAGAAGCTCTTCGAGGTGACCTTCGACGGCGTGGAAGTGCGCCCGGACGACCTGCTGGGCGCCGTCGGCGATGGCCACGAGCTCCTGGCGGAGGCATTGCAGGCCGGGGCGATGGCGCGGACGGCCGAGATGGTGGGCGGGGCGCAGCGCGTGCTCGAGCTGGCGGTCGAGCACGCGAAGACGCGCGTCCAGGGCGGGCGGCCGATCGGCGGCTACCAGGCCATCCAGCACGCCTGCGCGGACCTCGTGCGCGACGTCGAGGCCTCGCGCGCGCTCCTCTACGCGGCGGCCTGGAAGATGGCCGAGGGGCTACCCGCCGAGTCCGACGCGGCGCAGGCCAAGGCCTACGCGGGCGAGGCGTGCCTGGCGGTGGCGCGCCGCGGCCATCAGATCTTCGGCGCCATCAGCTACTGCGAGGAGCACCCGCTCCATCTCATTCACAAGCGCATTCAGGCGGCGAGCCTCGAATTCGGCGATGGGCAGTTCCACCTCGAGACGGTAGCGCGCGCGATCGGCCTGGTGAGCGAGTCCCCTCTCCCGCCGAGCGAGGCGACGATTTCCCCCCCGGCACTCCCTGGTGTCGTTGACAAGTGAAATGACCGCATCTGTTTGACACCGTGATTTGACCGCGCTCGCTAGTCCACGTGCCAATTTGCAGACCCGTAGCAGTGCGTTGAGGGAGGGGGCCGCTATCTGCCCCTTGCCCAGAACGCTCGA
>WNEY01000548.1_pt1 | contig 27466 bp, 24 predicted proteins | sample 5400531 | NCBI WGS metagenome assembly WNEY01 (sample SAMN13153338, study PRJNA577476) | soil metagenome | isolation source: 200 cm saprolite under Douglas fir tree site 1 | place: USA:California | collected 2015-04-18
CGCCGATCGGCGTCTGCGCCGCCATCATGCCGTTCAACAGCCCGCTTGCCGGCATCGCGTGGAAAGCCTTTCCTGCGCTCGTCTGCGGCAACGCCGTCGTGGCGAAGTCGCACGAGCTGACGCCGTATACGGCGGTGGCGCTCGGCAAGCTGCTCCGCGAGGCCGGCCTGCCGAGCGGCGTGTACTCGGCGGTGCAGGGAGTCGGCGCGGAGGTCGGCACGCCGCTCGTCGAAGACTCGCGCGTCGGCATCGTCAGCTTCACGGGCTCGGTGCCGACGGGCAAGCTGATTCAGCAGAAGGTCAGCGGCCGCGCGGTCCTCGCGAAAGTCTGCCTCGAGCTTGGCGGCAAGAATCCGCTCGTGGTCTGCGATGACGCCGATCTGGGTGTGGCGGCGGAGCACGCGGCAGCGTCGGCGTTCATCGATGCGGGTCAGCGGTGCGCCGCCGGCAGCCGCATCATCGTCTTCGATCGCGTGTACGACGCGTTCCGCGATGCGATGCTGGCGCGCGTCAAGGCGGTCAGGGTGGGCTCGGGTCCCCAGGACGACTGCGGTCCGGTGATCTCGCGGCAGAGCCTCGATCGGCTGCTCCATGCGGTCGAGGGCGCCGTCGCGCGCGGGGCGCGCGTGCTGGCCGGCGGCCACGCGATTGGGGCGCTCGCGCCGGGCTACTACATGGCGCCGACCGTTCTCGAGAACGTCGCGCACGACGACGCGATCTCGCAGGAGGAGCTGTTCGGACCGGTGACGTGTCTGTATCGAGTGGCGAGCTTCGACGAGGCGGTTCAACTCGCGAATGCGACGGCCTACGGCCTCACCGGCGCGATCCACACCTTCAACAGCAACCGCATCGAGCAGTTCATCGCCCGGTACCGGGCGGGCCTGGTGTCGATCAACGGGCCCACCTATGGGGCCGGCCCCCACATGCCGTTCGGCGGCGTGAAGAATTCGGGCAACGGCTTTCGCGAGCCCGGCACCGAGGCGCTCGACGTGTATTGCGAGTGGAAGACCGTTGTCGTCAACCACGATCCCGCGCGGGTCTGAGTCATGAACACCGTGTTTGCCTCGGCGAGCCGCAGGATCCCGCGCAGCGGGAAGCGCCGCATCTGCTTTCCGATCACCAATCGCAGCTATTACGGGCGCAGCCAGCTGCTGATCAGGAAGCTGCACACCCATCCGTCGGTCGAGCTCGAGCTGATGCTCGGCGGATCGATTCTGCTCGACAAGTACAGCCGCCACATCGCCGACGACATCGAAGCCGGCGGCTTCACGATTTCGGCCTCCATGTTCAACGTGATCGAGGGCGGCAATCACGTCGCGATGGCGAAGACCGCGTGCCTGACCGCGCTCGAATTCACCAACGGCCTCGCCGCGATCGCCCCCGATGTCGTCGTGATTTCCGGAGATCGCTTCGAGCAGCTCGCGATCGCGATGGCGGCCGCCTATCTGAACACGACCGTTGCACACATCGAGGGCGGCGACGTGAGCGGCAGCATCGACGAGAGCGTGCGGCACGCGATCACCAAGCTCGCGCACATCCATTTCGTCACCAACGACGATGCGCAGCGGCGTGTACTGGCGATGGGCGAGGACCCGCGATACGTGTTCAACACGGGCTCGCTGGACGTGGAGCTCGCATCGCGGGTCGACACCGTCCTGACGAGCGACCGCGTCAACGGCTACGGCGTCGGGTACGACGTCGACGTGACGAAGCCGTTCCTCATGGTCGTCCAGCATCCCGTCACGACCGAGGCCGACAACCGGCAGCACCTCGAGGCCACGCTGCGTGCTGTGGGCGCGGTCGGGTTGCAGACGATCTGGTTCTGGCCGAATCCCGACGCCGGCACCGGTGAGATGGCCGAAACGATCCGGCATTTCCGCGAGCACCACGAGCGGGCTGCCGACAGCATGCGGTTCATCACCAACGTGCCGGCCGACGAATTCGTCGCGATGCTGAAGGCGGCGTCATGCCTCGTCGGCAATTCCTCGGCCGGCATCAAGGAGTGCTCGTACCTCGGCACGCCGGTCGTCAACATCGGGGGGCGGCAGCAGGGGCGGCTCAGCGCCGACAACGTCGTGCACGTCGGCTACGACGCGCAGGCGATTCGCGCCGCCGTCGATCGTCAGGTGCGGCACGGCCGCTATGCCGCATCGCACGTCTACTACCGGCCGGACGCGAGCCAGCAGATCACCGACCGACTCGTGGATGTCGACCTCTACACGCAGAAGCGCTTCTTCGACGCTGCGGCGGTGGGACGTGGCGTCCGGCTTTAGCCGGACCGGCAAGTGTCCGGTCTGAGAACCAAACCGATGGTTGCTGACGAGATCACGATCGCCGGCCGGCGCATTGGACCCGGCCAACCCTGTTTTGTCATTGCCGAAGCCGGCATCAACCACAACGGCGACGTGACGATCGCGTCCGATCTCGTGCGCGCGGCCGCTGAAGCCGGCGCCGACGCCATCAAGTTCCAGACGCACTTCCCCGAGCACGAGATGCTGCGCGGCGGGGCGACGGCTGCATACGTGGGCGAATCGCTCTTCGATCTGCTCACGCGGACCTCGCTGTCGCGCGACGATCACTTCACGCTTCGAGATCTTGCAGCGAAGAACGGCATCATCTTTCTGTCGACGCCGTTCTCGCGCGAGGCGGCGGACTTTCTCGAGGAGCTCGGCGTGCCGGCGTTCAAGACAGGTTCCGGCGAGCTCACGAACCTGCCGCTCCAGCAGCACATCGCGCGCAAGGGCAAGCCGATGATCGTCTCGACCGGCATGTCGACGCCAGAGGAGATCGACGCGACGGTCGGGGCGATCACCGGAATCGGCGCGCCGTTCGCGCTGATGCATTGCACCTCCACCTACCCGACGCCGTTCGAGCACGTGCAGATCGACTGCATTCCCGCGCTGCAGCGGAAGTACGCCGTGCCGGTCGGCTTCTCCGACCATACGCTGGGCAGCTTCATCGCCTTCGCCGCCGCAGCCCTGGGCGCGAACCTGTTTGAGAAGCACTTCACGCTCTCGCGGTCGCTGCCGGGACCGGATCAGCAGGGCTCGATGGAGCCGTCAGAGCTGACCGAGCTCGTGAAAGGGATTCGCGCGATCGAACAGGCGCGCGGTGCGGCGAAAACGATCCAGCCCGGCGAGCAGGAGGTGCGCAACATGGCGCACCACAGCGTCGTGTCGGTCCGCGACATTCCGGCAGGCGCCGCGATCGCGGCTGCCGACGTGTGGGCGAAGCGGCCCGGCACCGGCATTCCGGCGGGTCGGCTGAACGATGTCATCGGGCGGGTCGCGAAGCGCGCGATTGCGAGCGGCCGGCTCGTGCAGTGGGACGACCTCGAGAAGGGGGCGGCCGGGTGACAGTGCTCGGAGTCGTCACGGCGCGCGCCGGGTCGAAGGGCATTCCCGGGAAGAACACCAGGGTCCTCGGTGGCAAACCGCTGATCGCCCACACGATCGATGCGGCGCGAGAGTCGGCTGTGTTCGATCGGCTGGTGCTCTCGACCGATGACAAGCTGGCGGCCGCGATCGCGCGCGCGCGTGGGTGCGAGGTGCCGTTCATGCGGCCCGCCTCGCTCGCCGGCGCCCACGTCCCCGCTACGCCAGCCATTTCACATCAGGGAAGCCGTCGATCTTGCCATGGCCTCTGGCGCCGATTCGGTCGTCAGCGTCAACGAACTGCCGGCGCACTACAACCCGACGCGCGTCGTCAGCGTCGACGCCAACGGGTGGGCGCGGCTGTTCGTGAACGGCCAGCCCATCAGGCGCCGGCCGGGACGCCGCCAGGACATGCCGCAAGCCTGGGTCCTCAACGGCGCCGTGTACCTGTTTCGGACTCCCGTGCTGTTCGACCCGATCGAGCCCAGCATGTACGGCGACAAAGTCGTGGCCTACAAGATGTCGCCGCCATACGGCCTGAACATCGACGACCCGGAGGATTGGACGATCGTCGAGCGCGCGTTCGACCGGACGGCCGCCAGATGACGGACATGTCCGCCGGCCCGTGCCTGCTGTGGACGATTCCCAACGGCAGCAGCGCGGGCAACGTGCTCCGCACCGGCGTCCTGGCGCGCGTGCTCGATACCGTCGCCGACGCGCGAGTCGTGCTCATGTCGCCGCTCGTCGCCGATCCGGCGTTCACGACCGAGTTCGCGCACCCGCGGGTGACCTTCGAGCCGCTGCCGCCGCATGTGCCTGCGGGCGTGGAAGCCCGGCTCCTCGGGATCATTCAGGCTCGGTACCTCGAAGCACGCATGACCGAGACGATGCAAATCAAGCTCGCCGCCGGCCATGCTGGGACCGCGCTGCGAGGCCGGAGGGTGAAGGCGCTGATCGGTCGCGGCCTTGCGCCGCGCGGCGAGGGCGGCCGCTGGTACGACCTGTCCGACCGGCTCGTCTCCGACCCGCACGCCGATGCGTCCTTCGCGCGGCACCAGCCGACGCTCGTCGCGGTCAGCACGCCCGGCCTGATCTTCTCGGAAATCCCCGTCCTCAGAACGGCCCGCCGCCGGAGCGTGACGACGATGGCGGTCGATCTGAGCTGGGACAATCTGACGAACAAGCTGTTTCCGATCCGCAGGGTCGATCGGTTGATCGTCTGGAATCGAACGATGCGGCGCGAGGCCCATGAGCTGCATGGGTACGAGCTCGAGGAGATCGACATCGCCGGGCCCCCGCAGTTCGACGGCTATTTCAACGGCGAGTCGCGTTCCAGCCGCGTGGAGTTCTGCCGCCGCGTCGGTCTGGACGCCGCGCGGCGGATACTGGCACTGACGACGATTCCCTCCGAGGCGTACCCGCGCCACGACGTCGTCATCGACCATCTGCTCGAGGCGATCCGTTCCGGCGCGCTCGTCGCGCCGTGCGATCTGCTCGTTCGCGTGCACCCGCGCGACGACATCCGCAAGTACGACCGCTATGCGGGCACGCCGCACGTCGTCGTGGAGAAGCCCTTTCGGCAGACCGCGCGCGCCGGCGACGGCCATGGCATCGACGTCACCGCCGAGAATACACGTCATCTCGCCGACACGCTGTACCACAGCGACGTCGTGCTGAATGTCGCCTCGACGATCACGATTGAAGCGTCGATTTTCGACACGCCGGTCGTCAACGTTGCGTTCGATCAGGACGACGCGGAGGCGCGGTCCTTTCTCACGTCACCGCTGCGGTACTACTCGTATACGCACTACCAGCAGATCGTACGGGCCGGCGCCGTGCGCATCGCGAAATCGCCGGGCGAAATGATCGATCTGGTGAACGAGTATCTGGTCGATCCGTCGCGGGACGCCGCGGGCCGGCGGCGTGTCGTCGCCGAGCAATGCGAGCTGACCGACGGCCGCTCGGCCGAGCGTCTTGCCGGATTCATCGTGCGCGGGTTGACCGGACGATCCATCGCATCTGAGTCCGATCGCGCGCACGCCGCGGCCGGACATCTCTAAATCCTTGAGGCGCTTGACCTGGCGCACGCCTTTTCGGCGCTTTCCGGGATGAGAACCGGTTTCAGGACGTGCAGGGTTCCGTGACGCGGCCGTGACAACTCTTGCGGTGGAACGAACGCTGAGCGACCGCGCGGAGCGCACCGACGCTGCCGCGTACTGGGAACTGCTCATGAACCTCACGAAGCGTGAGGTGAAAGGCCGCTACAGCCAATCGCTGTTCGGCGTCGGGTGGGCCGTCGCGCAGCCGCTCGCGACGATGGCGGTGTTCACGCTGGTGTTCTCACGGCTGGCCAACATCGTGTCCGACGTGCCGTACCCGATCTTCGCGTACACCGGCCTCGTGCCGTGGTTCTTCTTCCTGAACGCCGTCAACTCCGGCACCATGAGCCTGGTTCAGTACCGGAACATCGTCACCAAGACCTATTTTCCACGCGAAATCATCCCGCTGGCGCAGGTCTGCTCCCGTCTGATCGATCTCGGCGCCGCCGCCAGCCTTGTCGCGGTGCTGATGGCGTACTACGGCGTGGGCGTCACGCGGTGGGCGCTGCTCGTCCCGGCGCTGTTCCTGCTGCTGGTCGCGTTCACAACAGCGGTGACCTTGCTGACGTCGGCGGCGAACGTCTTCTATCGTGATGTGAGCCCGGTCGTGCAGATCGGGCTGCAGCTGTGGCTCTATGTCACGCCCATTGCGTACCCGTTCGCGAAGGTGCCGTTGCAGTGGCGGCGTTGGATCGCGATGAACCCGCTGAGCGGCGTCATCGAAGGCTTCCGGTCGGCGGTTCTGTACGGCCGCGAACCGGACTGGACGCTGCTCGCCGTCTCGGCTTCGCTCACGCTCGTCTCGCTCGTTGGCGCATTCGTGCTGTTCAAACGGCTCGACAGGTACTTCGCCGATGTCATCTAGCCCGACCGCCATTCGGCTCGAAGGCGTGTCGAAGCGGTATCGCGCCGGGCGCACGCGGACATTCGTCGACCTGCTTGCATCGACCTTCGATCGCGTACGCGGCCGGGAGCGCGATGTCTACAGCGCCGCGCGCGGCAGGATCGACGCGACGGTCCATGCGTTGAAGGATGTGAGCTTCGACGTGCCGGAGGGGACGGGCCTCGGTATCATCGGGTCGAACGGCGCCGGCAAGACGACGCTGCTCAAGCTGATCTCGCGCGTGACGTGGCCGACGAGCGGCCGCGTCCGGGTGGCAGGACGCGTTGTGTCGCTGATCGAGCTCGGCGCGGGGTTTCATCCCGAGCTCACGGGACGCGAAAATGTGTATCTCGGCGCCGGCCTTTTCGGATTGACCCGGCGCGAAATCGACAGGCGATTCGACGAGATCGTGCAGTTCGCGGAAGTCGAGCGGCTGATCGAGACGCCGATGAAGCGCTACTCCTCGGGTCTCTACGCGAGGCTCGGGTTCAGCGTCGCCGTTCACAGCCACCCCGACATCGTGCTCGTCGACGAGGTGCTGGCCGTGGGTGATGCGGCCTTCAGACGCCGCGCCATCGAGAGTCTCCGCGGGCTCATCGCCGACGGCAAGACGGTGCTGTTCATCTCGCACGACATGTGGAACGTGCGCCGGCTGTGCGATCACATCATCTGGATGGACGACGGCCGGGTGCGCGCGGCGGGTGCGGCGGGCGAGATGGTCGATCGCTACATGGAAGACGTGAACGTGCGCGCGCTCGCGAACCGACAGGATCCGCTCCAGAGCCATCGCGGCGGCACCGGCGAGATCAGATACACCGGCATCGAGATCCTCGATCGCGACCTCCGGCCGGCCGGTCGTGTCAGCGAAGGCGGTGCGCTCGTCGTGCGGGCCGGGTACGAGGCCGTGAGCCGAGTCGCATCGCCCGTATTTCAGGTCGCGATCGTCGACGTCGATACCGGCATCGTGGTCGCCACGGCCACCTCGTCCGCGGCCGATGCCCCGCCCATGACCGAGCGCTCGGGCGCAGTCGACTGCATTTTCGAATCGTTGCCGCTTCGCCCGCGCCAGTATGCGCTGCGGATGACCATCACCGATGTCCACCAGCTCGTGTCTTACGACGTGATTACGAGCGGGCCACGCTTCGTTGTGACCGCAACGAACGGCGCCAGCGCGCTGTCGGCGGATGGCGACGGCGTGGTGTCGCTGCCGTATCGGTTCGATCACCACCTGCGAGCGATGTCCTGAAGATGTGCGGCATCGCCGGATGCGTCTCCACGAGCGGCGCGGCCGCGGACGCCGCGACTGCCGCGGCGATGATCGCGACGGTGCGGCATCGCGGCCCGGACGACACCGGCGTGTGGGCGGACGGGCCGGCCGCGCTGGCCGCGGCGCGGCTGAGCATCATCGACATCGCGGGAGGGCACCAGCCCATGTCGGTCGACGGCGGCCGGATTACCGTCGTCCAGAACGGCGAGATCTACAACTACATCGAGCTTCGCCGCGAGCTCGAGCGGCGGGGACGTTCGTTCGCCACCGCTTCCGACACCGAAGTGATTGCGGCGCTGTACGCCGAGGACGGCGAGTCGGCCTTCGAACGGATGCGCGGCATGTTCGCGATCGCCATCTGGGACGCGTCGCGCGGGCGGCTCGTGCTGGCGCGCGATCGGGTCGGCAAGAAGCCGCTCTATTACGCGCAGGCGGCCGATCGTTTCCTGTTCGCGTCCGAACCGAAGGCGATCCTTGCGGCGCTGCCGCGCACGCCCGACGTCTCTCCGCCGGCGCTGCTCGAGTTCCTCACGTTCGGCTATGTGGCCGGCGGCGGCGCGATTTTCGACGGGATGCTGCGGCTGCCGCCCGGCGCGGTGCTGACGCTCGATCGCGGTGGGCCGCCCCACGTGCGTCGGTACTGGACCTGGCCCCGGGATATCGACGCCGGCATTCCCGAAGGCGAGTACCTGGAGCGGCTCGGCGCGGCGCTCGACGAGGCTGTTCGAATCCGTTTGCGCTCGGACGTCCCCCTCGGCGCGTTCCTGAGCGGCGGCCTCGATTCGGCGGCGGTGCTCGCGCTCATGGCGAAGCATTCGTCGCGTCCGGTCCAGACGTTCTCGATCGGGTTCGGCGACCCGGAGTACGACGAGCTGGCTGCGGCGCGGGCGACGGCGCAGGCGTTCGGCGCGGATCATCATGAATGGGTGGTGACGCCGGACTGTGTGCGGGTCGCGGATCGGCTCGCGACCCATTACGACGAGCCATTCGCCGACGCGTCCGCGATTCCGACGTTTTTCGTCGCCGAGCTGGCGCGCCGCCACGTGACCGTGTGCCTGACCGGCGACGGTGGCGACGAGCTGTTTGCCGGGTACCAGCCGTACGCGCAGGCGCTCGGTCGATCCACGGCGGTCGCCACGCGTGGGATGCGAGCGCTCGCCGGCCTCGGATCGAGATGCCTGCCGGCGCACGTGCGAGGGAAGGGCCGGCTGGCCACGCTGGCGCTTGGACCCGAAGCCTGGTTCGTCTGGCGTCGAACGGTCTTCCCCGATTACCTCCTGCGCCGGATTGCGCACCCCGATCTGCTGGGTTCGTCCGCGCAGATTCCGGAAACCGATGCAGCCGCGAGCCTGGCTGCGGGCGACGGGCCGCTGTTGTCTCGCCTCCAGCGCTGGGATCAGCAGCACTATCTCCCCGGCGACATTCTCGTCAAAGTCGATCGCGCCACGATGGCCCACTCGCTCGAAGCGCGCTGCCCCCTGCTCGATCACCGGGTGGTGGAGCTCGCGGCGCAGCAGCCGTCATGGCGGCACGGCAGCGCGACCTCCACCAAGCAGCTGTTCAAACGTCTCGTCGCCCAGTGGCTGCCCGCCGAGACGCTGGCGCGGCCCAAAATGGGCTTCGGCGTTCCGCTGCGCCGGTGGTTCGGCGAAGGGCTGATCGGCTGGGCGAGCGAGATCATTCTCGATCGCCGCACGCACGAGCGCGGCTGGACCAACCGCCGCGAGGCCGCGCGTCTGCTCCATCAGCACGAAATCGGCGCGCGGGACCACGCGAAGCGGATCTGGTCCCTCGTGTGCCTGGAATTGTGGGCGCGGCAGCATGTCGACCGCGCAGGAAGCCGCGAGCGCGCGTGCGCGTGACGATGCTCGTGCGCTGCCTCGCGATGATGCGAGGCGGTGGCGAGACGCGCCACCTCGCCTGGGCGCGCGAGTTGACCGCGCTCGGCGTCAGCGTGGAGATCATTGCGGGACGTCCGCTGCTGTTCGGTGGACCGCGCTATGCCACCGACGACCTCCAGGTGACGCTGCTGCGATCGCCCTACGCGCGCGACTTCGTGTATCGCCATCAGCATCATCGCGGGTTCGGACGCCTGACGATGACGGCGCTGCACGCGGACGAAGAATGGTTCTGCCGGGCGGCGTGGCGGCGGATCGCGGCGAGCCCCCACAGGCCCGACATCGTGCACGCGCACGCGCTGCATCAGGCGGCGCGCCTTCGCGTGAGGGACGTGCCGGTCGTCATCAACCTGCCGGGCGAGCCAAACGCCCGATACATCCGGGATCTCCAGCACGCGGACGCGCTCGTGGCTGACGGGTGGGCCGCGCAGAACCTGCCGGGCAAACTCGGCCGATCGATCGAGCGCGTGCCCAAGGGGGTCGACGCCGAGCGATTCCGCCCCGACGGGCCGACGTTGCGCGAGCAGCTTCGTCTCGGCGGGCGGCGTGTCGTGATTGCGGTGGCGCGGCTCGTACCGATCAAGAACATCCGGCTGCTTCTCGACGCGATGGCGATCGTGCGCGACCGCGTCCCCGACACGCACCTGCTCGTCGTCGGCGAGGGCCCCGAGGAGGCGGCGGTACGCGCACGCGCGTCCGCACTCGGTCTCGCAGACAGCGTGACGTTCGCCGGCTCCGTACCCCACCGGGACACGCCGGCGTTCTACCGCGCCGCCGACGTGTTCGCGCTCTCGTCGGATTTCGACAATTCGCCGAACGCCATCCTCGAAGCGATGGCCAGCGGGCTGCCTGTCGTTGCCACCGATGTCGGCGGCGTGCGGGATTTCGTGGTCGATCGCGTCGGGGGCGCCGTCGTGCCGCGTGGCGACGCGCCGGCGCTCGCGAACGCCCTCGAACGGTATCTCCTGCACCCTGACGCGGCGCGGGCGGCGTCCGCGCACAACCGGCTCAGAGCGTCGAGCGAGTTCTCGTGGCGCGCCAGCACGCTGCAGCTGCTCGAGGTGTACCGCCGCGTGATCGACGCGCGTCACCGTGACGCGCGCGCATCGGCATGAAGGTCGCGATCCGCGACGATGACACGAGCTACTTTACGACGCCCGAGGCGCTCAGCCGCGTGTATGGCGACGTCTGGAGCCGGGCGCCGGTCTGTCTGGCGGTCGTCCCCTTTGCGGTCGGTTACGAGCAGCCCGGCATTCCGCCCGCGCACTGGCACTCGGGCGAATCGTTCGCGCTCGACAGAAATCCTGCGCTGGTGGCGTTTCTGCGCGAGCTGATTCGATCGCGACGAGTGACCATCGCGCTTCACGGTTACACCCATCAGGACTATCCGGACGGGTACGAGTTCCAGTCTGCGCCGGACCTGCCGGATCGCCTGCGCCGCGGACGCGCGTATCTCGAGACGCTGCTCGAGTGCCGCGTCTCCGTGTTCGTGCCGCCGCACAACGCGCTGTCGAAGGGTGGTCTGGCCGCCGTGTCAGCCTCCAGGCTCAATATTCTCGGCTCGTTTCTGTCATTTCGGCCGTCGATGCGTCCGTGGGAATCGCGAACCGCGGCGAACTGGTGGGCGATTCAACGGTATCGACGCGCCACTCGTCGCACGCGCGGCGAACCGCTCGTCTACCCGCACGCGTTGAAGTACAGCCGGCACGCCGAATTCGGCTGTCACAGCCTCGTTCCAGGCACGACATTTGACGCGCTGCAACGACATTTCGATGAGGCGCAGCGGTTCGGCGGCGATTTCTGCCTGGCCACGCATTACTGGGAGATCGACGCCACGCTCAAGCAGGTGATGCGCGCCTTCCTCGACTTCGCCGCGCGGCAGCCGAGCGTGCGCTTCGTACCGGCCGAAGAGTTGTTCACGTGATTCGGAGAACCAGGGGACAGGAGCGCATGGACAACGAAGCCCGGCGGCACCTGAGGCTGCTCGAAGCGGTGGAAGAGGACTCACGCGTCACTCAACGAGGGCTCGCGACCAAGCTCGGGATCGCCCTCGGGTTGACGAACATCTATCTGAAGCGGCTGGCGCGAAAAGGCTACATCAAGTGCGTGAACGTGCAGTCGAACCGCCTCTCGTACCTGATTACGCCGAGGGGCATCGCCGAGAAGGCGCGCCTGACCTACGAGTTCATCGACTACTCGCTGCACCTCTACAGCGAAGTGCGGCACCACCTGCGGGGGGTGCTGCAGGAATGCGCCGTGTCGGGTTGCCGCGTCGCGATTTTCGGGCAGGGCGAAGCCGCCGAGCTCGCGTACCTCTCGTTGAAGGAGTTCCGTCTGGAGCCGATTGCGATTTTCGATCGAGAAGGTGGCGACCATTTCCTCGGCATGCCGGTCCGGCCGATTGCGGACCACGAACAGGTGCCGTACGACCTCATCGTGGTGGCGACGCTCGACAGCTCAGGTGAGCAATGGGCCAACCTGATCAAGGATGGGATTCCGGCGGCGAAGCTGTTGCCGCTGCGGCAGACGCCGAAGACCGGGCGCCGGCCGCCGGCCGCGCCGCCGCGTGTACGACCGAATGGCGACGAGCGGTAACGCACGCGTGACCGGCGAACCAGCCGCCTTGCCGGCGATCGTGTTGACGACGCGGCGCAAGATCCTCTTCGCCAGTGTCGCGTTCCTGCTCTTCGCATCGTCGACCGTCGCCGGATGTGTCGCCCTCGACGTCTATGCGCGTCACCGCGCCCGGGGCCTCGGCTTGAATGCCTGGGGCTATCGCGGCCCCGCGATCGGACGCAAGCAGCCGGGCGAGGCGCGCATCGCCGCGCTCGGCGGCAGCACGGTGTTCGGGTACGGCGTCGCGTGGACGGAGGCGTGGCCCTTTTACCTCGAGCGGCGAATCAAGGCGAGCCGTCACCAGCGCGCGACGCTCGCGAACCTTGGAATGCCACGTGATTCCGCGGCAACCTTCGCCGCCACGCTGGACGATTACGCCTACTTGAAGTGCGACCTCGTGATCTTCTACGAGGGGTACAATGATCTCGAAACAACGCCCGCCGACGATACCAGCCAGGGCGCGGTGGCGCACTACCTGACCTGGCGTCATCAATCGCCGATCTTCAGGTGGACCGGCTACTTCCCGATCCTGCCGCTCGTCCTGAGTGAAAAAGCGATGCAGTTGATGCACGGCGGCGACCTGAATGCGGCGTACGATTCCCGCGCGATCGTGTTCAGGCCCGGCCTCGCGACGCGCGTGACGGCCGGCGCGCTGAAAGCGACGGCGGACATGCAAATCGCGCTCGAGCGGCGGTTCGGCCGCTTGACGGACGACGGGGACAGCGCGGCCGCGAACTACGATTCGACCTGCGGCCGCTGGAGCCAGTACTGCGGCGCCGTCCAGCAGGGGGTTCGTCACGCGCGCGAGCGCGGCCAGCAGGTGATCGTGGTGACGCAGCCGTATCTCTCGGACCTGCACATCGACCAGCAACGCGCGCTGGCGGCGAGTCTGCAGCGCGAGTTCGCCGGTGATTCAGGCGTGCGCCACGTGAACCTCGGACACCTCCTCGATCTGCACGATCCGCAGGTCGCGTACGACGGCCTGCATCTGACCTCGTCCGGCAACGAACGGATCGCGGCGGCGCTCGCGCCCTCCGTGCTCGAGATGCTCCGGTGACGACAGAGTGGCACGGCGGTGCGGGCTCGACGCGCAGGCAGACGACGATGCCCGGCACCGAGCGCTCGTTCGGGCTGTCGGTGGGCACGGTCGTCAGCCTGATCGCCGCGCTGTTGTTCTGGCGCGGCCGGCCGATTCGCGCGGAGGTCGCCGGCGCGATCGGCGCGGCGCTCGTGCTGCTGGGCGCCGCCGCGCCCTCGCTCCTGAAGCGGCCTCGCCTCTGGTGGTGGCGCGTGGCGCGGGTCGTCGGCGACTTCAACGCGCGCGTGCTGCTGACGGCGATGTTCGTCGTGATTCTCGTTCCCCTCGGTTTCATCTGGCGGCTGACGGGAAAAGATCCGCTGGCCCGCCGGCGGACCTCCGGTGGTGGATGGCTGCCGTACCCGGGCCGATATGGCGATCGGCACCACTATCGGCGTATGTATTGAGGACTCTATGAGCAAGGTTCGTGTCCTGTCCGAGTTCTGGTCGTTCCTGCGTCAGGAAAAAAAGTACTGGCTCGTGCCGATCGTCATCGTGTTTCTCCTGTTCGGGCTGCTGATCGTGTTCTCGCAGTCGAGCGCCGTCGCGCCGTTCATCTACACGCTGTTCTGAGCAGTTCAGATCTCGAATTGCCCACCCGCATTCTCGGAATCTCGGCGTACTACCACGACTCGGCGGCCTGTCTGATTGAAGACGGCCGCCTTGTCGCGGCGGCACAGGAGGAGCGCTTCACGCGCAGGAAGCACGATGCCAGCTTCCCGTCGCGCGCGGTCGACTACTGCCTGCGTGAAGCAGGCATCGACGCGCGCGAGCTCGACCTCGTCGGCTTCTACGAGAAGCCGCTGGTCAAGTTCGCGCGGTTGCTCGAGACCTATGTGGCCTGCGCGCCGAAGGGGTTGAAGTCGTACCTCATGGCCATGCCGCTCTGGCTCGGCGAGCGCCTGTGGATGGCCGACGACATCCAGCGCCATCTCGAGGGCTTCGACGGCGAGGTGTTGTTCGGCGAGCACCACGAGTCGCACGCGGCGTCGGCGTTCTATCCATCGCCGTTCGAGCAGGCCGCGATCCTCACAATCGACGGCGTCGGCGAGTGGGCCACTTCGTCTATCGGCATGGGAAGGGGTAACGAGATCGAGCTCCTTCGCGAGCTTCGGTTCCCGCACTCGCTCGGCCTCCTCTACTCCGCCTTCACCTACTTCACCGGGTTCAAGGTGAACTCCGGCGAGTACAAGGTGATGGGTCTCGCGCCATATGGAACGCCCAAGTACGTCGACGCGATCAAGGAACACCTGCTCGAGATCGGAGACGACGGCAGCTTGTGGATGAACATGGAGTACTTCACCTATCCCCATGGGCTGACGATGACGGGCGGCGCGTTCGAGCAGCTGTTCGACGGACCGGCGCGTGAGCCCGAGAGCCCGCTGACGCAGCGCGAAATGGATCTGGCGCGCTCGGTTCAGGAGATCACCGAAGAGGTCATGCTCAAGATGGCGCGCTTTGCCCGGCGCGAGACCGGCATGCGCGATTTGTGTCTCGCGGGCGGGGTTGCGCTCAACTGCGTCGGCAACGGACGGATTCTGCGCGAGCGGATTTTCGACGAGATCTGGATTCAGCCCGCTGCGGGCGATGCCGGCGGCGCCGTCGGCGTGGCGCTGAGCCTCTGGCATCGTCATCTCGGCAAGCCGCGGCTGAGCCCCGAGGCGAGCGGCACCTGGGAACGGAGGTCGGCGGTCGAGGTCCACAAGGTACCGCGATACGCCGATGGCATGCGCGGAGCGTTTCTCGGGCCGTGTTTCGGCGACCGGGACGTTCAGGCATTCGTCGACGAACACGGCTGGGTGGCCAGGCGCGTCGAGCGGTCCGCGCTCGCCGGGGAAGTGGCGTCGCTGATGGCCCAGGAGAAGGTCGTTGGCCTGCTGCAGGGCCGCATGGAATTCGGTCCGCGCGCGCTCGGCGGCCGCTCGATCATCGGCGATCCGCGATCCCCGCGCATGCAGTCGATGATGAACCTGAAGATCAAGTTCCGGGAATCGTTCCGCCCGTTTGCGCCCTCAGTGCTTCGCGAGCACGCGGCGGCGTGGTTCGAGCTCGACGGCGACAGTCCGTACATGCTGCTCGTCGCCGACGTGAGCCCGTCGCGCCGGCTGCCGGTGCCCGCGGGCGCCGAATCGGCATGGGGCATCGCGCAGTTGAACGTCCCGCGGTCGACGGTGCCCGCCATCACGCACGTCGACTACTCGGCGCGCATCCAGACGGTTCGGCGCGAGACCAATCCGTTGTATTACGACATCATCGATGCGTTCTACCGGCTGACGGGCTGTCCCCTCATCGTGAACACCTCCTTCAACGTCCGCGGCGAGCCGATCGTGTGCACTCCCGAGGACGCGTACCGCTGCTTCATGCGCACCAACATGGACGCGCTCGTGCTCGAGGGTCACCTGCTCCTCAAGGTCGAGCAGGCGGCGGCGCCTGGCGTCGACAACGAGGCGTGGAAGAAGGAGTTCGTGCTCGATTGACGCACGCGCGTGTCGAGCCTCACGGAATCTGATGGAGTTCTACGAGGAGGTCATCCGCTCGCGCGGCCTCACGCCGCACGATTTGCCGCTCGATGCGCATTTCCATACCTGGACGCCCGAAACGATCTCGCGGTTATGGTCGATCTGGGCGAACAACCCGATCCTGAGACGCCAGTTCTATCCAGAGGAATACTACGAGGCGCTGCTGGCGGAGGCCGCGCCGCATCTGGGCGACACGGCCACCATCGCGGACATCGGTTGCGGATCGGGCACCGTGCTGTCGCTGCTGCGGCGGCAGAACATCGGGCGCCGGCTGATCGGCGTCGATCTGTCGGAACCATCACTCGCCGCGCTGCGGGAGAGGTTTGCCGGCGATTCGGCCGTCACGTTCCAGGTGGGATCGATCGCCGGCACCGGTCTCGACGCCGCATCGTGCGACCTGGTGGTTTGCACCGAGACGATCGAGCATCTGTTCCCGCCGGATTTCACCGCCGGTCTGGCGGAGATCTCGCGGGTGTTGAAGCCGGGCGGCCGCTTCCTGGCGAGCGTGCCCCTGGAGGAGCGCCCGAACTTCGTCGTGTGCCCCGAGTGCCACGCGATCTTCACGCCCTACCAGCACATGTTGTTCAACTTCACCATCGCCGGGCTGCGCGAGGCGCTCGGCAGAGAGCAACTCGAGATTCTGCACGTCATCCATCCGATCGACGCCGGCGTTCCGCGCCGGGCGTGGAAGCGTCTGGTCAAGGACCGGATCCTGCGCAGATTTTTCCCGGGCCTGACGAGGCGCCTGTTTCGCGTGGCTGGCGTCAGCGGCTTCGTGGCGCGGAAGCGGCCGGAGCGCCGGTGAGCATCGAGCCTCGAACGCGGTGGGGAACGCGGGCGGTGGAGCTCTACACCGAGCCGTACGCGGAACGGTACCGGGCGCACGACGAGTCGCTCCGTCCGGGCCGCACGATCACGCGGCTGGGCGAATGGCTGCACGGCGTGTGCGACCGCTTCACCGGACCGATCGACGCGCTCGATCTCGGATGCGGCACGGGCAGGTATTTCCACGCGCTCAGCGGCGTGCGGCGCCTCGTTGGCATCGACGTCTCGCGTCCAATGCTCGATCGGGCCCGCCATCCGGTCGGCAACGTCGCGGCCGCGCCAGGATGGCTGACGCTCGTCGAAGGCGACTTCCTGCGCCACGAGTTTCGCGCGGGCGAATTCGATCTGGTGTACTCGATTGGCGTGCTGGCCGAACATGCGCCCTTTGACGAGACAATTGCGACGCGCGTGAAGCGATGGCTCAAGCCAGGAGGCCGCTTCGCGTTCACGACCGTTCACCCGTTGTCGTTCTCGGTGTCGCGTACGCCCGGACGGCGGGCTGGCGAATGGCTGCTGCGCGTGGCGCCGGCAGCGCCGGTTGCGCTGCGCCGCGCTCTGCGGGCCCGGTTGATGAGCGATGGACTGTACGCCGACGAGGAGCACGTGCGAAAGGTTCTTGCCGCCGTCGACCTCGCCGTCGAGTCCATCGAGCCGTTCGAATCCGACGTGCATCTCCATATGTTGGCGGTCGCGCAAAAGGCGAGCGGGCACGCCGCGTGACGCTCGGCATCGTGTATCACATGCCATTCTGGCGCGGTCCCGACGGGACGCTGCGCGAGCTCGAGGGGTCGTTTGCGCGATACGTCGATTCGCTTGCGCCCTATTTCGATGAAATCTCGCTCTGCGTGCCGGTGCTGCGCCATCCGTCCGGCGAAGGGACCGCGATTCGATCGTCCAACGTCACGCTGGCGCCGCTGCCCGCATTCGACGGCCCGGCGCAGTTCTACCGCCGACTCGCGCGCGTGCTGCCGCGGCTGATTCGATGGGGGACGAGAATCGATCTGCTGCATTGCCGCGTGCCGAGCCCGGCGGCCGCATTCGCATTCGCGATCGCCCGGGTGCTCCATCGGCCGGCATTCGTGCTCGTGGTCGGCGACCTGCGGGCGTTGCTGCCGTCGATGCCCTATCGCGGCGCCAGGCGCGCGCTCTGGCGCCTGTATACCGAATTCGAAGAACGGAATATCCAGTGGATGGCGAATCACTCGCTCGCGTTCGCGAACGGATCGGCCCTCGCCGCCAAGCATGCGCGCCCCCATCGTGTCGTCGTCGAAACGACGACCACGACGATCAGCGAGCGCGACATTGCGACGCGTAGCGACACGTGCACGCGTACGCGGGTGCGCGCGTTGAGCGTCAGCCGAATCGACCCGCGCAAGGGCCTTCGCGTGCTCCCGCAGGCGTTGCGTCTGCTCGTCGACGCCGGCATCGACGTCACGCTGGATATCGTCGGGCCGACTGTGGGGCGGCCCGGCGAGGATGAACGCGCCGCAATCGTCGCCGGCGCGAACCGCTTTGGCGTCGGCGACCGTGTCTCGCTTGCCGGCGCCGTGCCGCTCGATCGGCTGCTGCCGGCCTACGCCGGCTACGACCTCTTCGTGCTGCCGACGCTGCCAGGCGAAGGCATTCCGCGTGTTCTGCTCGAGGCGATGAGCGCGGGTCTGCCGATTGTGACGACGCGCGTGGCGGGAATTCCCGGTCTGGTGATGCACGAGACCAACGGGCTGCTGGTCGATGAACCGACCGCGGAGGCTGTCGCCGCCGCGACGTTGCGCGTCATCCGCGACGCGCCGCTGCGGCGCGCGCTGATCGCGAACGGTTACAGGACCGCGCGAACGTGCACGCTCGAGGCGCAGGCGTCGCGCATGATGGAGACCGTCTCGCGCGACCTGCATGTGGCGCTGCGAGATCCCGCCGTTTTGACCGTCGGATGAGCGACCGAGGCGATCGGCGTCTGAAAGTCTGTTTCGTGATCCCGTCGCTCGCGGGCGGCGGCGCGGAGCGCGTGGCCGCGCAGATTCTGAACGCGCTGGACGAGGAGCGGTGGGACCGGTCGATGTATCTGTTCGAGCGCAGCGGACCGTACCTGGCCGACCTTTCACCGGCGATTCTGCTCGAGGCGTCGGACGCGTCCTCGCGCCTGGGCCAATGGCGCGCACTGCGGCGCTTCGTCCGGCGCGTGCGCCCGGACGTGGTCGTGGCCTTCCTGAGCTACCTGTCGGTGTTGTCCGCCGCGCGCGCCGCCGGTGTCGGCGCCCGCGTCGTTCTTGCCGTCGGCACGCCGATGTCCGCGTTCCTGACCGACACCGATTACGCCTGGTCGCGTCCCTGGAGTCGCCGCGTGTTTACAGCGGCCATGCGCATCGGCTGCGCGGTCGCGGATGTGATCGTCGCGACGTCACAGGGCGTCGCCGACGACCTGATCGACTCCTTCGGCGGCAGTCCCGGGCGCGTGAGGGTCGTCAACAATCCGGTGGATCTGGGCGCCGTCACTTCAGCCGCGCTGGAACCGCTCGACGCCGTCGACGCCGCGCGGTGGCGGCCGCCGGTGATCGTCGCCGCCGGCCGGCTCGCCGACGTGAAGAACTATCGCTTGTTGATCGAGGCGTTCGCCATACTGCGAGAGCGAACGCCGGCCTCCCTGTTCATCCTCGGGCAGGGCGATCAGGAGCAGGCCGTGCGCGCCATGATCCAGGACCGCAATCTTGGTGGATGCGCGCACCTCTGCGGCTTTCGCAAGAATCCCTGGAGCTACATTGCGCGCGCCGATGTGTTCGCCCTCACCTCACGCTACGAAGGATTCGGCAACGTCCTCGTCGAGGCGATGGCATGCGGGGTGCCGGTCGTCGCGACCACCTCACCAGGCACGCAGGAGATCGTCACCACCGGCGCCGATGGACTGCTCGTCGATCGTCACGAGCCGGCGGAGTTTGCGGCCGCGCTCGCTCGGGTGCTCGACGATGCCCGGCTCCGGCAGCGCATGGCTGAAACGGCGCGGCAGCACGCGGAGCGCTACCGAACCGAGTCTGTCGTCCTCGCCTACGATCGCGTTCTCACCGAGGCGCTCGTGTGAACCTGACGCGCGTCTTCAGCGGCACGGTGCTGGTCATCGCAGCCGGCGTGGTGTACATGCTGTCGCCTCTGACGGTGTGGTTCGCGGTCGGCATCGTGCCCGTCGTCCTGTTCGGGGTCCGCGGCCTGGATGCCGGCGAACGGCGCTGGATCACTCGTCTGGTGGTGGTCGCCATCGCGTTGCGCGTCCTGATAATCGTCGGCCTCTTTCTGATCACCGATCATTCGCAGGTGCCGTTCGGGAGCTTTTTCGGGGACGAAGACTATTTCATCAAGCGGTCGCTGTGGCTGCGCAACCTGGCCCTCGACATTCCGCTGCACCGTTTCGATCTCGAATACGCGTTCGAACCGCACGGCAGTTCGCGGTACCTGTATCTCCTGGCCTTGATTCAGGTGCTGGTCGGACCGGCGCCCTACGGACTCCACCTCGTCGGCCTGTTCTTTTACATCGCTGCGGTGCTGTTGCTCTACCGTCTGGTGCGGACCGCGTTCGGCCGGATGCCGGCGCTTTTCGGCCTGGCGGTGTTGTTGTTTCTGCCCAGCCTCTTCGCCTGGTCGGTGTCGGTGCTGAAAGAGCCGCTGTTCGTTTTCGTCAGCGCGTTGAGTGTGATCTTCGCGGTCAGGCTCGTACGCGCACCGTCGCTGCGAAGCCGCTGTTTGGCGCTCGCCGGAATCATCGCGGTCGCAGCGGTGCTCGAGAGCATCCGTCAGGACGGCGCCGCGTTCGGACTCCTCGGCGTGCTGGTCGGCCTGACGACCGCCTTGCTGGCAATGCAGCCGAAATTCATGTTGGCGACGCTGGTTGCGACGCCGATCGTGCTTGGCGCCGTTCTCAGTCGGCCCGACGCCCAGTTGAGGGCATATGCGGCGATCCAGAGCGCCGCCCGTCAACATTGGGGCATGGTCGTGGTCTCGCGAGGGTACCCGTATCGGCTGCTCGACGAGCGCTTCTATCCGGACATGAATGAGATTTCGGACCTGCGGTCTGCGGAGACGCTTCGGTTTCTGGGCCGCGCGGTCGCGGCATACGTGGCTGTCCCGCTGCCGTGGAGGGCTCAGTCCCGGGCCGCCGTCGCGTACCTGCCCGAACAGATCGCCTGGTACCTGCTCGCGGCGCTCGCCTTCGTCGGTGCTCTGTGCGCGTTCCGGTACGACGCGCTGGTGGCGGGGCTGCTCGTCGGGCACGCGCTGGTCGTCTTCGCCGCGGTCGCATTCACCAGCGGCAATGTCGGCACGCTCGTGCGCCATCGCGGTCTTGCGCTGCCGTACATCGTCTGGCTCAGCGGCGTGGGTGCGTGTCAACTGCTCTTATACCTGCGACGTGCCCGACCGGCGCAGCTGTCCATTCCTGCCATGCCTCCGCTTCCGGATATGAGGTCCATGTGACGCTGCTCGACGATCGCGGTCGCGTCGCCGGCCGGTTCAATGTCGTGGATGCCCTCGCTGCGATCGTCATTCTCGTCCTGATCCCGGTCGCGTACGCCGCCTACCTGCTGTTCCGAACGCCGACGCCCGCGCTTGCGAGGGTCGTGCCGGCCACGCTGCTGGAAGGATCCAAACAACGCGTCGAAATCGACGGTACGAATCTCAGACCCTTCATGCGCGTGTCGTTCAACACGATCCCGGCCAAATCGTTTCTGCTCGGCAGCACGAAGTACGCGCTCGTCGACGTTCCCGACTTGAAACCGGGCGCCTATGACGTCGTTCTCTACGATTACGTGCAGGAGGTCGCCCGTCTTCCCAAGGCGCTCACGATCGCGCCGATCGCCACCGACGTCGAACTGGACGTCGTGGGTGCCTTCAAGTCGCCACCGGACACGCTGGCCACCAGTCTGAAGGTCGGCGACACGTTCCCCGCCGGCGGCAACGCGATTGCCGAGGTTGTCGAGGTTGGTGTGCCGGTCCCCGGCGATCTGCGTGTGCGCGTCGGCGACGAGACAGTTCGCATTGCGTCGAGTCGGCGCGAGCTGCCGGCGACCTTGCGCGTGAAGTGCTATTCGGTTCGAGCGGCGGATGGGACCGTTCGCTGCATGGTTCCCGCGTCCGATGAACCGGTGGCGGTTGCGCCCGACGCGCTGCTGACGCTCTCGACGCCGGACGGTCCGGTCCTCTTTCAAATCGCCTCGGCGCGCGCGCCGAAGGCGCATTCTTCCGGGAGTCGATGAGGCCATGAGGCGTGTGTGGGCGTGGTGGCTCCTGGCCGAACAGGTCTGTGGAACACTGACCGCGCCGAGCATCGACGTCGCCGCGTCCGATCGGGAAGTGGAAGCGCTGATCGGTGAGAGCTGGCTGTTTTCCTGCGCCGGGTCGTTCGCGTCGAAAATTCGGGCCGCCTGGCTGGATTCCACGTGCCGGGCCTGCGTCCGTTCGCTGGCGGGCCACCGGCGGTGAAGACGGCGATCCGCGTGCTGGCACTCTCGCCGATTCCCGAGGAGGGCGCGGGATGCCGATTCCGCATCGCGCAGTTCATCCCGTATCTGGAATCGGTGGGCGTCGACGTCACGCTCCGATCGCTGTTCGACGCCGATTTTTTTCGACTGGTCTACAGGCCGGGTCACTACGTCCGCAAGGCGCTGTCGTTTGCCGAATTGTCGCTCAAGCGGCTCGACTCCCTGCGCGACGCCTCGCGCTTCGATGTCATCTTCATCTATCGGGAGATGTTTCCGATCGGTCCGGCCATCATCGAGCGGCTGCTGGGGAGCCGGCGGCGGCCGCCCGTCGTATTCGACTTCGACGACGCGATTTTCCTGCCGAGCGTGAGCGACGCGAATCGCGCGATCCGCGCGTTGAAGCAGCCGGGCAAGGTGGCGACGATCGTCCGCCACAGTGATCACGTCATTGCCGGGAACGACTACCTGGCGGCTTACGCGCGCAGGTTCAGCGACGCGGTGACCGTGATTCCCACGTGCGTCGACACCACGAAGTTCGTGCCGTCTCCGGATGCTTTCTCAACCAACGGCTCGAACCAGTCGCGGGAACCGGTGGTCGGCTGGATCGGCAGCCCGACGACGGCCTTCTATGTGCGGGGGCTGGCGAACGTCTTCCGGCAGGTTCGTGAACAGCATCCGTTCGTCCTGCGCGTGAGCGGCGCCGGCGAACCGCTGAATGTGCCGGGCGTGCCGACCGAACAGCCGGCGTGGACTCTCGCGAGCGAAGTCGAGTTGTTCAACACCTGCGACGTCGGCGTGTACCCGCTCGCCGACGACGAATGGTCGCGAGGGAAGTGCGGGTTCAAAGCGATCGAGTTCATGGCCTGCGGCGTGCCGGTGGTGGCGTCGGCGGTCGGCGTCAACCGCGAGATCATCGCGGACGGCGTGAACGGATTCCTTGCCTCGACGGAAGCGGAATGGGTCGAGAAGCTCGGGCGCCTGCTGGCGAGCCGCGAGCTCAGGCGGCGGTTCGGCGAGGCGGGGCGGCGCACGGTGGAAGCGCGCTACTCGCTCCAGGTTCACGCGCCGACGCTGGCCGCAACGCTGCGCCGCGTAGCCGACCGCTCCGCGGCCGGGGCAGCCGTCAATCATCGATGAGCGACGTGGCGATCCGGGCGACTGGCCTGAAAAAGATCTACCGCCTCTACGCGAAGCCGGCCTACCGCTTCCTGGACATGTTCGGCATGCTGGGCGACAAGCCGGGCGCCTTCACGGAGCATTCGGCGCTCGACGGCGTCAGCGTGGAAGTGCGGCGCGGCGAGAAGGTCGCCGTGATCGGCCGCAACGGCGCGGGCAAGAGCACCTTTCTCAAGCTGGTGACCAAGGTCATTCAGCCCACTGCCGGGTCGCTGGAAGTCAGGGGCGACGTTCACGCACTCCTGCAGATTGGAACGGGCTTCCATCCGGACTTCACCGGTCGCCAGAACGTGAACGCGTATCTGGCCCAGCTCGGCGTCACCGGCGCGGACGCCGGCCGCCGGTGCGCCGATGCCATCGCGTTCGCCGAGCTCGAGGAGTACATCGATCAGCCGGTGAAGACCTATTCCACCGGGATGGCGATGCGACTGATGTTCTCGGCCTCGACAGCCATCTCGCCGGACCTCCTCGTGCTGGACGAAGTGCTCGGCGTCGGCGACGCGTATTTTGCGCAGAAGAGCTACGAACGGATGCGCGAGATGTGCGATCGGAACGGGTCCACGCTCCTCCTCGTGACCCACGACATCTACTCGGCGACCAGGATGTGCAACCGCGTTGTCTGGTTCGATCGCGGCGTCGTGGCGATGGATGGTGACGCCACGACTGTTGTCAAGGCGTATGAGGAATCGATCCGTGCGCAAGAGGAAAGACGGCTGCGCGTGAAGACACAGGCGCAGCTCGAGGCGCAGCTGTTCGATGCCACGCCGGACACTGAATCGGCACAGCTGCTCCTCGAGATTCAGGGGCGTGATGGACGGCCGCAGCCGTGCCCGGTGTACTTCGAGCGGATTGCCATCGTGCTCGAGGATCACATCCTCACCCAACTGCCGCTGGGTGATTCGGCGTTCGAGGGAACGACGGCCTCGCATCTCGTCCGGGAGAACAGCACCTGGGGCGACGTGGTCCATTGGCACGAGCGGTCCGCTCGGCCGATGATGAATTATGGATCTCCGTTCCACAAGGTTGTCGGCGTTCTGGCTGTCCCTCGAGCACTTCTCACGGCGCAGACGAGCATGACGCTCGCCATCGACTACTGGACAGATGAGGTCTGCGAGCTCCAGTTGCGCTGCCACTCGGGCGATCGCATCGCCGATCTCGGCCTGGTTTCGACCACTCCGGGCCGGTGGACGACTCACGCGGCAACATTTTCGCTGAACGGAGCCGGGGCGTCGTCCCACGCGTCACTCGTTGCGCAGGCGCCGGGCATTCAGGGCGCCGGCGACATCGTCATCACCGAATTTTCGATGCGGAACGGCGCCGGGGTCGACGTTCACACGGCGCGGCATGGCGAGCCGGTCAGCTTCAGAACAGGCTTCCGGATCGCAAAGGCGGGCCTGCGCGAACGGGCGCAGGTGTTTCTCGTCATCTCGCGAAACAACACCGAGCGGATCTGCAAGTTCATGACGAGCCAGCTCACCTTCGATCAGGCGACGATGCCGGAGGGGTTCGTCGACATGCGCCTGGCCGGGATGCCGCTGGGGAAAGGGCAGTACGGCGTCGCGGTCGAGATCGCGCGCGAAGGCTACGCCGAGAAAGGATTGGCGAAATTCTTTTCAGTCGATCCCGATGTGTATCATTGCCTGACCCACGCTCTCGATTTCAGCGTGACGGACAGCGGTTGGATTGGCGATGGCACGATCTTCGAAGGCGATGGTGAGTGGACGATAACCGGGGCGGTCAAGCCGACGTCGGTGTGACCAGCAGGCAACCCCTCGTCTCGATCATTTTGTGCGTCCGAAATGGCCTGCCGCATGTCCGGGATGCCGTGGAGTCGGTCAGAGCGCTGTCGTATTCGAACTACGAGCTCGTCGTTCAGGACGGCGCCTCGACCGACGGGACCCTCGAGTATCTTCGCGCGATCGAGGGCTTGCCGATCTCGATCGTGTCGGCGCCCGACACCGGCATCGGGCAAGGGTTCAATCGGGCGATCCGGCGATGCATCGGTGACATCATCTGCTCGGTGGATGCCGACAACCTGATTCGCAGCGAGGCGCTGGACATCGTCGTCCGACAATTTGCCGAACATCCGGACGCCGCCGTCATCTACGGCGCGTGCCACATGGTCGACGCGGCCCGCGAGTTTCTGCACTCGTGGACTCCACCCGAATTCGATCTGCTCGGGCTGATGGAGGGGGCGGTCGTGCCGCCGTTCGCGACGTCGTTTTTCTCGCGTCAGCGGTGCGGGGACGAGCTCTGCTTCGACGAGGAGTTTCGCACGGTGGCTGACTTCGATCTGTGGCTGCGGCTGTCGTCCCTGCCGATCGTCCGGATTCTCGATGTGCTCGCCGACGTGCGCGTCGGGGCGCATAGCTCGACCTGGAACGCGCTGAATTACGACAATCAGTCCGGTTTCAAGATTCTCGCGCTCGAAAAACTGTTGAACGGACCTTCGAAGGAACGTGTGCTGGAGGCGCTGCACACGCGCGCGCGGGCCGGCATCTATCTCTGGGCGGTCGATTCGATGGGCAACATCGGCGGGGGGCAGGACCAGATCGATCGGTACTTCGAGCAGGCGACGAAGACCGATCTGCGCTCGGAGCGCTTCCGGACCGTGCTCGTGAGAGCGAGGCCGCATCTTCCAGCGTCCGATCCGACGCTGGGGCTGAGACTGCTCCAGTGCGGCATCGAGTACATCGGGCGCTTCCAGCCCGAGACCGCGCTCGTGTACTTCGAATTCCTCCACGCAACCGGGTTCGAACATCCGGAGCTCGAGGGCTGGCTGCAGCGGGGCCGGAAAAATAGGTATGACACCCACATGCAAAGTGAGGTGGCCGAGCACCTGCAGGCGGAAGTGAATCGGCGGGATCAGCTTCTCGCGGAGAGTAACGATTATTGGTCCAAGGAGGTCGCTGCTCGCGACCGGAGCCTCGACGAGCTGCACCGGGAAATGGACTGGATGCGGCGAGGCTGGCGCCGGTTCATCGTTGGCAGGCGGCCGCCTCTGCCCGCGCGCGAGCGTCGTGGATAAGCGATGGCTCGGCGTCGCGGTGCGCGGGATCCTGTTCGTGGGGTTCGCCTGGTATCTGTACAGCGCCAGGTTCGCACCGTACCGCGACGTTCCCTTCGAGGATGCCGACACCGCAGTTCGGGCGGTGAACGCGGGCTATGCGTTTCAACTGCTGTACCCGAGCAGCGACGGATCGCCGCCGGTCATCAAGCGCATGTCGGAGGTGAACGGCGATTACGGCATCGACTTGATCGTCTCGGCCACCGGCAGCGCAGGTCGAAAGGTGTTCGGTTCGTCGTTTCAGCTGCGGGCGCAGGTGGCGCGGGTCATCGTGTTCCTGCTGTTCGTCCTGACCGCCGCGGCAATCCTGGCGCCGCCCGTGCCGTTGCCGGTGGGCATCGCGGGAGTCCTTTCGCTGTGGGCGTTGTTGCTCTGGGGCACGCTCGGCATCACCGACGCGCGGCATTGGGGCGTCGCCTATGCCGTGGTGGTCGGCTCGGTCTACCTCGGCACCGTGTTGAGCGCATGGACGTCAGCGCGTGCGGCAGCGCTGTTGCTGCTCGCCCTGCTGGCCGGGTATGCGCAGCTTCTGCGGCAGGAGGCCGCCCCGGCGATCTACGCCCTCGGCCTCGCCCTGCTTGCGGCAGCCGGCGTGACGTGGCTGGCGGGCCGCCGTTTCGGATGGTCGGAGACGGGCGCGCGATCGTCTGTCGCGGCGCGCCGCGCACTGACAGGCGGCCTGGTGTTGATCCTCGCCAATGCGGCGATCGTGCCGCTCGAGCGGTTGTGTTTCTCGATCGCGTGGGGCACTCCGTTCGGCGGGACGGCGATGAGCGAACACGGCGTCGGCTGGCCGATGTATCTGAGCCTGGGATACGCGTCGAACCCCTACAACATCGGCTGGCGTGACTCGATCGGCCAGCTGCACGCTCACCTCATCAAGCCCGGACTCAATGCCGACGACGCCGGTTTTCAGCCCACGCTCCTCCGCGAGTACGAACAGATCGTGATCAGCCGCCCGTGGCTGTTCCTCCGGAATCTGTCGGCCAGGGCCGCACGCGTTCACGAGTTGGCTCGCGCGCCGTCCGGGGGGACGATTACGCCAACCGCGGTCCGTCAATCGCGGCCGCTCGTCTACGCCTATTGGGCCGCGCCGTGGGTGATGCTCATCACGCTGGCGCTGCTGGCGTGGCGAGGAACGGCAGAAGGCGCAATCGCGTGGCTATCAGCGGTTGCGCTCGCGGCCGGCGCCAGCGCCGGGGCGT
>WNEY01000364.1_pt1 | contig 27450 bp, 33 predicted proteins | sample 5400531 | NCBI WGS metagenome assembly WNEY01 (sample SAMN13153338, study PRJNA577476) | soil metagenome | isolation source: 200 cm saprolite under Douglas fir tree site 1 | place: USA:California | collected 2015-04-18
TGTCGCTGCGGGAGATCGCGCGGCTGCTGGCGGGGCTGGGATTCGGGTGCGGGAAGGACGCGGTCGCGCGGATGATGCGCGGGGAGGGCTGCCGCCTGCGGGGGATGTCGCGGTGGAAGCGCCAGGCGCCGCGGCCCGCCGGGGGCGAGCCCGGTTCTGCGGTGTCCCCTTGGTCCATCGGGCCGCCGTTGCCTGAGCCCTGGTGGTTCGGCGTCTGATTCACGTCTCGTGGCGCACATGCTTGCACCCGCCTATGACAGCGCCGGTGACCAGCAGCATCGGTGCCTCCCTGATGCGGTAGCTTCCCAGGACGCAACAACCTCAGGTGGGCACCGAGGTCGTAATAGCGACATCAGGGGGGCACAGAGGCGGTAGCTTCCCGGGAAGGAACAGCACCGGTGGGCACCGAGGCGGTTCAGGCGGCAGCGCGGCACGCCGGGAGCCCGCCGCAAGGTGGTCCCTGCCCGCCCCCGCCATGACCGGCAGACCAGGCAAACGCGCACCCCAGACCCGCGACACGCTCAAAGTTAATCAAGACACGGCCCACCCGGCGAACTCTTCGTGATCACCCGCAGGGCCGGCCGCCGGTTGCGGCGAACCCTCTTCGTGATCACAGCGGGCCGACGACCGAAGTTCGGTGCCAAACTGCAGCATCGGGAGAAACGCGGCTTCGCCAGCACTGATTCCACGTCTGAGTTCGTCCGATACGGCAGAGTTCATCCGCTACGACGGAGAGTTTTCTGCCTCGATGCCGATAAGTCTCCGGGATCAAGAAAACTCATCCGATATGTCCAATTCTCGTCGGAGAGTTTCCGACAGCCGAAAACTCTCCGACGTAAATCGGTCATTTGGGGCGCGGAACCATGATCACGGAGAGTTTTCGGAGGCGGTGCGGAAAAGTCTCCGTGGAAATCAGGGCGCGCCCATCCAGGACCAGCCCCACGTCCGGGTCAGCCGGGTCGCCCGGTTCAGCCGGGGCTGGGGCGTCCGGGTCAGCCGGGGCGTCTGGGTCAGCCTCGGGACAAACACGTCCGCTTTGGTTAGCGGTAGCTGGCGGGGTCGCCTTCGCTGGACAGGTGGCTGACCCGGCCGGTCACGTCGGCGGCCAGTCGGACCGTGTCGCCGTCGACCAGTCGGACGTCAACGCCCGGCAGCAGTCTGTCGCCGTTGACGAACGTACCGTTGGTAGAGCCCTCGTCCCTGATCGTGGCGTGCCCGGCGTCGTCGACCAAGATCATCGCGTGCCGTCTCGACACGTTCTCGCAGCCGTCGAAGGCCGCTGCGACCAGCGACTCGGCCGGATCGCGGCCGAGCAGGATCGAGGTGCCCGCTGGTACCTCGACGTTGCCCGCCGGGAAGCTGATCTGCAGCACGGCCGAGGAGATCCCGCGCCGGCGCGCCTCGGGCGGGATGGTCTTCTGCGCGACCGTCACCGGCAGCGAGTCATCAAACTCCGGCGCGAGCCGGACCTTGGGCAGGTTGGCGCCGCAGGTGAAGCAAATCAGGTCGGTCGGGCCAACCTGGTTCGCGCATGCCGGGCAGGTCAGGGTTGCCATGCTAGGCACCCTCCCTTCGATCCGGGCTCCGTAGTCCATAGTGCAAGTCCTTCGTGCAAGTCCTGCGGGCCGGGCTATGCCGCCTTGGCGCGGCAGCCCCTCTGCGCGGTTGTCCGCCGCGCAACACCTCTGCGCGGCCGTCCACGACGCAACCCTCCGTGACCCTACTTTACGGCCCATTCGGAGTCTTGCTAGAGCGGACACCGCGGTGGGTCCCGCGGCGGACACTGGGTCGAATATCACGATAACGTCCTACCCGCCACCGTAGTTTCAGCCTAGCGCTGGTCGAGACGGCGGCCGGTAACATCACAAGGGTGATCAGCTTCAGTCTCAACGACGAGCATGAGGCGCTCCGCCAGACGGTCCAGGATTTCGCCAGGGACGTGGTCGCCCCGGTGATCGGTGACTTCTATGAGCGGGGCGAGTTCCCCTACGAAATCATCGCGAAAATGGGCAAGCTCGGTCTTTTCGGGCTCCCGTTCCCCGAAGACGTCGGCGGCATGGGCGGCGACTTCTTCGCGTTCTGCCTGGCTTTGCATGAGCTAGCCAGGGTCGACTCCTCGGTCGCCATCACGCTGGAGGCCGGGGTCGCGCTCGGCGCGATGCCGATCTACCTGTTCGGTACCGACGCCCAGCGCGAACGCTGGCTGCCCGCGCTCTGCGCGGGCGATCGGCTCGCCGCGTTCGGCCTGACCGAACCCGGCGGCGGGTCCGACATCCCTGGCGGCATGCGCACCACCGCCCAGCTCGACGGGGACTGGTGGGTGATCAACGGGAGCAAAGCTTTCATCACGAACTCAGGAACAGCGATCACGTCGGCGATTACCGTGCTCGCGATCACCGGCCGGTCCGACGGCCGTCCGCAGATCTCCTCGATCATCGTGCCGGCCGGCACGAAGGGCTTCACGGTCGGCCCCGAGTACTCCAAGGTTGGCTGGTGCGCGTCCGACACCAGGGAGCTGGCGTTCAGTGATTGCCGGGTGCCGGCCCAGAACCTGCTGGGGGAGCAGGGCCGCGGCTACGCGCAGTTCCTGCAGATCCTGGACGAAGGCAGGATCGCGATCGCCGCGCTGTCGGCGGGGCTCGCGCAGGGCTGCGTGGATGAGTGCCTGCGGTATGTCGGCCAGCGGTCGGCGTTCGGCCATGAGCTGAGGCACTACCAGTCGATTCAGTTCAAGCTCGCCGATATGGAGGCGCGCGCCGCCACCGCCCGCCTGGCCTGGTACGACGCGGCGGCGAGGCTGGTGGCCGGAGAGCCGATCAAGAAGGCGGCGGCGATCGCCAAGCTCACCGCGTCCAATGCCGCGATGGACAACGCCCGCGACGCGACTCAGATTTTCGGCGGCTACGGGTTCATGAACGAGTTCCCGGTCGCCCGGTTCTACCGCGATGCCAAGGTCCTGGAGATCGGCGAGGGCACCTCTGAAGTCCAGCGGATGATCATCGCGCGAGAACTCGGAATGAATGCTGATTTTTAGAAGGCTCGCTTCGGCTGGCGTTCGCTGTTCTCTTAGCAAGCTTTGCGCCCGCTGAGTGTCCGCCGCATCACCGGCCTAGCGGACGATCATCGTGCTTACGTCGATGTCGACCTTCGTCATGCCTTCGACGGCGACCAGGCCTGCCGTCCGCTGCAAGTTCGCCACGATCGTGGACAACGGGTAGGTGCCGGTCGTCACCAGGTCGGCCTCCTGCTCACCGAGTCCCTTGACCCAGGCGGGTAGCACCGACTGGATCGGCCCCGTCATGCCGGCGGCCGCATCGGCGGCGTAGATCCCCTGCTGGAACGCCTTGGGCGCGTCGCTGTGGTTCTTGGCCTCTTCCTGGAGCCAGGAGCTGGTGGTGAAGAAGCCGTCGAGCGGGATGTTCGAGGTCGGGCCGCTGCACGCGTCCACGAGCTCAACCGCGCCGGCCTGCTCGGCAGCGTAGACGCCAGTGCCGGTCAGCAGAGCGGCCTGGACCTGGCCGTGGACGAGCTTGTCGATCTCCTGGATCTGCGACATCGGCTCCCATTTCACGGCTGCCAGGTTGACGCCGTCGCTTTGCAGCACCGAGGTGGCCGAGGCGAGCGCGAGCGTATTGGGCACGCCGGCGCCCGCGTTCACGGTGTCGACGTTAGGAACCGGAATGCTCAGGCCATGGAGGTCCGCGGGGGACTTGACCTGCGAGTTCGGCATCGTGAGGATCTCGACTACCCCGGGGGCGGCATCGTAGCCGTCGGCCAGGATCCGGTAGATCGGGTTAGGAGCACCGGCCTGCTGCCACAGCATGTCGCCGTAGTCGGCGGAAATGACGTCGACCTGGCCTTGGTCAAGAGCGGTGATCTCCTTGGCGACGCTGGTGAATCGCTCGATCTTGACCGTGACGCCTGCCCTGGTGAAGTAGCCGTTGTGCGCGGCCAGGAACAGGTTGGCGTTATTGACCCCCGGCACCGCCGCAACCGTCACCGTCGAGCTGGACGAGTGCGACGACAGGCCGCTGAACGGGTTGCACCCAGCGATGACCAGCACGGCGGCCAGGCCGCCGGACAGGGTGGCAATCGGGCGTATCCGCCTGGCCAACGGCCCTGGCCAGGGCACTTGGACGCGGGTCGCGCGAAGCCTCATGATTCTCCTATATATGGCCCTGGGGCACTTGTGGCGCCTGACCAACCTTGATGCGGCAGATCGCTCATGATCCGGACAGTTTTCAGAACAAGGACGATGCGGCAGAGAGTACCCTAGCCATGTCGGGTGGCAGGGCGAACTCCGAACTACCGGGTGTTTACCGGGTAGAGCCTGTTATAGCGGCATGTCGGACAGGTCAGGGATAGAGTCGCCTTTGGTTACGCAACGATGCGTTTTTTGCCGCAGGTTCGTCTCCCAGGAGGGTTGGTTATGCCAGTTCCGGCGGTCAGGGCCGGTTACGCCTGCCCCCTGCTAACCAGGTGAGAGGTACACCCACTGTGCCTTCCCGAAACAAGAAGAGTCGCGATGCCTTGTCCGGCTCAGCTGATCAGTTCCCGGCCATCGGCTCGGCCAGGAACTTCGGGCCCCCTTCGAGCGCCGCCGAGAGCGCCGCTGCCAACGGATCGACCGCGGTTCCAGCGCCGCCGGGCGAGCTAGACGCCGGGCAGGCGCCGCCGGTCGATCACCCGCTGCTCACGCAGACCCCCGGTCGCTGGCTCAGGAACTGGCGCGTGCGGTCCAGGCTGGTGCTGCTGATCGCCATCCCGACCGCTACCGCCGTCGCGCTCGGCGGCGTGAGCATCGTCGGCTCGTGGCGCAGCGCCGTGGCTAACCAGCGCACCGAGACTCTTGCCAGCCTGAGCACCCAGGTCACCCAGCTCGCCTATCAGATCGAGGCCGAGCGGGACGCGATCGTCTGGTACATCGCGGCCGGGATAAACGGCCGGACGGCCGCCTTGCCCGGCCACCACGCCACGACGGACGAGAAGAGCGCCGCGGCTAGCCAGCTGCAGATCGTCGATCAGCAGTTCACCTACACCAAGCCCTGGCGCCGCACGGTAAGCGATGAGGTCTCCCAGATCACCTCTGGCTATCCGGCTGCCGTGCAAGCGGCCGCGGCTGCGGTCAAGTCGAGTCTGACCACGCTGGATGGCCTGCGGAACCTGTCGCTCAATACGCCGGTGGCCGCCGCCACGGTGATCCAGGACTACGGCAACCTGATCGGCGTTTTGCTCTCCTTCGACGCCCAGGTAGCGCTGAGCAGCAACGACGCCCAGCTTGCGTCGACCGCGCGCGCTCTCGACGCGATCTCGCGGTCCGAGTACGAGGACTCGGTGCAGCGCGCGACCATCATGTACGCGCTGACCTTCGGAAGCTTCAGCTCGAACCTGCTGAAGGTGTACAACGCCTCGCTGGCCAACCAGTCGGCGGACATCGCCGACTTCGACAACTTCGCCACCACCGAGCAGAACACCGCCTACGGCAACGCGCTCGCGCAGTCACTTTCAGACCGTGTCCAGAAGGACGAGCTGACCATCGCTCAGGACTCCGGCGACATAGCCGCGGCGGGAATCGTCCCGAACGACTGGTACGGCGCGATGTCGGACCAGATCCTGAACGTGCACGCATTCGAGGAATCGCTGGCCAACACGGCCGTTAGCCGGTCCAAGACGCTCCGTCAGCAAGCGATCGTCTCGGCGATCGCGGTCGGCGCGCTGATCTTGCTGGTGCTCGTGCTCTCCTTGCTGTTCACCGTCTTCGTCGGCCGGTCCATGGTCCGGCCGCTGCGGCGACTGCGAGCCGGCGCGCTCGAGGTGGCGGGCATCAAGCTGCCAGAGACCGTGCGCCGGATGAACGAGTCCGACGGCGAGAGCGTGCCGGTCGAGGTCGAGCCGATCGACGTGGAATCGTCCGACGAGATCGGTGAAGTGGCGAGAGCGTTCGACCAGGTACACCGCGAGGCGCTGCGACTGGCGGCCACCGAGGCCGCGCTTCGTGGCAACGTCAACGCGATGTTCGTGAACCTGTCCCGGCGCAGCCAGTCGCTGGTCGAACGGCAGATCAGGCTGATCGACGAGCTTGAGCAGGGCGAGCAGGACTCTGAGCGGCTGTCCAGCCTGTTCCAGATGGACCACCTCGCGACCCGTATGCGCCGCAACTCGGAGAACCTGCTGGTTCTCGCCGGCCACGAGTCGTCCAGGCGGTGGAACCAGCCGGTGCCGCTGGTCGACGTGCTCAGGGCCGCGATCTCGGAGATCGAGCAGTACGAGCGGGTCATTCTGAACGTCCAGCCCGGCATCGCGGTCCGCGGCCCGGCCGTGAACGACGTGGTGCACTTGATTGCTGAGCTGGCCGAGAACGCCACCTCGTTCTCCTCGGCCGACACCCCGGTGGGCGTGTCCGGGCACTTGCTCGGCAGCGGTGGCGTGCTGCTGGACATCACCGACGAGGGCGTCGGCATGGCCGGCGAGGAGATGGCGCACGCGAACTGGCGGCTGGACAACCCGCCGGTCGTGGACGTCGCGGTCTCCCGGCGAATGGGCCTGTTCGTGGTCGCGCGGCTGGCGGCCAGACACGGCATCCGGGTGCGGTTGCGTCCGGCCAGCGGCAACGGCCTGACCGCGCTGGTCTGGCTGCCCGATGAGGTCATCGTCCACGACGGAGGGAGTGGCCCGGCTGACTCCGGCCGGTTCGGTGAGCGCTCGGCTCGGGCGGCGATCGAGCAGACTGGCGGATTTGCCACGGTCGGCGCGGGCTCCGGCGACTGGGGCGCGTCGCGCCAGCCGTCCGCCCAGGACGAGGTCGCCGCGGCGCGGGCAAGGTTCTCGCCGCTCGGCCCGGACAGCAATGGTTTCGGCGGCTCCAGCTACGGTCAGCCGGACGGGAGCGCGCCTGACGGCGGACGTGACCTGGAGTTCCTCGCCGGTCGAGCCAACGGCCTGCCCGGCGATTCAGGACCTGGCAGGCCGGGATCCGTCCCCGACGGGATGGCGGCTGCGGCCGCAGGCCCGCTGGCCGGGTCAGACCGGTCGATCACCGACAGCGGCAACATCGATCTCGGTCCGCAAAGGATCCCAGGCGTGGGACCGCATCCTGGTCGCTTCGTCGCTACCTCGACCGGTCCGATGCCTGCCATCGACTCCGATTCGCCGTCGGCGGTGGAGCAGCCGGAGTGGTTCGCGAACGCGGGCGGACGGCCGGACGGGGACGACGCCGGGCTCACGATGCCTGGCCTGGGCGAGCGGTCGCCGACGCTGAATACCGGCGACACTAACTGGCCCGATGCGCCGGCCGCAGATACCTCTGTGCCGGGCTGGCAGTCGCCATCGCCGAGCTGGTCGGAGGGTCCGGCCACCGCGGAGCGCCAGCCGTGGAGCGCCGACCAGACCGACCAGTACGCTCAGCCGGTATTCGGTGCGCCGGTCGGGCGATCTGCGCCATTCAGCGGTACATTCCGGACACAAGATTCTCAGTTCGGAACTGCCGCCGGTGGAGTGATTGTTCCTCCTCCAGCCTCGCTGGGAGAGGAGAATAGGCTGCCTATCTTCGAGGCTGTCGAGTCAGACTGGTTCCGCCGAGGTCGGCCCTCGGTGGAATGGCCGGGCGGAGGCAGTGGAGGAAGCAGTCACGAAGAGCGGGTCACGGTTCCGGCCAGGGGCTGGTCTTCACCGGCCGACGATGGCTGGCGCGCTGCGGAAGTCGCCGTCGCACCAGCGTCGGGCGGTACCACCGTGGCAGGCCTGCCGCGCCGGGTCCCGCAGGCGAACCTGATCCCGGGTACCGCCGCTGCGGCGTCAGCCGTCACTGAGGTGGCAGCGCCGGCAGCGGTGCCCGCGCGATCGGCGGCTGCCACAAGAGAGCGGTTTGCCAGTCTCCAGCGAGGAATAAGAGAAGGTCGTGCTGCCACAGGAATTGACAGATCCGCGGGAACAGGCGAAGTTCCAGGTGATGGGTGACATGAGGGCGCTGAGGAAGTCATGCTAGTTCTGCGCACTCCCGGAAGATCGCCCCAAGCCCGGCCGTACACGCTAAAGCGGAATCGCGTTGCGAAGCCGAGTACCCGTCACGACAGGAAGGAACGCCGATGAGTCCGCTGACCCGTCCGGCACAAGATCTAAACTGGCTGGTCACGAACTTTGTCGAACGCGTGCCCTCAGTGGCCCATGCCATCGTCGTATCGTCCGATGGGCTGCCGATGGCGTTCTCCGCAGGCTTTCCCTCTGATCGGGTGGACCAGCTCGCGGCTGTGACTTCCGGGCTTACCAGCCTCACGCAAGGAGCCGCTCGCGTCTTCGAAGGCGGGGCGGTCTCCCAGACGGTAGTGGAAATGCAGCGGGGACTGCTGATCGTGATGGCGATCAGCGACGGTTCAAGCTTGGCCGTACTAGCCGCTGCAGATTGTGACATGGGTTTGGTTGCATATGAGATGGCCTTGATGGTGGAGCGGGTTGGCAGCGCCCTGACACCTGAGATGCGCGGTTCGATTCCACCTAGCTGGCCTGGCGCCGGCGGATAACGGCAGGAGCGAGCGGTGTCTGTTCCCCGCCATGATGAGTGGCTGGCGGAAAAGGGCATATCCGAGCCAGATCCGGATAGCCGACCACCAGCACCAGGCGACAGACGCGAGGGGAGTCTGTTCGCGCCGAATGACTTTGGCGCGTCCGATTCGGCTTCGCCGTTTACCGTGCCGGAGAAGACGAGCTCGTTGGTACGCCCTTACGCGGTTACCGGAGGGCGCACCAAACCCAGCTATCAGTTGCAGATCGAGGCCATGGTGTCCGCGTCACACTACGAGGCCCGTGATCTGTCGTCATTGAGCCCGGAATGCCAGTCGATTCTCGGCTATTGCCGCGACTGGCGTTCGGTCGCTGAGATCTCCGCTGTGCTGCGAATGCCACTCGGCGTGGCACGAGTCCTCATCGGGGACATGGCAATGGAGGGTCTGGTCCGCGTTCACCAGGCGGATCACAACCAGGCCGGCGGCCGACCGGACCTCAACCTTCTTGAAAGGGTGCTTAGTGGACTTCGCAAGCTCTAAGGCCGTTCCTGGCTCCGACGCAGACGCAGCGATCACGTCTGTGAAGATCGTGGTGGCTGGCGGTTTCGGCGCGGGCAAGACCACGTTCGTCGGGTCAGTCTCCGAAATCACGCCGCTGACCACCGAAGCGGTGATGACTGCGGTCAGCGATGGCGTCGATGACCTGTCGCACACACCGGACAAGACCACGACGACCGTCGCGATGGACTTCGGCCGGGTCACGCTCGACGCTGGACTGGTGCTGTATCTGTTCGGTACCCCGGGCCAGCACCGGTTCTGGTTCATGTGGGACGACCTGATCCAGGGCGCGATCGGCGCCGTGGTGCTCGTCGACACCAGGCGACTGGCTGACTCGTTCCCGGCCGTCGACTACTTCGAGGCCGCCAACCTGCCGTTCATCGTGGCGATAAACGGTTTCTACGGCGACTTCCCGCACGCGATGGAGGACGTCCGGGAGGCCATGTCGCTCGGCCGCAACGTGCCGATCGTCCAGTGCGACGCGCGTGGCCGCAGTTCCACGAAAGAAGTGCTGATCGCCTTGGTGGAACACGCTATGGCGATGCAACTGAGCATCAGGTAGTGTGCTTGCCCTCATACTGGTCGAGAGGGCGGCTTCGACGGCAACGGCAAGTTCAGCTACAACGCGCAGGGCGCCAATGGCGATGCCGGCTGCTACATGAACGCATCGGATTCGGCCAGTTACTCCTTCGACCAGCTATGGACGGTTACGGTCGAGTACCTGCGACTCGGTCTTCGGCAAGCCCAACGTGTGCGTGGTCCACAGCCAGTCCATGTCCGCCAAGTTCCGGGTCGCACGGGTTAAGTAGCGACGCTTGACGCGGCCCTTGGGGCCAGGTGAATCATCGGCCAGGTGAACCTCGACCCCGGCGGTGAACTGCTCAGTACTGGTGAGTTCGCTCGCCGGGCGCGGCTGACGATCAAGGCGCTGCGCGTCTACGACGAGATCGGCTTGCTCAGACCCGTCTGTGTCGATCCGGCGAACGCGCATCGTGGCTATTCCGTCGGCCAGGTCCGCGTCGGCCTCCTGATCGGCATGCTGCGCGGCGCGGACATGAGCCTGGCCGAGATCGGGCAGTTGCTCGGTGATCTCGGCGCCGATCGAGAAGCCGCGGCTAGGCGGCTGGATCGTTTTCTGCGCGAGCTTGAGACTCGCCATAGCGGTCGCAGGTTCCTGATCCGCCACATTCACGCGATCCTGCGAGAGGAAGGCCAGCCGATGTTTCCCATTCAGACCCGCCACGTACCAGCCCAGCGAGTGATGTCGATTCAGCGACGGCTTACCGCGTCGGAGACGGACGGCTTCGTTCGCGAGGCGAAAGCGGCCTTCGCCGATCATTTGCGCGGCGCGTCGCCGACTGGTCCGTTCACGCTGATCTTCCACGGTGTCGTGGATCACGAGAGCGGCGGACCACTGGAAGCCGTCCTCGGCTGCCCGGACGATGTGCAGGTAACCGACCGGATCGGCATCCGGGTTGAGCCCGCGCACGACGAAGCCTTCACCACGATTACCAAGGCGCAGTGGGACTATCCGGCGATTCTTGCCGCTTATGACGCGGTCGCTTGCTCAGCTGAGGTCACGGCCCGTCCGAAAGGGCGGCTGTCGTGTCGCGAGGTCTATCTCGCTGAGCCCGACGTGATCGGCGACGACGAATTCATCTGCGACATCGCCTTCCCCCTCGGCTAGGGTCGGCTGCCATGGCGTCATCGGATCGTGGTCCCCTGCACGGGTTGCGGGTGCTTGAGCTCGGCAGCTTCATCGCCGGGCCGTTCGCCGGCCAGTTGCTCGGTGACTACGGGGCCGATGTGATCAAGATCGAGTCGCCCGGTGACGGCGACCCGATGCGGCGCTGGGGGATAAACCGGGACGGACAGAGCCTGTGGTGGCCGGCGATCGCGCGGAACAAGCGTTCGGTAGCCATCGACATGCGCTCGGCCGAGGGCAGGGCCTTGGTGCTGCGGATCGCGGCGCGCTGTGACATCGTGCTGGAGAACTTCCGCCCCGGCCGGCTGGACGAATGGGAGCTCGGCTACGCCCAGCTCTCGGCCGACAATCCCTCGATCATCCTGGTCCACGTCTCCGGCTTCGGGCAGACAGGACCCAGGGCCGGCGACGCCGGCTTCGGCAGCATCGGCGAGGCGATGGGCGGGATCAGGTTCACCACCGGGAACCCGGACCGGCCGCCGTCCAGGTCAGGGATCAGCCTCGGCGACTCGCTCGCGGCCATGTTCGCGGTCATCGGCTCGCTCGCCGCGCTGGCCGAACGCACCCGGACTGGGCGCGGTCAGGAAGTCGATGTGGCGATCTACGAGGCGGTCGCCGCGCTGATGGAGTCGGTGCTGGCCGACTACGAGATCGGCGGTGTGCTGCGCACTCGGACCGGCAGCGTGCTGACCGGCGTCGCGCCGTCCAACGTCTACACCAGCGCCGACGGCGTCGACATCGTCATGGCTGCCAACGCCGACTCGGTCTTCGGGCGGCTGTGCGTGGCGATGGGTCAGTCCGAGCTTGCCGACGATCCCCGCTACCGCGAACACGCCGCGCGCGGCGCGAACATGGCCGAACTGGACGCGACAATCGGTGCCTGGTCCGCCACGCTGAACGCCGACGAACTGCTGTCGATGCTCGCGGTGCACGGGGTCCCGGCCGGGAAGATCTTTACCGCCGCCGACATGCTGACCGACGCTCAGTTCGCCGCCAGGGACATGATCGTCCGTATGGGCGGCCCGATGATCGGGATCGTGCCGAAGTTCAGCCGGACCCCAGGCGGCGTAGCCGCGACCGGCCCGAGCCTCGGCGAGCACACCAAGCAAGTGCTGGCCGAGCTAGCCGAGGTCGACGACTCGACCTGGGACCAACTGGCCGCGATCGGCCTAGTCGCAGGCCCGGCCGCGCGCGAACCATGAGTCAAGGAGGTGGCGGGTTTCTGGTGTCGTGAGTGGCGTCCGGGCGGCCGAGAGGATTCTGAGCGGCCCGGGGCAGCCTCTGCGCTGGTCGGGGTCACGGGGTACTGCATCAGAGCCGCCCTGATGCAGTACCTTCCCGGGACCGAACTACATCAGGGCGGCGGCGAGGCAGCCAGCTGACGGCCTGACCCCCCGAGATACGCAAGGAAACCTCAGTCCAGAAATCCATGACCGCCTTAGATCACTGCGAGTTTGCCGGGTCGGACCTAGTTGGTGTTCATGATTCAAGGGGAATATAGGTTTCTGGACACCGGCGTCTGGTTCCGGCCCGCGTTTTCATGACCGGGCCGCCGGGCCGCAGCAGCGCTGACCCGCTGCCGTTGCAACGCCCCCGAGACCCACGACAGCGCTGACCCGCAGCTGCTCACATAGCAACGCCCGCAGGCCGGCGCTGCTGCTCGCCCCCCTACGGCCACGACAGCGCCGGCCCGTAACCGCTGTAGCTCACCGCACAGGCAACCCCCGAGCCTGCCGACGCGCCACCTGAACCGGTTCTTCACGGGCCAGACCGCCCGGAACCCGCTTCACGAGTCCAGGAACCCACGATCACCTTGAATCACGGCGATCTAACCGTCGCCGCATCGGAAGTCCACACGATCATGAAAACAGCGAGTGCCACCGGCCAGCGGTAGCAGCGGCCCTAGCCCAGCTCGGCGACCAGTTGGAGCTGGTCGCCTCCTTCGAAAAGGGACGAGGATGGTGCTGGCGTCTCCACCGACACTGGCGACGCCAGCACCACCAAGCGACTTTACTCCTGGCCGAGCTACGCCGAGCTAATCGGCGGAATCTTTGACGAAACTGAGCTGTCTTCGCCCACCCAGGGCGAAGACATCGTCAGCCGGGCGCCCACCAACGGGTACGACCGGCACGCCGAAAGGTGTACTGCAGTCGCAGCGGACGATACCGCGCGCTGGTCATCTCGGGCGCACTCGAGCTGTTCCTGGTCGGCCGGGCCGACGACATGATCATCCGCGGCGAGAACGTCTATCCGGTCGAGATCGAGGACATGATCTCAGCCCTGTCGGCCGTGCTAGAGATCGCCGTCGCCGGCAAGCCCGACCCGTACTGGGGCGAGGTCGTACGGACTAAGCCTGGTGTGACAGTTACCCGGCGCACCTGTTGTATCGACGGACCAAGTCGAACCAGCAGCTACTCGATTCCACCGGTGGACAGCGCGGCCACCTGGCCGCGACCGTGTTCGCTCTCTACGTAGAAAAGGAGCAGGCAAGTTGATCATCATCACGGCTTGCGCGCGGGCAGGGCGAGGCCGAGGCCGAGGCGCGGGCGCTCGCGGCGGGGGTGCCGGCGTCGTGCTTGGCGACGTGCTGGACGAGTTGGGGGAGCAGGTCGCGGCCGAGATCGGCGAGTCCGCCCGGTACTGCCGGCTCGACGTCACCAGCGAGGCGGACTGGGTTCGGGCGGTGGGCTGGCGGAGGACGCGTTCGGCCCGGTGCTGGTGCTGGTCAACAAGGCGCGTCGGACCTGGCCCGGTTGGGCATCCGGGTCAACTCGGTGCACCCGGGCGATCCAGATGATCGCCGACGGCGGGCTCGAGGCCGTGCGATTTATCGAGCGGAACAAGGCCCGGATACCGCGATCCGCCGGATGGGACAGCCGGAGGACGTGGCGGGTGCGGTGGTGTTCCTGGCCGGGCCGGACAGTTCCTACATCACCGGGGCCGAGTTGACGGTGGGCGGCGGCTGGGTGATCAGCTAAGCGGTGTGGGGTCGCTCCTTGCTGGCCGGTGCTGAACGACCCCGTCTGTAGCGTTCACCCCACGCTAGGGGCGGTAGCTCAGCCGGGCAGACCAGCGGACTCATAAACCGCCGGTCATGGGTTCTATCCCACCAGCCCACTAGGGCCGCGACCTGTGACTATGCTGACGCAAATGGGTCACCATGGAGCTGTGATGGTATCGGGCGGGCAGTTGCTCCGCCCACCTAGGTGGTCTGACGTCATTTCAAGAGCAGAGTTTCTTCTTAGCTTCGCGTCGAGATGATCTGCTCGACAGGGCGAGGTTTCGACCCGTTAGACCCCTAAAGGAAATACGTTGCAGTTTCTAATAATTAGAGGGTATATTGGCAGTAGGTTCCGCCGGTAGCCCTGTGCTAGACCGAGTTTCTCATCGGCAGGTGAAGGATGAATGTTGAAGGAGGCAAGTCTGCCGCGCATAGCGGCGAACTAGTCCAATCAGTGACGGCTATCCAGTTGATATATGAACCGAACCCTAAGCATAAGCCGATACCTACACCTGGGCGACATGGCTCCATCTGTCCTCTATATGCGGATGCTCAAACGCTACTTCAAGCCAGCGATAGTTATGGCCAGAAACGCTACGCTACCGATGGCACAGACGCGTATTGCGCCCAGCGGCATGATCCCGGAAATAAGCCAGGTCGAGAAGCTTGGCATGGGTATCCGATTAGTTGGGAAGAGGTCCCCCCTTCATTGGTTGCGCAATGGATTGCCACAGATAAAGTTCAGCGACGAACAGTGCGGCGAGCGAAAAGGCAGCGCGAGCGATGACTGTCAGGTGGGAGAGATTTAGCGGCAGGACCGATGTCTTTGCCGTTAGGTTGAGCTTTAATCCCGATCCCGACGAGGGCGCTGCGGTTACGCCTGAAGAATCGGCTTCGTGGGGCCGGTTGCAGTTGTGGGCTAATGGCCAGAACTTGTGCGCGCACGTTGATCAAGGCGAACTTCTGCAGGGAGTTCACTGGTATATGTTGTCTTTCTTGGAGTGGCTGGCTGACAGCTGGAATCCCTTGATGCACGAGGAGCGACTCCCAAATCGTAATTCCGGTGAGACTGCCGCGCGGTCAGTAGCAAGCACGAGGAATGCCCCAGCGCTTGCCGCCGAGGTGGACATATGCTCATGGGAACAGGAATGGTATGACTGGTCTTGCCGCCACGCATTGCGCACAGCCCGCAACGGTGGCTTGTTCCCAAACATTATTATTCGGCGCCTCCGAGATTACGTAGAAGTCAGCTGGGACGATGAGCAATCTGCGGGCACGCCAGCTGGTTTCCGTTTCAGCATCGCGCAAGGCTCCGCGCTCTTCGGTCCGGCTGACGTGGCCATGCCGCTTTACGAGGTGGCCGTCGAGGCCGTTAAATATCTCCGTGGAGCTGTCCCAGGCAGCACCCGATTGGATGCGTTGCATTCGCGGCTGCAAGAGCTGTCCGACCCGAGCCAAAGAGCAGCACGTGTCGGTTGGCTTGCAGGGCTTTCACTACGCAGCGCAATCGATCAGATCAAGCCGTCGTGGGACAGGATAACGACAGCCCTGAGAGATGTCGGTAGTGGACCAGCCGTCGATGCTGCACTGGTCACTCAGGAAACGCCCCTTGTCGTAGTTGGATCCTGTCAGGCGGCTCTTCTTTTCGGGTCCGTTGCTCCAGAGATATCTGAGGCCGACGTTCGTATGCTCGCCGGTGTGCTCATACATCAATATTCAAGCAGGGATAGCCAAAATGCTGAACTGACAGGACTAACACAGGATATCGAGCTCGATGAAGAGTTGCCGATATGGGAGCAAGGTTATGATTTGGCCGAATCCTTGCATGAGGTTCTCGGGCTTGCGGGGACATGGGTAGACGTTCGAGCAGTTATCCGTCGTTTGGGAGTACATGAACTGCGACGCGAACTCGACGATACAGGGATACGTGGTTGCAGCATAGTAGGGCCACAGCATAAACCAACGGTTGTGGTAAATAAGACATCACGGTACTACGAGAGTCCCGTCGGTGTGAGATTTACCATAGCTCATGAACTTTGTCATATCCTCTATGATAGGAGTCATGGAAGAAATCTAGCCATAGCAAGCGGTCCGTGGGCTCCAAGAGCGATCGAACAACGCGCGAATGCTTTTGCCGCAATGCTTCTTATGCCACCGCATCTCATTGAGCGAGCAATCGTCGATTCACCGGATCCGATAACGGAACTGTCTGGCGCCAGGGCAGTGGCAAATGCTTTGCACGTGGGCGTGGTCGCAGCTATTGAGCATCTTTACAACTTGACTCTTATGACCGAAGCAAAGCGTGATGAGCTGCTTTCGCAGCTAGGGTCGGCCCAATAGATGGGGAAGCGCAGTGAGTTAGCGGCCGATGCGGTCACGCCGGCGCTGACGGCAGCGCCAAGGTGGCGGCGGCCGCCGCGAGTCGTCGTGGCATGGCCGCCTTGGACAGCCACAGTGGTGCCTTCATCGTTCTCACCTCGTATTGACTGGCTCAAGGCCGAGCTAGTTAGTTACCTAGAAGGAGCTGTCGGACGGCGAGGTCCAGCTGGTCCCGGCGGAACTGTCGAACAGCGTCAGCTGACCGGTCGGGGTGATCTGCAGGCTCGCGCGCCCGGTGTCGGTGTTGACGGTGCGGTACAGGGTGTGGCTCGGCCAGGCCGCCGCCGGCAGCGAAGCGATCAGGCTGCTGCTGAACTGGGAGCTGGTCACGGAGCCGCTCAGGTACGACGCCTTTGCTGACGTAGTACAACGGAGCACCGGTCTCGCAGGGGGTGTTGGTTGCTGCTGTCCAGCCGTTCTGAAGGGCGAGCGGCTGCCAAGCGGTGCTGGCCTCCGGGTAGGCGATGCCGGCCAGCGCAGTGAAGCCGGCGTCATAGTTCCCGGACTGACCGTCATTCGTGACCCACATCTTGACCGGAGCCTGTTCGATGATCGCGGTGCCGAGGTGGCCATTGTGGCGCCGCTCCTGACCAGGTAGGACGGATCGCCGGTGCCGTAGCCGGTGTTCGCTGACTGCCACGGGCTTGACAGCGGGATCGGCGTCAGAGCCGACCCGGCCAACGGGAACGAGATTCCGGCCAGCGAGGTGTACTCGCTCGCGGTGTTCGGCTGGCCGGGCGCGTTCCAGGCCGTCATCGTGCCACTACATGTGATGGCCAGCGTTCCGGTCGTGTCCCCGAACATATAAACCGGAAAGAAGACCGTGCTGGTCGGCCACGCCGCCTGCGGGAGGTTGGCGAACTCGCGCTGGCCTTGAGTCGGCTGGTCCATCGAGCCGTTGAGGTAGACGATCCCGTTCTCCATGCAGTAGCTCGGGTCCCCGGTGCCGCCGAATGTTGTGCTGGCCGACTGCCAGCCTCTGGATAGGGCTAGCGGCTGCTAGGGGCAAGCCGGCTTGGTGCCGGCCCTAGCGGCCGACGCGGCATGGCTGTCTTGGACAGCCACAGTTGTGCCGTCATTGTTCTCACCCCGCATTGATTGGTTCAAAGGCCGGCTGATCAGCTAGTAGGGTAGCTGATCACCCAGCCGGGTTGGGCTAGCTCGTTACCAGGTAGGAGATGCCTGACAGAGAGGTCTCGTCGGGCTGGAGGAAACCGTCGAACAGCGAGATAACGCCAGTCGGACTTTCATTCTCCTCACCCGTGTGATTGCTTAGATCGCCCTGTTGCGATCCAGCATCCAGTTGTAGGTGATCAGTCAGAAATGGCGCCTGAGTAACTGCTACTTAATTCGGGCCTGGAATTGCTCATAGCTACCCGGCTGCGCGGGCGGCGCAGTCCTGCGGTGTCATGACTGTTATCGGCGGGTCATAGGGGGCGATACAGATGGCCCTGCCGATGGCTGCCGTCACGATGCAGGGGTCGGCGGCGCTATTGGTGGCGTTGTCGCAGCCGACCCATTTCAGCGGGATGCTGGTGGGCTGATAGTTGGAAGTGAGGGTCACCGGCGTGCCGCTGGCAAACGCCAGGTGACAGAAGCCCGCGCAGGTCAGTCCGGGCGGGGAGCTATTTACCGTCCAGCCGCTGCCGGGTTGGACCCAGACGCTCATCGTCACCTGCCCGGCGGTCGGCGGCGACTGGTGGTAGTGATGGGTGAGCAGGAGGCGCAATATCAGCGCGAAGGCCAGACCTGCGCCGCCGGCTCCGGCCCCGGCGCGTTTCTTGGTGCTGGCCCGGTTTCCTCGCTGTGCTTGTTTCCGGCCGGCCACCCCGGCCCGATCACGGACTATCTGGATGACCAGGATCGGAATGAGTGCGGGTGCGAGCGGCCGTAGCAAGCGCTCGCGCTGGACGCTGCACTTGGCGCAGTTGTCACAGGTCAGGCACCTTTCGAGGTGCCTGATGATCCGGCGGCGCAGTTTCCTGGTGAAGTTCTCCCCGTTCCACGCGTACTGATCGAGGATGCCGGCCAGCACCGGGCAGTACCAGCGTCCGCTGCGGGCCAGCACAAGCGCGCCGAAACCTTCGTGGGCCGTGGTGATGATGTCCCAAGTTCGGCGACTGGCTTCTTCCGGCTTGACGGCTAAGGCCTTGGCGAGCTGTGCTCCCACGATTCCGTCGCGCACGGTGAGCTGGAATAGCTTCTGTTCCTGCTTGGTGAGGGTTGCCACGACGACGTCGAGCAACCGGTCCACCTCGGCGTGGCGAGCCCGGCTGGCCTTTTCGTAAGAGCGGAGTTCGTCCTCGTCCCTGGCGTCGATGGCCGGCAAAGGTATCTGCCGGCGAGTGTTCTTCTCCTGCGTGTGGCATTGGTTGCGGGCGATGCCGAATAACCAACCGCGCAGGTTATCGGTGTCTTTCAGGCTGGCAAGAGTAGTGAAGGCGGCGATGAAGGTCTCCGCCGCTGCGTCAGCGGCCCGATGCGGAGCCTGGAGACGGCCGCCGCAGAAGGCGAGCACGCTGTGGTGGTGGCGGGTGAAAATGGCGCTAAAGGCTGACTCGCGGTCGGCCTGAGAATCCGCGTTCAGTGCCCGGTCGACCAGTTCACTGTGGGCTAGGTTCTCCCACTCAATGGGGTCGGTCTTAGGCATGCTCATCACCTGCTAGCGGCCGATGGATCCGAGTAAATCCGACGCGTCGTTCCTTAGCAACGGCCCGGCGAAAATTTCGACGTCAGGCCCGAGATTCTGGGGGAGATTCCGGGGTGCGGATCTACGTCCCTTCACACGGCTCGAAGCCACTGGAGGAACCATGATCCACGTCGGCCCACTCCGCCTGCACGGAATGGTCAGCGTAGCTGTCACGCTTGCGGCCAGCAGTGTCTCGCCGCGGGTATTCATAAGCTATCGCCGCGAAGATACGGCCTACGCTGCCGCCTGGCTGTTTGACCGGCTGACCAGCCACCTCGGCAGAAGCCAGATCTTCATGGACGTCGATTCGATCGAGATCGGCGATGACTTCTTCGACGCGATCACGACGGCGATCGCCTCCTGCGATGTGCTGCTGGCGCTGATCGGCGGTCAATGGCTCACGGTAACCGGCACCGACGGACAACGGCGGATAAATAACCCCGCCGACGTAGTGCGACTGGAAATCGAAGCCGCTCTGGAATATGGCCTTCGCGTTATCCCGGTTCTGGTCCGCCCGGCCCGGATGCCAAACCTAGAAGAATTGCCGGTGAGTCTGGCTCAACTGGCCCGTCGCCACGCACTGGAACTCAGCGCGCCCAGCTTCGACGCCGATGTCAGGTGGCTAGTCAGGTCACTGGACCTGCCTCGCAGTCGCGGCGGCAGCCAATTGAGCAATGGTTGCTCAAGCGCCGGCGACCGGCCGGAAAGGATCGTCGGTTTAGCAAACCTCAAGGGAGGAGATCAGCTATGAAGAAGATCATTCTTGCTGGGCGCGGTCACTGGCGCTTGGTCGCGGTCTCGGTCGCGGCCGGCCTCGTGCTAGGGCCTGCCGCCATCAACCTAGCCGCCGCCAGCGCGGCGGCGCGGGCCGTGATCCACTTGTAGCGCGCCGTGGAGATCGATCGGATTGCCGCCGAATATCACGTCATCCGATGAGGATTGGATTCTGGCGATCGCGTGCTCGCGGGCCGGGTCCTGCACTGCCGGCGGGTTCGATGACCCTTTCGAGAGTCAGGCGATAGTCGTCACCGAGTCCAACGGGCGCTGGCACACCACGCGCTCGCTGGTCTTGCCGCCGCAAGGAAACGTCGAGCCACGGGGACTAGTAAACGGGATCGCCTGCACCGGGCCGGGCAACTGCGTCGCGGTCGGCGTCTATTACGTCGGTGAGCCCACGACCGGCAGCCTGCCTTTCGTCGCTGTTCAGTCGCACGGTGCCTGGAGCGACGCTCATACGATCAAAATGCCGAAAGGCGCGGCGACCGCGGACACATTCTCCGGGCTCACTTCGGTCGCCTGCCCGGCGCTGGGGTCATGCTGGGCGGTCGGCACCTATGTGGACCACTTCGGTCACGATCAGGCCATGCGCGTCGCCGAGTCGAAACGGGAAATGGGCGCAGGCCAGCCGACTGAGCCAGCCGGTCAACGTCGGCAAGGACCCGAAGGCCCTGATCCGCGGCCTGTCTTGCACCAAGGCCGGATACTGCCTCGCCGTCGGCAGCTACTCCGACACCGGCGGCAACACTCAGGCCGTTGTCTTCTCCAGGTCCGGCGGAAAATGACACCGGGGCCGAGGCTAAGCTGCCGGGGAACGCTGCCACCAACCCGAACGCGCTATTGATTCCGTGCCTTGTCCGGCGACCGGCTCCTGCACGGCCGTGGGCGGCTACACGAATTCGCAGGCTGTCGCCGAACCGATGGCGATGACGATCTCCGGCGCGAAGCTTTCCGCGGCGCTAGCGCTGATGCTGCTTGCGGCTGGTGCCGCCGCTCAGCCAGTTCCTGAGCTGCTATCGGTCGCGTGCCCGGCCGCCGGAGGGTGCGTCGCGATCGGCGACTAAAGACAGTGCCGGGCCGTCCGTCCCGATGATCCTCACCCAGTCTGGCGGTAAGTGGACGAGCGCGGCCAGCATCAGTTTGCCGAAGGACGCGGCTAGCGTCGGCCAGTTCGCGACCGCTCGCGGCGCATCATGCACGAGCAGCGGGTACTGCGCTGTCGTCGGCATGTACCTAGCGACTGCAGCGGACCGAGGCTTCGCTGCCACCACCAAGTGATGCCAAGCGGTTTACCGACGGGCCTCCGGCTGTCACGATCGGGTGATAGCCGGAGGCACTGGACGGCTCGACTGCGGTAGTGTTCACCCGACCGGGGCGGTAGCTCAGCCGGTCAGAGCAGCGGACTCATAATCCGCCGGTCGTGGGTTCGATCCCCACCCGCCCCACTCGTAACTCGTCCTGATCTGCGCTTTTGCCTAGCTTCCGGGCGTTCATGATCGTTTCTGGTTGCAGTTCTGGTTGCAGTTGCGGTTCGCCTTGATCGTCTTCGTACTCGGGGGAGTCGGCCCACAAGGCGCCGGACATGCGGGTTCGCTGCGTCTTTGCTCAGCGCGCGGGTGACGTGGGTGTAGCGCTCGGTCTGGCTTAGCTGGGAATGGCCGAGGATCTGCTGGACCACGCGGATGTCGACGCCTTGCTCAAGGAGAAGAGTGGCCGCGGTGTGCCTGGCATCGTGGACGCGGGCGGGTCGGATGCTGGCTTCGGTGAGGAGGCCGTGCCATTCGACCCAGTCGTCTCGTGAATCTATCGGCGTGCCGGTCGAGGTGCAGAAGACCAGATCCCAGTCTTGCCACGCCGCTCCGGCCGCTAGTCGCTCGGCCGCTTGCTGGCGGCGGTGAGCGCGGAGTTGCTTGACTAGCGGTGCGGGAAGCGCGAGGACGAGCTTGGCCTTGCCCTTGCCTGGCTTGACGCCCTTACGGCGAGTGAAGTGCCAGCCGCCGCCTGCTGGTTGCGGGCACTCGCGGCTGTGGCCGACGCAGCCGGGCGGGCATGGCCGCTTGATCTCCCGGCAGCGGTGGCCGCGTGCGGTGCAGTCGTCCGGGCAGTCGGTGAGGTGCTTGTGTTTCGTGCAGTGGCGAGGGCAAGGGCGTCGGTGACGGGTGGCGGTGCATTTGTCCGGGTCACGCAGCCATGGCGGTAGCGCGCCCGCCTGAGCTGCCAGCCGACCTCGATGGTGCCTTCGTCCAGGTCTACGTATTGCCAGCGAAGGCCGATCGCCTCGGATTGACGGACGCCGATGGCGAAAGCTACGGACCATCGCGCGCCATTGCGCCGAATGGCGGCGACGGTAAGGATGCGGCAGGCTTCCTCGGCGGTCAGCGCCTCGATGTCGACTTCCTCGCCGATGGGCGCGTCCACTAGGGCCGCGACGTTGACCGCGACCTGGCCGCGCTTCCAGGCGACCTTGAGCGCGCGGGAGATGATGCGGTGGATCTGGACGATCGTGTTGGGCTTGAGGCCCTGACGGGCGAGATTGGTGTAGAAGACATCGAGATGCTCGGGCTGCAGCCGGTCGAGGCGACGTTTACCGAGCTGCGGAATGATCCAGTGCCGTACTTTCGGCGCGTAACTGCTATCTAAGGTGCCCTGCGACACGGTGCGCGGCGCGATCGTGGTCAGCCAGGTCTCGAACCAGCCGGCGACGGTCAGGGGTCGGCCGGGCTTGCCGGCTTTGCCCTGGTCACGCCTGCGCTCGAGCTCCTGAACCTTGCGTGTGACCTCGGCCTGGGTCTTGCCGCTGCGGTGGCGGCGGTCGGGGGAGCCGTCGTCCTTAACTCCCAACGTGACGTAGCCGTGCCAGCGGCCGTCCGCGCCCAGGTAGATGGACGAGCGCAGGTTTGGTGCGCGGTCAGCCATATTGACTCGCCTTCTTGTCGTTGCCCGGTTCGTTAGGATTTGAGAGAGGCATCCGAGACGATGCGAAGCATCAGGCGCAGTTCGCTGGTGCGCCTGGCGGCGTCATGGACGAGGTTGTCGACGAACAGAGTGCTGAGTTCCTGCTGCGCCTTGGCGGACAGCGGGCTGCTGCTGATCTCGTCGAGGCCCGCAGCGATCATAGGCAGGAGTTCCTGGTCGTCGTGCTCGCCAATTCCTGCTCGCCGATGAAACCGAGGCCTGGGACAGCTGTGAGGCGTCGGCGCAGAGTCTGGTCGCGGTTCAGTTCGTCCAGTCGGCGAGCCGCGTCCTGGCGGTCGGCGGCCGCGAGTTCGCCTGCGCTGACACCCACGACCGAGGCCATCAGGGCGAGAGTCTCAGCGGTCGCTTTGACGGGTGCAGTGATGCCTGATCCGGCTTGTTTGTGGCCGCGCTCGATGTCGCTCCATTGGGAGGCGCTGATACCGGCCTTGGCGGCTGCCTGGCGTCGGGAGAGGGTCGGCTCGCGGCGTTCACGGGCTCGCCGGATCAGCACTGATTCTGGTGGAGCGCCATATTGACCACTTGCACCATTGCTTGCATTGTTGCTGTCTTCGTGCACGCCGGAAGAATAACGCGTCGGCTAGCATTTAGCTCGGAATATTGGCTCTGATCTGGCATTTGACATCAAGGTGACCGATAGGCCGGGGTGTGCACTGTACGTGCACTGCAAATTGTTGTGTAAGTCACCGGAAGTCTCGTCGCCGTTCCTGGCTGGCAGCTGCGACGGCTTGCTCAGCTGCCAGGCGCTGTACGTAGTCGTCCAAGGCCGCGGTGGAGATCTTGCGCCGCCTGCCGATCTTTAAGGAGTCGATCTGGCCGGTGGCCACTAGCTCGAACATGAAGGTTCGTCCGATGCCGAGCAGTTGTGCTGCTTCCTCGACGGAGTACAACAAGCGCCGCTTGGGTGTTGGCACTTTCGGGTCATGATCGGGCATGCGTCGTCACTGGCGCCGAAGGGCCAATCCTCCGGGTCGGAGGAGGTGATGAGTGGTCATGGCATCAGACTCCGTCAACCTGACCAATGGACGGCAGGGTGAGTCGCGGTCACGCTCCGTTCATTCCATTCAGGCTCAGTCGAACGTAAGCGTTAGCTCAGCCTGACGGAGTGGGGGAGACGTAGTAGCCCTTGCCGCGGACGCTGACTATGACGCATTCATCGCGGAGTGTGGTGAGGGCGTGGGCGGCGGTGCGGTGCGATACGCCGTGTTCCTGGGCGAGGCTGAGGATCGAGGGCACGCGGCCGGTGAGCTTGCCGGTCTGGATCTGCTGGCGCAGAAGATCGGCGAGCTGCTGATGTAGTGGGACCGGCGCGTCGTGATCGAGCACGATTAGTCAGCTAACTTCCCCCGTGAGCGCACGTGCGTCTAGGGGTTTACCCGTGTACACACGAGTGTACTCTGTGAATATGGTTGAGGAGCCCGAGCCTCGATATGCGTCGCGACCTGCGGCTCTACGCGAGGTGGATCGCAGGATTGACGCGCTTGATCTCGAGCCGGTCGTCTACAAGCTCGTTCGTCCGGATCCTGGTGAGGAAGGTCTGAGCCTGGATCAGGCGGATCAGGGCATCGAGTTGTACCGGTGCTTCCTCAAGCTGTGCGCGCAGTTTCCCAGGACGCCGATCGTGCCGACGCGAGTGATTGACCGCATCTGGCATGCGCACATGCTGGATACGGCGAAGTACCGGGCTGACTGTCAGGTGGTGTTCGGCCGGTTCCTTGATCATTTCCCGTATGCCGGGTTGCGTGGCGAGCCGGACAAGCTTGCTGGCGGCGAAGGACTTCGCGCGGACTCGGACCTTGTTCCGGGACTGTTTCGGGGTTGAGATCGGCGGCGAAGCTGCGGCGAGCGTGTGTCGTCGTCACGGTGACGCGGTGGATTGCTGTGTCGGCTGCATGACCTCGGCCGACGATCAAACCCGGCCGCGCCCAGCGCGGGCCTTCGACGTCCGGCCTGGACGGCAGGCTGCTGGCCATGTCGACTGACGGGGAGGAGGGGCCGCTGGCGGAGTTGCTGCAGTTGGCTGATTGGGGACCGCGGCAGCTGGTAGCTGCTGTTAACGCGCGTCTGGCGGGGCAGGGTCGGGAGCGGCTTCGGCTGGATCCGACGGCGGGGTACTCCTGGGTGCGGCGGGGGTTCCGGCCTAGACCGCCGGTTCCTGATGTGGTGGCCGCCGTCCTGACCGAGCGGTTGGGATTCACGGTCACCGGGGCGAAGCTCTGGCCGGGGCGCCCCGGTTCTGGTGGGTCGGTCCGCGTCGCAACCGCCGGGCTGGAGGGTCTGATCGGCATCGACGATCTCGCCCATGAGCTTCGCGAACTAGCAGCGATCGGCGCGGCCCCAGGTTGCCCGATCACATCTTCGCGGGGCGCTGATCTCACCGCAGTCGTGACTGATCACCTGGCGAGCCCGGCCGCCTTGAGCCGGAACCGGGCCGGGCATGAACGGGTGCTGCCGGAGCAGGTTGAGCTAGTTGCCGCTCATGTTGCCGCTTTGCGGCGGCTCGACGATCGACTGGGTGGCGGTGCTCTGAGCCTGCGGTATGTCACCGCTGAACTGCGGGCTGTCGTTGAATTGATCGAGTACGCCAGCTACGACAACGCGGCAGGTACCCGGTTGCTGGCCGTTCTGGCTGATCTGGCGCAGCTGCTGTGCTGTACCTCGTCATCAGTCAGGGTGACGGTCAGCGATGGCGGGAGTCCGGGGGAGCCGTGCGTGATCGAGGATCTGAGTGCTGAGCACGGACGAGGCCTGCTGCTGGTCCGCGGCCTGGCCGAGTGGATGGGGGTCTCGGGGGACGAGCGAGGTCGGCAGGTTTTGGCCGAGATCGCCTGGAACAGTCAAGAGCCAATAACGTCGGTGCAATAAGAATCGGCAATTGATCACCTAGAGTTACCGTAGCATTCGCCAATATTGCAAGAAACCGCGCATAACGCCGATTATTCGCTCCCAAATGGCCGATGCTTCCCGGTGGCGGCGGCGCAGATTATCTATTCTGACCGCCTTTCTTGACCCGTCATTGCGAACTGCAGTATGTCAGTGGCTGGGGCGTGTCAAGCCAGGACGGCAGCACCGTCGGCTTCTTGTCTCGTGGCACGATGCAGGCGCGGGGTGCCCCGCCGGACTGGCAGGCCGCGCTACTCCTCCGTCAGCGGCGCGCTACTCCTCCGTCACTGGCTAGCCCGCCAGTCAAGTCGTAGGCTGGAATTCGGGGGATCGATCTGAGAATGATCAGTAGATGGGCCGCGTTGGGGGTAGCCCTGGTCGGTGTGCTTGCCGTCGCGGGGGTGCTCCGGCACTGGCCGCCCTGCCGCCCAGCCCGCCAGCAGCTCGGCCAGGTCGGCCAGTTCCTCCAGCACTGCCAGCTCGGCCAGTGCCACCCCGGCGCATCACCGCCAGAGCGCCGCCCGCCGATCAGCGTGCGGCACGGCGCTCTGGCGGCATGTCTACCACCCCGACCGGCTGCGCCTGGTGCGCCGGTGCATGACAGTCCGGGGCCGGGTCACCGAACTGCGCTGGGAGCCGGACGGGGATCTGCACATCCTGCTGGCCACCCGCCCCGGTCTGGTCAATGCGGACAATGACAGGTACGAACATGGCGATCTCGTACTGGAGGAAATCTGCCAGGGCAGTGTTACGCAGGCCGACGCTGTCGCCGCGTGCCGTGGCGTCCCCCATGACCTGACCGTGCCGTCGGTGGGTGAGCGGGTGAGTGTTTCCGGTCCCTATGTGCTGGACGCCGACCACGGCTGGATGGAGATTCACCCGGTCACCAACCTGACCATCACCGGGTCTGCGCCGCGGTCCTCGCCGTCCTCCGCGCCGCCGGTCCAAGTTTGCTCCCCCATACAGAAGCCTGGGAAAGAAAACCCTGATACTTACATCATCCCGGGGAAGCAGGGCCTGCAAGCGCGATGCCCGGTCATCGGCATGAGCGGACGGATCTCCAGTTTGCGGATGCGATCATGGCGGAGCGCCTTGCCGTTCCTAGCGGCCAGCCTGTGGGGATCGGTCGTTGCGGCCAAGCGGGCAGGGATGGGACTTTAACCGGCCACCAGCGGAGACCGCGATCCGGCCACCCATGGGGGCTTTTGTCACGGCCATGGACACACTACGAAGCTCATCACAGATGATTCACCTTTTGTCGATCACAGCATCTGCAACGGCCCACTTGCCATAAGGAAACTGATTATCGGCATTCCATTTCGGTGTAAATACGCAGTCCCAGCCGGTATTGCTCTTGCCGAAGTCGGTCAGCCGGGCACGGTGAACGGTTAAGGAACTCGCCGCCGAGATGACACTGGGCATCTGCTAGGTTGGACAAAGGGCAAGAAGGCAGCTGGTAGCGCAGACACCGCGGAAAAAGCGAGACTGGACGCGAGGGTTAGTGCCAGCCATCAAGGGGGGAAATCGTGAGAAAACTTGCCATCATCGGAGCGGGTCTACTAGCGAGCGTCGGCATGGCGCTAGGCACGGCATCCAGTGCTTCCGCTGGCCAGGCCAGCAATGCAACGCCAGCTCACTTCTGTTCCTCCCCAGATGGCGGACCATGCTGGCACAAGGTGGGCAGGATAGACCTTACCCGCTACTGCCGTCATCTCGGATTCGAGGAAGCGGTACTACTCAATGACAACGTCTATGGCTGGCGATGCTTTTCCAGCGAAACAGGGTTCTCCAATATCAGCATGAACGCGGCGTGTCGGCTGGAGTATCCGTTCTGGGCCAAGCGCGTGCACGCAAAGTTCCGCCATTTCGATAATCCCTATTCATGGGGATGCTACATCTGGCTGAGGCCGGTCTAGCCGCCGAGCCCCTTTAGGCTCGAAATCAGTTACTGGATAGGTTCGACGGGCCGGGTGTTATGAAGTGG
>WNEY01000366.1_pt1 | contig 27400 bp, 23 predicted proteins | sample 5400531 | NCBI WGS metagenome assembly WNEY01 (sample SAMN13153338, study PRJNA577476) | soil metagenome | isolation source: 200 cm saprolite under Douglas fir tree site 1 | place: USA:California | collected 2015-04-18
TCAACGAGGGCTACCTGGCGACCGGCCCCGACACCGATCCCGTACGTCACGACCTGACCGCCGAGGCGATCCGGCTCACCCGCCTGATCCGTGCCCTCCTGCCGACCGACGGTGAGGTGGCCGGGCTGCTGGCGCTGATGCTCCTTACCGAGGCCCGCCGCACCGCCCGGGTCTCGGCGAGCGGCGAACTGGTCACCCTCGACGAGCAGGACCGCGGGGCCTGGGACGCGGCGCTGGTCGCCGAGGGCCATCGGCTGGTGCGCGAACGCCTGGCCGCCGGAGTGGCTCCGGGCCGCTACCAGATCCTCGCAGCGATTAACGCCGTGCACACCTACGCCCGCGATGTCCGCGACACGGACTGGTCGCAGGTCGTCGCCCTCTACGACCAGCTCGTCCGGCTCGATCCCTCGCCGATCATCGCCCTCAACCGGGCCATCGCGGTCGCCGAGCTTGACGGCCCGGAGGTGGCACTGGCGACCGTCGACCGTCTTGAGGACAAATTGGCCGGCTATCACGCCTACCATGCGACCCGCGCCGACCTGCTGCGCCGGCTGGGCCGCAGTCAGGAGTCGCGCGAGGCGTACGACCAAGCGATCGAGATCGCAGGCAACACCGCCGAGATCGCCTACCTGACTCGCCGCCGCGACCAGCTGGGGTAGCCGGCGGCGCGGGCAGGCGTCCAGTACACTCCCCCTCTTGTGAATGCTTCTGACGGAGTCTTGGTTACCGGCGGTGCCGGTTTCGTAGGTGCGACGCTCGTGCGGCGGCTGGTCTCGAGCGGCTACCGGGTCCGCGTACTCGACAACCTCAGCACCGGGGATGCCGCCCACCTGACTGACGTGGACACCGAACTAGTCAAAGGCGACATCCGGGACGCGGCTGCGCTCGATGATTCGCTCAAGGGGATGGACGCGATCATCCACCTCGCCGCCGCTGGTTCGGTGATCGGTTCGGTCCAGGACCCGGAGATGAACTTCGAGGTCAATGTGCTCGGCACGTTCCGCGTCCTAGACGCGGCGAGGCGAGCAGGCGTCGAGCGCGTGGTCCAGGCGTCGACCGGCGGAGCGCTGATCGGGGACGCGACGCCGCCCGTCGACGAGCGTTCGCTGCCTAAGCCGATATCCCCCTACGGGGCGAGCAAGCTCGCTGGCGAGGGTTACGCGCACGCTTTCGCCAAAACCTACGGGCTGCGTACCGTCGCGATCCGGTTCGGCAACGTCTACGGGCCGTGGTGTGCTCGCAAGCGCGGCGTGCTCAACGTCTTCTTCGAATCGATCCACTCCGGCGCGCCTTTGGTCATGTACGGCGACGGGTCCGCGTCTCGTGACTACGTGCACGTGGACGACATCTCCAACGCGCTCCAGCTCGCGCTTGAGAAGGATGTCCCAGGCGGCACCGTGCTGCATGCCGCGTCGGGCGTCGAGACATCCGTCAAGGAGCTAGCCGACCTTTGCCGGCGAGCGGCCGGCGTCCCGGATCACCCGATCGAGTACCGGCCCAAGCGAGCAGGCGAGGTGGACCGCAACTTCGCCTCCTACGACCTCGCGAAGCAAATGATCGGCTACTCGCCGACGGTCGCCCGTGAGGACGGGATTCCCCGCACCTGGAACTGGTTCCAAGAGGAAGTGTTCCGAGACTGACTTCGATCGCCTCACCAGGCAGCCCTTGGCACCCAGAGCACGACGCGGTCAGTCGCGTGCTGCGCGGCTGGTACACCTCGCCCGTCCCGGAGATCGGTCTAGACGGCGCGACTCACTGGTTCGGCTTCGCCTGCATGCTCGGAGCTGACCGAGCCAGGGTCGTGCTGAGCATCTCGGATCCGGCCGAGGTACCGGCCGCGCTCGCGGGCACCCGCGACGCCTGCGCCGCCAGCAGCTTCATGATCATGGTGGACGACCGCGATCGCGCCGCCCGGCTGGACGCGGCCCTGCGCGAGCACGGATGCAGCTATGCCGAGTCGACGACCTATCTGGCCTTGACCGGGCCGATGGTGTCTCCCGCACCAGGCCCGGACAGCCTGCAGATGACCAGCATCGGCATCACCGACCTTGAGACGTGGGCCCGGGTGAAGCTGCAGTCCTTCGACGACACCGAGAACGACCCGGCAGCGGAGGAAATCGCCGCCGAGGTCGCCCGACGGCGCGCCGAGCTGCCCCTAGCGGAATACCAGCTCGGCCTCCTCGACGGCGAGCCCGTAGCCGTGCTAGCGCATTACCCGGGCGCCGACGACCTCGTGTTCATCCTGGGCACCCGGCTTCCGTACCGGCACCGCGGGATCGCTCAATCCATGCTGGCCCGATGGGCAACAGCGACGGCCAGCAGCCGCTCCCTCATAATCAACGCCACCGACGGCGGCGCTCCAGAGGCGCTATACCGCCGGCTCGGCTTCACCGACGAGGTCTACTGGTACAGCAAATACGAATTCAACCCCTTCTAGCGAGAAAGATTTGCGGGGCTCTGTGTCCCCGCAACCAGAGGCCAGCCGTCGTGAACGGATGACAGGTGCCGCCGGGCGGCTTCGATCCGCCTAACTGACCTCGAGCGGTCCAGGGTTAGCGTGAGACCAAACGGCCCTCACCGGGAGCAGCAACCATGCCGGCCACAAAATCGCGCTACGACGGGCACGCCGAGTGGTACGACTGCTGGAACCAGCCGAACAGCACCCGCAACGTTCCCGAGATACTGGACCTGCTCAGCGACCCAGGCCCGGGCCCCGCTCGAAGACCAGCTCCAAGCCCAGGCCTCTGCCTGGACCTGGGCTGCGGCACCGGGCTCTACTTCGACGCACTCGCCTCGACCGGCGCAGCGGTCGTCGGGCTCGATCGCTCAACCGACCAGCTGCGCATCGCCCACGGCCGGTCCAGGCAGATCATCCAGGGCGACGCTGCCGAGCTGCCGTTCGCCGACGGCGTCTTCGCGACCGTGGTCACGCTGTGGATCTCTACCGACGTCCACGACTTCTCGGCCGTGCTGCGCGAAGCCGCGCGAGTGATCAGTCCTGGCGGCATCCTGGTCTACTACGGCGTTCATCCCTGTTTCAACGGACCGCATAGCCAGATGCTTGACGACGGCGGCGTGCTCGCGCACCCGACCTACCGCCAAGCCGGATGGCACCAGGAGGCACCGTGGTGGGGACCCTACGTCTGCAGGCGAGTCGGCATGCGCCATCACCCGCTGGCCGAACTGTTCAACGCCTTTATCGCGGCCGAGCTGAGGGTTGAGCGAGTCGTCGAAGGAGGCGACCATCCGGTCCCCACCATTCTCGGCATCCGCGCCCGCAGGCCCGAGCCGCGCTAACCAGCCAGGCCGATCTCCGCATAGCTCGCCGACCCGGCCTCCGACTCGCCGAATAGGTTCCGCGTCTGCGTCCATTGCCGGGTCGCCTCGAAGGTCTCCCCGGTGTAAGGCAGGAACACGATGCGCTCGCCGATGCCGAACGTGCGCACGTCCACCCGCTCACGGTATTTCTCAGGAACGGCCTTCAGGTGATAGTGCTTATACGCCTCCGGCCGCAGGTCGATCTCCATCTGAGCCCGGCGCAGGGCCGCCAGGTACTTGTCCACGTCGGCCTTGCTGGCCTCGCTCCCCGTGACCAGGAAACCGATCATGAACGTCGCGTCGAGAACCTTCCGGAAACCAAACGCCTCCGCCACGTAGAACGGCGCGCCCCACATGGTCCCGGCCGGCACCTGCCGGTCGAGCAGCGCGTCCAACCGCTCGTTCGGCGGCCCCTGGAACGTCAGACTGATCTGGTCGGCCGACAGCACCGCCTCAAGAGCCTGCAAGGTAGCGAAGTGGCTCCCGGAGTGATAGCCGACGCCGACCGGCACCCCAGCCAGGTCTTCGGGGCGGCGGATCTCAGACTCAGGGGGCACGAAGATGCCGCATGGCGCGACCGAGTAAGCCGACGTAATGAGCTGTCCGGCCCGCTCGCTCGCCGCAGCGCTCGTGGCCCAGTGGCAGGCACAGCTCACGTCCGCCCCGTCCCGCCCGGCGCCGAACGTCTCGAACGCGCCGGTCTTGATCTCCCCCGCGCTGTCCCGACTCACGCTATGGATGCCGTAGTCACCGCCGGTGACGAAGCTGTACTCCAGGCCCTCGGCCGTGAAGTAATCCTTCTCCTGCGCCACCCACTCCTGCAGCCGGCCATGCGGCATGATCTTGAGCGCCATCGCAGCCTCCTCACGTTGCTGTGCTAGACGTACTAGGGAGCGCAACTCCTACGACGGTACGCAGCTGATCAGTGATGCGGAAGATAGTGTGCAGGCTGAGTCAGGCGGCCGGAGCCGAGTCGAGAACCAGGCTCGTCCGGATAGCCGGCTACGACCACGACGAGCCCGCCCTGGCGATCCCGGCCCAGGAAATCCTGGCCCGAGGCTGGACCGCGAGCTAGGTCCGCGTCTGCCCCCGACCGGCTGCTCGTCACAGATGTGGCGCGTACTCGTTCCTTAAGCAACAGGCGGCCGGCCGGCTACCTGGGGTCCGGGATTCGGAGATGAGCCGCTTTGGAGGTCTGCAACGGCGGCGAGTCCTGGACAGCCGCGAACGTCCCGGCTATCCCCGCGACCAACGAAATCCTGGCTCTCCGGCGCGACCGGCACGGGGCGTGCATCGCCGCGCTCGTCGGCGGGACCGCGAGCGCCGGTAAAGTGGCCGCGCTCGGGTCGACCGACGGTGGTGCGTCGTGGGCGATCACGGCCGACCGCTCGCTCCCGCCGTCAGTGCAGGTGGCGACCTCCTGCGGCGACGGCCGCAACTGCCTGGTGGCCACCTCCGACAATAGCTTCCTCGCCTTCTTGCACGTCACGGCCGGCGGTCAGGTCAGCGTCAGGACCCAGGCGTTCAAGAGCTGGCTGCATATCGTCGGTGTCAGCTGCCCGACCGGGCCGGAATGCTTCGTAGAAGCGGCGGACGAGTCCGCGCACGTGTATGTCAAGGCCACGCTCGAGCTGACCCGCGACGGCGGGCGGACCTGGACCTCGCTCGGCACGCCGATGGCACCGGCCGATCCCCAGGACGTGGCGGATTTCCTGAGCTGCCCGGTGCCGGCTGGCTGCATCGCCGTGGCCAGTGACCCGAACCAGGCCCAGCCGACCTGGGAGGTGCTGTCCAACCTGCATCGGGGTCAGTGAACGCAGGCGGCGCGGTCGCGCCAACCGCGGGGGCGCGGCGGACCGCTGGCGCGGCACTCCCGGTCCGCCCGGACCCCTCAGTCGGGCGGACATCGCGTCGGCACCACCAGATCAGCGGCACGAGCCGACCCATGTTCGCCACATCACTCACATGAGTCTCTACTGACCCATCCGCCCCAGCCCAGTTCGCCATGATCACCTTCTGCAACGGATGAATATGCGCTTTCATCTGGTTTTCCGGGGATGAATATGCTGATTCATCTTTCGGACTCACTCAGGAATAGTCGCGAATGCCGGTTTTGTTACGCCGGACGCTCCCGGCCCGGGCCAATCAATCCGGCCCGCTGCTCAATCCGGCCCGCTGCCCCTACGCTGAGGCACCGGGCCGGTCGCCGTACTGGCCGATCCGTCCCTGGCAGGCTGAGAGGGGTGGCAAACCTTGACCGTGCCGGACACCGAGCGCATCGAATCTGGCCACACCGGCGACGAGCGCAGCCTGCTCGTTGCCTGGCTTGACTACTACCGGGCCAGCATCCAGCACAAATGCGCCGGGCTGACCGCCGACCAGCTGGTCGTCCGGTCCTGCGAGCCGTCGCCGCTGTCGCTGGCCGGGCTGGTCAGGCACCTGACCGAGATGGAGCGCGGGTACGCGCACCGGCTGGCCGACCGCGGCCTGCCCCTGCTGTACTGCACCGACGATGACCCGGACGGCGACATCGAGTCCGTGACCGCCGCGCAAGCGCTAGCGGACCTGCGGACGCTGCAGGACCACTGGACCAGGTCCCGGGAGATCATGGCCACCCACCAGCTCGACGACACGTTCGGCAAGACCGGTTACACGCTGCGCTGGGTGTACCACTACCTGATCAAGGAGTACGCCAGGCATCTCGGCCACGCCGACTTGCTCAGGGAACGGATCGACGGCGTCACCGGCGAATGAGTCAGCCGACCGGCCAGTAGATGGCGGTGGCGTCGTCCCGCAACTTTGCCCGCGGCCAGCGTCGACCGTCCGCGTCTGACTGCTCGGCGGCCCGCACCTGCCGGATCAGCTCAGCTGGTCCCTGGTCGGCGAGCATGGCGCTGACCAGCGGCCAGGTAGCCAGCCGGTACCGATCGACCAGACGGCTGGCCCCGTCGCTGAGCAGCGCGATCGCGGACAGCCCGGCCAGCGGCTCGGTGCCGGTGATGGCCTGCTCGGCCGCCTCGGGGCTGGTCGCCGCGACCCAGTAGCCGCCCGGCCGGTTGCGCTCGGCGTCGAGTTGAGCCAGGTACTCGGCTCGCCCGTTCTCGCGCTCGGGCGCACCAACCGGAAGCCGCCGGTAAGGCGGTCTCAGCCGCTCCGACAACTCGTGCAGCCTGAGGTCGGTCACTAGCCGAGGCGCCCCGTCCGCCTCCGCGAGCGGCCGCAGCATCAGCACCGAGTCGCAGAGCACCAGGTACTCGATCTGATCATCCAGCCGGCGAACGATGATCACGGTGGCCGACGGAGTGGCCGGATGGCCGAGGTCACACGTGCCGGAATGCAGCTCGCACACCTGCTCGATCCCCCGCGCGAGCACCTCCTTGAGCGGCCGGCCGACCGCGGATACCCCGGCTGCCAGCAACCCGCCGAGCGTCCTGGCGTACCAGGCGACGCCGTGCACGCAACCGCCGTCCCGCCCGTGCGGGGAGCCCGCGCCGTCGAGCAGCACCGCGATCCCAGGCGCGACCGCCGCGAAGTCCTCGTTGGGCCAATCCGGGGTGCCAGGCTCGGTCACCAGCAGCACTCGCACGTCTTTTCGCTCCTTCCTGGCGGTCCGGCAGCCCAACAGCTAGGCGCGCCTGCATGACGGTAACACCTGCCCGGCTCGCCGCCGATCGCGGCCATTTGCCCGATCAGGAAGCCGCCGGGGCCGGTCCCGTTTCGGCCAGCGCCTGTGCGCACAGGGCCAGGGACCGCCCGACAACCTGACCGAGCACGCTCCGATCGGCTGCCGCCCGGGCCACGAACTCGTCGAGCGGGCGCAGTCCGGCCAGGTCCAGCAGTCTCTTGTCGTTGGTCACCCATTGCCCGCGCGCCGCGAGTACGGCGTGCGCCGCCTGAGCCGCCGCCTGCCCGATCAAGCCGACGCACTCGCTGACCCGCCCGATCGGCACGTAGTAGTCGAGCGCGTAGCCGAACGTGCGTTCGGCCCGGTACCACCAGACCTCACGGGCGGGCCCGCGCAACGCCGCCGGGTAGTCCGGCCTCGGCAGTTCTCCGGACAGCACCCGGTTCGTCGCCAGCTCGGCCAGCACGAGGTAAGACGGGATGCCGGCCAGATGAAACATCAGCGGCCCGATCCTGAACCGCCCCTGTCCCGACTCAGCCAGTTCGTGCTCGATCGAGTCCAGGTCGCGGTAATGCACGTCGACCCGACGCCCATCGATTAGCAGCCACGCTCCCCCGTTGAACACGCCGCCGCCCCAGCCGCCGACTTCAGACACCTCACCCGGCCAGCCGAGGTCCCGCAAATGCTGCGGGTCGAAATTGGTCCGGTAGTAGATCGCGAAATCCCAGTCGCTGTCTGGCCGGTGCGTCCCGGTTGCCCGCGATCCGCCGAGCGCGACCGCCCGCACCCCGGGCAGTCTGGCCAGCCCGTCACGCACAAAGCCGAGAAAGGCGCCGTCGTCCATGAGTCAAAGCTAGGTCGTAAGCGATCTTCTGGCTCGCGAATATTGGTCGGCCCGCAGTCCTGACCAGCTTAGGGTGGCGGTGTGCTGACCAAGCCGACCGACCTCGCCGATGCGGAAGTCAGCGCTGCCCTGCGCGCCGGCTGGGGATTCAGGGCCTGGTCGCTTGAGTATCTGGCGGTCGGCGCTGGCAGCCATCACTGGCTGGCTACCGACGCGGGCGGCGGGCAGCGGTTCCTGGCCGTGACCGACCTGCCGGTCTTCGTGCGCGGCCGGGCCGACACCACCGACGCCTTATTCGCCAGGACCAGGGCCGCGCTTTTGACCGCGCTCGCGCTGCGCGAGCAGGCCGGGCTTGAGTTCGTCGTCGCGCCGATCAGGCGCGACGACGACGAGCCGATGAGCCGGCTCTCCGAGCGCTACTCGCTGACCGTCTATCGCTATCTCGACGGCACCCACGCCGGCGAGGACGGGCAGTACCGCGACGCCAGCGACCGGCGGACCGTGCTCGACCTGCTGGTCCAGATTCACCGGGTCAAGACGGACGCGGCCCTCGCCGACGATTTCGTGCTGCCGCACCTGGAGAAGGTAGGACTGGCCCTAGCCGACTCGGGTCAAGCCTGGGACGGCGGGCCCTACGGCGAGCGGGCCAGGCAACTGCTCCTGGCTAACGCCGCCGATCTGGAGAAGCTGACTGCCGCCTACGAGGTTCTGGCCGGGCGGCTCGCCGCCTGGCCAGAACGGATGGTCGTCACCCACGGCGAACCGCACGCGGGCAACGTCATGATCACTTCCACCGGCCTGGTCCTGATCGACTGGGACACCGCACTGCTCGCGCCGCCCGAGCGCGATCTGTGGACGCTGGCCGAAGACGATGCCACCCTGCTTGACCGGTACTCGGCCGCGACCGGCCGCGAACTCGACCGGGACGCGCTGTCGTTCTACCGGCTCTGGTTCGACCTGGCCGAGATCGGCCAGTATCTGGGGCTGTTCCACGGCCCGCACGACCAGACCGCCGATTCGGCCGAGGGCTGGACCAACCTGCATAAGTACCTGCAGCCTGCGCGCCGCTGGCCCGAGCTGGTGCGGCACCGGGCCTAACGACCCGGCGCCGCCCTAGCCAACTGGTCCCTCGTGGTCAGTGCGGCCTCGGGCCATGCAGCACGATCAGCCCGCGGCTTACGTTCTTGCTCGTACCGACGCCCCAGGTCGAAGACGTGCCTGGGATCGGCGCGAGCTTGATGAGCACCCAGTCGACATTGGCGGGCGCCAGCCAACGGCCGTGCGAGAAATGCCTGATCCTGCTCGTATCCTCGTAGTTACCGGAAAGGGCCAGCTCCCAGATCCCACCCGCGCCATCTGGCACCAGGTCCTCCATGAGGGGCTGGTTGCGGGTCGGCTTGGCCGCCGGGCTGGCATCGGTCCAGGCTTTGCCGTTCCAGTGCCTGATCAGCTCGTAAGAGCCGTGCTTGGCATTAGGGGCGGTGCCGCCAACCCAGATGTCTGAGCCTGAGGTCGCGGTGATCGCCGAAAGCTGCACCTTGGCCGGCACCTTGGGCTGGACCGGCATCGCTCGCCAAGCCGTGCCATTCCAGTGCACGATCCGCGAACGTGAGTTCGTGGCCAGTCCGTCTTCCCCGGGGCCGGTGATCGTCCAGATGTCTTTGGTGGATGGCGCGCTGACCTCGCCTAGTACGCCCTCGCCCGGTAGCCGGAAGACCTGCCAGCTCCGGCCGTTGAATCTGGCCGCGAACGGATGGCAGTTCGACGAAGCGGCGTTAAGCGAGCGGGCCCGGCAGCCGAAAACCCAGACATCGTCCGGGCCGAAGACCTTGACCGACTGCGGGAACAGACCGCCGGTCTTCTGGACCGGCAGCCGACCCCGAGTCCACCGGCCGCCGACCAGCCTGAGGTACTGTCCTTTCCCGCTGAAAATCCAGACGTCGCGGACTGAGGCCGCACCGATGGAAGCGAGGAAATCGCTCCCCTGGTCGATGCCCTTAAGCAGCTTGTCCGGCAGCTGGACGCGCCGCCACGCCTTTCCCGTCCAGTGGACGATCACCGCGTGATTCTGGTGAACGTGGCCGGCTGTCACGCCGATCGCCCAGGCGTCGCCGCCGCTGTCAGCGGCTACACCCGTGATCACCGTGAAGTGGCCTCGGCCCGAGACCGAGGCCGACACCCGCCAGCCTGTGCTGCCGGCCGGCTGCTGCGCTCTGGCCGGTGCCGCCAGCGCGGGCAGCGTGGTGACCGCCTGAGCGATGACGACGGCGCCGGCCACCGCCAGCGCCGCGCCCGAGCTGGCCAGGGCTCTGCGCCCCTTTGGGGTCATGTCCTTTTTCCTCCTTGGTTTCGGCGGCCTGCATCCAGATCGAGCCGCCTACCGCCAACTTGTCACCGGCATCGGCGCCGGTCTTGAGTGCGGCTACTCAGCCGAGCGGCCAGGAGTACTCAAGTCCGCCTAGGCGAGCGCGCGAGAATGAACTCATGCCGAATGACCGAGAACAGCTCAGGGTGACATTCGACTCCATAGCCGACGACTACCACCAAGCCCGCCCCGAATACCCGCCCGCGCTCTATGACGCACTGATCGAACTGGCCGAGCTACGGCCCGGTGACCGGCTGCTGGAGATCGGCTGCGCGACCGGCAAAGCCACGATCCCGCTCGCCGACCGCGGCTATCCGATGACGTGCATCGAACTCGGCGGTGAACTCGCTGCGCAGGCTCGCCGATATCTGGCGGGCTACCCCGACGTCGAAGTTCTCCACGGTGCGTTCGAAGAGTGGGACCCGCCCGCCGGGGCCGGGTTCAGCTTGGTCTTCGCCGCCACCGCCTGGCACTGGATCGACCCGACGGTGCGGTACCAGAAAGCCTGGAACGTGCTCGGTCCCGGCGGACATCTGGCCTTCTGGAGTGCAGCTCACGTGTTTCCGCCCGATGGCGACCCGATCTTCGCTGAGCTCCAGCCCGTCTATGACGAGATCGGAGAAAGCAAGTCCGACGACTGGTTCTGCCCAAGACCCGATCAGATGACTGACTTCGCCGCCGAGATCGCTGGCAGCGGCCTGTTCACCGACGTGCAAGTCCAGCGATTCGACTGGGAGGTCAGGTACACCGCCGACCAGTACATCGCGCTGCTCGACACCTTCTCCAACCACATCGCGATGGGCCAGGCCAAGCGCGACCGGCTCTTCGGCGAAGTCAGGCGGCGGCTGGCCGATCGGCCCGACGGCCAACTCCGTCGCCATTGGGGTGCCGTGCTGCACGTCGCCCGCCGCTCCGCGGGGGTTCAGGGGTCGTCCCCCTTCGGCCAGCACCGACCATCCACGCGGCGATTAATCGAAGGCGCGATCCGCGCGAAGGCTAATAGCATCGAGGCGCATGACCCCTGATCAGCTGGCGGACGCGGTCCTGGCCGCGGCAAAGGCCGTGCTCGCCGACTACGGCCTCGATCCGGCTTTGCTGCCAGCGGCGAAGGTGGAGCGACCTAAGAATCCTGAGCACGGGGATTACGCATCGGCGATCGCGCTCCAGGCGGCGAGGCGGTCAGGTTTGCCGGCCGGGGATCTGGCCACCGCGATCGCGGGCAGACTGGCAGGCGACGCGGCGATCGGGGACGTGGCGGTCGCCGGGCCTGGCTTCCTGAACATCAGGCTGGCCGTCGGCGCAGCGGGAGCGACCGCCGGTCTCATCGTCAGTCAGGGCAGCCGGTACGCCTGCAGCACCGCGCTCGACGGCTCGACCATCAACGTCGAGTTCGTCTCGGCCAATCCGACGGGACCAATCCACCTGGGCGGAACGCGGTGGGCGGCGGTCGGTGACGCGCTGGCCAGGATGTTTCGCGCGCAAGGCGCCGCGGTGACGACCGAGTACTACTTCAACGACGCCGGGGCCCAGATCGACCAGTTCGCCCGGTCGCTGCTCGCGGCGGCACGCCGGGAACCGCCGCCCGAAGACGGCTACGCCGGTGAGTACATCGGCGAGATCGCCCAGACGCTGACCGACCGGCATCCGCAGATACTGACCGAGCCGGCCGACCTGGCGCTCGACCTGGTGCGGACGGCCGGCGTCGAGCTGATGTTCGCCGAGATCAAGGCCTCTCTGTCGGACTTCGGCGCGGCTTTCGACGTCTACTTCAGCGAGCGCGACAGCCGCGATCGAGGCGATCTGGACCGGGCCCTGGCCCGGCTGGATGATCTGGGCAAGGTCTACCAGGCCGACGGTGCGACCTGGGTCAGGACCTCAGAATTCGGCGACGACAAGGACCGGGTGATCCGGCGCGGCAACGGCCAGTTCACCTACTTCGCCGCCGACTGTGCCTACTACCTGGACAAGCGCGAGCGCGGCTTCGACAAGGTCATGATCGTCCTGGGCGCGGATCATCACGGTTACGTCGGCCGGATGCGCGCGGTCGCCGCCTGTTTCGGTGACGACCCTGACCGGACGCTTGAGATCTTGATCGGGCAATTGGTCAACCTGATCGCCGACGGCCACCCGGTTCGGATGTCCAAGCGCGCGGGCACGGTCATCACGATCGATGACCTCGTGGGCGCCGTCGGCGTGGACGCGGCCAGATACGCGCTGGCCAGGTACTCCCTGGACTCGCCGATCCACCTCGACCTAGACCTGTGGACCCGGCGCAGCACCGACAATCCGGTCTACTACGTGCAGTACGCGCACGCGCGGATCGCGTCGCTGCTGCGGAACGCAGCCGAGTTCGGATTCACGCTCGGCGAGGACTATGACGCCAGCCTGCTCAGCGGCGACCGGGAAGTCACGCTGCTGAAGGCACTGGCCGACTTCCCCGGCACGCTGGCAAGTGCAGCCGAACTGCGGCAGCCTCATCGGATCGCCAGATACCTGGAAAACCTGGCGGGTTCCTATCACCGGTTCCACGACGCGTGCCGGGTGCTGCCAAGAGCGGGCGAGGAGTTCGACGAGACTGGCCGAGCCCGGTTGTGGCTAGCGCGCGCGAGCCAGATCGTGCTGGCGAGCGGCCTGCGACTGCTCGGCGTCAGCGCCCCCGACCGTCTCTAACGGCTGTCCCACCATCACCGTCAGTAACGACCTTTTGACCGAACGGCCACATCCGTCCGCGCTAGTCACCTGTGACCATAACCGGAAGTGACCGGACGCTACCTCCCGGTAAGGGCCTAGATGAACAGTTGAGGCTGAGTCGATTTAAAGTGACACAAAAAGGGAAGGATACCAGGTGACGTATCGACCCTAATGGCGTAAAATCGTTTGCTGTAGATGTGTTGCTGCACGTGTATCTGCACAGTCGACATATGAGATGCTTGGCAGCGTCAGCAGCACAGCCGTCTGGTCAACGGCACGGCAAGGAGGCGGTCATGGTTGCCATCCCGCGCCCGGCAGTGCGAGCCGCTACGGTCCGCGATGCCGAGCGGGTGGCGGACATACATGTCCAGTCCTGGCAAGCAGCTCACGTCGGCCTACTCCCGCAGGAATATCTCGACAGCCTCAAGTCTGCCCGTCCTACCCAGTGGCACGAAGTCCTCAGCAGCACCGACTGGCCCAAGTCCGGCGTCCTGGTCGTAGCGCCGGAAAAAGACGTACTCGGGTACGCCGAGTTCGGTCCGACCCGCGACGACGGAGAAGACAGGGCACTGGTCGGCGAGATCATGGACATCTACCTGGTACCCGAAGCCTGGGGCAAGGGCATCGGCAAACGGCTGATGAGCACCGCCCTAGCCCGCCTCGCCTCGGCCGGCTACGCCCAGGTGACGTTGTGGGTGCTCGCCAGCAACACCCGGGCCAGAGGCTTCTACGCCAGCGGCGGCTGGTTCGAGGACGGCGCCAGAAAATGCGACGTCAGCCAGGGCTTCCCAATGGAGGAAGTCCGCTACCGCAAGCAAATCGCCTGATCCGGGCCTCTTCTTCGTAGCACCACGGGGAAAGAACCACCAGCACCGGCTCGAACGTCCCGGCCCGGTCCCGCGGCACGCTCACCGTCACCGGCCCCGCCTCGGTGCTCAGCGTCTTGGCCCGGTAACCATTACGCCAGCTCCGCGGACGGCTAGACCCGGGCTCTTATCTGGGTTCGGCCGCTCAGTTTCATTGCGTCGGCGCTCACGGCTCACGATTCCGTGAGCCCGAACAGCATCGGTGCCTCTCCGGTGTCGTAGCTTCCCAGGAAGGAACAACACCGGAGGGGCACCGGTGCTGCTATTACGACACCAGGGAGGCACCGAGGCTGTTGCTTCCTGGGAAGGAACAGCCTCGGTGGGGCACCGATGCTGCGGCTGGCTCTGGATGGGGCGACATGTTGCCGGTGAAGGCGTTGCGGAGCCAGCCAGCACCGGCGGCGTGCCGCCCCATCGCCTCTAACCTGGTCTTCAGGACACCTGCCCCTCAGCCGGCGTCGCTTTTCGCTGAGCAGCATCGGGGGGACTTTGATGTAGCTGGGATATAGGCACGACGAGCTTTCCGCGTTGCCTTTAGGGCGCTCTACAGGTGCACCGAGAACTGAGTTGTGCCTAGGCCGACGCCGCCGCGCCAGATCTCGAAGCCTGCCTCGACGCTCGTCAGCCACCAGCTGCGCTTCATCAGCCCGCTCCGCTCGGCGGCCGCCATGAACGCCTTGACGTTCAGATTGGTCACCTTGCTGGTCGACTTAACCCGGCGGAACTGGATGTAGTTCCACCTCTTGCCGTGACCATGGGTCACCCAGTGCTCCAGATGCCACTTCTGGTGGTCGACCGTGACCACCGGCCAGGTGTTGACGCCAAATCCGCGCGAGTTGAGCCAGATCATGAGCTCGGCCCCGCTGCTCTGCCCGGACGTGACCGGCTTGCGACCGAACCAGATGTCGTAGCCGGCGCCCCAGGTACCCTTCGCCTTCGTCTTCGTGTGCCAGGTCGTGACCAGCGACTTGATCTTGCTGACTCGCAACGGCAGGCGGGTGTGCGGCGAGCAGATCCCCCAGCTGCAGCCAACGAAGATGTTGGGGTACGCGACCGGCTCAATCCGGCCACCGCGCGCCCCTGAGCTGACCACGGCGAAATTGGGTGAACCATTCTGGTTCCTTAGGCACTCACTAAAATGAGCGAAGTTGTCATTCCTGACGACGTAATGTTCTCGGCCGTGCTGAACCACCATGTGCTGATAGGACTTGCATAGCCTGTTAATGTGCACCTCAGGCGCCTTTGCCTGAGCCGCACCGGTTGACATTACCGCCGCCGCTATTGCGGCGGTAACCGTCATCCCTGTCGTCAAGAACCTGCCCATTCCCCCGCCATTCAGATCGGTTGCGGCACGCAGGACCTATTGCCGCGAGTCGCGTGAGTTCGTCAAATCTAAAACTGCAGGCCACCCGGCCGCGCACCGACCGGTCAGCCTGGTCCAAGTATGGCTGGCGCAGCAATAGTAAAGCTTCGCTGACACGCGGCACCGACTTCTGAACAGAATCCGATTCCTGGCAATATCTTGCGCCAGATTGTACCGCTAAGACCGTTCGCCAGAAGTATGCGAACTCCTGGTTATTCCAGGCCCGGCCGTTGTTTCCCGGCGGCAGCAGATTCTGCGGAGCCAGCCTGAGCTGGTTGCCAGGCGAGAGGGTGGCTCCGTCCATCGTGAGCACCTGTGGATTGCGGAAGTTGTTGTCGCTGGCGTTCATCCACGGGCAGTAGTGCTCTGGTCCGCGACAGTGCCCGTCGGTGCCATTGGCTTGATTAGCGATCCACAACGTCCTGTCATTCACGCCACACCGTCGCAGCGTAATGCTTTCTCCCGTCAAATTAGGCGCTGCCAGCCCGGCACAGAGTCCCGTGCTATTACCGTACGGCGCCCATTGCGCCTCGAAGACCCAGAAGTCCGAGTCTCGCGTGCAGACATAGGATTCGAGCGAAAAGAAATCGTGCGTATCGGACCCGCAGAACTGCGATACCCGCCCGATGAACGACATCGTGAAATCGCCGTCTGGCCCGTGGTCCGCCGCCGACCGAAGGTTAATCTTCCGGCCGACCCGGCCGCCGGTCCCGTTGTTGGCGGCCATGGCCACGTTCATCGTGAACGCCAGCCCTGGCCGACGCGCGTACAGCAGGAAGCAGTGCTTGCCGCACCCGCCGACGGCCCCGCCGGCAACCCCCTTAGCGGCCGTACCAGCCGCACTAGCCGCCTCATCCGACGGTCCGTATCCGACGCGGAGCCCAACGACGGCGACCGCCGCCGTCAGCAAACAGCCGACCACGCTCAACCGCATGCGCATGTCCGTCCCCTCTCGAACATCCCCCGGTAAGTCAGGCTGGGTGCGCGGCAGCCCGCTCCCCGGCCAGAGCCAGGGAACGGGCTGCCAACCCCTTGGGTCCAGATCAGGTAACTGGGCCGAAGTAGTAGGCCCACTGCTGGTTCGAGCGCGCAACGCTACCGACGAGCAGCTCGCGGTACAGGCTGAGCTGGTTGGTCGGGTGGTTCGTACCAGTGTTGAGCGTGAGCACCAGCGGCTGGCTGAAGTTGGTGTCGCCACCATTGATCAGCGGGCAGAAGTTGACCGACGGGTCGCCAGGCGAGACTGGCTGGCCGGTCGCGATCAGGCAGTTGGTGCCGAGCGTGCTGTGGATCCGGTCCGCCACCCACACGGTCTTGGCGGTCACGCCACACGGCTGCAGGGTGACCTTCTGGCCGGAGATCGCCCTGGAGACGCCGGCGCACCAGCCGGACTGGTTGCCGAACGGCGACCAGTTCAGCTCGATAACGGCGAAGAACGGGTAGTGCGTGCAGATGAACGACGTCGGCGCGAAGAAGTCATTCGCCAGGAAGCCGCAGTACTGGAACACGAAACCGCTGATCGACGGCGTGAAGTCGCCGTTCGGCCGGAAGTTCCCGGCCACGTGCAGGTTGACCGGCGTGCCGGTGTGACCACCGACGCCCGTGTCACCAGGCACGAAGGCGTTCATCGTGACGCTCGAACCCAGCTGGTCGCTGAAGATGCTCACGCAGTTCGAGCCACACGCGACGGTGTCCTTCTTGCCGTGAGTGGCCGCGGACGCGACCCCGGCGGTGGCGCCGAAACTTGCCGCGATCACCGTCGCCGCCGACATCGCGTAGAACGCCTTGGTAAAGCGCTTGCGCATGTGTAGTTCCTTCCTTCTGGTCTGCCGCTATCGCATTCCGGACACTTGGGCGGTCAAGACCGACCGGTCTGCGGCGAAAGAAACGGTCTGGCAACGGTTGCTCTCAGTAATCCCCGCCCTGCCAGTTCACTACGAGACGTTATCAACAAAACGCGGACGGTAACCAAGGACGCCTTCGTTTTCGATTGCGTTTTGGTAACAGGGCAGTATTTGAACTGTCCTATACTTGGCCGTTATCCTGCGACAATAAAGGCAGGCGAGGCTAGGAGAAATGGTTCGGCGACTATCTCACGCGCGCTAGCCGACCCTTAAGGCCGCACCTCGGACAGATCCCCCGAATGGTTACGGAACGTAGTTGAAGGACCGCTCTGACACAAGCTGATCGAGCCTTGATTAATCTAGGTTCGTGACCGACGCCTTGCCGCAGCAGATACGCGCACAACTAGAAGATCCGTTCGCAGAGCCGCTGGCCGGCACGCGGCGACTGAACTTCGAGGTCATCGAGTCCGATCAGCTGTCGCCGAACCTGCAGCGGATCACGCTCACGGCGCCCGAATTGGCCGGCTTCAGCTACGCACCAGGCCAGGACGTGATGCTGCTCGTGGCCGCCGACGGCAAGCGCCCAATCCGGCGCCGCTACACGATCAGGTCGTTCGATCCAGACAAGCTGCTGCTGACCCTGAATATCGTCCTGCACGGCCAGGGCCCCGGCGAGCGCTGGCTGCGCGCCGCCCAGCCGGGCGACACGATCGAGGGCATCGGGCCGCGCGGCAAGATCACGACCTCGCCCACCGCCGACTGGCACCTGTTCATGGGTGACGAATCGGCGATGTCGGCCATCCTCGCCATGACTGAGTCGCTGCCCGAGACCGCCGAGGCGACGCTGGTCATCGAGGTTAGTGATCCCGACGATGAGGAAGAAATATTGGCGCAGGCTCGTACCAGGGTGACCTGGCTGCACCGGCTCGGAGGAAATGCCGGGGACCCGGCGCTGCTGAGCGCGGAGGCGGCCGAAGTCGAGCTGCCGCGCGGGGCCGGACACGTCTACCTATTCGGCGAAGCGTCAGTGGTACTGGCGTTGCGGGAGATACTCGGCCAGCGCGGTGTTGTAGCTGATCAGATGTCACCCAAGGCCTACTGGGGCAAGGGCCGCGCTAACGCGGGTCACGGCGAGCCGCGCAAGGACAGCTGAGCCCCTGACCTGCGGAAAGGCTCGTTGGCGGCTGGACCGTGCCCGGACCGGCCGCCATTGCGGCAGACAGGGGTGTTGATTCCGCTTTCATTCTCATTTGACGAGGCTTTATTCCATAGACTGATCGGTGAAGCTCGCAGGTGGCCTTGGAGGGAGCGGACCCAGTGGCGTCGGCAGTCGCGACCGAGGTATCGGCGGTAATCGCCAGTGCTTCCGCGCAGACGCTTACGCTCGGGATCGACAACTGCGGCCTGATCCGCCAGCACGACCGGGCCGCGGGCGACATCCTCGCCGACCAGTCTGGCTCGCTGCTCGGTACCGACCTCGCCGCGCTGATCAACGGTCCGAACGACCCGGCCACGATGCTCCGCGGCATGATCGAGGCCACTCGCTCCGACCGGCAGAGCACCGCGGTTCTGACGCTTCGGACGGCGAACCGGTCGCTGGTGGACGCCGTGGTGACGATCGAGCCGATCAGGTCCGCGGACCCCGAGCTCTTCGCTCAGGTGACCATGCGGATCCCCGCTCCGGCCGCCGAGCGGTTTATCGATCCGGCCCTGATGCGGCACGCGCTGCTCGACGGAGCGGTCCGGCGGATCGGCGGCGCGCTCGACATCGACCAGCTCGCTCCCGAGCTTGTGAGCATCCTGGTGCCGCACTTCTGCAACTCGGCCGGGATGATGATGCTGGAGAGCCTGCTCGGCGACGGCGACGACGAGGACACCGCCCGGGGCGGTAACCAGTTCGTGCGCAGGCTCGCGATCGCGTTCGACGACGGCGATCCAGGCTGGTCGGCGACGTTCCCGATCGGTGAGATCCTGCGCTACCCGCCGAAGAGCATCTACACCAAGTGCCTGGACACCAAAGCGCCGGTCAGCTTGGTGATGACCGAAGAAGCGGCGACGGAGCTGGCCACCGCCTGGCTGCGCACGCCCGTTGCCAGGCTGATCTCGGGCACCTCGATGCTGGCGTTGCCGATCAAGGTCGGCGACAACATGCTCGGGTTCTTCATCTGCGTCAGGCGGCAGGGCTTCCACCGGTTCGATGCGTACGACACCGAGATCGGCATGGAGTTCGCGAGCCGGGCCGCCTTGTTCGTGGACGGTGCCCGTCGCTACAGCCGCGAACGCGCCACCGCGCTCACCCTCCAGCGCAGCATGCTGCCGACTGGGCTGTCCCATCCCGCCTCCGTCGAGGTCCGGCACCGCTACCTGCCAGGCAGCAAGCTGATCGAAGTCGGCGGTGACTGGTACGAGTCGATCGGGCTGCCCGGCGGCCGGGTCGCGCTGGTCGTCGGCGACGTGGCCGGGCACGGAGTGCGGGCCGCGGTCACGATGGGCCGCCTGCGGACCGCGATCAAGACGCTGACCATGCTCGAGCTGCCGCCCGCCGAGACCCTGCAGCGACTCGATGACCTCATGCACGAGATCGGCGTGTTCGAGCCGCACTTCGCCACCTGCGTCTACGCGGTCTACGACTCGGTCGACGGCACCTGTGAGGTCGCCTCGGCCGGCCACCTGCCGCCACTGCTCGTGCGTCCAGATGGCACCAGCGAGTTCCTGGACGTCTCGCCGGCGCCGCCGCTCGGCATCGGGGCCAGCCCGATCGTCAGCCGCACCCTGTCGATCGAAGACGGCACGCTGCTCGTCATGTATACCGACGGCCTGGTCGAGCGCCGCACCGAGGACATCGACCTCGGGCTGGAACGCCTGCGCAAGGTCTTCGGCCCCGGCGCCACCGAGCAGAGTCTGGACGAACTCTGCCGGGAAGCGCTCGCCGATGTCTACGGCGACCACCAGCGCGACGACATCGCGATCCTGGTAGCCAAGCTGTCCAGGATCAGCCAGGACCGGCACACCTCGTGGCGGCTGGCCTCCAAGCTCACCGCCGCCAAGCGAGCCCGCTCGCTTATCCGCAGTCCATTGCGCCGGTGGGGCCTAGCCGATCTGATCCCGCTCGCCGAACTGGCCGTTTCCGAACTGGTGACCAACGCCGTTCGATACGCCCAGGGCACCATTGGCCTGCGTCTGGTCTTCGAGAGCGGATTGTTCATCGAGGTACTGGACGACTCCGCGGCCGTGCCAAGGCTGCGGCACGCCGATGATGACGACGAGCGCGGTCGAGGCCTGCAAGTGGTGAGCCAGCTCGCGCACCGCTGGGGTACCCGCCGCGTCGGGGCCGGCAAGGTCGTCTGGTGCGAGCTCGCCGTTCCGGCGAAAGACCGGCCGGCTCCGGCCGTTCCGGCCGATCCGACCGTCGCGCTGCCCGCCGGTTGACCCAGGCCGACCTAGCGTCGGCCGGGCAGCGGTGCCGACATGCCGCGCATTGCGGGCTACCCGCTCCACAGCCGTTCAGAACCAACAAAACGTCCCAGTCACAATGTCTTCTCAACTCGTCTGCTTTATGCTTCAATAAGCAAGATTATGATCGTTCGCGGGCCTTGCCTAGTCCGTGGTCGATCAAGGGGAGGAATCGACATATGAGCACTAGCAGACAGTCACCAGAGTTCACCAGGCTGCTTACGCCAGCAGAGGTTGCAGCCATGTTCCGGGTCGACCCGAAGACAGTTACGAGATGGGCCAAAGACGGAAAGCTCACCTCTGTAAGAACTCTGGGTGGCCATCGCAGATACCCAGAAGCCGAAGTTCGCGCGCTGCTCGATCAGATAAGCGGCTCGGCTAGGTCGTAGTACCGGTCTCGTCCAGCGCCGAGGCTGATCCGGTCCACCCCGGCGCTGGACGGGCTACTACGCAGCGTCAATGGCTCAAGTACGGCCAGTGACATTGGTTGCGCAGCCAGCTCTCCGGCATTAGCGACGTTGGGACAACGTCGATGCCCTGGTAGCTACGCAGGGCCAACGTCGTCATCAGGGACATGGCGCGTTGGGCCTGCGGCTGAGGGCTACGTTGCGCTGTTGCAGGCTGTAGTGGTGGCTTGGTCTCCGTGGCCGTGCTTGTACAGGAATATCCAGTCGCCGCGCTCGTGCCAGACCTTCACGAACTGCAGGGGGACGCCGGTCAGGGCCGGACCATGCTGGACGCCGCTCAGGTTGAGCAGCTGCGGCTCGGAGACGCAGTGGTTGATCTCCACGACCCAGACCCGGGACGCGTGCGCGAGCCGCTTCTTCAGCGTCGCGACGCTCACTGACGTTCCGGCTAGCGTGCCGGACGGGATCGCGGCTTGCTTGGTCGCGATGTTCGGCAGCTTGCCCAGGCCGGTGGGATACGCGGCGCCGAAGCTCTCCGCGTTCGGGTTCGTGTAGAGCACGACGTCGCCTGGTTTAGCGTTCGCGGCGACGATCTGGTCCAGCGCGCGCACGTTGTCGTAGTGGCCGTACGGCTGGCGCTGGGTGATCTGCGTGCTCAGGCCGGCCAGCACGACCAGCACCAGGGCGACCGGGCCGGCGACGCGGCCGAGCGCGACGATTGCCATTCCGCCGAGCAGCGCCAGCGCGGGGATGCACATCAGCACGTAACGCGAGGTGTAGATCGGCGAGATTACCGAGCCTCCCAGCAGCAGGGCGGGCGGCACGACCATCCAGGGCAGGCTCAATTCCGCCAATTGCCAGCGCCAGGCCGCGCGCCGGGCGGTGCCTCCGGCCGCCTCCGAGGTGAGGATCAAGGCGATCGCAACGATCCCGATGATGGCCAAGGTGATCAGCGAAGATCCCGTGAGCGTGACCAACGTGATCAGGCCAGAGGACGACGTGTTGTTCGCGATCCAGGCGACCTGGCCGCGCTGTTCCCAGCCGAGCACGAGCAGCGGACTGGCAAACCCGACTGCGACCACGCAAGCGACCAGCCAGCCGACGGTGAGCTTGCGGGAGTCCTGGGTAAGGCCGCGACGGCGGATGTCGAACGCGACCGTGATCGCGTGGGCCGGGATCAGCAGCAATCCGAAGATGTTCGCGATGCCGAGAACGGCGAGGCTGGCGGCGTAGCCGATGAGCCAGTTGCGCCGGCTGGCCGGGTCGGCCATCAGGACTCGGATCAGCAGGTAGCTGGCCAATGCGGCCAGGCCGACCACGATCGCGTAGGGCCGGGCCTCCTGCCCGTACCTGGTGGCCACCGGCAGCACGGCGAACAGCAGTCCGGCCGCAAGGCCGACCCACGGCGAGATCATGCGCCTGCCGATCGCCGCCACGGCGGCGGCGGTCAGCGCCGCGGCGATCGCCGACGGCAGCCGCATGACCAGCGCACCAGAACCGAACAGGTGCACCAGCGGCCACATCATGATGTAGTACGCGGAATGCACGGCGTCGACGTTGCCGAGCATGTGGATGAGGTCAGGGAAGGGGCGGCGCACCGCCGCGATCGTTGCGGCCTCGTCGCGCCAGTAGGACGGCGTCGTGATGGCCCACAGCGACAAAGCCAGGCCGACCAGCGGAGGCAGCAACAGCGCCCAGATGGGTCCGCGGTCATAGGGGCGCTGGACGCCGGCATCCTGGGTCGTCGCGGGTTGCGCTTGAGCGGTGCTTGCCCGGGCGGTTTCGCCGTCGGACGCGACCGAACTGGCGGGCTCGCCGGGCTCGTGCTCCGCGGTTCCCGTAGCGTCGTCTCCTGCGGTCTCTCCGACCGCAGGAGGGCCACTGGGTGAAGTCATGGCGTCTCATCCTCCGGACTGCAAACCGGACTTGTGTGAAGCTGGCGGATCGCGATCCCGCACCCTAGCCAGCGTCCCAATCGTAGCCACGCGAGGTCGGGCTCATGCCATCCAATCGCGAGCCGACCGATGCAGACGGGCCCATCTCGCTCGGCGGGCCGAGCACGGCGCACTTACGACTACCCGCCTTGTCAACCTATGGGCTGCCGGTGACGGGGCGGTAATCGGGCCCTTCCCATGGCATGGCCGCACTGGGACCGCTACCTGACGATAGCTACCGAGGGTAATGCGGGAAATACGATTTGCTTTAATATCGCAAAGGCATGCGAAAACTGACCGCAGGCCTGTCAGATGGCACTGTCGCGCCCCGAAAGGGCTAGTAAGATCCGTTACCTCTGCTTAGTTCGCGGGTAACAACGTCAGCCGAGCGCTGGCCTGATCCCCTGAGGACCATCAGCCATGCTGCGTCGCCGATCAGTCCGGTTGCGGATCGTCGTGCTCGTGCTTGTACCGGTAATCGCGCTAATTGGCCTGTACGCGACGGTCCTCGCTCTCACGCTCGGTAGCGTCGCCTCGCTTCGGACCGCCGCTAGCGTCCGCGACCAGGTCACGAAACCCCTGACAAATGCCCAGCTGCAGCTGAGCGCCGAGCGCGCGTCCGCGTTGCAGTACCTCGCTAACCCCACGCACGCTCGGCTGGTCGCCTATCTCAGTCAGGAGCCGAAGACCGATGCGGCCGTGCGGCGGCTTAACACAGCCGAGGCCGCGGTGGCGAAAAATTCCACGGCTGGTGAGGTCAGAGCGCTCCGAGTTTTGAGTCGCAAGCTCTCGGGGCTGCGCGATCTGCGCGCCACCGTGGTAAGCCTTGGCCTAAGCCGGGCGGAGGCCGCGTCAGCCTACGGCGGGATCATTTCCGGTGGTAACAACGTCATAATCCAGGCAATTCTGCCATTGCTGGATACGCCGGGCGCGGTCCAGGCCAACAACCTTGTGATCATGGAGGAGTCGCTTCAGGCGGCGGCTGAGGAACGCGACCTGTTCAGCGCGGATCTGACGTCGCATTCCTATCCGGGGAGCGATCGGCGGCTCATCAACCAGCTGATTGTCTTGCGCAGGACGACCTGGGACGAGGCCATGGCCAGCCTCGATCACACGTATCGCAGATTCTTTACGCATGATATTTCGGTGAATACGTCGGCGAACCTGGGCGGGTTTGAAAATCAGATCCTGGCCGGTCCGCGCAGCGCCATGGCGATACCGCCCGATAACTGGATCGCGGCCGGGAACGCGTACAGCACCGGTTTCAAACACGCCCTGACCCAGGCGGCGAGACAGATCAGGGACGAGAGCGTGACCAAGGCCAGGAGCCTGGTGCTGCGGCTGATCCTGGCCGGCGGTTTCGGCCTGCTGGCCATCGCGGCCGCGCTCACGCTGGCGCTCGTGATCAGCCGCGGGCTGCTCAGGCAGTTCGATGAGCTCCGGACGTCCGCGTTCAACCTGTCGTCGGTCCGGCTTCCGGCCATCCTGGCCCGGCTGAGGTCCGGGGCCGACGTGGATCTAGCCATCGAGACACCTCGACTCGAGGCCGACTCCAGCGAGATCGGGCAGTTGCGAGAGGCGATCAACCTGGCGACCCAGACCGCGATCGCCGCGGCCGTCGACGAGGTCTCGATGAGGCGCGGCGTCAACGACGTGTTCAGGAACCTGGCTCGGCGGAACCAGTCGTTGCTCACCAGGCAACTCGAGCTTCTGGACGCGATGGAACGCCGGATCCACGACCCAGAGGAACTCGCTGACCTGTTCCGCGTCGACCACCTGACCACCCGCATGCGGCGGCACGCAGAAGGCCTGCTGATCGTGGCCGGCGGCACCTCGGGCCGGTCGTGGCGGAACCCGGTGCCAATCATGGACGTGATGCGGGCGGCCGTCGCCGAAGTCGAGGACTACACCAGGATCAGGGTGACGTCGCGGTCCATGTCCTCTATCGCCGGGCATGCCGTGGCCGACGTCATTCACATGCTCGCCGAACTCATCGAGAACGCGACGACATTCTCGCCCGCTAACACGCCGGTGCGGGTCGAGAGCGATGTCGTCGCGAAAGGCCTGGTCATCGAGATCGAAGACCGCGGGCTCGGGATGGGCGAGGGACAACTGGCCGAGGTCAACTCCAGGCTCAATGACCCGCAGCCGCTTGACCTGTCAGGAAGCGAGCAGCTCGGCCTGTACATCGCAGGTAAGCTGGCCAGGCGGCACGAAGTAAAGATCACCATGCAGGGCTCGGCCTATGGCGGCGTGACCGCGGTCGTGCTGGTTCCGAGCGTGCTGGTGGTGGAAGCCGGCGTGCAGCCGTCGGGCCCGATCGGCATCAGGGAGCTAGGCGGCCGGCCGGTTCCGCAGCTGCCGGGTCCGGCCCAGCCGGACGTGGCGGTCGCGGCGAGCTCGCCGGTCGGCGAGGACTACGGCAGTCCCGGCTATCTGGTCGACTTGGAGACCGCCGCTACGGCGATCACGACCACGGCGGCGCACATCGCCACTGGCCCGCTGACCGCCGATCCGCTGGAGCCGCTCGATCCTGGGCCGCTCGAGGGCGAGTCGGCTCGTCCTGCGGTCGTGCCGGCGGAGCCGGTTAGCTCGGTGCCGGCGCAGTTTGCCGGCCAGGCCGCGCTGCTTGGTGACGGATTCGCTGGTCGACCGGCTCGGAGTCCGGAGGCAGCCGAGCCAATTACCGCTGCTGCCGCTGCCGCCGGGGGGCCGGCGGGGGCCGAGGAGGCAGCGGCGCCGATGCTGGCGCTTGGTCCGGTCACCGAGATTTTCCTGCCGACCGATCAGGACCTGAAAGCTCAGATGACGGCGGAATTCGAGACGCCAGTGCGGGCGGCGGGTGACTTCGGTCCGGTCGATCCCTCCGTCGGCTCGATCGGCTCGGCCTTCGCTCCCATGTCGGACTTCGCTACGGCTGAACTCGGGCCGCCGGTCCGGCAGCCGACTGATTCCCCGGCCGACTGGCCGCCCGTGGCCGAGCCGTCCTCGGCTCCGGCCAACTCGGGGCCGCAGCTCAGCGCGACCACCGATGCCAGCCTTCAGGGCAATTCCGCCGGCTGGCTCAGCCTTTCCGACGGCGCGCCCGCCGGCCAGAACGGGTCGATCTACGATGACCTGCCCCGGCGGTCAGGTCCGCAGCTGCCAATGCGGCCGGCGCAGCCGCCGAACCTCTCGTTCGACCCGGCCGCCGACGGTCCAGGGTCGGTCTTCGGCCCCGGTGCCGGAATCAACAGCTTTGATGGCTTCAGCCCTCAGGTAACCAACCCGCTGGCAATGTACCCTCTGCTGGCAAACAACAGTCCTGTGAGCAATCAGAGCGAGCTAGAAGGTCTAGACGAACTGCCCGTCCGCGTGCGGCAGGCCAACCTGGCGCCGCAGCTACGCGAAACAACCACCCCGACTTCTCCGTTTACTCCTGAGCAGGCATCTCGCTATGTCGCGGCCCCTGAGATGCCCGCCAGCCCGGCAATTTCCCACGCTCCCGCCGGGGAGCCTTCCCCCGAGGCCGCGAGAAGCACGATGGCCGCCTTGCAACGCGGCTGGGAGCGCGGCCGTTCCGTGGCCGAGCAGATGTCCGACAAACCGGATGGAGAGCAGTAATGATTTCCGGCAAGCCGACCGCGCCTGAGGCGGCGGCACCATCAGCGGCGGCACCAGCAGGAGTAGCGGGAGGACCGCAATGACTAGCGGCGGCAGCCTCGACTGGCTGCTTGATGACCTGGTGTCCAGGGTCGCGAACGTAGACAAGGCAGTGATCTTGTCCAGGGACGGACTTGCTATCGGTGCGTCGTCCGACCTTTCTCGCGAAGACGCCGAACACCTGTCGGCGGTGGCGGCCGGGTTCCAGAGCCTGGCCAGAGGCTTCGGCCAGCACTTCGACTGCGGCAGCCCGCGCCAGACAATCGTCGAGCTCGAGACCGCCTTCCTGTTCGTGACGGCGGCTGGCGACGGCAGTTGCCTGGCCGTGCTCGCCAGCCTCGGCGCCGACGCCGGCCTCATCGCGTACGAGATGGCGCTGCTTGTGAAGCGAGTTGGCCAGCATCTGGGCGTGCGGCCGCGCCCGGCGCAGGTCATCTCGTAGGCGCGAGTTACCTGTATGACCCCAAGGCGAGATCGAGGGAACCGAGAGAGCAGTGGCCCAGTAGTACGGCCGTACGCCGTCACTTCTGGCCGAACTCGGCCGACCGGCGAGGCCATCGACATGGTGGCGCTCGTGTCGGCTTTGCGCAGCACTTCGGTTGCCGACATCGAACCCGAGCAGGACCCCAAGCTCGGACCCGAGCACCTGCGGTTGCTCGACGGTTGCCGAGTGCCGATCGCCGTGGCTGACTTGGCCTCCGACCTCGACCTGCCGCTTGGCGTTGTCCGCATACTCATCGCAGACCTCCGTGAGCACAGGCTGGTGAACGTGCGCCAGCCCGCTCCGTCCGGCCTGAGCGACATTGGAATTCTTAAGGAGGTCGCCGATGCCCTACGGAGACTCTGACATCGCCGCGGAACGCAGCCGGGCCCCGGTCGCGATCAAAATCCTCGTCGCCGGCGGCTTCGGCGCGGGCAAGACGACGATGGTCGGCGCGGTCAGCGAGGTACGTCCGCTGCGCACCGAGGAGACCCTGAGCGAGCCGAGCGCGCGCGTAGACGTGCTAGAAGGCGTCGAGCGCAAGACGACCACGACGGTCGCCATGGA
>WNEY01000368.1_pt1 | contig 27368 bp, 25 predicted proteins | sample 5400531 | NCBI WGS metagenome assembly WNEY01 (sample SAMN13153338, study PRJNA577476) | soil metagenome | isolation source: 200 cm saprolite under Douglas fir tree site 1 | place: USA:California | collected 2015-04-18
GCTGTGCTGGCGTAGTGGAGGAAGACCACCGTCCCGTCCCCTTGGGGTGGGAGAGTGGTCTTTCTCCGCGGAGCCAGCGCCCACAGCTGGGCTTGGGCAGGCAGACGGCCAGACCACGCCGCTCCAGGGGCGCACAGCACCCGCACGTCCCGGACCGGCATATGCGCCTGGTATGCCGGCGGCGCTTGTGTGGGCTGGGTTAGGCGTGGCTGGGAGCATGCTTTGCCCGGGTGAGGGCGCACCCAGCCCTGACCCGACACACCACCGCCGCGCCTCCTCTTACTGCCGCCGAGGCGCGGCACTTCCCACCCGTAGCGCTGACTTCCCACCCGGGCCGCCTGAGAGCGGAAAGTCACGGATGGGGCTGGTGTGGCTGAGGTGGCCAATGTGAGGCTTACGGGAGCAGGCGGAACCCGCTGACTGAGTCCTCAGGGGCGAGCCGGTCGTCGATCTTGGGCAGATCCGTCACCAGGCGATGCACGACCGCCGGGTTGCCGAAGGCGACCACGCCTGGCGGCAGGTCCCTGGTTACGACCGATCCGGCGCCGACCATCGCCCCCGCGCCGATATGGACGTGCGGCAAGATCGTGACGTTGACGCCGATCTGCGCTCCTGGCCCGATCTTCGGCCCGCCCATCATCGCCGCGGAGCGGGCGTCGCCGGGGTACAGATCGTTGGCTGTCGTCACGCCCGGCGCGAGGAACGCGTCGTCGCCGATCTCCGAGAACTGAGCGACGTAGCAATTGCAGTGGATCTTGACCCGGTTACCGATCCGGCAGCCGTAGTCGATCACCGTGTTGGTCCAGACACAGACGTCGTCACCAAGCACGCAGTCTTCCCGTACGACGACGCCGTGGCCGGTCTGCAGGCCGCGGCCGATGACCGAGCCGTCATACAGCGTGGTGCCAGACCGCAGCCGCGCCCCGGCTCCGAGTGCCAGCGGGGCGACTGATCCCGCTCCGGCTCCGCGCGACACCGGGTACCCCACGATCACCCCGTCATCGATACCGGCCGAGTCGATACGGGCCGAGTCAGTTGGGGCCGACATCAGCGTCCTCCCTCGGGTCACGACATCTGGTCAGTACGCACCCATGCCGCCGATCACGGCCGAGCAGGTCTTCCACAGGATCTGCAGATCGAGCGCGAACGACCAGTTCTCGACGTAACGCACGTCAAGCCGCACCGCCTCGTCCCAGGACAGGTCTGATCGTCCGCTGACCTGCCACAGACCGGTGATTCCCGGCTTGACCGCCAGCCGGCGCCGCATCCGATTGCAGTACCGCTTCGTCTCCTCCGGCAGCGCCGGCCTTGGACCGACCAGCGACATGTCCCCGATCAAGACGTTGAGAAGCTGCGGAAGCTCGTCGAGCGACCAGCGGCGCAGCGATCGGCCGGTCTTGGTGACCCGAGGGTCGTAGCGGATCTTGAACAACACGCCTTTCCCCTCGTTGGCCTTGGCGTACTGAGCCTTAATACGCTCGGCGTCGACGCGCATGGTGCGGAATTTGTACACGGTGAAGCCCTGGCCGTCCCGACCGACTCTGGTCTGTCGGAAGAACACCGGCCCCGGGTCGATGAGCTTGATCGTGAGCGCGATCCCGGCGAACAGCGGAGCGAGCAGCAGGAGCGCGCTCGCCGCAACGGCCCGGTCGAACAAGCCCTTGATGACCTGCCTGCCACCGCTTAGGTCCGGGTGATCCAGATACATCAGAGGCAGGCCGGCCACCGGCCTGATCGTGGTGCGCGGCCCGGCCACGTCGAGCAAGACCGGCGCGACGAACAGATCGGTGCCGGTCTTCTCCAGATTCCAGGCCAGCTCACGCAGCCGATCTGGCCCCATCTCCGGGCAGGCCAGTACGGCCACCGTATCGGCGCCGAAGGCCCTGACGGCGTCAGTGACCTGGTCGAGTGCCCCGGCTACCGGCACTCCGGCCAGCCGCTCATCCACGACTTCCTTGCCGGCCAGACAGCTCGCGACTACCGACAGTCCGTGATACCGGTCCCGGCGCAACGTGGTCACCAAATCGGCGACCGCATCGGCGTGGCCGACCGCGACGACGCGGTGGCTGCAGAAGCCCTGTCCGCGCCGAACGTGCAGGTGCTTGCGCAACAGGTACCGGCACCCGAGGTCCGAGACCGCCGCCCACGGCAACGCGATGCCGAGGTAACTGCGCGATAGGTCTAGGTGAGTCAGGTAGGACGTGACAACCACGACGGCCGCGACGCCGAACGCGGCATTAAAAATTCGACGGAATTCATCTGAGCCTAGTCCGATCACCCGGGCGTCATAGCCGCCGGCCAGCAGCACGCAGATCCACCACATCACCGGAGTGCCGATGAGGAGGAAGACGTACACGATCGGAATCTGAGCCACATCACCAAAACGGAGATACGCCGCCAGCAAGCCGGCGCCAAGTGCACACGCGCAATCAACTACGGAAGCCCGCCGAAGATAGGACGATGTCCACGCTCGCGGCGCCGACATCGAAGACCGGTAGACATCCCCCCGTTGGACTTGCGCACCGATTGCTTCCTCGGTAACGCTCATGCCGCCGCCACCAACTCCTCATTTATGCCACTACTCGCCTTTAACCCTTGCTGTTCATCTTGCCTATGAATGGCGGAGAATCGCCCAATCTGACTCGCCGCCGTCCACCACCCCGTAACGTTGACAGAGATGATCTTAACTGTATTCCTTGCCCCCGACAGCCCGATACTGAGTTCAACGACGCGCTGCAATTGCAAATAGCAAACAGTAGGCGGCTAACCCGACACTTCGGGAAAGGATCGAGGCATGGACCTGGCTGGCGCGATTGGCCCAGCTGTGCTTGCTGGCGAACTCCCGGCGGCTCGCCACCGCCTCGGCGGTCCTCGGCGCGACCGCCAGGCGACGAGCCTCTGCCGCGTAGTCAGCCGGACTATCGGCGACGCAGATCTGCTCCTCGTCGCGGCCGGAGGACCCAGCCCCCAACTCCCCCAGCAGCCACCTGGTGGCCGGCAGGTCGGTGGCAACGACCGGACGGCCGGCGGCCAGGTACTCTAGCGTCTTCAACGGAAAGCTCCCCCGGTTGAACGCGCTATCGCGATAAGGCACGAGCCCGACGTCCATGACCTTCAGATAGCTCGGCAGCGCCTCGAACGGCTTGGGCCCCACCCAGCGCACGTTCGGCTTGGCGGTCAGCGCCGCGAACCGCTCGGGCTCGAACCCGGAATCCTTCGGCCCCACCAGCAACAGCGACTGGCCGCCGGCCGCGATCGCCTCAAGCAGCGCCAGATCGGTACGGCTGTTCAGGCGGCCTACGAAGCCGGCCACCGGACCAGACAGATGCAGGCCGGCCGGGGACGGAGCCTCGTCGACCCGCTCGTAGGCCGCGGTGTCGGTGCCGAAGGGAATCAGCACCGGGTCAAGGCCGCGGCGCTGCCAGGTCTGCGCCACCAGCGGGCTGGCGGCGACCACCAGGTCGGCCGCTGCCGCCACGCGCCGTTCCCGGACGTCGAGCAGCCTGGCGTTCTCGCCGAGCAGAGCCGCGCCGCCGACGAAGTCGTCCTTAGCCCAGTAGACGCTGACCTGCTCCCGGCACGCGCCTTTCACCGGGTACAGTGGCCAGCCGCTGATCACGGCCCTAACCTGGCCGCCAAGCACCCCGGTCGCCCGCCTCAGGTAGCGCCGGGTCAGCTCGGTGGATAGGTGCACCAGTCCAGGCCGGGACGGTCCCGGCTGAACCACCGGGGTGAGCCGCGCCAGCCCGGGACCGAGCACGGTGAGCCGCGGCCTGGCCACCGCGCTCGCGGCCTCTGGCCGTCGCAGCGGTGTCAGCCTGGACATCGGCGGGTCCACGAACAGCACCGGCGCGAGGCGGGACAGCTCTCGGGCCAGGTGCCAGTCCCCCATCGGCATGCCGTCGTACTGGCTCGTCGCGCAGAGCACGATCAGGTCATCCCAGTGTCCCGGTGTCACCCGACGTGCCTCTGCCTCGCCGGCGCCTTGCCCGGCCAGGCAGCGCCAACACCGCGGCTGCTGTCGTCACGCAGCCAGGTCGAGTAGTCGCCATGCGCGATCGCGCGGCGCGCGGCCAGCCTCGCCGTGACGGTAACGGCCGCGAACAGCGCCAGCTTGGGCGCGGTCGCCGGGTTGCGCAGAAAGATCGCCATCAGATCGGCCGGGCTGGTGCGAGCCGTTGATTCCGGCGCCTCTTCGGTCCGCTCGATCTGGGTGACGCTGGTCACCGCGCGGATCCGGCGCCGCAGCAGATCACCGGTTCGCTTGGGCGCGTGGCAGACCGCGCTGGCGTTGGCCGCGATTCGGCGCTCGTCCGGCGCGAACGACAGCGACGCGGCCAGGTCATCGGCCATGAGCGGCGGCAAGGCGGCCAGCCGGCTATGGCCCTCCTCGCTGACCGCGATCACCCCCCGGGCGAACAGCCCCTGCCGAACCTGGGGCAAGCGCAGCCAGATGTCGTAATACCAGCGCACCGGCCGCGGGCAGCCATCGAACGCGAGTACCCGCTCAGGTGCCGCCGCCAGCACTCCCGGCTCGGCCAGCTCGGCTTCGAGCGCGCGCATGTCGGCCAAGCCAAGCTCGACGTCCGCATCGACGTAGATGCGGGGGAAATCGCTCGCTTCGCGGTCTCCCGCCATCAGCGCAAGATGTTTGGAGGCTTGCGGAATACTCACCACTTTTACACCGGCTCCAAAAGACCGCGCCGCCTCAACCGTGTTGTCGCTGCAACCGTTAGCTACGACTATTACCGTAAGGTCGGGTGCGGGATCTTCCGTCACAAGTCGTCCGAGCAGACGCCTGATAACCAGGCCTTCGTTGTGCGCGGGAATCACAATGGTCGTCACGACGGAGCAATATTAATGAGCAGCCGACCAGTCATCAGCACTTTAAGAGAAAGCAACTTCCGCGCTATCTGGCTGCGCTAGGCTCCGTGAACTGATTGACGGCTAACAACAAAGCGGCAAATTGATTAATAGCTGCGGTTATCGGCTTATCTTGCCTGGAATATGCGAAGAGACGCGATTATGCGAGGAGACCGCATTGCCTATTAAGGGGGGACGATATCCGACACCGCAGCGATGAATCCGCTATCGGGATGGCCGTGGTAGGCGCGGGCTATTGGGGACCGAACCTGGTCAGGACCGCCTTGGCCACCGAGGCCTTCGCGCTCCGCTGGCTGTGCGACCTAGATGCCGACCGGGCGGCCAAGGTGCTCGGCCGGCATTCACCGGTGATGCCGACCGCGAGCTACGACGACGTGCTAGACGACCCCGAGGTGGCGGCGATCGCGATCGCGACCCCGGCCGCGACGCACTACGAGCTGGTACGTGCCGCCCTAGATGCGGGCAAGCACGTCCTGGTCGAAAAGCCGCTGACCGCGTCGGCCGCCGAGGCAGCCAAGGTGGTCACCCAGGCCGCCGAGGCCGGTCTGACGCTGATGTGCGACCACACCTACTGCTACACCCCGGCCATCGCCAGGGTCAGGCAGGCGATCAGCGACGGCGAGCTCGGCGACCTGCGGTTCATCGACTCGGTCAGGATCAACCTCGGGCTGGTGCAGCCCGACGTGGACGTGTTGTGGGACCTCGCCCCGCATGACCTGTCGATCCTGGACTTCGTGCTGCCCGATGGCGTGCATCCGGTCGCGGTCGCCGCTCACGCGACCGACCCGCTCGACACCGGCCGTGCCTGCCTGGCCTATCTGTCGGTCTGGCTCTCCAACGGCGCCCTAGCCCACCTGCACGTCAACTGGCTGAGCCCGATCAAGGTCAGGACGACGATCTTCGGTGGCTCGCGGCGCACGATCGTCTGGGACGACATGAGCCCGGCCGCGCGGCTGATGATCCACGACCGGGGCGTGGACCGGGTTCCAGCCCAGCGCGACGACCTCGACGAACGGCGGCGCAAGCTCGTCTCCTACCGGATCGGCGACATGTGCGTCCCTGCCCTGCCTGAGCGAGAAGCGCTGCTCAGCGTAATGGCCGAGTTCGCCGATGCGATCACGCAGCGGCGGCCAGCGATGACCGACGGCCCTAGCGGCCTGCGGGTGCTGCGAGTACTGGAGGCAGCCTCGCTCAGCGCCGAGACCGGCGGCCGGCGGATCGAGATCGAGACGGAAGACAGCGAGACGGAAGACGAGGCGCAGGACGCGCGGGTCTAGCGCCAATGGCCGGGAAGCACAAAGGCAAGCACAGAAAACGTCCGTTCGGCGACAAGGGCTCGCTGCCCGGGCTGGCGTCGCGGGCGCTCGGCTGGAGCTTTGCCAGCAACGTGATCGCCCGGCTAGGCACGCTGCCGATCGGGATCGTGCTGGCCCGGCTGCTCGGCCCGCACGCCTTCGGCACGTACGCCGTCGCGCTGGTCGCTCTGGTCGCGCTGCTGAGCTTTAACGACCTCAGCGTCAGCCTCGCGATCGTTCGCTGGGAGGGCGACCCGGACGAGATCGCTCCGACCGTGGCCACCCTCTCGGTGGCGGCCAGCCTGATCATCTACGCGGCCTGCTACGTCATCGCGCCGACTTTCTCCTGGGCTATGGGCGCTCCCCAGGCCACCGAAGTCGTCCGGGTGCTCGCGATCAACGTACTCGTGGACGGCCTGGCGGCGGCGCCGGCCGCGATGCTGCAGCGTCAGTTCAAGCAGGACCGCAAGATGATCGCCGACCAGGTGAACAGCTGGCTCGGCGCCGCGGTCTCGATCGCGCTGGCGTGGCAGGGGTTCGGTCCGATGAGTCTCGCGATCGGCCGGATCTGCGGCGGCGGGGCCTCGGTCATCTTGTTCTTCATATTTTCGCCGGTGCGGTTCGGCTTCGACCCGCGCAAGGCCAGGGCGCTGCTGAAATTCGGGTTGCCGCTGGCCGGATCGAGCATCGTCGTCTTCGCGGTCAGCAACACCGATCAGCTGGTCGTCGGCCACCTGCTCGGCGCGACCGCCCTTGGCTTCTACGCGCTCGCGCTCAACCTCGCGAGCTGGCCGGTCACCATGTTCTCGCTGCCCACCAGAAGCGTGGCCCCGGCCGTGTTCTCCCGGCTGCAGCAGGACAAGGCCGCCATGCAGGCCGGCTTCCTATGCGTGGCCCGGCTGCTCAGCGCGATCTCCGTGCCGATCTGCCTAGTGCTCGGCGGCGCCGCCATCCCGCTGGTCGGCCTGGTGTACGGAGCCCGCTGGGTTCCGGCGGCGGCCGCGCTGGCCGGGCTCGGCGTGCTCAGCGCGCTGCGAATTGGCTTCGAGCTGATCTACGACTTCTTCGTCGTGCTCGCCCGGTCCCGGGTGGTGCTGATGGTGCAACTCGTCTGGCTGACGGGCCTGATCCCCGGGCTGATCGGCGGAACGCTCGCCGACGGGATCTCCGGAGCGGCGATCGCCGAGGCTTGTGTCGCCGGGTGCGTGGTGCTGCCGTGCTACCTGTTCTGGCTCGCCAAGGTCGGGATCAGGCCGACGGACCTGGCCAGGAGGCTCTGGCTCCCGATTCTGGTCGGCGTATTGGTCGCCGGGGTGGCCGCGGTCGCGGCCCGCGGCCTGCCCGCGAACCTGTCCGCGCTAGAGGTTGCTGCTGCGGGAACGCTCGCCGGCATCGGTTTCCTCGCGACGAGGATGCGCCCGACGCTGGCCGAACTCCGCCAGAACCTCCAGCCCAACCGAACCCTAGCCGAACCAGTACCCGCACCCGTCCAACCGCACCGAGCCACCACCATCGCCGCAACCGCCGGGAGCCAGCCATGAAAGCACTCGTCTACCCGCACGCAACCGGCATCGGCGGGTCGCAGCTGAACGCGGTGGAGATCTCAGCCGCCGTCCGCGACCTCGGCCACCAGATGCTGATCGTGAGCAGGCAGGGCCCGCTGGTCGAGAAGATCAGGCAACTCGGCCTGCCGCACGTCCTGCTCGACGACCGTGCCGTCCGGCGCCCGTCCGCGCTGGCCGCCGCCCAGCTCACCGCGCTGGCGAAACAGCACCGCTGCGACGTCGTGCACGGCTACGAATGGCCGCCGGGCCTCGAGGCCTTCGCCGGGCCGAGGCTTCGCCTTGGCCTGCCGACCGTATGCACGGTCATGTCGATGGCGGTCGCGCCGTTCCTGCCGCGCACTATGCCGCTGATCGTGGGCACCGGCCAGATCAAGGCCCGGGCGCTCAGCCAAGGCCACCAGAGCGTCACCCTTCTCGAGCCGCCGGTCGACGTGCACGAGAACGCCCCCGGATACGACGGCTACGACCCAGGATCGTTTGCACAAGACCTGGGCCTGCGGCCAGAGATCCCGCTCGTCGTCGTAGTGAGTCGCCTGGCCTCCGAGCTCAAGCTCGAAGGTTTGCTCGCCGCCTGCGACGCCGCGGGCGAGCTGGCCAGCTCGGGCACCCCCCTGCAGCTGGTCCTGGTCGGCGACGGACCGGCCAGACCGCTGGTCGAAGCGGCCGCACAGGCAGCCAACGCCCGGGCCGCCCGCACCCGGGCCGCCCGCACCCGGGTTGTCACGCTAGCCGGACTGATGAAAGACCCCAGGCCCGCCTACGCGGCGGCCGACATCGTGCTCGGCATGGGCGTCTCGGCCCTGCGCGGGATGGCGTTCGCCAAGCCAGTCGTCGTCCAGGGCGAACACGGCTTCTGCGAACTGCTGACACCGCAGTCCGCCCGAGTATTCGCTCATCAAGGCTGGTTCGGCCTCGGCCCGCCTGAGCACGGCCGCGCCGAAGCGGCGGCCAAGCTCACCGCCATCCTGCGCGACCTGGTCGACGACACCGCCCGCCAGGTCAGCCTGGGTCAGTTCGCCCGCACTGTCGTCGTCGAACGGCACAGCCTGGACGGCGCGGCCAAGATCCAGCTGGATGCCTACGCCCAGGCGATCGCGACCTGCGGAGGCACCTCCAGGTTCGAACTGCTGACCGACGCCGCCCGGGCCGGATCGGGAATGGCGCGCTACAAGGCGCTCAGGAAGTGGCAGCGCTGGCGCGGCCGCGCCGCGGTGGACGACTTCAACACGGTCGCCAGGATGCGCCCCCAACCGCAGCAGGCCTAAACCCCGCCCAAGGAAGGTCAAGGAAGGTCAAGGAAGGAGCAGCACAATGACCGAGATCCCCCTCGTCGACCTAGCCGCCCAGCACGCGGTGATAGCCGATGAAGTCGCCCAGGGCTGGCAGCAGGTGCTGGCCAGAACCGCCTTCATCGGCGGACCGCCAGTAGCCGTGTTCGAGCGCGAGTTCGCGGCCTTCACCGGAGTCACCGACTGCGTCGCCGTGGCCAACGGCACCGACGCGATCGAACTCGCGCTGCGAGCCGGCGGGATCGGCCCCGATGACGAAGTCATCCTGCCCGCCAACTCGTTCATCGCCACCGCCGAGGCCGTCTGGCGTACCGGCGCCATCCCGGTGCTGGTCGACTGCGCGGACGACGACACCTACCTGATGGACATGGCCGCCGCCTGCGCCGCCGTGACCCCGCGCACCAGGGCGTTCATCCCGGTCCACCTGTACGGCCAAGTCGCCCCGGTCGAGCAGCTGGCCGGCCTCGCGGCCAGCATCGGCGCGCTGATCATCGAGGACGCGGCCCAGGCGCACGGCGCGACTCGTAACGGCAAAGTCGCTGGCTCGCTCGGCGACGCGGCCGCTACCAGTTTCTACCCGGGCAAGAACCTCGGTGCCTATGGCGACGCCGGTGCCGTGCTGACCAGCAGGCCCGAGCTGGCCGGCCTGATCAGGCTGGTACGCGAACACGGCTCACCGCGCAAGTACGTACACGAGGTGGTCGGCGTGAACAGCCGCCTGGACACCTTGCAGGCCGTAGTCCTGTCCGCGAAGCTACGCCGCCTGGCCGCCTGGAACGAGGCCAGGCGCCAAGCCGCCGCCAGATACGACGCCGCGCTCGCCGAACTCGGCGGCGTCACCAGGCCGCGCACGCTGGACGGCAACACCCACATCTGGCACCTGTACGTAGTCCGGGTGCCAGAACGGGACCGGGTGCTGGCCGACCTGCACGCGGCCGGCATCGGCGCGGGCATCCACTATCCGACGCCGATCCACCGCACCAGGGCGTTCGCCAGCCTCGGCTCGCACTCAGCGGCTGGCAATGGCTTCCCGGTAGCCGAGCGCACGGCGCCGGAATTGCTGAGCCTGCCGATCTACTCCGAGATCACGCCGGCCCAGCAAGAACGCGTCGTCGAGGTCCTCGCCAAATCATTGGGCTGACCGCACTAACCGCGGCAGCACGATCCGCACCCGCCATTCGCCTTCGACCGGACCTGACTCCGCGCTTCCGCCGAACATCCCGGCCGCCGCCTCCAGCACGCCCAGGTACTCGCCGTCGGCGTGATCGCAGAAAATCTTAAGTTCGATCAAGGAGAAAGATTTGCGGTTCTTGATCGTCATTTCGCAGGTCAGTCCCGGCTCGGCGACAGCCCCGATCAGCAACTCGGCGATGCTCAGGACCGCGACCTGCTCGCCCGGACGCAGAGCCTCGCCCGGACGCAGATCGCTGTCCGCCCCGTCAACGAGCCGTACCTGGCGGGGGCATCGCCCCCGCCAGCGGCATGTCCATGATCGACCCGCGGGCCGCCCAGGAGGTGATCGAGCGGCTGCGCAACCACACGGTCACGATGACCTCGATGTCCGCACTGACCGACCGAGAGCGGCAGGTGCTCGATCTGGTCCGTGAGGGGATGACCAACCGCGAGATCGCCGCGCGGCTCTCGCTGTCGGAGAAGACCGTGAAGAACTACGTCGCCTCGCTGCTGTCCAAACTCGGCATGCAACGGCGCAGCCAGGCCGCCGCCTACATCGCCCGCCGGGGCGAGACTCCCAAAGTCTGACCGGCGAGGAGTAACTGCCGAGGCGCCTGCCAATGCGTAATCGATCGACTACATTTTGCGCATGAGCTGGCGCCGAGTCTCCATAGGGCTCTGGCTGGCCGCCGTCGCGGTCGTCATCGCACTAATCACGATCGGCCTGGCCATTCCTGGCCTGCTGCGGCCAGCGTCGAAGCAACTGTCGACCGCGGCGGGTTCCGGGGGGTCGTTCCCCCGGGCTAGCAGCGCCGCCGGGCATCCGAGCCCGACCAGGCATCCGCACCGCCTCCGGCCCATCGGGCGGCGTCGTCAGCACGGGTTCCCCGGCGCCTCCGATACCGGGGTTCCGGTCGATACCAGATTTCGCACTGTGCCCGGCCAGGTCAAAAGCGGCCCAGGCTGGGCATATGACCCGCGCGGGTGGGTCAGGGTCTACGGCAACGGGGCCGTGCTCAGCGACCTCGCAATCCCGTACAACGTCAGCGTGACCGGGTCGAACGTCACGATCAGGAACGTCAAGATCACGGTCGGCGGGGCGAACTCGATCGCGATCGGTCTGCGGCACGCCCATAACGTGACGATCGAGGACTCCACTATCAGCGGGCTGAACACCAGAACTGGCCGAATGATGACCGGCGTCAAGGACGTCTACGGCGACGCGACCGGGGTGCGGGTGCTCTACGACGACATCTCCAAGTTCGAGACCGGGGTCCAGGTCGAAACCGGGCTGATCGAGGACAACTACATCCACGACCCCGGCTTCCTTCCCGGCGACCACACGAACGGCGTGACGTCGAACGGCGGTGTAACCACGCTGCTGACGATTAGTCACAACACGATCCTCATCAATCGCGGCCAGACGGACGCGATCGGGCTCTTCGAGGACCACGGTGTGCAGCAGAACCGGCGGATCACCGACAACCTGCTGGCCGGCGGCAGTTACGCCATCTACGCCGGCCAGAAGCAGGGCGGCCCTCCGACCAGCAAGATCGTAATAACCGGAAATCACATCAGTACGCTATTTTACGCTCACGGTGGCAATTACGGCTGCGCCGCTCATTTCGATAGCCGTGGCCGCGAGAATATCTGGTCTGACAATACCTGGAACACCACTTCTGTCCCAGATTTCAGCTCCTGTGATTAACGCAGTGCATGCTATTAACTGCGTGCACACTCGGGCGGCAATAGAATACACAATATGCCACCCGATCTAGCCGCGGTAATAGTTACGTACAATAGCGCCCATGTGGTCGGCAATCTGCTCGATTCGCTGCCGGGCGCTCTCGACGGGCTATCAGCCGACGTGATCGTGGTTGACAATGGCTCGACCGACGATACCGTCGATGTCCTGATGACCCACGGTGACTGCCGGATCGTCCGCTCGGCCAATATCGGCTACGCGGGCGGCCTCAATCTCGGCGTCCGGCAATCTCCCGACGCACCGTCGATTTTGGTACTCAATCCGGATGTGGTCCTGCACCCCAAATCCGTGCCTCCGCTGCTGGCCGCGCTGAACCGGCCCGGGGTCGGCATCGTCGCCCCGCAGGTGCGCTCCGAGCACGGTGGGCTCGAACTGTCGCTGCGGCGCGAGCCGACGATCCTGCGCGCACTGGGCCTGACCAAGACCAGACTGCCGTTCTTCAGCGAGTACGTCGCCGAACCCGGCGCCTACCAGAGCCCGCGCCCGGTCGACTGGGCGACGGGCGCGGTGCTGGCCATGTCGAGAGACTGCTTCGACCTGCTTGGTGGCTGGGATGAGTCCTACTTTCTCTATTCAGAAGAAGTGGACGCATCGCTGCGCGCCCGCGACGCCGGCCTGATGACCTGGTATGAGCCGCAGGCGGTCGCCACCCATATCGGCGGCCAGTCCGGCCGCAACGACACCACCCACTCGATGCAGATCGTCAACCGGGTACGGCTCTACCGGCGCCGTCACGGCAGCTTCGCGTCCTGGTGCTTCTACGCGCTCACGGTCGCTAACGAGTTGTCCAGGATCCCGCGCGGGCACGCCGAGTCCAGGGCGTCGGTCCTGGCATTGCTCTCCCCGGCCCGCCGGCCGTCGTGCCTGCGCTGCTCGAACAGCCTGGTGCCAAGATGACCGAGCCGACCGAGACAGCCAAGCTAACACCGCCTAAAACGGTCATACCGGCACAGGCTCGGGGGTTTGGAGCACAGGGGCTTGAAGCACACCCGGTAGCTGCCCGCGCGCCAGGACCGGACGCGGTCACCACGCTCAGCGTCTTCCTGTTCGCGCTGATGATCCTGCCGTCAGCGCTGGTCGTGGGGGCCTTCGGCGCGGCCGGGCGGCCGGCGACGCTGATCGCCGCCGCCTTGCTCGGCTGGTACCTGCTGGCCAGACAGCATCCGGACATCACGCTCGACGCCGGCCGGCAGCCGGTCAGGACCGCGGCGATCCTGGTCGCCTGCTCGGTGCTGGCCTCCTACGTCGCCGCAAACCTGACCGCGCTGACGGCCAGCCAGCAGAACGCGGCCGACCGGGGCCTCATCCTGCTCGCCGGGTGGCTTGGGGTAATGCTGGTCGCCGCTGACGGCATCGGCAGCGAGCACCGGCTAGCGACGCTCTGCCGCCGGATCGTGCTCGGCGCGACGATAATGGCCGTGCTGGGCATCGCCGAGTTCGCCACCGGGACCGACCTGACCAAGTACGTGAGCATCCCCGGCCTGGTCACCCACCTTCAGGTCACCGACTTGATGACCAGGTTCGGGCTGGCCAGAGCCAACTCGACCGCCGCCCAGCCGCTTGAGCTGTCCGCCGTGCTGGCGATCAGCCTGCCGCTGGCCATTCATCAGGCCAGATATGCGACCGCCCGGCTGCGCCGGCGCCGCTGGCTGCAGGCCGCCGTGATCGCGGCCGGCATCCCGATGGCGATCTCGAGATCGGCGCTATTCGCCCTGGCGGTGATGGCCATCTTGCTGGTTCCGACCTGGCCCGCCCGCCAGCGCCGACGCGTCTATGCCGGCCTCGCGGCCTGCGTGGCCGGCCTCTGCCTGATCGCACCCGGCTTCCTCGCGACGTTCGGCAAAGCCTTCGGACAGCTCGGCACTGACACGAGCACGACCTCCCGAGCCGATGCGCTCTCCCTGGCCGGGCCGCTGATCGGCGCCCATCCGTGGTTCGGCGTGGGGCTAGCCACCTTTGATCCGCAGCACGCCTTCTTCGTCGACGACCAATTCGTCACCTCGCTGATCGAAACCGGGGTCATCGGCTTGCTCGCGCTGCTCAGCGTCTTCGCGGCCGGCTGGTACGTCGCCCGCCGGATGCGGGCGGCCAAGTTCGGCCAGCGCACCCGCGACCTGGGTCAGAGCCTGCTCGCGTCGATCGCGGTCGCGGTGGTCTTCTTCACCAGCTTCGACGTGCTGTCGTTCTCGATCGCATCGAGCCTGTTCTTCCTGATCATCGGCTGCGCCGGAGCCGCCTGGCGCCTAACCGGCGCCCGCCGGTAAACCAGGAGAGCGCAGCTTGCTGCGAGCACTATCAGCTCGGCTTCGCTCCGCGAACGGCTAGGGCCGGGCTCTTATCTGGGTTCTGCCGCTCAGTTTCGTGGCTGCGGCGCTCGCGGCGCACGATTCCGTTAGGCCGAACAGCATCTGAGCCTCTCCGGTGTCGTAGCTTCCCAGGAAGGAACAACCTCAGAGGGGCACCGAGGCTGCTATTACGACATCAGGGGGGCACCGAGGCTGTTGCTTCCCAGGAAGGAACAGCAGCAGGGGGGCACCGATGCTGCGGCTGCCTTGGATGGGGCGACATGTGGTCGGTGCAGGCGTTACGTCGCGGGCGATCTTGCCTAGGGCGGCGTTCGCGGCGGCGGGGGCTGCGGCTATTCCCAGTGGGCGCAGGCCGTTGGGTGTGCCAAGGGATACTGGGACGGCGAGGTCCAGGTCCTCGGCCAGGAGAGCCAGATCAGCGCGAGCCGATCCGGCCCCAGCTTTCTGCTAGTTGCCTGGCTCGGTTCTGGAGCCGGACTCGGCCCTGGACGCCGGCCGGCTTGCCGATCGCGTGCTTGACCTTGCGTCGCCGCAGCACGCCGTCGATGACCACCGGCAGCCCGAGCGCGACGACCAGGCCGATCAGCAGCGTCGTAACAACGGGCCGCACGGTGGCACTCGTCTCCAGGCTCGCCTGCGGGCTAGACGCCAGCGTGGACACCGTGATCCGGTTCCGCGGCCGCACATCACCCTGCATAAGCGCGAGCGAGTACTTGAGCTCTCCGATGACGCCGTGCAAGGTCCGCTCTACGCCCGCCGGGTCCGCCCCGGTCACGGTGATGATCAGCACCGAGCCGGTGGCGGTGGTCGTGTAGGTCGGCTGAGCGACCGTGTAGGAGTCCTCGAAACCTTCGCTCGCCAACTGCTCGACCGTCGCCGGGCCTACCAGCGCCCGGCTTACCACATCGGCGGTGAGCGAGAGCGAAGGCGTGAAGCCGAGATAGGGGTTGCCACCGGTTACCCGTGACGCCGCCCGGGAGGCGAGCAGGACCACGGATGCCTCGGACTGATAAGTCGGGGGAAACAAGGCCAGCGCGGCGGCCAAGCCGGCCAGCGCGAGCAGAACCAGCCCGGCTGTCAGCGCCGCGCGCCGCCGCCAGATCCGGATTACCTCATCGAATCTCATCGAATCCCAACCCCCGGCCAGATCTACTAATTTCCAGTAACTGCTTTTCCGGCTCTTATTATGGCCGCTTCACTAACCCGCCTGATACCGTTCTCACTATGTCTGAGCCTACCGAAGCGCGGTCGTGATCTCTTTGAAAAGGACGCTTTCTCTGCACTGGCCGCGAATTCTCGCCCTTGCGCTGATTCTGGTCATAACCGCAGGTCTCGGGGTAAAGATCGAGCGAAACCGACCCGGTTATGTAGAATCGGCGACGATCCTGTTTACGATGCCAAATATCGACAGTTCCGCGATGGTCTACACCTGGCAGGCGCAGTCTTTGATCTCCACCGGCTCTGTGGTCAGCCAGATCGTCATGAGCCCGCAAATCGAACGCGAGGTCGCCCGGGCCGGAGGCACCGCCCCGTACAGCCTGACGCTCGTCAATCTGTATAACCAGGACTACCCCGACTACAGCTATCCCGAGGCCACGCTTTCTGCCAACTCCCCTAGCCGGGCCAGCACCCACCGTACGTACCTGATCGCGAAGCGGACGCTGATCAATGTCCTGGCCAGCTGGCAAGCGCGGGCAGGCGCTCCTAGGCATCACCGCATCATGGCCCAGGTCACCGACGACTCCGGTCCGGTGGCACGGACGGGCTCTCCCAAGCGGGCGCTCGGGGGCCTGGTGCTCCTTGCCCTAGTGGCGGCCGGCACATGCTGGAGCCTGACCGGCCACCGGTCCCGGTCAGGCCGCCAGGCCCAGTCAGATAGCACTGTCAGCTAGCTCGTGAGCCGGTAACCTCGACCGGCCTGGCCTTCGGCACCACCCCGGTCGGGCGGGGCCGATCCGCATCGTCATCGAGCAGCCGGGCCGCGATCCGTTCGCCTGCGTGGCCGTCCCAAAGCGCGGGCCGCCGAGGAACGCCCGGCGAAGCCAGCACGAGCTTGGCGGCCGCGACGATCTGGCCAGGATCGGTGCCCACCAGCTGGTTCGTGCCGTGTGTGAGGGTGATCGGCCGTTCGGTGTTCTCCCGAAGCGTCAGGCACGGAATGCCGAGAGCGGTGGTCTCCTCCTGCACCCCGCCGGAGTCGGTTAGCACCAGCAGCGCCGAGGCCTGGAGCGCGATGAAGTCCAGGTACCCGGCCGGCGGAATGATCCGCAGACGCCCGGCCTGGCTCGCCTCGCTGACCTGGCTGGCCTGAGCGATCCGGTTGGCGAGCCTTGGGTGGGCCGGCAGCACGAGCGGGCACATCGCGCCCACCTCATCCAGCGCCGACAGCAGCCGGTCAAGGACGGCGCGATCATCGACGTTGCCGGCCCGGTGCAGCGTGACCAGGCCGTAGCCGCCCGGCTTGAGCCCGAGCCGGGCGAGCGTGTCACGCTCGCGCGCCCGGTCCAGGTTGATGAGCAAGCTGTCGACCATGACGTTGCCCACCAGGTGGGCGTCGTCGCGGCCTTCAGATCGCAGGTTGGCAATGGCATCCTGCGACGGCGCGAACAGGTAGTCGCTAACCCGGTCGGTGACCACCCGGTTGACTTCCTCCGGCATGGTCCAGTCACCGCTGCGCAGCCCGGCCTCCACATGTCCGAGCCTGGCTTGCGACTTGGCGGTGACCAGCGAGCAGGCCAGCGTGGAGTTCACATCTCCGACCACGATCACGACGTCGGGCTGCACGTTGGCCACGACCGGCTCGAAGGCGAGCATGACCCGCGCCGTCTGAGTCGCGTGCGTGCCCGAGCCGGCCCCGAGAAAGTGGTCGGGCCGACGAAGGCCGAGGTCGGTGAAGAACACCTCGCTCATCGCCGGGTCGTAGTGCTGGCCGGTGTGCACGAGCACTACGTCCTGGGCGCGCCGAGCCAGCGCGTCCATGACCGGCTTGATCTTCATGAAGTTGGGCCTCGCGCCGACGACGCAGATGATTCGCATGAAGCTGGGTCCTCACAGGGTTTCTTAGGCTAGAGCGTCTCGACGTTCGCGCCGGTCAGCACGTTCCGGCAATCGAGCGCGTAGCTGGCGTGCGCGACAATCTCGGCCTGGTCGAACTCGTCGTGATCGGTAAGCATGACGACGGCGTCGGCGCGGGCGAGTTCGGCCGCGGTCGGCTCCACTCGCTCGATGCTGCTGCTGATCAGCCCGGATTCGCCGACATGCGGGTCGGCGGCCACCACGTCGGCACCGAGTCCGGCCAGCAAGCTGGCCACCCGGGCGGCCGGCGACTCCCTGGCATCGCCGGTGTTCTTCTTGTAGGCAAGCCCGAGCAGCAAGATCCGCGAGCCTCTGACCGCCTTGCACCGCTGGTTGAGCCCCATCATCAGGCGCCGGACGACGTAGTCGGGCATGTGGTTGTTGATGTCGTTGGCAAGCTCGACGAACCTGAACGTCTGACCGAGCGCGCGCTCGACCCGCCAGGATAGATAGGACGGGTCGATCGGCAGGCAGTGCCCGCCCACCCCGGGCCCCGGCGTGAACGGCATGAACCCGAACGGCTTACTCGACGCGGCCCCGATCGCCGCCCACACATCGATGCCCAGCCCGTGCGCGCACATCGCCAGCTCGTTGATCAGCGCGATGTTGACGTGCCTGAACGTGTTCTCGATGATCTTGGCAAGCTCCGCCTCGGCGGGCGAGGAAACCGCGACGGTCTGCTCGACGAGCTCGGCGTAGAACGCCTGCACCACAGCCAGCGAGGCCTGGTCGATACCGGAGACGATCTTCGGTGTGCTGACCAGCGTCCACGTCTTGTTGCCAGGATCGATACGCTCCGGGCTGTAGCCAAGATGAAAGTCGATCCCGGCGATCAGGCCTGATCCGTCCTCCAGCCACGGCTGGACCTTCTCGGTGGTAGTGCCGGGCCACGTCGTGGACTCGACGATCACGGTCGAACCGTGGCGCAGGTATCTCGCGAGCGTGCTGCAGGCCGACTCGATATAGGTCAGGTCCGGCAACCCCTCGCGCAGCGGGGTAGGCACCGAGATCACCGCCACGTCGAAGCCGGCGCAGCTCCTGGCCTCAGACGACGGCGTGAAGGCGCCGCTATCCAGCTGGGCCAGCAGCTGACTGGCCGGGACGTCCTCGATGTAGGAGCCGGTCTCCAGTTGCTTCACCCGGCTCGCGTCGGTGTCGTAGCCGACGACCTTGTGCCCGACCTCGGCCGCCCGCATCGCCAGCGGCAGGCCGACGTAACCGAGCCCGACCACCACGACGTTGCTCACGATTCACTCCCCCCGATACCGGGCCTGAACGACCCCGCTCCGCGCCGGGTTAGCGCCGCCCGCGCGACCAGCGTCATGAAAGCGAAGTTCGTCGATGCGTACCGTCGGCCGAGGCGTACCGGTTCCTGCAGCGCGCGGTACAGCCATTCGAGCCCGTGCCGCTGCCACCACAGCGGCGCCCGCTTGGTGATCCCGGCCAGGATGTCGAACGACCCGCCGACCCCGTGAACCACCTTGGCGCCGGTCAGCTCACCGAAGTTCTGGCTGAATAGCTCCTTGCGCGGCGAGGACATCCCGATGAAAAGCAGGTCAGGGCTGGTCTGCTTGATCGCATCGGCGACCTCGCCGTCCTGCTGCGGCCCGAAGTAGCCATCGCGGTACCCGGCGATCACCAGGTCTGGGTAGCGGCGCCTGATCTCGGCGAGCATCGCCTGCCCGACCTCGGCCCGCGCCCCTAGGAAGTAGACCCGGTCACCGCGAGCGGCCGCCTCGCGCAGCAGTTCGGTGAACAGGTCGATGCCCGTGACCCGCTCCGGCAGCGGCCGGCCGAGCAGGCCAGAGGCCCAGACCACGGCCTGGCCGTCGGCCAGCACGAGACCGCATCCGCAGACGGCCTCGCGCAGCGTCTCGTTCTTGCCCATCGCGACGACCTTGGCCGCGTTGACCATGCCGATCCGCAGGCATTCCCCGTGGTCGATGGCCTCGATGCAGCGGGTGATGGCCTGGGCCAGGCTCACCGGATGAAGCGTGATCCCGGGCAATCCCCCCGGGCTAGCAGCCCCTCTCACGCCGCCCCCTCGGTCCGCTGGGAGCTGCTGCGCTGGTTGGCCTCGCCGCTCAGCCAGGCATAGAGCATCCAGCCGAGTTCGTACGGGCGGCATTCGTAGTCCACCATCCCGGGCGGGAACAGCAGGCCGACGCCGGGCATCAACGTGCCGGGCAGGACCGCGCTGCGAGCCGCCGCCAGCCCCCGCACCAGCTTGCGCGGATCGCTACGGCCCACCTTGCGCCAGATCACCGGCTTCTCGGCCGCGATCAGGGGCTCGGTCGTCTCCGGCCGCCCGGCCATCCAGCGCAGCCCACGGCAGATCTCGGCGAAATGGTCGCCGCCGCCGGCTTCGGCCAGGTCAAGCAGTCCCATTGGCGCCATCGCGTGCTGATGCACGCTGTAGACCGGATAGCCCTCGACCACCGCGCCGCTGCGCGCGTCGTAGTGCCACCACCACTGCCCAGCCGGACCCTGCTTCGCGCAGATTACCCGCGCCACGTGGTCGGCGACGGTCAGCGCCGCCGGGTCATCGGCGCTGGCGTGTAGCCTGGCCAGCGCCTGGACCGGGTAGATCTGGTCGGCGAAGCTCCCGACGTGCGCACGGTACCACTTCTGCGGTGCGCCGATCTGATGCGGAAACACGACGCGGCGGGCGCCGAGCAGGCGTTGCCTGGCGGCCGCCAGATGCGGCTCGACATCGACCGTCGCCCTGGCGGCGACCAGCGCGGTCACTACCCAGGCCGCGGCGACCACGTCGATCGCATCGCCCGGCTCGCCGGATAGCAGCCGCCGGTCAAGCTGAGCCAGCCGGTAGATGGCGTGCGGCAACTCGCTGTGCCCGGCCTCGGCGGCAGCCAGGCAGATCAAGGCGGCATCACCGCGGTCGGTTATCCGGTCGAGCCCCTTGGCCAGCCGCCCGAGCAGATCGTCGCTGTCTTCGCCGACCAGGATCGCGCGCTGCGCCGGGTCGGGGAGGTACGCCAGGCCGAGGCTGGCGATCGCGCCGTACCTGGTGCTGGTGCCTTCCGCCGCCAGCCCGTCCCCTCTGAGCGTGAACGCGAACTCAGCGCCAAGGTAAGAACGCCGGAGCGTCCGCTGCGCCACGCTCAGCAGCCGATCGACGAGCCGGGCAACAGCCGGGTCATGGGCCTCGAGCAGGCTGATCCGAGCGGATCGCCATTCGCTCATGGGCAAATCCCTTCCTGGCGCGCGAATTAGCCGCGACCTGATTTGCTGATTTCAGCGCCAATAAGCGCCGCTTGCGTAGCACAAACCCGACAGATGCAATTAGCACGGGCGACTCTGCTACAGAACGTAAGTTGTTTGTTACTCTTTGCAAGAGTGTAGCGGTGAAGGGTGCTGGCGTCCTACGGTCTGAACATGGAGCCGCTTGAAATAGAAGGCGCCTGGATCTGCAGGCCAGAAATTCATTCGGATAAGCGTGGAAAATTTCACGAGTGGTTTACTAGTAGTCGGATTGTGACTGCGGCCGACCGGGATCTTCGCGTCGCTCAGGCGAACTGCTCGGTTTCGAAACGGGGTGTGATCCGCGGAATCCACTTCAGTGATGTACCGCCTGGCCAGGCCAAATACGTGACCTGTGCGACCGGGGCGATCCTGGACGTGATCGTCGACGTCCGAGTCGGATCGCCGAGTTACGGGCGCTGGACCGCCGTCGAACTCACCGAGCGCAACGGTTGCGCGGTCCTCATCTCCGAGGGACTCGGACACGCCTTTGCCGCATTGACCGACGACGCCAAAATTTTCTACCTATGTTCGACTTTCTACGATCCGCACCGGGAGCACGGCGTGCACCCTTTGGATCCAGAAATCGGAATAGAATGGCCGATAGACACCGCGCCGATACTTTCCGACAAAGATCAGGCTGCGCCTTCGCTTTCAGCCGCCCGCGCGAGCCTGATGCTTCCTGACTATGCCAGGTGCCGGGAATTCGTAAGCACTCTAGCCCTTTCCTGAGAACGCCCAGAACATCACGACACCCACAGCGTCGGCCAGGCCCTACGAAGTGCCACCTGCCAGTCACCGATCGGCGCGACCGGCAACTCGCGGTAACGGTCGTGTCCGAGCACGCTCCAGGCCGGGCGCGGCGCGGGCGCAGGGTAGGCCTCGCTCGTCGTCGGCCGCACTCGCTCCGGGTCGGTACCGAGCAATTCGAAGACCTGCCTGGCCAGCCCGAACCAGGTCGTCCGGCCGGCGCTGGTCGCGTGGTAGATGCCGCGGGCCCCGCCCGCGGCCAGCGTGATGACCTGGTCGGCTACGTCTGCGGTCCAGCTTGGCTGACCGTGCTGATCGGCTACGACCTCGACCGACGGCTGAACGCCGGCCAGCTTGATCATCGTGTGCACGAAGCTCGGGCCGCCGCGGCCGTAAAGCCAGGCCGTCCTGATCACCAGCCCATCGTCGGGCAGCAGGCTGAGCACGGCTCGCTCGCCGGCCAGCTTGGTACGGCCGTACGCGGTTCGCGGCGCGGGCTCGTGGGTCTCGGCGTACGGTCGGCTGGCCGTTCCGTCGAACACGTAGTCCGTGGAGACCTGCGCCATCATCGCGCCGACCTCGGCGCAGGCGGCAGCTAGGTTCTCCGCTCCGCGCCCGTTCACCGCCAGCGCCTTTCCCTCCTGGACCTCGGCGGCATCCACAGCGGTCCAGGCCGCGCAGTTGATCACTATGCCCGGGCGGTAGTCGGTGATCAGCGCGTGAACCGCCTCGGCGTCGGTGATGTCAAGCTCGCGCTTGCGCAGGCCGAGCACCGTCTCGCCCCGCGCGCGCAACCCCGCCATGACGTCCTCGCCGAGCATCCCGCCGGCCCCGGCGACCAGCCATCTGGTCATAGCGTGGGTTCACGGCTCCGCGCGGGCCAGGACGGCGACTTTAGGCGCCGCTGGACGCCGGCCGTGCAACAGCTGCTGCCACCAGCGGCGGTTCCCGCGGTACCACTCGACGGTCGCGTCCAGTCCCGCCTCGAACGCGACGCCAGGCGCGTAGCCAAGCTCGCGCAGCCTGGAATCGTCCAGGCTGTACCGGCGGTCGTGGCCCTTCCGGTCGGTCACCTGCCTGACCTGCGTCCAGTCAGCACCGCAGCGATCGAGCAGCAGCTGGGTCAGCTCGAGATTGGTCAGCTCGGTCTGTCCGCCGATGTGGTAGACGCGGCCGGGCTCGCCGTTGCACAGCGCGAGCTGGATGCCCAGGCAGTGATCATCGACGTGCAGCCAGGTCCTGACGTGCTTGCCGTCGCCGTACAGCGGCACGGTCTTGCCCTCGATCAGGTTGGTGACGAAGAGCGGAATCACCTTCTCCGGGTACTGATAGGGACCGTAGGTGTTGGCTCCCCTCGTCACGCGCACGTCGAGTCCGTGGGTGCGGCAGAAGGCGAGCGCGATCAGGTCGCCTCCCGCCTTGCTGGCCGCGTAGGGAGAGTTCGGCTCCAGCGGGGCGTCTTCGGTCACCGAGCCGACGCCGATGCTGCCGTAGACCTCGTCGGTCGAGACCTGCACCAGGCGTCGGACCCCGGCGTCGACGCACGCCTGGGCGAGCACCTGAACGCCGGCGACGTTCGCGGCGACGAAATCAGATGCCGACGTGATCGAGCGGTCGACGTGGGACTCGGCCGCGAAGTTCAGCACGTAATCCTGGCCTCGCGCAATCTCGGCGATCAGGTGAGCATCACAGATGTCGCCGTGGATGAAGCGCAGGTTCTCGTAGTCGGCGACCGGATACAGGTTGTCCAGGTTGCCCGCGTAGCTGAGCTTGTCAACCACGGTGACCTCGGCCCGTTCGAAGCCCGGGTAGCCGCCGGTCAGCATGGTCCTGACGTAGTGCGATCCGATGAACCCGGCACCGCCGGTGATCAGGACCTTCATGACCCGATCTGCACTTTGCTGTGGTCGCCGAGCACGAGCCGGTGCGCCTTCGGCACCGACGGGGCCGGGGTCACCTCGACGCCTTGCCCGATCAGGGAGGCTTCGATCCGCCTGACCCCACGTATCGACGCGCCCGGGAGCACGATCGAGTACTCGATCTCGCTGCCGGAGATCACGCAGTCCTGGCCGACGGAGGTGAAGGGCCCGAGGTAAGAGTTCTCGATGGTGACGCCAGGCCCGATGATGACCGGGCCGACGATCCTGGACCCCCTGACCTGCGCACCCGGTTCGATCACGACCCGCCCGATCAGCTCGGTGCTGGCATCGGCGGTGCCGTCCTGCCGCGCCGTCAGCCCCTCGAGCACCATCCGGTTCACCTCGAGCATGTCGGTGACGTTCCCGGTGTCCTTCCAGTAACCGGAGATCCTCGTCGGCCTGACCTTCAGATCGTTGTCCACCAGCCACTGCAGCGCCTCGGTGATCTCGAGCTCGCCCCTGGCCGAGGGCCGGAGCTGGCGGACCGCGTCATGCACGGCCCGCGTGAAGATGTAGACGCCGACCAGGGCCAGGTCGCTACTTGGCTGGCTCGGCTTTTCGACCAGCCTGACCACATCACCGGCTTCGTCGAGTTCGACCACTCCGAATTGGCGCGGATCAGGCACCCGGGTAAGCATGATCTGGGCATCGGGCCGACCGGCGATGAATTCATCGACAAGTGCGCTGATTCCGCCAACGATGAAGTTATCGCCGAGATACATCACGAAATCGTCAGCGCCGAGATAATCCCGCGCGATCAGCACGGCGTGCGCTAGGCCAAGTGGCTCGGCCTGCCTGAGATAGGTAACGTCGAGCCCGAACCTCCGGCCGTCCCCCACGGCTGCGCGAATGGAGGTCTCGGTGTCGCCGACCACGATGCCGACCTCGTGAATGCCAGCCTCGGCGATCGCCTCCAGCCCGTAGAACAGCACCGGCTTGTTGGCGACCGGCACTAGCTGCTTGGCCGATGTGTACGTGATTGGCCGGAGTCTGCTGCCAGACCCCCCGGCTAGCACCAGAGCCTTCATGAAAAGAAAACTAGCGTCTCGCTGACTTGGCCACCGTCGGCAACGAGAAATTTACCAGGTAAATTAGATTGCCGGCCCGGCAATTTGCGCCAGACGGGATAGGCCGCCGCCTTAAGTAAGGTGCCGGTCTATTTCTGACAAGAAGAGCTGGATATCAAAGGGCTTCGAGATGAATCCGGACGCGCCCGCTTCACGCAGTTCCCTGGTGACTGCCTGCCCGGTGTCGCCGCTAAGTATGACGATCGGGATGGCGCTCGTCGCGGGATCGCGGGCTAGCCGGCCGAGCACCTCAAGTCCGCTGGCATCGGGCAGCCGGTTGTCGAGCAGGATCAGCGCCGGCCGCAACGCGAGCGCGGCCTCAACACCGGCCAGACCGGTCACCGCGATGTGCACTTCGATGTCCGGGCGCCGCCGCAGAATGCGCTCGACTAGGCGGACGTTGCTGGCATCGTCCTCGATGTAGAGCAGGGTCATGGTCACAGTCGGGCCTCCGGTGGCTGGTTGAGGTCCGTGACCTGGTCATCGGCCGGACTGGCGGGCGGCGGCACGGACCGGTCAGGACCGGTTGGATCCGGCCTGGCACCGGCCGGAGCTGGGAGCGATTCGATGATCGCCCCGAGGTCGCCAAGGTCAAGCGGCTTGGTGAGGTAGGCGAGCGCACCGCCTGCGAGCAGGCGCCTGATCATGCCAGGGCTCGCGTCGGCGGAGAGCACGACCACCGGGATATCAGCGGTCGCAGGATTGGACTTCAGTTCGAGTAGCGCCTGCTCTCCATGCCCATCCTGCAGGTGCAGGTCGAGCAGAATCAGGTCGGGGTGGTGGGCGGCGGCGTAGTCGAGCCCTTCACGGCCAGTCGGGCATGAGGCTAGCCGTAGCCCTGGGCCGGCCCGCAGGTACCTGGCAACCACCTCGACATTCGCCGGGTTGTCCTCGACGTAGAGGACCAGGAGGTCCTCACCGGAACGCGCAGGCCGCAGGTGCGGCAGCGGCTCTGTCGACTCGGTGTCTGGGGTGGACGACGGCGCGGTGAATACGCCCTCGAGATCGGGGGCGCGCGGGAGCGTGATCGTGAATTGCGAGCCTTCGTGAAGCACGCTCGTGGCGCTAAGCCGACCTCGCATGGCTTCGGCCAGCGCCCTGGCCAACGGCAGGCCGATCCCGGTCCCTTCGATGCCGGACTGCTCCGCACCGAGCCGTTCGAACGGCGTGAAGATGCGTTCCAGGTCATCGACCGACATGCCGCGCCCGGTGTCGGCGACCGTCACGCTGGCCTGGTCCGGGCCAACTTCACCGCACGTGATCGTGATCGTCCCGTCGATCTTGTTGTACTTGACCGCGTTGGAGACCAGGTTGACCACGACCTGGGAGAACCGCTGCCGGTCCGCGTAGGCCGCCAGCGCCGGCTGGTCGCACGAGTGGTCGATGCGCACCGAGCGGTCAGCCGCCAGCGGTGCCATGAGCTGAGCGGCCTCGTCAATAAGCGGCGCGATTGCCACCGGCTCGAGTGACAGGCTCAGGTCACCTGACTCGATCCTGGCGATGTCGATGAGCTCGTTGATCAGCGCGAGCAGATGCCGTCCGGCCACCAGAATCCGCTGCACGCTGTCACTGTCCTCCTCGCTGAGGTCGGATAGTTCCAGTAGCTGGGTGAAGCCGAGAATCGAGTTCAGCGGCGTCCGCAGCTCATGACTGGTGCTGGACAGGAAGGAGTTCTTGGCCTGGGTAGCGCGGACGGCTTGATCGCGAGCCGCGGTAAGGTCGGCGGCCCGGCTGTCGAGAAGCTGCCAGGCCCGGACAAGCGCGCAGGCCAGCCGGCCTAGCTCGTCATGAGCCCTGGCGACCGGCATCAGCGGCTCTCCGTGGCCGAGTCGCTCGGCGTTCGCCGCAGCCGTATCCACCCGTCGCGAAACACCCGAGGTGAACAGCGCGATCCCGGCCAGGACGGCGATCAGCCCGAGCACCAGGCCGGCGATGGCGAGCCCGCCGATCGCGTCTTCCAGGCTGTTGGTCGCGCTGCGGTGAACCACCAGTTCGGCGGCCGGGCCCCTGTTGAGGCTGGCGATCTGGCCGCGCAGCCGGTCCGTGTCGATTTTGCCCTGTTTAAGCGGCGTTGCCAGGCTGCCCGGCGAGGCACCATGGCTGACATCGACCTTCAGCAGCGCGAGTTGGGCTAGCACCATGCTGACCGTATGGTCGACGACCTGGTGCTGCGCGGGCACACCTTGGGCCGCCGCGGCCGCCCTGAACGCCCGGCGGTCAGCGCCGATCCGGCTCAGCGCGAGATTGTAGGGCTGGAGGAAAATTTGGTCACCGGTCGCGACGTAGCCTCGCACGCCGGTCTCGGCGTTGACGGCATCAGCCAGCACCTGATTGCCGGTGGTGATGAGGTTGAAGGCCTTGATGGAGACGGCCCGGCCGGCCCGCTCCTGATGCTCGAGGACCAAGCTGGCCGACGAGATGCCGAAGAGCGCGATTAGCGGAACCGCCAGGACCGTCATGGCCTTAGCCCGGACCGAGCGATCCAGCCACCACTGCTTCACCCGGCCGGGATGCCTGGCCGACGGCTCAGGGCTGTGCGCACGCGCCATCGCGCCCTCCGAAGGACCGTCTCGATAGTTACTCTATGTAATCTAACAGCTACCCCTTGTGCCTGGCGGCGGCGGTGGCAGCCGGCACCCAGGTCATCCCGCTATGCGGGCCGACTCGGATAACGACCCGAGTTGCCGGAATTGCGCCTCACGCGCATTACCTGCTTCCTGCCTTTCTAACCTGAGTTGGCTCACGACTCGGGACTCGGGGCTGACGCGAGGCTTTGACCTGCATGTTCACAGTCCGCGAGGCGAAATTCGCGCACTAACCCGAGCCGCCGACCGGGCGGTCTATGCCGAGGCGAGCCCGGCCAGCGCGGCGCGCAGGCCGGCGCCCGGCTCCCGGCTCCGCCAGGACGGGTTCACCTAACGGACTAAACAGGCACAGGCGACTATTCGGTAGTGGGTCCGAAAGATGAATGCGCATATTCATCCCCGGAAATCCAGATGAAAGAGCATATTCATCTGTT
>WNEY01000706.1_pt1 | contig 27357 bp, 27 predicted proteins | sample 5400531 | NCBI WGS metagenome assembly WNEY01 (sample SAMN13153338, study PRJNA577476) | soil metagenome | isolation source: 200 cm saprolite under Douglas fir tree site 1 | place: USA:California | collected 2015-04-18
GTGCGGCGACGGGACGTTGACCATCGCGAAAGAGGAAACGCCGGACAAACTCGCGGTCGTGCAAACGCTCACGACCGAGCGTGGCGCGCGCACCATGGCGCTCGATTCCAAAACGCAACGCGTTTACACGTGCACGGCGCAAATCATGCCTGAGCCGGCGAGTCCGTCACCGCCGGCGGTTGAACGTCGCCGAGGCAATTATGTGCCCGGCACATTTCATCTGCTCGTTTACGAAGCGGCGAAGACGCCGCGTTAACAGAGATCACAGGGCAGAGACCGGAGATCAGAAGTCGGAGGTCAATCGAAATTGCAGACTTGCCGTGAACTTGGCGGCATAGTCTCATTGTTGTTCCCACCGATGGCAGCCAATACTTCAAACAGTCCCCCGCACGTGATTGTCCGCGGCGGTGCGGCTGGGTTTGCTCAAGAAATTGAGATCGGCCCGCACCGTCTCAAAGGCGATGAGCCGGTCGCTTTCGGCGGGACAGACACGGGGCCATCTCCGTACGACTTTCTTCTGGCCGCGCTCGGCACGTGCACTTCGATGACCATCTCGCTCTATGCGCGACGAAAGGGTTGGCCGCTGGAGAAGGTAATGGTTTCGCTGCACCACTCGAAAATTCACGCCGTCGATTGCGCCGAGTGCGAGACTAAAGACGCTCACATCGGAGATCAACATCCGAACTCGAGCAGTCTAGATCAGAGGTCAGCACGACAGATTTCGACGGTCGCAGATTGATTTGCCCTCTCCCGAGGCGCTCACCCGAATTCCCATCGGGCTATGCAGTCCACCCAGCGGCTTCCCAGCACGCCGTGTTGCCGCTACAGTTTCGCCAGGTCATCCCCGATGAGCACGAGGCGTTGACTCGCGATCTCCCGCTCGCTCCGTCGCCTCACCATGCGACCAATGCAGTCCATCCGCCGGCGTCGCCGCACGGCGTATTCGACGCGGCGCTAGCGCTTTAGAGAATCAGCTCTTGGCTAGGTCATCTCCTGTAAGGACAAGCCGTTTGACGCGTTGGCCGTTGACGAGTCCGTCCACGATTTCTGGCACGTCCGCGATGGTGACGCGGCCGTAAAAGAAGTGGTCTGGTTCGACCAAAACGGTGATCCCAGTCGCACATTGATCGAGGCAACTCGATGTGCACACGCGCGCTTCGAGTTTCGCCAGTCCGCGGGCGGCCACCTCCGCTTTCAATGCTTTATATACTTCTTCAGAGCCCTTCGCGGCGCAGCATCCCTTCGGGTTGTCGTCGGGCCGACGATTGATGCAAACAAAGAGATATCGCCGGCGTTGTGCCATCTTAACCTGGGACCGATCGCTACAGCACCGGTTCAGTGTCGTGGATGCGGCCGTAGTCGACGGTGATCTGTCCCTCTTTCAGTTCGGAGTAGATCTCAACGAAGCGTTCGCCAAAACGCACTTCACGCCAGGTGTAGTTTTGCTGGATCTGGACGGCGGCTGGGATGACGGTTTCGATGCCGACAACCGAGGCGACAAAGGTGGCGTTGCTTGCTTCGAGCGACTCCGGACTGACGCCAAAGAGCGGGCTGCGTTCGTCGATGGTGTGTCTGAGCGTGAGCGCGGCGGGGAACACGGTCAGCCGATCAAAGTCGAGTTTGAGTTGGTAAAAGTGGCGGTAGCTTTTGTCTTCCACGATATCCTGGTCGCGCGAGAACATGATGCGGAACTCGGCCTCGACAAGGCTGCGCTGGCGCAAATTCGCGATGCGCAACATCAGCGCCGGCCGGCCGTTGAACGGAGCGATGACGATCGATTTACTAAATAAAATCCGCGCGGTCGGCCGCGAAAAGCGGACGAAGATGAGACCGGTCATGACGGCGAGTCCGAACATGCCGAAGATAATCTCAATAGTCGTGACAATATGACCGTAAAGCGTTTGCGGATACATGTGGCCGTAGCCGACGGTGGCCAGCGTTTGCACACTGAAAAAGAACGCGTCGACAAATGAGCCCGGCTTGAGATGGGCGATGCAATTTTCGCCGAGGCTGTAAAGGGTGGCGAAAATGAGATTGATGACGACGTAAATGCCAGCGATGAAAAGAGCGAATCGCGTCCAGCTTAGGGCCAGCAGCCATTGATACGCGTCGCGCCAGTCCCATCCCTCGGTGTTGACCTTGAGGAACTCAACCTGACCGGCGCGAACTGAAACTGGTTTGGACATTAGCAACGGAAGAAGAATGAATTATGAACGATGAAAGGCGAAGAAAAAATCCGATGCTGTTGAGAAGTTGATTGTTGATAGTTAAGGGTTGAGAGAATCAGCTCCGCTGTGCAAAAGAAACATTGCGAAAATCTAGTGCGTTCCAAAGTTTTGGTCCTGGTGGATGAATCGAACGTCGGCAGTTCGGTGCGAACGGCGGGACGCGGCCTCGATTGGCTGAAGCTTCGCGATTTTCTGGCCGGCCCAAATACCGGACGTGAGCTAATCGAGATGGTGGTTTATGCCGGGTTGCCGCCCGCCATCCCGGTCTGGCAGGAGGAACGGGACAAGAAGAACAAGTTCATGCATTGGTTGCGCTCCAACGGTTTCATGGTCGTGACCAAGGATGGATCGCCGGCCGAAGAAGGCCATTACAAGGCGAACATAGACGTGATGATGGCGATCGACGCGGTCGAGCTTTCTATCGAGATGCGGCCCGATGTTGTCATTCTTGTAACCGGCGACGCCGATTTCGCGTATCTCGCCATAAAGCTGCGGCGACATGGGATCCGCGTGGAAGTCGCGTCCGTAGCAGCAAATCTTGGGAACACATTAAGATCGGCCGCCAACGACGTGATCGATCTGGCGCCGTTATTTCGGACATTTGAGTTGATGAAAGCGCAAGATGCATCGCCGCCGGCGCAGCGGCCGCAGCAACAGCCCCGCAGGAGACGACCGCGATTCCGGGCTGTGCAGCCGCGTGACGGCGGCGATGATGCGTGAGCCTAGAGCTGTGAGCCGAACGGCAGCACAAGCCATTCGGTCGTTCGCTCCCACAACGCAGTCAAGCTCAAAGCATATCGCAGTCCTTGATCCATCATAAGCCGCTTACGATTGAGGCGATCGCTCGTTGAAATCGTTTCGCCTGCACGCTTCATTCCTTCAGGACGCCCCACTCGTGAATCATAAGCCGCTTACGATCGCGCCCGCCCTAGCTTGAACTGAATCAGAGAGCGCTTTGCAGAGCTCAACTCCGGACGCGACTTTGCAGATACATATACGTTTATCCATATATGTATCTTTCTGGCTCGGTGCTGGCAGTCGCGGTCGCATTCAACATCAAATACCTAACGCTCAGGAGAAGAGTTTGGGCAAAACGTTAGCAACAAAATCGACCGCGAAGTGCCCGATCATGTTTGCAATCAGATCGCGATGCCAAAGATAGAAGCCGGCCAGGATTCCGCCCAGCGCCACAGCGATCACAATGTTGGCGGCGCCGCCTGTCCAGTGGCCAAGGGCAAAGATGATCAGGGGAATGGCGGCAGCCCAATAACGATTCAGACCCAGAGCTTGGAGTCGTTCGATGGCGTAGCCGCGATAAAATAATTCTTCCACGACTCCGGCGCGCAAGACGATTAGCGTGATCAACCAGAGCGGAAGTTTTTCAAAGGCGGAGGAGCCGGGGCCGTGCCCATAGCCGGTGAGCGCAGCCAGCACGCCGCCCACGATCGCGCACGCGACCGCGACGACCAATCCCCAGAGAACCGATTTCCACCATGTCGATGTACCGAGGCCGACCGAGGTGAACGGGAGACGTTTCACCGCGGCGGACCAAAATGAGCAACACAATCGCGCTCACCCAAATCAGCGATTCCTTCCAAATCGCTGCGGTAAAGGTGAGCGTGGGTGAAAAATAAGCGACCGTTTGCCGGACGAGTAACATCGCGAACAGCGACGGGAACAGGCCGAAATAGGTGATCCTGGAACCCTCCGCTTCGGTGGCAGCGTCGTCGGACATCCTTGGTATTATGATGCGGTCAATCGCAAAGCTGGATTCAAAAGTTTTTCAAGATTCGTCAGGAAGATCGATTTGCATTAAAAAAGACTTCATGAGGGATCTCACTCGAGGATCTGTCACGAAGCATTTGCTGCACATGTCGGCGTTCATGGCGGTGAGCATGGTGGCGCAAACGCTCTATTTACTGGCCGATCTTTACTGAGTGGGGCATCTCGGCAAGGAAGCGATCGCCGCAGTCGGTGTGGCCGGAAACATGACGATGATCGTGCTGGCGCTCACGCAAATGCTCGGCGTGGGAACGACAACGCTGATCTCGCAGGCGGCCGGAAAGAAGGATCGACCGCACGCCGTGCTGGTCTTCAATCAATCGTTCATGATGTCGATCTTGATTGCGCTGGCCCTGGGCGTTTGCGGATTTCTTTTGATGAATCCGTATTGCAATTCGCTAAGCGCTGATGCGGTCACGGCAAAGTTGGCCAAGAGTTATCTGCTCTGGTTTATTCCCGCGCTAGCGCTCCAGTTCCCGCTGGTCGCTCTCGGCTCGGCCTTGCGCGCAACGGGAATCATCAAACCCACCGTCGGATTACACGTCCTCAGCGTTGTCCTTAATATCGTCCTCGCGCCTTTGCTGATTTTTGGGATCGGCCCGTGGCCTAGGCTCGGCGTGACCGGCGCGGCGCTCGCCACTTTCATTTCCATCCTGATCGCCGACGTGCTGATCGCAATTTATTTCGAGAAAAAATATCATTACCTGCGGTTCCGCTTTCCGCTCTTCCGTCCGCAAACGAAGATCTGGAGCAAGATGTTCGGCATTGGCGTTCCGGCGGGCGCTGAGTTCGTACTGCTCTTTGTCTATATCATGATTGTTTACGCGATCATTCGCGGCTTCGGATCTGCCGCCCAAGCCGGATTTGGAGTGGGCGCGCGTGTGATGCAGGTGCTCTTTTTGCCGGTCGTCGCGCTGGCCTTCGCGGTCGCTCCCGTGGTCGGACAAAACTTCGGCGGTCGTCGGGCCGATCGCGTTCGCCGCTCCGTTTATTCGGGAATCGGGATTGCATCCGCGATGATGCTCATTCTCACTTCGATCGTCTGGCTCACGCCCGCGGCGCTGATTCGATTCTTTTCGCGCGACGCGCGGGTCATTGCTTTCGGCAGCGATTATTTAAAAATCGTCTCGCTCAATTTCGTGGCTGCAGGAATTGTTTTTACGACGTCGAGCGTGTTTCAGGGAATCGGCAACACCTGGCCGCCACTCTTCAGTTCCATGACGCGGCTGGTCCTTTTTGCTCTGCCAGCAATACTCGTCGCGCGCACGTCCGGGTTCGAGATCAGGCACGTGTGGTATCTGTCGGTCGCATCCCAAGTTCTTCAGATGTGCATTAATCTTTTGCTGCTCCGGCGCGAGTTGCGGAAGAAACTAACGTTCGAGGAAACACAAGATTTCATCCCAGGAAGCGCGACAGCCTGAGGCGCCGTAGCAGCGGTCAGCTGTCAGAAATCGGAGGTCAGCGACTCAGTCAGCTCGCTCGCTACCGTCGCGGGTTCAAACTTGATGCCGTAAGCGGATTACGATGAACGCGAATGTAGAATGCAAACCGCAGCTGGCGACAGCGGCTACACTGCGGCCGAGACAGCCGCTTCTCCAGGGCTATTTGATCTTCGCCAGAATGCTCTCCATCTCTTCGCGGCGGAAGGCACGCATGGTCTGGCTCTTGACGTTGCCGAGTGAGCCGACCTTGAGAGAGAAAGCGCTGATGGTTTCGTCATCGGGCGCGTCGAGCAAGAGGACGACGTCATACGCGCCCATCGTCCTCATACGCGCCCATCGTCCAAAATGCGTCGGTGACCTTCGCGCCCATTTTCTCGGCCTCGGCGGTCGCGGCGGCGGCGCGTTTGATAGAATCCCTGACGTTGCGAATGCCCTGATCGGTAAACTGAAGAAGACTGACATACTTAGCCATAATGCTCGCTCCTTTCGTAAGTTTTCATTTGAAAGACTATGGCAGGGCTCGTGTGTTTGCAAAAGCAGCGTGGCGGAGAGGACAGAGGTCAGAGAAAAGACTCGCGCGGTGATCTCTTCGAGCAGATCGCAACTCAGTGCGCTCCGGCCGGGACTGGTTCGATCCGGCCATCGCCGGATTCAGCCTGTTCAGGCGCGGGCTCTCCTTCGTGATGAGTGTGCGCGCTGCGGAGAAAGGGCACTTTATCGAGCACGTGTTCCTGGAACCATTCGAGCCAGAGATAAATCACCGGCGTGACAAAGAGTGTAATCAACTGCGAGAAAATGAGCCCGCCGACAATGACCAGGCCAAGCGGGCGACGCGATGAGGCGTCCGATCCGACGCCGAGCGCGAGCGGCAGTGCGCCCATCAACGCGGCGAAGGTTGTCATCATAATTGGGCGAAAACGCTCCAGGCTGGCTTCATGAATTGCCTCACGCAGAGTTAATCCTTCGTCGATGCGTTTGAGCGCGAAATCGACCACGAGAATTCCATTTTTCTTGACGATGCCCAAGAGGAGAAACAGTCCGATGACGCTGTAGAGGGACAAGGTCGATCCAAACGCCCAAAGAGTGAACAGGCCGCCAACGACTGCGGGCACGATGGCGGGAAAGAGGACGGTGATGGGATGGACATAGCTTTCGTAAAGAATTCCGAGAATCACATACATAACGAAGATCGCGGCGATGAGTAAAAGTGGAAGCGCCTTGAACAGCTGGCGGAAAACGAGCGCTTCGCCTTGGAAGGCGGCTTGCACGCTCGAGAATTGCTGATGGACTTGGGCGAAGCTGTCCTCGATGAATTTCGTCGCGTCACCGATCGCGACGTTCGGCAGCAAGTTAAAATTAATCGTTACGCTGGTGAACTGGTTGTAGTGATTGACCGCCTGCGGGCCGACGATCTGCTTGGTCGAGGTGACGGCGCGCAACGGCACGAGATTGGATGCAGTGCCAGTCGTAGTGGTGATGGCGCCGCCGGCCGCGCCGCTTCCACCCCCTGTGCCGCCGGTGTTACTCCGGACGTAAAGATTGTCGAGATCGGCCGGCTGCGCGCGCTCGTTGTCTTTCACTTCGAGGATGACTTGATACTGATCCTCCGGCTGTTTAATTAAATAGACGTAGTTCTGCGAGTAAGCGGTGCGCAAGAGACTCTGCACGGCGGAAGTCGAGACGCCGTAAGTGGCGGCACGTTCGCGGTCGATATCGACAGTCAAATTGGGCGTGCTGTTGTAGAAATCGGAGCGCACCGAAGCGAAGCCTTTGAAACCGCGCAGCTTCGTCATCAACTGATTGGCGGCACCGTAGACGTCATCGGGGACAATCCCATCGAGCGTGTACGCATATTGGCCCTGGGTCTGATTGGTAACACCGACGTTGATCTGGAGCACCGGATTCGGTTGCAAAACTGCGGTGATGCCGGGAATCGAACCAATCGATTTTTGCAATTGGAGAATGCACTGCTGAATCGGCGGCCGCTGACTGCGCGGCTTGAGAAATCCGAAGATGAGCGCCTGCGAGGCAGCGCTGCGACTGGAAAAACCGGCCAGGGTAAAGAACTGCGCGATGTTCGGATCGTCCTTGAGCTTCTGGTTGACCTGCTGTTGAAAAGCGCGCATTTGCGCGGGCGACGAACCTTCCTGGGCAATGAAAACACCGCGAACGAAACCGCTGTCTCCCGGGGGCAATAGCGTGAACGGCAAATGAGTGAAGAAAAACCAAAGACCGAGTATGCATCCGAGGAGGATGGGAATAGCCAGCCACGCGCGGTCTAAAAATTTGTCCAACGCGCGGCCGTAAGCGGCGATGACGCGTTTGATGAAATCGCCGGTCCATATTTCCATGCGAGCGCGTTTATGCCCGGCCTTGCGTTCGCCGAGAATGCGCGCACACATCAGCGGAGTAAGCGTAAGCGAAACCAGACCGGAGGCGAGAATCGCCACGATGATGGTCACGGAAAATTCACGGAAGATGCGACCGAGCAAGCCGGGCAAGAAGACAAGCGGGATGAAAACCGCGGCGAGCGAGAGTGTCATCGACAAGATGGTGAACGAAATTTCACCGGCAGTATTGTAAGCGGCCTTTACAATCGATTCGCCGTGTTCGGCGCGACGGACGACATTTTCAAGAAAGACGATCGCATCGTCGACAAGGAAACCAATGGCAAGCGTCAACGCCATCAGAGTCAAGTTGTTAATCGAAAAATTGAGCATCTGCATCACCGCGAAGGTGAGCAGCAATGAAAGCGGCAGGGCGACAGCCGGGATGAGCGTATCGGTGGCACGACCGAGGAAAACGTAGATCACCATCACGACCAGCATGAAAGCGATCACGAGTGTGAATTTTACGTCTGCGACTGAATTGACGATGCTCTGCGACCGATCGAACACCGGGACGAGTGTGATCGATCCGGGCAAGCTCGCCCGCAATTCGGGAAAAAGCGCTTTAACCGAATTTGCCACTTCGACTGCGTTGGCACCTGCTTGTCGTGAAACCGCCAGCACAGCGACCGACCCAGGCGGATTGAAACCGCGAATCCAAAATGTGCGCGAAAGCCGTTCGTCCTGTACGCTCTGGCGAACATCGGCCACGTCGCGCAGATAAACCGGCGAGCCATCTTTATTCCGCGCCACAATCAGATTGCGATATCCTTCTGCCTGGTCGATCTGCCCATTGGGCAGCAGAACAAAGGTGCGATGCGGCCCGTCGAATTGCCCGGCGCCGGAATAAACTGTTCCCGCTTTGATCGCGCTCGCCAGGTCATCCATCGTCAGTCCGCGCGAAGCAAGGCCAGCCGGATCGGCTTTGATGCGAATCGCGCTCTGCACGCCGTAAATATTTACCTGCGAGACACCGGGAAGAATGGCGATGCGCTGCGCCACGGCAGTAGACGCATATTTATATAGATCGCCGTCCGTCAACGTGTCGGAGAGCAAACCGAGCAGGTAAATCGCCTGGTCGTTCGGGTTCGTTTTTGTAAATGTCGGCGGGCTCGGCAAATCGATTGGCAACTTGCCGGTCGCGCGCTGGATTGCGGCCTGCACATCGGTCGCGGCGTCGATGATGCTTTTGCCGAGATTGAACTGAAGAGTGAACGATGTGTTCGCCTGCGTGCTCGCACTGGTGATGATGTCCAGGCCGGGAATTTGCAAAAACTGCTTCTCAAGCGGCGTGGCGATGTTGTTCGCCATCGTCGTCGGATTCGCGCCCGGATAGGAGCAAGTGACGTTGATGACCGGATAATCAACCGCCGGCAGATCGTTGACGGCGAGTTTATTGTAAGTGGCGATTCCGGCGACGATCACTGACAGCGTCAACAGAACCGTCATCACCGGCCGCCGAATGAACGGGCCTGAGAGACCCGAGCCTGTGACCTGAACTAACTTGCCGCCGGGAGTATCTTTTGGCGGCAGGTCAGCCGTTACTGGCCGCGCCGCTTGTTGTCGATCTTGCGCGGGATGTGGCGAATCGTGTTTATGATTCGTTGCGCCATCGTGTTGATCCGGCCCATCCATGCGAGCAACCTGATTATCTACATTGCATCTTTAGCCGCGACCTGGCGGTCGCTCTTGGGAGGACCGGCATCGTAGGGTTTCGGATCGACCTTTGCCCCGGGCGCAAGAGCCAGCTGACCGGTGATGACGATCGTCTCGCCCGGCTTGAGACCATTTTCGATCACTGTCATATCGCCCTCCTGGCGCTGGCCCGGCTTTACTGGACGCAAATCGACGGTGTTGTCCGGTTTAACGACAAAGACGAACGGTCCGCTTTGACTGATCTGCACCGCCTGCGACGGAACCAGCTGCGCATCTTTCACGACGTCGAGGATGAAACGCACGCGAACAAATTCCGACGGCCAGAGAGCGCGGTCTGGATTTGGCGTGATGGCACGCGCCTTGACCGTGCCCGCGCCGGGTTGCACGGCATTGTCTATGAAATAAAGATCGCCCAGCCTTGGCGGAATTGAACCATCGGACAAATCAGTTTGGACTTTCACGTTTGGACCGCCGAGATAACGGCGCACCAGAGCCAGATCCGTCTCGGCAACGGTGAAATCCGTATAAATCGGATCGAGTCCCTGAATGGTGAGCAACACCGCCCCTCCCCCACCTGCATTTCCCCCGGAGACAACGTTGCCAACATCGACAAGTCGCAAACCAGCGCGACCGTTGATCGGCGAATGAATGTTGCAAAAATCGAGATTCACCTGCGCGGCGGCGACCGCTGCTTCCGCGGTTTTCACCAAAGACTCGTCGCTTTTCACTGTGGCCTGGGCGGTGTCGAGATCCTGTGGTGAAATCACGTTCCTGGCCCGCAACTCCTGCTGACGCTTCAGGGTGATTTGATCGAGAAGCATTTTCGATTGCGCCTGGCCGAGCTGGCCCTGCGCCTGATCGCGCGCAGCTTGATATGGGCGCGGATCAATCGTGAAAAGTAAATCGCCCTGTTTCACATCGGCGCCGTCCTGAAAATGACGGGCAATGATTTGCCCGCTGACTTGCGCCTGGACCTGCACTGTTTCATAGGCGCTGCAGGTGCCGATTTCATCGAGATAAAGCGGCACGTCCTTGGTGATCACTTTTGCGACAAGCACTGGCCGTACTGGTGGTTGCGAGGCTTTGGCCACCTCGGCCCTATGCTGAAAAATCCGATAGAGAACGAAGACGGCCAGGACGATAAAAAGCAGATACGCCCATCGAGGAATAGATTGGTGTCCGGGGCGCGCGTGCTTCATTTGGATTCCCTCATGGCGCGGCGGAGCGCCCTTTTCCTTAGAATCGGATGCCCCCTCCTGTTCTGGCCGTTCCGATCAGGAGCAGTGTGTGGCACCGCATTTCCTCGGATTTTATCCCGCCTCTCTGCTTTCTCACAAATTCGGGTCAGCACATTGATACAGGTTCGCAGCTCCGCCGGCGGAATCTCAGAAAGCAATTCATGCCGAAGTTTATTCGCCGCCGATTTGATCTGAACAATGATGCGCTGCGCGCGCTGACCAAGATGGACCGTGTTGCAGCGACGATCATGCGGCGAGCTCCGGCGCGTGACCCAACCTTCTCTCTCCAGCCGATGCAATAACGTCACAACGGTCGGTTCTTCCACGCCCAATCGCGCCGCGATCTCCGTCTGGGTGAGCGCATTCGTGGCCACGGACAGATGTAAGAGTGTGCGCCACTTTGCCTGGCTCAAACCCATCGGCTTAAGCCGCTCATCCAGCTTGAGGCGCCAGGCACGAGCGGTCCCATGCAACAGGGGACCAATTGTTTCCCAATCAGATATCATGGAAAAGTGGAATTAGTTAGCATGCTAACCAATTCGATTCTTGTCAAACAACCGGACGCATCCTCGTCAATCGATCTTAAGAAGAATAATCGATCGATGACGATAGTCTGTCATTCCAAGGACGCGATGTGCACGACGCGGCACCCAGCGCACGCTTTCTTCGACTTCCTTTTCTTTCTCTGGTTGGACGAGGACGTAGCTGGCGTCGAGGGGCAGATCGTTAATCTCACTTACGTAAACCAATTTCGAGTGCGTATAAAAAAGAAAAGGTTGATAGTCCGGATCGAGCGCATAAAGGAGTTCCGCGCGCGGCACGGCCGCATCGATTTGCATGGCAATCGACTTGACCTTTTGCCTCGCTCGCAATTTCGGGACGAGCACGGCTGCGTAAGCAGAAATGCACACGCAGGTCACGATCACCACCGCTGCGACAATACGTTGCCGATCTTGCGCCAAAATTTGTTTGCCGCCAAAAAGTTTTGGCCAGGTAACTTCGTCCGCAGTCAAGACCGCTGCGCAGAGCACGCAGGCCGGCGCGAGCAATGGCATCGTGTAGCGCGGCAGCGATCCCGGGACAAGATCGACAATCAGAAGCGGAATCGCGATTCCCCAGCTCGAGCCACGGACGATCTCGAGCTTGCGTTCAGACGAAAATTTCGCGCTGGGCAGGCATGGTAACAAAAGAAGCCACGGCAGAAAATAACCGAGGCTGCGCGGAACATTGAGGATCCAACTGGAAAATTTGAAATCCTCTCCGCTCAGCCGGCCGGAGAATTGCCTTGACCACTTGAACATCGCCAACTTCACGGTCGCACTTTGAGCAAAAGGAACGGCCCATGCCGCAAAGATACCGAGCATCACTGCGACGCCGACCAGATGTGCGGGATGAAAAAAGACTCGCGCATCTTTCGCCTGCCAAACCACAGAGAGCACGATGGCGTAGAAAAATAGGAGAAGCATCGGGCCTTTTGCGAGCAAGCCGAGCCCGAGAAAAATGGATGCTGGAATCCAAACGAGCCACGGCGATTTGTTCTGTTCCCAAAAGCTTAGCCAAAAAATGATCGCCAGGCCGCAAAGTGAAACGTAGAGCGCTTCGATCTCGATCAAACGCCCTTTTTCGATTATTCCAAAGTTCGTCAGCCAAATCAGCGCAGCGAGGACCGAGCCGGTGGGCCGCAGGCTGGCTCGCGCGACCGTCACAAATGCAACCGCGACTGCGAGGACGCAAAACGCCGAGGGCAAGCGCGCCGTCCACTCATTGCGCTGCCCAAAGATCGCGAATGACGCTGCCACCACCCAGTTAATGAGCGGTGGCTTGCTAAAGTAGGCGGCGCTTCCCACTCTCGGCACGACATAGTTGCCGCTCTCGAGCATGGCCACGGCCGGCAAAATACGCCGGCCTTCCTCGCCCTTGATTTCAAGGGAGCCGAGGGCTGGCAAATAGATTGCGGCCCAAACTGCCGTCACGATCAGCAAAGCTGTGACGCGCGACATGGGCTGACTGTGTCGAACCGCTTGCGGGGTTGCAACGAGTATTCGCCGCGCGCTAATCGCGCCAAACTATTCATGTCGATCTTGCTGGCATTTATAGCGGCTTGACGGGGCGCCCCCCTAAAATTAAAGTAAGTGTCTAGTCCGCGCTGATTGGAGTGGGAATCGATGTCCCACTCCTTTTGGTCTGCGGGCTAGATGTTTTTATGAACGCCGAATTTATTGCCATGCTTGATTATCTGGAGCGGGAACGCGGCATCAAACGCGAGATCCTGCTCGAGGCAGTCTCAAATGCGCTCCTTTCGGCTTCGAAGAAAAGCGTCGGCGCGGCCCGCGATCTGAGGATCGACATTGATCCGAAATCGGGCGATATCCGTGCGCTGGCCAATCTGGTGGTTGTCGAAAATGTCCAGAATCCGCAGGACGAAATCGCGATTGCGAAAGCGCGCAAGATCAAGCCTGAGGCAAAGATCGGCGAGACCATCGAGATGGAAGTGACGCCGCGCAATTTCGGCCGCATCGCCGCCCAGACCGCGAAACAAGCGATGATGCAGCGCATTCGCCAGGTCGAAAAGGAAATGATTTATGAGGAGTTCAAGGATCGCGCCGGCGAAATCGTCAGCGGCACCGTGCGCCGCTTCGACCGCTCCGATGTGATTCTCGATCTTGGAAAATTCGAAGCGATCATGCCGCAGCGCGAGCGCGTCGTGGTCGAAGATTACAATGTCGGTGACCGGCTTCGCGCCTACGTCGTTGCGGTCGATAACGGAATCCGTGGTCCGGAGATTATCGTCTCGCGCAGCCATCCAAATTTCGTGCGGCGTCTCTTTGAACTCGAAGTGAGCGAGATCGCTGATGGCACAGTCGAGATTCGCGGCATTGCGCGCGAGGCCGGTTATCGAACCAAGATCGCGGTCTGGAGTGCGAATGAAAAAGTCGATCCGGTGGGCGCGTGCGTCGGCATGCGCGGCTCGCGCGTCAAAAACGTCGTTCGCGAGCTCAACAATGAAAAGGTCGACATCATCCGTTGGAGTTCCGATCCGAAGGATTTTGTGCTCGAAGCGCTCAAGCCGGCGAAAGTCAAGAATCTCGTCTTCGATACGGAGAAAAAAAGTGTGCAGATCTCCGTGGACGAAGATCAACTTTCATTGGCGATCGGGAAAAAAGGACAAAACGCGCGTCTGACTTCGCGACTCACTGGTTGGGAAATTAACATCGATAAGGACACGTCGGCCACCACCGCCGTCGAACAGAAAGTTGCGCAGGCCGCCCAGACACTGGCCGGCGCCCTGCCGATTACCGATGAACAGGCAGTGATGCTTGTGAAATCCGGTTTCACAAATTTGGAAGGACTGCGCGATGCCGATGTAAAGGATTTTGTGGACATTCTCGCCGTGGACGAAGCGAAAGCACGGGAGATTCACGAGGCGGTACATCGGCAAGAGGTGGCCCAGTAACATGGCTCTGCTTTAACGCGCTCGAGCCATGAGCGAAATTTTACAGAACAGCAATGCCAACAAAGACGACCAGGAAAACTGCGGCGCGCAAACCGGCCGCTGCCAAAGCGGCGAAGGCCCATGCTGTTCACAAGCCGGCCGCTCCGAAAGCCAAAGCCGCTAAGAAAACCACCGAGCATAAAGCGACGCGTGCCCACGCACCTCAGGCAAAAAAAACGGAAGCGGCGCATCCGCCGGTAGCGAAAGCTGCGGCGAAACCACCTGCGTTACCGCCGCATCGCGAAGTTGAGAGGGTTTCCCTCATCGACGAAAAAAAGACGCCGAAGGAATCTGAAAAAGACGGCGAGTTAAAAAAGAAGACGCCCGCTCTCCCGCCGATCTCGCGGATCCGCGCGTCGCTGGAAACGCCCATGGCGCCAGCTAAGATCGACAAGTCCGCGGCGCTCACAGCGAAAGTTGAATCGCCCAAAGAACCGCAAGTTCCGAGTGTTAGTGTCGATGGAACGGCCGAGGCTGCGCCAGCGGAGCCGGAAGCCGAACCTCAGAAAATCGTTCACATCAAGCCGCCGATCATCGTCAAAGAGCTCGCGACGCAGCTCGGCTTGAAACCGCATCAGGTCATCGCCGAGCTGATGAATTTCAATATTTTCGCGAACATCAATCAAACGATCGAGCCGGACATCGCCTCAAAGATTTGCGAGAGCCACGGGTTCGTCCTGGAAAAAGAGCGCCGCGAGAAAGGCGGCGGCGTTCACAAAGTCGAGCAGGTGGTGGTAGCGCCGCCTCCGCCGGTCATTGCCAAGAAAGAGGAACTCAAAGCCCGTGGTCCCATCATCACTTTCATGGGTCACGTCGATCACGGCAAAACTTCGTTGCTGGACACGATTCGCAAGACGCGGGTGGCGGCGGGCGAAGCCGGTGGAATTACGCAACATATCGGCGCTTACAGTGTCGATTATAAAGGATCGAAAATAACTTTTATTGATACGCCTGGCCACGCCGCTTTTACCGCGATGCGCGCACGCGGCGCGAACATCACTGATATCGTTGTGCTGGTGGTGGCGGCCGATGACGGGATCATGCCGCAAACGATCGAGGCGATTAATCATGCCAAGGCCGCACCCCACGTGAAAATCATGGTAGCAATCAACAAGATCGACCTCCCATCGGCGAACATCGACAAGGTGAAAAAGCAATTGCAGGAACGGGATCTTGCGCCGGAGGATTGGGGCGGCGAAACGATTGTCTGTCCGGTTTCCGCCACCAAAGGCACGGGCATCGATCACCTGCTGGAGATGATGGCGCTGCAAGCGGAGGTGATGGAACTGAAAGCGTCGCCCACGGCCACACCCCGCGGCACAGTCATCGAAGCCCAGGTGGAATCTGGCCGCGGACCCACCGCCACCGTGATTGTGCAAATGGGCACTCTGAAAATCGGCGACCCTTTCATCTGCGGCGATTACGCCGGCAAAGTCAAATCGCTGATGGACGATCGCGGCCAATCGATCGAGGAAGCCGCCCCGGCGACACCTGTGAAAGTGCTTGGTTTTACCGGACTCCCGAATGCCGGCGACGAATTTCTTGTTATGGAATCGGAGCGTTCGGCGAAAACTTTGAGCGAGGAAAGATTGCAGGCGAAACGCGCGGACAAATTGACCGTACCGCAGCGCGCCACCCTCGAGAGTTTGCTGGAAGGAGCCGATGGAAAAAAAGTTTTACGCATTGTCTTGAAGTGCGACGCCCAGGGCTCCCTCGAAGCGCTGTTTGGCGCGTTGCAGCAGATCGAGAGCAAAAAAATCGACCTCGAAATCATCCACTCAGCGGTGGGGCCGATCTCGGAATCGGACATTCTTTTGGCCAGCGCATCGAATGCCGTCGTCGTCGGTTTCAACATTAAGGTCGAGGGCATGGCGGTCCCCGCGGCAAAACGCGAAGGCGTCCAGGTCAAGCTCTACAGCATCATTTATGAATTGGTCGACCAGATCAAAGAAGCGATGGCCGGCCTGCTCGATCCGGAGCATCGCGAAACAGTCATTGGTCACGCCGAGGTGAAACAAGTCTTCCAACTGAGCAAAGGCATCGTCGCCGGTTGTCTGGTCACCGATGGCCGTATCGCCCGCGCGGGCCGCGCGCGTGTGCTGCGGAAGCGCCAGCCGGTTTATGACGGCGGAATTTCAACACTGCGCCGTTTCCAGGACGACGTAAAAGAAGTGCGCTCGGGTCTTGAATGCGGCATCAAGCTTGGCGACTTCAACGAATATCAAGTGGGCGACATCATCGAGTGCTATCAACTCGAGCAGATCGCGCAAAAATTGTGACGCTGTAGCCACGGCGCTCTGTCGCCGTGGGCGTGTAACACCAGCGCCCCGACAGAGCGGGGCGGCTACATTCAAAAATGAAACATCGACAATTACGCGTCAACGAAGTCCTAAAACGCGAGCTCAGCAGCATCGTCACGCGCGAAATAACGTTCGAGGGCGCGCTGGTCAGCATCAACCAGGTCGATGTGACCGCCGATTTAAAAAACGCGCACGTCTTCGTCAGCGTTCTCGGACCGGCCGGCGGCACGAGCGTCATTAATAAACTGGAATCCCATCGCCCAGCATTGCAAGCTGAGTTAGCGCGCCGCGTCGTTTTGAAATACACACCGCATCTCGTTTTTCATCTCGACGATTCCATCGAGCGGGGCACTCGCGTGATCGAGATTTTGCAGGAGATCGAAGCGCCTCGGGGGAAGGCGAAATGAGCGGTCGATGCAAGGGTTTTGTAACCACCGCCCTATGGGCCGTCAGGAGAAGCGAACCATTGTCGATATTGCGAACCCGCCCCTATGCGGTGGCTGCAAGCCGTTCATGACCAATTGCACGTTCGTGGAAATTAATAGCGCACTTCGCGAGCACGAACGTTTTGCCGTCCTCGGCCATGTGCGTCCGGACGGCGACGCGCTCGGCAGTCAACTCGCGCTCGCTCTTTCACTCAAGCAACTCGGCAAAGACGTCCGCGTCTGGAATGAAGATGGAATGCTCGAAAAATATTCCTTTCTTTCCCGCGCGGAACTTCTGACCAAACCACCCTCCGTTCCGGAGGATGTCGATGTTGCAATCGCGCTCGACACCGCCATCCAAAATCGGCTCGGCACCGCGCTCGAGGCCATCCGCTCGGCGAAAATTTGGATCAACATCGACCATCACCCGAGCAATCCAGGCTACGGCGATCTCGTTTATGTCGATCCAACCGCACCGGCGACCGGCCAAATTCTTTTCGAGCTGATCAAAAATCAAAAACTTCCGCTCGATGGTGACATCGCCGAAAATCTTTACGTCGCGATCTGCACCGACACCGGCTCGTTTCAATATCGGAACACGACGGCCCGGACTTTTGAGATCGCGGCGGAGCTTGTCCGCGTGGGTGTCGATGTTGGATCGGTCAGCCAGCAAGTTTACGAAAATTTTCCACGCCGGCGGGTTGAATTATTGCGCGAACTGCTGCGCACAATGCGCTTTGAAGGTAAAGGCCATGTGGCCAGTTTTAGTCTGAGCCTGAAAACGGCGGCGCAACTTGGGGTTATTCCGGAAGACAATGAGGGTCTCATCGATCACCTCCGCGCCATTCGTGGAGTCATCGTTGCAGTTTTCTTTGAAGAACTGGCTGACGGCAAGGTGCGCGTGAGTATGCGTTCGAAGAGCGAAAAGGCAGACGTGTGCGCGATCTGTCAGAAATTTGGCGGCGGCGGACATACGCTCGCCGCGGGCGCGCGCATCCGCGGCACGCTTGCTGAAGTGGAGGAGCGAGTGTTAAAGGCAATTTGTGACGTCGTTGACTGCAACTCCTGACGGCGTTCTTCTCGTGGACAAGGCCGAGGGGATGACGTCGCACGACGTGGTCGCGCTCATTCGGCGCAAACTCGAGATGAAAAAAGTCGGCCATTGCGGCACGCTCGATCCCATCGCCACCGGTTTGCTCCTGCTCACGCTCGGGCGCGGCACGAAAATCCAGGACCTGCTCATGAGCGAGGACAAAAAATACGCCGGCACGCTTGCGCTCGGCATCACAACCAGCACGCAAGATCGACAAGGAGAAGTGATTGATCAACGGCCGGTGCCCACGCTGGATGAAAATCAAGTTCGCGCCGCCTTTGAAAAGTTTTGCGGCGATTTTTACCAAATGCCTCCCATGGTTTCGGCGATCAAACACGGCGGCGTCCCACTTTATAAGCTGGCGCGGCAGGGAAAAGTGGTCGAGCGGGAACCCCGGCTCGTCCATGTTTATCGCTACACGGTTGATCGGATCGCTCTTCCCGAAATCGATTTCAGCGTTGTTTGCAGCAAAGGCTTTTACGTTCGCACTTATGTTCACGACATCGGCGAAACGCTCGGATGCGGCGCGCATTTGAAGTCATTGCGCCGAACAAAGTCGGGACGATTCGGCGTCGATCAAGCAATTAGCGTTGCCGAAATCAAAAACGCGTCGCGCGAAGAAATCTTGAAGCGCATCTTGAGCCTGCCGGAAGTCTCGCGCATGCGCGGCGTATAATCGCAAGATCGACAATCATGGAAATTTTGCGCTCGATTCCAGAGCTGAGCCAACTGCGCGGCCCGATTTTTCTGGCCATCGGCGTTTTCGACGGCGTTCATCGCGGCCATCAGGCGGTCATCTCCACCTCCGCGCGCCATGCGCATTCCGCGGATGGAACGCCGGTCGTGGTCACATTCGATCCGCACCCGGAGAAAGTCCTGCGGCCGGAGGCGGCGCCGCACTTGCTCACGGCCACGCAACACAAGATCGCACTCATCCGCGCGCTCGGTGTCGGTCATCTGCTCATGATCGAGTTCAATCGAGATTTTGCATCCACGCCGCCAGAAAGTTTTGTCGAGCAACTTGTCGGGAATTCGAAACCGTTGCGCGAGATTTGCGTCGGTCACGAGTGGTCTTTCGGAAAAAACCGCACGGGTAACCTCGATCTTCTCAAGAAACTCGGCGCCCGCTTTGATTTTAACGTCATTGGAATTTCGCCCGTGAGCGTGAATGAGACGGTGGTGAGCAGCACGGCGATCCGGCGAGCGGTGGAAAAAGGAGATTTCCTCAAGGCGGCGGAGATGCTGGGCCGCGAGTACACGATCCTGGGCACGGTGGTGCGCGGCGACAATCTCGGAAAAAAAATCGGCTATCCAACAGCGAATTTAAGCGCGCACAGCGAGCAATTTCCGCCCAACGGCGTTTATTTTGCGGAGGCCCGGATCAATGATGTTTTGTATCACGGCGTCGTCAATCTCGGCTATCGACCAACCGTGAGCAGAGACAAATCGGAGCGAGTCCTCGAAATTTATCTGCTCGATTTCAATCGAGACATTTACGGCGAAGATGTCGAGATCCGATTTGTCCGATATCTTAGAGCAGAACAAAAATTCGACAGCCTGGACGCGCTGACCCAACAAATCGATGCGGATGTACGGCGCGCGCGCGAACTTTGCGCAGCGTGATGGTAGGGACGGCGCGCTGCGGCGTCCGCGGACAGCACGGCACGCTGTCCCTACCCTAATCGATACTTCGCGACGCCGATTTTCTTGACCCCACGAACATTTTTGCCGGTGCCGTTAAACCAAACGTAAAGATTCGCGCTCGGCACTCTCAGCTTTTCCGAAAGTTCGCGAATCGTCGCTCCTTTGTGGCCGGCGATGCGCAAGGCCCGCACAATATTTTCCTTGAGCACGCCGCGTTTGGTGTGCCGGCGGCGATTTCGGCTCCGCCTCGCCCGGGAAACAGTGACGGGGGCGCTGCCGCCCGCGCTGAGCGACGGAACGCCGAACTTGCTCTGCAAGCCGACCATTCGGCGATCGATCTCCTGAATTTGGGTCATGAGCGCTTCTTTGCGCTCGGAAAGCTTGACCAGTTGTCTAAGGGCTGCGCTCGGAATGTTCGTGAACATTCCTCATCTTCGCGCGCGAGATCGACAATGCAAATAAGATCTAAGATTGCAGATCCGCTGTCTTAGATAGGGACGCAATAAGCCCACCGGTCATAACTAAGATTCCGCTGCCAAGCGCGAGCGCGAAGAGCCACAACGTCGGAATTGTCGCCAATCGCGACATTTCGATCACGACAAAACGGCCGCCGTCGGACAAGACGTAGGCGAGCGCACTTCCCAGCGCGGCGAGGCCGATGAGAATAATTGAGCGCAGCGATTGATCTCGCCGTTTCGCGGGAGGCAACTTCTGGAGGACGCGCGCAGTGAAGCCGTCATCCTCGATGTATGGGGCCGCCTCACGTAACTGTCGATCCAACCATTCTTCCTGATTCTTTTCGTCCATTGTCAATTAGCCCATCCCGCCAGCGTGCGTTTTAATTTTTCCCGTCCTCGCAACACGTTTGTTTTAACAGTGCCGAGCGGGATGTCGAGCACGCGCGCGGCTTCATTATGTGATAAACCATTTTGGCAACAAAGTACAACCGCTGTCCGTTCATGCAGCGGCAACAAACTTAGAGCATGCATAAGATCATGTCTTAGACCTGGATCGACAATATGGGGATCGTGCTCGCTCTGCAATTGCTCTTCGTCGATCCCGACGAACTCTTTCCGCCGCCGCGCGTGTTCCCGAAAACAGTTATATGCAATCCGGTAAAGCCAGGTGGAAAAGCGCGCTTCGCCGCGGAAACTGCGGATATTTCTGTAGGCGCGAACAAAAGCCTCCTGGGCAAGATCATCGCCGAGAGCGGCGTCCGCGCGGGTAAGTTGGCGCAACAGACCACGCACGCTCGATTGATGCCGACGAACCAGCTCGCCAAAAGCGTGCTGGTCATCATCGACAAGAACTCGAGTAACGAGGTCCGCATCAGTTAGCTCCACGTCGCGATATTATGATACCGGTGGCGGATTGTCCGTCTTCTTCCCTTCCAGCTTCCAAACAATGAGATACCCGACGCCGATGAGCCCGGGAATGAGACCGAATGCCCAGGCGCTATCGTGCCAGCCTTCGTCAACTCCGAAAAACGTCATCACACCGATCCCGATGGCGATGAGAATAACGCCACGTCGCAGATCGGAGCGCGGGCGCGGCACGGCCGGAGGAGCAAGCAAAGCCGCCGGCACAGGCTGACCTTTCTCCACCATCGCCCGGACAGTGCGATGGAGCGAGCGAGCTCGTGCATAATTGATCAGCATGATGACAGTGACGATAAGAACCGGCGCACCAAACACCGTCAGCATGGTGATCGCGACAATCGGAATCACTTCGCCGGGGATCTCGCCCGAAGCGCTGCCTTCGGCGTCATGATCGCCGATCACAAAGCCATGATGGCCCCTGAACTTTTTGTCGATCCGTTGCTGGATTCTGTCGGCCAGGTCATTTGAAGCTGGCACGCTCGCTGTTGGCCCAACAGAAGCAGCAGGGGTCGCAGACTGCGCCAGGCTTGCGCTTGCGGCAGGCGGCGCTGTTGGACTCTGGCCTAAAACGGTTACGACCAAGGCCATCGAGCAAATACAAACAATGAATGATCTTTTCATAGTGATCCTTTGGGGATGAGATGCTGGCCGCGGCCACCTTGGATTCAAAAATTTCGGAAACATTTGACTGGAATAGACAATTAAAATGTTGCACCGCACACACCGCTGGACATTATTCTTCCCTCTTAAACTGCGGGTGTAGCTCAGTGGTAGAGCACCTCCTTGCCAAGGAGGACGTCGCGAGTTCGAGCCTCGTCACCCGCTGTTTTTCGCGCCTGAGTGCAGCCTTACGCGATCACCTCGTGGATCGCGCGCACTTGCTTCACCATTTGCTCGTATTCATCGAGCGTGAGCGCCTGCGCAGCGTCGGAAAGCGCTTCATCGGGTCGCGCGTGCACTTCCACCATGATGCCATCCGCAGCGACAGCGACACCAGCGCGCGCGAGCGGCGTCACCATATAACTTCGACCAGTCCCGTGCGCTGCATCGACAATCACCGGCAGATGTGAGATTCGTCGCACCGCCGGAACTGCGGCCAGGTCGAGCGTGTTGCGCGAGTGTTGCGCGAATGTGCGCACGCCACGCTCGCAAAGCACGATCTGGTAATTGCCTTCCGCCATCACGTATTCGGCGGCGAGCAGCCATTCCTCCAGCGTTGCGGCCATTCCGCGCTTCAAAAGAACCGGCAATCGCGAGCGGCCCGCCCGGCGCAGGAGGGTAAAATTCTGCATATTGCGCGAACCGATCTGAATCATGTCCGCGTATTTTTCTACAAGATCGACAGTCGACTCATCGAGCGCCTCGGTCACGACCCTGAGTCCGAACTTGTCCCGAACATCGGCCAGAATTTTCAGTGCTTCTTCACCCAGACCGGCAAACGCGTACGGCGAAGTGCGCGGCTTGAACGCACCACCGCGAAAAAATTGCGCGCCGCTTCGCTGCACCGCCTCCGCCACCGAAAAAGCCTGCTCGCGACTTTCGATCGCGCATGGTCCGGCAATGATCGCGAGCGAACCACCGCCGATTTTTGCGCCGCCAACGTCGACAACCGTTGGCTCGGGCCGCAGATCACGCGAAGTCAACTTGTAGGGTTTGGTCACGCGAACCGCCTCCGCCACGCCCGGCAAATTTTCAAAGCGGCTAACGTCCACCGCACCTTGATTGCCGGTCACGCCTATGGCCGTGCGGGTGGCGCCCGGCATCGGATGCGCGCGAAAACCCAGTGACTCGATCGCGCGCACGACGCCGTTGATTTCGTGTTGCGTGGCGTTGGCGGCCATTACGATCAGCATAAAACCTTCAAATCAGTCCTCTGATAACGATTCGACGACAGATTGGGAATAAAAAGCAAGCCCGTTCACCGGTCTGCTGCCCGACGCAACTCGATCGGTGGAAGAACCTGTTCGATCGATTTTCGCTCCGCTTCCAATAGTTTCGGCAGCTTTAAGCTGCCGCCCAATTGGTCGACCGTTTCATCAACCAAGAATCCGGGACCATCGGTCGCGATCTCAAACAAAATGCCGTTCGGTTCGCGAAAATAAATTGAATGAAAATATTGCCGATCGATCACCGGAGTAACGTGCAGGCCTAGATCGACAAGTTGTTTTCGCCACTGCACTTGCCCCTCGTCGTTCGCCGCCCGAAACGCGATGTGATGCACTGTGCCCGCCGCGATGTTTCCAAATTGTCCATCCGACCGCTCAATTACATCTACGTGCGCACTTGTCGATCTTTCATTCAGCGCAAAACGGCGGCGACTTCCTTCCTTTGCGATCAAATCAAAGCCAAACATCGTCAGCAATCGCTCCGTCGACTTCGCTTTCTGCACGTCCAGCGTCGGCGCGTGAAATGCGCGAATGGCAAATTCGTCGGGCGCAGCGCCCGCAAAGTTAAGATCGACATCGTCTAAATGAGCGGAGGCGATCAATTCGAGCAGCAATCCGTCCGGATCGACGAAGCGAACGCCTTCCTCATCGAAGCGCCGAAATTTTTCTACGGCAATCACTCCCTCCTTTTTCAATCGGTCGTTCCAATAGCCGATCGATTGCGCCCTGACTGCGAAACTGGTCGCAACTACCTGGCCAGTGCCGCGCGTGCCGCGCCGCGCGCCGGGCCATGGGAAAAATGTGATGATTTTTCCCGGCCTTCCGGTCCGGTCGCCGAAATACAGATGATACGTGCCCGGATCGTCGAAGTTGACCGTGCGTTTCACGAGCCGCAGGCCAAGGACCTGGGTATAAAAATCGAGATTGCGCTGCGGATCGGTCGCGATCGCAGTGATATGATGAATGCCGAGAAGTTTCACCGGGGTTTAGTGACGCATGTATTTGTGGAGAAGGCTAGCCGCTCCGCGCTGGTTGATCGCGAATGAAGAACTGCTGCGATCACGTGTTCGGGACCGCCTGGCGGTAATCGAACGACCAGGTTGGAAGCGCGCGCTGCTCGAGGTTGCCTGTCAGTCTCGAAAGCAAGCGCACGATCTTGTCAAAGAATTCGACGGACGAATTGAAAGATTGCCGCGCGATTGGTTAGAGCGTCTGGGTAAGGAAAAATGCAAACCGCTCAGGATTGGGAAACGGCTTGTGATTCCACACCAAGCAAGGAGTGGCGGTTTCCAAACCGCCGGGGCGATTCGAAAATCGCCCTTCCTTGTTATTCCAGCCGATGCGGCATTTGGAACCGGTGAGCACGCGACGACGGCGATGTCCCTGCGATTACTCGAGCAAGTGACTCGCGGATGGACACCGGGCTGGTCACTTGTCGATCTTGGCTCGGGCACCGGAATTCTCGCGCTCGCGGCAAAATGTTTCGGCGCCAAGAGCGTGATCGGGATCGATGTCGATCCGGTCGCGATTGCAACTGCGAAGGAAAACGCGCGCCTAAACAAGGTCGACGATCTCGATTTTCACCTGGCAGATGTGCGGCACTGGAATTTTCCACGCAAGATCGACATCGTCACCGCGAACTTGTTTAGCGAATTGCTGATCGAAGTTTTGCCGAAGTTGAAACGAAGTCGCTGGTTGATTCTTTCGGGTGTGTTGCGCGGCCAGGAGAAAGAATTGGTCCGCGCACTTCGTCGAAACAAGATCGACATCGTGCAAGTGCGTCGTCGGGGAAAATGGGTTGCGATTTTAGGTAGGGACGGTTCACAGAACCGCCCGGGCGATTGAGGTCAATCGCTCCTACCTGAAAAAATTTGACGCGAGGGAAGGCGGCCAGCTACTTTCCCTCACGCTTAGCGGCTTCGGTTTTCTGCATCGAGCGGTTTAATCTTAAGCCGCTGGAGCAACCATGCAGGCCGAAGAACTTTCCTACGCCATCGTTACGCCATATTCGATGCGCAAATCGCGCACCGGCGGGATCGTTGCGCGATTGATTTCGCGCACAGGGCTTGATCTCGTCGGTTCGCGGATGTTCGCGCCAAGCGCGGAACTGGCGAAGCGCTACGCGGAAACGATTGTCACCGAAACACATCCAGGCCATCGGGCGACGCAGGAATTGATTCGCGATTACGTGCTGAAAAATTTCACCGGAGAAATCAATGGTCAGCGGCCGCGCGTTTTGTTCCTGGTCTTTCGCGGACCGGATGCGATCGAAAAAATTCATCGCGCGGTTGGACACATCGTGCACGAGCGCACGAGTGGCGAAACAATTCGCGACACTTTTGGCGATTACATCACCGACAGTTTTTCCGGCAAAGTGACTTACTTCGAGCCCGGGGTTCTTGCCGCGTTCGATGCCGAAGCAGTCAAGACCGATCTAAAATTGTGGGCGGAGTTTTCCGATCGCAACGGTGGCATTCTCGACCGCGCGATCGAGTTTCCCAAAGGCGCGAAGGTGGAGAAGACGCTCGTGCTGATCAAGCCGGACAATTTCAAATTTCCGAACCTGCGGCCGGGCGGCGTCATCGAAGTTTTTTCCCGGACCGGCCTCTACATCGTCGGGTTCAAGGTCCACTGCATGAGTGTAGCGCAGGCGGAGGCGTTTTACGGACCGGTGCTGCCAGTTCTCGAAGAAAAGCTCGGGCCCAAAAAAGGACGCAGCGCGTGGGAGGAGATTGTCGAGTTCATGGCCGGATTGAAACCGAGCGAATGTCCGCCGGAGAAACGCGAAAAACCTGGCACAGAAAAATGCATTGCCATTGTTTATCAGGGTCTGGACGCGGTCCGCAAAATTCGGGACGTCCTCGGTCCGACCGATCCGGCCAAAGCGCCACCCGGTTCGATCCGAAAAGAATTTGGCCAGACGATCATGATCAACGCAGCGCATGCTTCCGACTCGGTCGAGAACGCGGAACGCGAAATGTCGATCGTCGCCGTGGATGAGAATAACTTCAAACCTTTGATTGAAAACTTCTACCGTCGCCAATAGTGTGCGCTCCCTGAATTTTGCAAACTCATAAGATCGACATGGAAATTTCCGAACGCGCCGCTCAACTCGCTCCCTCGCTCACGCTGTCGATCGACAGCAAAGCCAAAGCGATGAAAGCCGAAGGCATCGACGTTTGCGGGTTCGGCGCTGGCGAACCTGATTTCGACACACCCGAGCACATCAAAGCGGCGGCGATCGCGGCCTTGGAGGCCGGCTTCACAAAATATACGCCGAGCTCCGGGATTCCCGAGCTGCGTCAGGCGATTGCCGAAAAATTGGCGGTCGACAACCAGCTTACTTATCGCGCTACTCAAGTCGTGGTGAGCAACGGTGCGAAGCACGCCTGTTACAACGCCGTGCTCGCCACTTGCCAGCCGGGCGACGAGGTCGTGATCCCGGCGCCATATTGGGTGAGTTATCCCGACATGGTGAAACTGGTGGGCGCGGAACCGGTGATCGTACCGACGACGGAGCGCAACGCCTGGAAAATGCGCGCCGAAGATTTCGAAAACGCGATGACGCCGCGCACAAAGATGTTGATTCTGAACAGCCCGTGCAATCCGACCGGCTCGGTTTACACACGCGACGAATTGCAGGCGATTGTCGATGTTGCGGCCGAGGAAGACATTTACATTTTGTCGGACGAAATTTACGAGAAACTCGTTTACGACGATGCCCAGCACGTGAGCATCGCGTCGCTTTCCAAGGAAGCGTACGATCTCACCATCACCGTCAACGGCTTCAGCAAGTCCTACGCGATGACCGGCTGGCGCTTGGGTTATCTGGCCGCGCCGGAAGCGGTCGCGAAAGCCGTCGATTCCATTCAGAGCCACACGACTGCCAATCCGTCCTCCTTCTCGCAACATGGCGCCCTCGCTGCCTTGAAGGGCGACCAGCAACCACTCGCCGACATGCGCGAGGAATTCGATATGCGCCGCAATTACATGTTCGATCGCGTCTCGAAAATTCCCAACGTAACCGCAGTCAAACCGCAAGGCGCGTTTTATGTGCTCGTCAATATCAGCCAGCTCGGTCTCACCTCCCAAAATTTTGCCGACCGCCTGTTGAGCAAAGCAAATGTCGCGGTCATCCCGGGCGCAGCGTTCGGCGACGATCGGACGGTGCGACTGAGCTACGCCACGAGCATCGACGTAATTAAAAAGGGTCTGGATCGGTTCCAGGATTTTTGCCGGACGCTGTAATAATTTGTCATCCTGAGCGAATGCGAAGGATCTCTCTATTGATCGGCCGCATTCTTCGGTTGAGAGATTCTTCGCTGCGCTCAGAATGACATCCCGCGGTTCTCTCGCGCTCGTTCTGCACGCTCATCTGCCATTCGTTAGGCATCCGGAACACGA
>WNEY01000604.1_pt1 | contig 27350 bp, 25 predicted proteins | sample 5400531 | NCBI WGS metagenome assembly WNEY01 (sample SAMN13153338, study PRJNA577476) | soil metagenome | isolation source: 200 cm saprolite under Douglas fir tree site 1 | place: USA:California | collected 2015-04-18
TGACCGGGGCGTTCCGGCCGGCCCGGCGTGGCGCCGTCGTCGGGATCTGGGGCGGCATCGGCGGCTTGGCCGTCGCGGGCGGCCCGCTGGTCGGTGGCGTCGTGGTACAGGGACTCAGCTGGCATTGGATCTTCTGGATCAACGTGCCAATCGGGCTGGCCGCCGCCGTCATGTCGGCCAGGTACCTGCCCGAGAGCCGCGGCAAGGCCAGCCGACTGGACCTGCCGGCAGTTCCACTAGTCGCGGGAGGCGCGATCGCAATCGCCTGGGGCCTGGTGCGGGCCGGAGACGCCGGCTGGAGCGACCAGAAAGGCGGCACGGCTCTCGTCCTGGGCGCGGCGCTGCTGGCGGGAATTCGTGCTCCGGGAGCGCCGGGCCAGCCAGCCGATGCTGCCGTTGCGGCTCTTCAGCAGCCGCACGTTCTCGGCGGCCAACGCCAGCGGATTCCTGATGTCCGCGGCCATCTTCTCCGCTGCGTTCCTCACCTCGCAGTACTTCCAGCTCGGCTTGGGTTACGGGCCGTTGGCTGCTGGCCTTCGAATGCTGCCGTGGACGGCGACCCCGGTGGTGGTGGCACCTGTCGCCGGGGCGCTGGCTGACCGGGTCGGGGCGCGGCCGCTGCTCGTCACCGGTCTGGCCATGCAGGCAGCCGGGCTGGTGTGGGTCGCCGACATCGGGACCGCAGGCGGCGGCTATGGCCGCTTCGTGATCCCGCTGATCATTGCGGGCGTCGGCATCTCGATGGCGCTGCCCGCTACCGCGACTGCAGCGCTCGGCGCGGTGCCACCAGCGGACATGGGCCTGGCCTCCGGGGTGAACAACACCTTCCAGCGATTCGGCGGAGCCTTCGGTGTTGCCATCGCCACGACGGTGTTCACCACTTACGGGCACCTGGGCGCGCCGGCCAGCGTCATTGCCGGGTACCGGCCGGCGCTCGCCGCATCGGCAGCCCTCTCCCTGCTCGGCGCGCTAGCCGCCCTCGCCGTGGCACAGCGCAAGCGCCAGCCCACAGCCGTGCCGTCACCGGCGGCCGCGGAATTCGACCTGGCGAGCAGTTGATCCGCTCCGCGCTCTCGGCTCTAGGAGAACAGACCACCATCGGCCGGCTCCGGGTCGCTTCGGGTGATCCCTATAGGGATTCGCGGCCCTTAATAGCTTCACCTATCGATAAATAATCGACAAATTAGCAGCAAATAGGCGGTCATCCTTAAATAGGGGTCATCCTTGAACTAAGGCGCTTCTTGGGGGGTAGCGGCATGGCCTCGATGATCACCAGGCCGTGGGCCGCGTTCAACTCGGTGTACCAGCTGAACGGGCCGTTGGTCGGGCGGGTACGGGAGCGGCGCCTCCTCGAAGGGCTGATTGAGGCGGTTCACGGCGGCGGCGCTGCCACCCTCGTGGTCGGAGAAGCCGGAGTCGGTAAGACGGCGCTTCTTACCCATGTCGCCGAAGTGGCCTCTAAGCAGGCGGGCATGCGTGTTCTGAGGGCACGTGGAGAGGAATCAGAAGCCGTTCTCGCCTTCGCCGCAATCGCAGACCTGCTGCTCCCGCTGCGGGCGAGATTCACTGAACTGCCACAGGCCCAACGCCAGGCCGTCGAGGTGTGCCTGTCGCTGACCAGAGGGTCGGCGGCTGGTCCGCTGGCGGCGTGCTCGGGGGCGCTCGGGGTGCTCGCGAGCGCCGCCGACGAGCAGCCTCTGGTAGTGCTCGTCGACGACTTCCAATGGGTCGATCCGGAATCACAGCAGATCCTGCTGTTCGCCGCGCGACGCCTGGCGGCCGAACCCATCGTGATGATTCTCGCCGTCCGTGACGAACCCGGCGCGCAACTTCCCGAGCGGAGCCTGCCCGCGCTGCGGGTCGAAGGCCTGTCGTTCACCGAATGCGCCGAGCTAGCCCGGGGATTAGGTGCCGATATCAGCGCATCGGCGTTGCGTTCCCTTGTCGAGCTGACTGGCGGCAACCCGCTCGCGGTGCTGGAAAACCTGGCGGGAGCCGCCGATGGCATGGACGCCTTCGACCCCGGGCGGCTGGCCCTCGGTGCGTCGCTGGAGCGCGCCTGGGGCCGCGTGTTTGACGAGTTGCCGCAAGACACCCGGCATGCGCTGTTCGTCGTCGTTGAGGCAGCGGCGGCCCTCTTCGTCTCCCGCAAGACCGTGGAAGCTCACCTGACGCGCGCCTACCGCAAGCTCGGCGTCCGATCCCGCACCGAGCTGGCCTGCCTGCTGCTCGCTCGCGGCGGCCCGGGCTGGTGATCGCCCTGCTCAAAACGTGTTGTCGGCCGTGTTCAGCATTTCATGATCGCGGAAGATCCGGGCGCTGGAACCCCCCGAAAGTTCCGCGATCAAGGAAAATGTGGACGGCTTCGTGCGGCGGGCTTACTCGGCGGCGATGGCCGCCAGCACGTTGAGCCTGGCGGCGCTGCGTGCCGGGGCGATCGCGGCAAGGACACCGGCCACTGCGGCAGCCGCGACGTAGATCGCGATCTGGCCGCCGTTGATCACCACCGTCGCCCGCTGCGCCCGGGTGAAGGCGTCGGCGAGCGCTGCGCCGAGGCCCACCCCGAGCACGGTGCCGAGCACCGCGCCGATCACCGCGATGATCACTGACTCGGCGGCGATCATCATGGCGAGCTGCCCGCGCCGCAGACCGATCGCCCGCAGCATCCCGAGTTCCCTGGTGCGTTCCACGATGGACAGCGCGAGCGTGTTCACGATGCCGAGCAGGGCAATGATGATCGCGAGGACGAGCAGCGCGGTGATGATGCTGAGCAGGCTGGCCAGCATCGCGCTCTGACTCTTGGCGTAGGCGGCCTGATCAAGCAGCTGAGCGCCCGGGAATCTGGCCAGCGCGTGCTGCAGCGGGCCGCGAGCCGATGGCGACGCCACGACCAGGTCGACGGTGTCAACCCGGCGGCCGGTGTCGGCCGTGAAAGCGGTGTTGCTGAGCAGGTAGTCGCTGAGCGGGCCGACGTGCTTGAAGCACGTTGGTCAGCGCCTCCTGCACGATCCGGTAGGCCGTCAGCCCGACATCCCCAGGCACGCAGCGGGGCAGGCCGCAGGTCTGCACGGTCACCGCCAGGCCGGCTGCCCGCATCCGCCCGGCCAGGTCGCCGACATCGCCGATGCCAGGCGCTGCAGCGGCAGTGGCATCGGGAGACCGGCTATCGTCATCGGCCGGTTCGCCCGACCGGAGCAGGCCGAGCAGACGGCGCATCTCGTTCAGCGCGGTCCGCCCGGTCTGCTCGACCTCGCACCTGGCGGCCATGGCGCGGTCCGGGTTCGGGCCGATCATGCGCTGCGCCCCCTGGGCATGGATCACCACGACGCTCAGGTGATGGGCGACGATGTCGTGCAGCTCGCGTCCGATGCGCAGTCGCTCAGCCATCGTCGCCTGCCGGGCCTGCTCCTGCTGGCGCTCGGCGACCAGCTCGGCGCGCTCGGCCAGCATCGCCAGGTGCGTGTTCCTGGCCGCGAACTGACTGCGGATCACCAGGCCCACGAGCCACGCCCCGGCCGCGGCCAGCAGCGTGGGCAGAGGTATCCGGGCCCGTAGCCACGGCCCGGCGCCGAGCGCTGTCATCGTCCCGTACCCGAGCAGAACCGTCGCGGTCGCCATTGCCAGCGCGGCGGCGAGCCTGCGGCTCCCGTAGACCGCGGCGCTGTAGGAGGCGATCAGGACGGCGACGAAGCCGCCCTCTAGCGAGGTGTGCATCAAGACCAGCGCCTCGACTAGCGCCGCCATGGCCACTAGCACCGTTGCGGGGAAGCGGCGCCGCGGCAACAGGATCAGCCCCATCGCGGCCAGCACAGGAACCGCGGCCGCCGGCACGTGCTCAGCCTGATGCCTGGCTCCGAGGCCGCTGGCCGCGCCGAGTGCCGCGACCGCCAGCGCGATGCCGGCATCGAGCACGAGGGGCGGGATAACAGGCCGTGCGCCCGACGACGCAGCGCCCTCGCCACGACGAAGCCATCGCCATTCCCGCACGTCTGCCACCTCGCTAGGGTTCACATGTCCGCACGGCATTTGTAGCGCGAAGATGCCCGGCCCGGCTAGCGGCAGTTGCAGCGGATGGCGACGCCGCGGCATGCCCCGTGGTGCTGGCCGTCAGCTCCCTGCCCACACGATGGGATTATCGAAGCAGGGGGTGACCTGATTCGCCGCGGAGGGCCCGTCGTTCCGCTGGACCTTCTGGATCGAGCCGCAGCCCGGCATCAGGTAGCCGAGGCAGCTCTCGTCGGACTTCCCGTTCACGAACGGGAAGTCCGTGGCGCGATGATCGGGACGCAGGGGGTCCGTCACTATGGTAGACGGAACACCTGAAAGTTCCCTGGAACGCGGGTTCGGAGCAGTTGTCCAGTTCAAGGAGCGCGGCTGGGATGTCAGGGCCATCGGCTAGCGCTTCGGCGCCGATCCTCGTCCTGCTCCTCGTCGTCGCGACTGACCTCTGGGTCTATGCGGACCGAAAGCCCAGCGCGAACGGGGTACTCCCGTAGTCCTCTCGGCTGGTTCCCTCAACGTGGACACGCCCGTTGCGTGGTTCGTCGGCTGCCTGCTCCTGTGGATCGTGTTCTTCCCGCTTTACATCACGAGGCGGGGCAAAGTCGGTTAGCCGGGTCGCTCGTGCCCCAATGCGCGCCGATCAGCCCGGCGTACCCGGCGCCGCTGCAGAATGGTCGGTATGGCACGCCGGCGGCATGGCAGTAGCGGGCCGGTCGTCCGGCAGGACGTCGGCTCGGGCGTGATCGAGCTTGCCGGTGATCCTGACCGCCCAAGGGCCTGGACGCTGCTGGTGGACGACGTCCCGCAGTCACACGTTGACCTCGACGATCCGCAGTACCTGGAGTTCGAGTACATGCGGCGGATCGGGCACCTGGTCGATCTGGCGGCGCCGGCCCGGGAGCCGCTGCGCGTGCTGCACCTGGGGGGCGGGGGCCTGACCCTGGCGCGGTATGTGGCGGCGACCCGGCCTGGGTCCCGCCAGTTGGCGGTAGAGTCGGACGCCGCGCTAGTGGAGTTTGTCCGGCGGCGGCTGCCGCTGGCTCAGCGCGGGCGCCGTGCAGGCGGGGGCCGGGCGGGCGGTGGCCGGGCAGGCCGGGTGCGCATCCGGGTCGCAGATGCCCGCGCCGTTCTTGAGCAGGTCCCGGCCGGGTCCTTTGATGTGGTGGTAGCGGATCTATTCGCTGCGGGCCGCACTCCGGCGCACCTGACATCGGCCGAGTTCGCGGTCGCCGTGGCCCGGGCGCTGGCTCCGTCGGGTATCTACGCCGCGAACGTCGGCGATGGCCCTCCGCTGGCGCACGCGCGCGCCCGGGTGGCGACGGTGTGCTCGGTCTTCCCGCACGCCTGCCTGATCGCTGATGCGGCGGTGCTGCGAGGCCGCAGGTTCGGCAACCTGGTGGTAGCCGCTGCCGCTCACGGGCTTCCCGTTGCGGCGCTGGCCCGGCGGACGGCAGGCGACCCATTCCCGGGGCGGCTGGTTCATGGCGGCGAGCTTGACCGATTCGCCGCCGGAGCGAAACCGATCACTGATGCGCAGGCAGAACCCTCTCCCGCCGCTCCGCCGGACATCTTCGCGGCCAGGCGGAAGCCAGGCCAGGCAGTCACGTTGCTGTCCCGTCCCCGGCCGGCCGGCCGGGCAGGCCGGTGAGACCGTATACCCGCCGGGCGTTGCCGCGAAGGATACGTTCCCCGGTCCGGCGCGCCTCTGCGACGCTCAGGTCGCCGTCGGACACCAGCTCCCCGAGCACCGCGCCGAGCACCCGGCGGCCTTCGTGGGCGCCCGCCCAGTGCAGCTCAGGCACCCGTGCGCCGTCCGAGCTGTACATGAGCTTGGTGGCAGGCGCCGCGCCCACGGCGGCGCGCGCCATCGAGGTCATCTCGGCGACCGACAGGAACGGGATCGCGAACGACAGGTCGAGGTAGACGTTGCCGTACACGGCAGCCAGGTAGGCGCCCTCGCGGAAGTAGGGCCAGCAGCCGTGCAGCAGCACCACCGGCATCTGCCGGTAGCCGGGCTCCTCGAGCACGTCCCGCAGTTCCAGCGGCGTCGCCGAGCGCAGGTCGGCGTCGGGATCGCCGTAGCCCACGTGGAACTGGACCGGCAGCTGCTGGGCGGCCGCCGCCTCGAAGGCCAGGTGCAGCAGCGTGTCAAGCAGCGGCTGGTAGCCCAGCCGGACCGAGCCGCGTCGCGCGACCTCGTCCCGCGCGGCCCCGTAGGCCGCGCGGGCGTGGTCGGCCGGCCAACGGCGGATAGCCAGGCCGGTGCGGTAGCCGGCGATGCTCTTGAACCCCGCGTACCCGCTGCCGCGCACATCGGCCAGACGGTGCCGGACCGCATCCACCAGCTCGCCGTAGGACGCACAGTCGGCCACTAGGTCCTGGAAGAGCAGTTCCAGCCGGAGCAGCGCGGCCCGCTCCGCGCCGCTGGCGCGGGCGAAGTCGTCGGCGCCGAGCGTGCAGGCCGGATCTGGGTATCCGGTGTCAACCACGACGCCCTCGATGCGGGCATCGGTGAACAGCGCCCCGACCAGATCGGCAGTACCGAGGGCGGCCCGGGCGCGGAGCACGTCCGCCTCGGCCGCCGGCACCCCGTGGAACGCCGCCATCCGCCGCAGCAACCGCCGGTAGAACACCGTCTCCGCCACGTCCTCGGTGCGCATCCGCGGGTCCGGCGACTCGGAGAAGTACTGCCGCCACTGCGGCACGTCGTCGGCCTGCTCCGCCTCGACGGCGTGGCAGTGGTTGTCCACTACGGGGATGTCGGCCAGGCCGACCGGTGTTGTCATGGCGCAGAACCTCCGTACTCAGAACCGGTAGAAGTGCTGGCGGATCTCGAATTCCGCGTCCCGTCCGGCGAACGCCTCCTGTTCGGAGCGGCGCACCGCCAGGTAGCAGCGGGCCAGCATGTCACCCATGCTGCCGGTGACGAATTCGTCCTTTTCAAGCTCATCGAGCGCGGTGGCCATGGTCGCGGGCAACGGGCGCACCTTGGCACGCTCAAGCTCGCCGGGCGACATCCGGACCGGGTCGTGCTCGGCGGGCTCCCCGGGGTCGAGTTCCCTGGTCACCCCGTCCAGACCGGAGGCGATGAGCGCGCCGAGTGCCAGGTAGGGATTGGCGCTCGGATCCGACGCCTTGAACTCGATGTTGTAGCTCTGCTCCTCCCGCCGGTAGAACGGCGAGGCAACCCGGAGGGCGGCCTCCTTGTTGTCGAACCCCCAGGCCGTGGTCGCCGAGGCCCAGGCGCTGGGCTGGAGCCGCCGGTAGGAGTTGAAGCTCGGCGCGGTCAGCGCGACCAGGGCCGGCAGGTGCTCGGCGACGCCCGCGATGAACTGCCTGCCCAGCCGGGACAAGAACCGGTCCGTGCCCGGGTCATAGAGCAGGTTGCGGCCGCCGGCGGTGTCCCACAGGCTGAAATGGACGTGGGCGCCGCTGCCGATGTGATCCGGGTAAGGCTTGGGCGCGAACGAGGCAATCAGCCCGTGCTGCCAGGCCACCCCCCGCACCGTGTCCCGGAACTTCATCTGCTGGTCAGCGGCTCGCAGGGTGTCGGCGTACCGGACCGAGATCTCCCGCTGGCCCGGGCCGTACTCGTTGATCGCCTGCTCGACGGACATGCCCTGCGCCTCAAGCGCGTCCACCGTATCGATCATGACCCGGTCGCCCAGGTCGTGGCCGATGGGGCTGTACACGGGCGCGTGGCCGGGGGAGTCGAACGGCACGAACCGGCCGTCCTCTTCGCGGGCTAGGTAGTACTCGTTCTCGAACGCGGCCTGCACGGTGATGCCCAGCGCGGCGGCCCGGCCGATCACCTCCTTCAGGTACGACCGCGGGCACGCGCCCCAGTTGCGCCGGTCGTGGCCGAGCTGGTCACACAGCATGCTCGCGCTCCCCGCTGACCACGGCAGCGCGGTGAACGTGCCCGGGTCGGGGACCAGCCGGATTTCGCCGACCGGCTCCATGTCCTCGATGTGCACCATCTGCTCCAGCATGTTGATCGACATCTGGGCGCGGGTCAGGCCGACGCCCTCGACCAGCTTGTGCTCGAGCTGGGACACGTGGATCGCCTTGGCCCTGGCCACCCCGCTGACGTCGCAGTACTCGAACCGGATGAGCTTGACGCCGGACCGGCGCGCCGCGGCAAGCACCTCATGTTGGTCCATCACTTGTCCTTCCCACGGCGCGGGTACCTGGGCGCGTTCGGTGCGCATCACGTATCCCTCGTCGCGTCTGGCTAGAGCATCACGTCCCCGCCGTTCGGGCCGAGGGTCTGGCCCGTGTAGTACGCACCGTCCTCGGATGCCAGCAGCACAGCGGTGGGCATGACCTCCGCTACCGTGCCGAACCGGCCCATCGGAAGCTCGGCCAGCTTGGCGCTGCGCCACTCGTCGGTCTCGCCATCAAGCAGCGGGGTCTGAATCGGGCCGGGGGCGATCGCGTTGACGAGCACACCACGGCGCGAGACCTCCCAGGCGAGAGCCTTGGTGAAGCCGATGATCCCGGCCTTGCTGGCCGAGTAATGCGCTACCTCGACACCGCCGATCTGCCCGAGCTGGGACGCGATGTTGATCACCCGGCCCCAGCCCCGGTCCAGCATCTGCCCGATGAGCACGCGGGTGCACAGGAACGTCCCGCGCAGGTTCACGTTCAGCACGCGGTCCCAGTCCGCCACCGGCATGTCGGCCAGTAGTGACTGGGTGAAGATGCCGGCGTTGTTGACCAGGACGTCAACGCGGGTGAACCGGTCCAGCACCTGCCGCGCCATGGCGCGGACGGCCGCTTCGTCGCTCACGTCGCATCGGACGAAGAGCGCCCGGCGACCGTGGGCCTTGATGTCCTCAAGCACGCCGGCCGCCTGCTCCTCCGGGGCGCTGTCCACCACCGCTACGTCCGCTCCCTCCCCGGCGAATGCGACCGCGATGCCGTACCCGATGCCGGACGCCGCCCCGGTGACAACCGCGACCCTGTCCTGCAGCTTGCCCATGCCAGCCCTCCCTGCTCCACGGCGCTCGCCGCCCGCATGCCGTCGGCTCGTTCCGCGCCGCGCCTTCAGCCCGCCGCCCACACGTCCTGGATCGCGGCTGCCGGTGCCATGTCGAAGCGGTGCCGCATGAGCATGCGCTTGATCGGTACTTGGGCACGACAAGCTCGTGCGGCAGCGGCCGGAGGTCCTGCACGAATCCGTGCCCCGGCGTGCCAGGGACCGTGTACCGCAGCGGCGGGCCATCTCCTCGCGCCCGGTCGTGCATCCGGAGGTTGAACCGGATCTGCGCGGGCGAGTCGCTCATCAGGTCGGGCAGCGCCGTGTTCTGGATGTGCACCACCAGCACTCCGTGCCGGCGAGCCACCGCGAGCAGGCCAGCCAGCTTCGGCCGCACCTCGGCGTACATCGACACGTCGATTCCCAGCGAAGCGAACGCGCCGTCGGCGGCGACGAAATCCTGCTGCATGTCCACGAGCAGCAGGGCCGCGCGCCGCGCGTCGGCCAGTTCGCGGAGTTCTGCGCAGATGTCCTTGCCTTCGAATCTGATCAACGTCCACCCTCGTCCGTGATCCCGGGCTGGCGTGCCCGCTCCTCGCCGATGCTGGCATGTTGCGCGGAGGGGGCGCGGGCGGGCAGCGCAGGACCGCTATCCTGGCCGTCAGGTTCCTGAGCACCCGCCCGCAGCGCGGCGATGCCAGTGCCGTCCGCATGCATGATCGCAGGCTATATCTGCGGAAAAGCGTCCGGTAGCGGCGATGCCGAACAGGACGCACCGGGCCCAGGAGCAGGCCGCGGCTCATCGGACGACGCGTAGCCAGAGGTTCGTCGCCTGCGGCGCGTGGGTCAGGCTGAGGCGCTCGAGCCTGATGTTGGTCCCGCCGGGACGGTCGAACAGCCGGACGCCGTCGCCGAGCAGGACGGGCGCGATGCACACCAGGATCTCGTCCAGGATGCCCGCGTCGAGGCACTGCCGGGCAACCTCGGCGCCGAGGATGTTGACGTACTTGTCACCGGCGGCGGTCTTGGCCGCGGCGACGCCGCTGTCGAGGTCACCGACGAAGGTGACCCCCGGCACCGGAGTATCCGGGGCATGGTGGGTAAGCACGAACCGCGGTCCGCTCCACCCGCCGCCGAACGGCTTGCCCTCCCTGGCCTCGACGCCCTTGTACGGATCGTCGCCGCGGAAGGTGCGGTTGCCGACGAGAAGCGCGCCGATCTTGCCGATCACGTCGTCCACCGTCGGGTTGGGCCCGAGGTGCTCGGTCAGCCAGGACATGTCACCACCCGGGCCGGCGATGAAGCCGTCCAGCGACATTGTGGCGGAAAACAGTACCTTTGCCATGACCTACCTCCGTCCAGATCAATGTGGCCGCCCTTGCTGAGACGGCGGGTGGCCGGGGAACTCATGAGCGCGCCGGTGGCCTGGCCGGGATCTGGCCCTATTGCGGCGGCCGGGCACTGGCCCAGGGCGGAGTTCAGTGTCCCCGTTCTGTGACGTAATCGGCGCGGCGGACCACTCCGCTGACGGCTTCGCCCCGCAGGTATCGGCGTACGTTCTCGGCGGCCACGCGGGCAGCGGACAGCATGGTCCCCGGCACGATGCTGGAATTGTGCGGGGAACCGAGCACATTGGGCAGATCGAGGAAGGGGTAATCGGTCCGGAATGCGGCTTCTCCGGCCGGCTCATCCCACCAGGTGTCTATTCCGGCGCTGAATTGCGGGTGCGAGCGCAGGTGCTCGTACAGCGCGCCCTGATCGACAATCGCGGCTCTGGCCACGTTCACCACGATGGCGGTTGGCTTCATCAGGGCGAACTCGCGCCTGCCGAGCAGCCCGCGGGTGGCCAGAGTCAGCGGCAGCGCGATGACGAGCACATCCGCCACCGCGAGTACCCGGTCCAGGTCCGCCAGGGTGCCCACGAACTCGGCGGATTCGCTGGCTCGGCCGTCGCGGCTGACGGCGTAGATGCGGGCGCCGAACGCCTTCATCAACCGCGCCGTGGCGGTGCCGATCCCGCCCAGACCAAGGATGGCGCAGATCGCGCCATCCAGGACGAGCGACGGCTCCCATTTGTCGAACTGGCCGGCCGCGAGCGCAGCGTGCCGCTGCGGCAAGCGCTTGGCGAGGCTGAGCGTCATCGCCAGCACGTGCTCCGACATCGCCCCTGCGTAGGCGCCGGCGTTGCTGGCCACTACCAGCCGGTCCGGCACCGCCGAGAAGTCGACCGCGTCGACACCGGCCGGGAGCAACTGGACGAAACGGAGCCGCGCGGCATCCTGAAGGGCGCCTGCCGGAACCTCTTTGGGCAACTGCCAGGCGAGCAGTGCCTCGGCACGCCGCAGAGTCTGCGCGCGCTGTGCATCATCCAGCTCATAGGTGCAGACGACCTCGGCATCACCAGCTAGGACTTCGGAGTTGATCCGGGCAAATTCCTCATCTGCCGGGTAGCTCACCACTACCAGCCGCTGCTGGGCCATAGGCCGTCCTTCCCGTCGCATGATGGCACGCCAACAGGCGTGCACTGATTCTCGCCTAGCGCCACCTTGCCGCCTGGCCTGTCTCGGAGCCGGGGCGGCAGGCCGGAGTATGATCCGGCGAAACGTTGCCCGCTGCCCGTCTGGTCGCCCGCGACATGCGGGTTTCTGTGCCAGGGGGGCGAGACGAGCCTGGAGGACCGCATGCCTGATCTGCTCGAGTTGCTGACGCATGGCCCCGTCGTGTGCGCAGAAGGCTACCTTTTCGAGTGTGAGCGGCGGGGCTACCTTCAGGCGGGGGCGTTCGTCCCCGAGGTCGTGCTGGATCACCCGGAGGTAATCGAGGAGTTGCACCGTGAGTTCGTGCACGCAGGCTCCAACGTGGTCGAGGCGTTCACGTACTACGGTCACCGCGAGAAGCTGCGGGTCATCGGCAAGGAGGACATCCTCGAGCCGCTCAACCGGCAGGCCCTGCGCATCGCAGCCCGGGTGGCGCAGGAAACGGGGACGCTGCTCGCCGGCAACCTGTGCAACACGAATGTCTACGAGCCGGGAGCGTCCGCTGAGCGGACTGTCCGGTCTGCGTTCGAGGAACAGGTCAGCTGGGCGGCCGAGGCCGACGTGGACTTCGTCATCGCCGAGACCTTCAGCTGGGCCGGCGAAGCGCTGCTGGCCCTGCAGGCCATCCGCGCCGCTGGCCTTCCCGCGGTAGTGACCTTCGCCGTGCACAGAGAAGGCACCATGCGCGACGGGATAAGCCCGCAGGATGCTTGCCGCCGGGCAGAGCAGGCCGGGGCGGACGTAGTCGGCCTCAACTGCATTCGCGGCCCGCTTACCATGCTGCCGCTGCTGGCCCCGATTCGCGAGGCCGTGTCGTGTCCGGTCGCGGCCCTTCCGGTGCCCTACCGGACTAACGGGGCGCAACCCTCGATGCAGTCCCTGCGCGATCCCGCCCGCGGCGGGGCCCAGGCCTTCCCGACCGCGCTCGATCCCTTCACCTGCACCCGTGACGAACTCGGCGAGTTCGCCACGGCCGCCTTCGACCTCGGCGTGCGGTACCTCGGCATCTGCTGTGGCGCCGGCCCGCATCACGTGCGGGCCATGGCCGAGGCGGTAGGCCAGGTGCCGCCCGCCTCCCGTTACTCACCGGACATGTCGAGGCATTCGTTCTTCGGCTCGGCCCCCGGCATCACCCCGAGCTACCGGGAGTACGCCCCCAACTTGTAGCCGCGCCTGGTACTCGCGAGTCGGTCGCCGCGGCGCGGGCGGTCGACCTGGCCGCATCGGGACGCACCAGCCGCGCCGCGGCGGCACTGCAGGTTGCTGCGGGTGCGCTCAACGTAGCCGATCTTGACCCGTTGCTTGATGACCCGAGATGCTAGCCCCACCATTGATATGACAGGGGATGAGCCGTGAGTACACCAGCACATGTTCCGTACGTCGTCATCGGCGCCGGCATGCACGGCCTCTCCACGGCCTGGCACCTGGCCAGGGAACTGGAGGCGCGCGGTACCGGCAGTGGCGGGGATATCCTGATCCTCGACAAGACCGGTGTCGGGGCGGGCGCGTCCGGCATTGCCTGCGGCACGATCCGCAACAACTACTTCCAGCCAGCCATGCGCGAGCTCATGGCCCACAACGTGTCGGTGTGGGAATCCGACCCGGATGCGTTCTCCTACCACCCCGTCGGCTTCCTGCAGACCGCGCCCGAGGCCATGCACGCCGACGTCGTGCAGATCTACACCGAACAGCAGGCGATCGGATACGACTCCGTCCTGGTCGAGGGGGAGGAGGCCTGCCGGGCCTACCTGCTCGACATGTTCCCTGACTGGCAGGCGGCCGGCGCGACCACGGTCCTGCACGAGAAGCAGGGCGGGTACGCCAACAACAAGCGCTCACTGCAAGGCCTGGAGGCCAAGGCCCGGGCCAAGGGCGTCCGGATCGAGCCGGGCACGCAGGTGACCGGCCTGCGGCTGTCCGGCGGCGCGGTCAGCGCGGTCGAGACGGACCGCGGGACCATTGCCTGCGACAGGCTGATCGTCGCCGCCGGGCCATGGATCCGCGACTTCTGGGCGATGCTCGGCCTGCCGGACCGCATCGACGTCACCGACCCAAGCGGGACCGTCCACCCCGGCCGGCCCATGTGGACCTACTGGGCGCTGCAGGAAGGAACGCTCAAGGTCGATCCGGGTGCGTTCAAGACCAGCACCGGCGGTTTCCCGCCGGTGGTGCACGTGGATTCCGACGCCCCGCTGTATGACGACATCGACGGCTCGCTCATCACCGACGCCATGTGGGGCATCTATTTCAAGCCGGACTTCAACTTCGGCGGGGTCCAGGGCGGCAGCGCGCCCAACGTCGTCGACCGCCCGGCGGGGGAGGTCGCGGTCGACCCCTACGGCCCGGCCAGCCCCGAGTTCGTCGTGGGCGAGGACTTTACCCGGATGTGGACCTCCGGGCTCGCGCACTGCCTCAAGCGGTTCGAGAATCAGCGCCACCTCTACAGCAACGAACCCTCCGGGGGCATCGGGGCGTTCACCCCGGACAGCTTCCCCGTCTTCGATAACTTCTGCCAGAACGCGTACGTGATCGCCGACTCCAACCACGGCTACAAGATGATCGGCGTGGGCGCGCTGGTGGCCAGGGAACTGCTCGGCGAGCAGCAGGCGCTGCTCGAGCCGTTCCGGTTCTCCCGTTACAGCACCGGCAAGCTGCACCCCGTCAGCAACTCTCCGTTCCCGTGGAGCTGACTAGTGAGCCTTGCGGCTCCCTGACGTCCTTCTCGATGTCCCTGAGCGCCCGGCCCTCGGTCGCGCGGGAGGTGCGGCCGAGGGGCGCGGCGAAGTACTCCGGCCCGCCATGACAGATCAGCCGGCCGCCGCGGGCAGCGCCCCCATGATCGGGGCCCATGCCCTGATCGCCAGCCTGGTCGGCGCGGGCGTTGACGTGTGCTTCATGAATCCCGGCACCTCGGAGATGCATTTCGTGCACTCGCTGGACGCGGTGCCGCGCATGCGCGGCGTGCTCGGGCTGTTCGAGGGGGTCGCGACCGGCGCGGCCGATGGGTACGCGCGCATCTCGGGCCGCCCGGCCGCCGTGCTGCTGCACCTCGGCCCCGGCCTGGGCAACGGCCTGGCCAACCTGCACAACGCCCGCCGCGCGCACACCCCGGTGGTGTGCATCGTCGGGACGCATGCCACCGGGCATGTCCGCTTCGACGCTCCGCTGCAGTCCGATATAGAGGCCGTCGCGCGCACGGTGTCCGGCTGGGTCCGGACCTCGACGGATGCCCGCGACGTGGCCCATGACGCGATGCGGGCCGTGGCGGCCAGCCTTAGCGACGGGGGCCAGGTCGCCACCCTGGTGCTGCCTGCCGACGTCTCCTGGGGCACCGGCGGGGTGATCGCCGAGCCCAGGCCGGCACCGCGGCCGGACCCGGTCACCGAACCTGCGGTCGGCATGGCGGCCAGCATTGTCCGGGGCACGTCCCGGACAATGCTGCTGCTCGGCGGACGGGCACTATCCGAGCGCGGCCTGCGGGCTGCCAGCCGCGTCGGGGCAGCGACCGGCACGCGGCTGCTTGCCGAGACGTTCCCGGCGCGGATGGAGTGCGGCGCGGGCCGGCCGGCCGTGGCCCGCCTGCGCTACCTTCCCGAGCAGGCCGACGCTCAGCTCGAGGGCACCGACCACCTGATCCTGGCCGGTGCACGGTCCCCGGTCGCGTTCTTCGCCTACCCGGGCCGCAGCGGCGACCTGGTACCAGCCGGCTGCTCAGTGCTGCAGCTTGCCGACCGGACGCAGGACGTCGAGACCGCGCTGGAGCAGCTCGCCGCGCTGGTCGCTGCGGGTACCGAGCCGGCCCTTGCGGCGGCCGCCGCGGAGCCTGCCGCACCGGGACCGCTCACACTGCAGAGCCTGGCCACGGCGATCGCCGCGACGCTGCCGGAGAACGCCATCGTTGTCGATGAGGCCAACACCTCTGGCATAGCCCTGCCTGCGGCCCTGGCCGGAGCGGCGCGGCACAGCCTGCTTACGCTGACTGGCGGCGCGATCGGGCAGGGCCTGCCGGTGGCCACCGGCGCGGCCACCGCAGCCCCGGACCGCCGGGTCGTGTGCATCGAGGCGGACGGCAGTGCCCTGTACACCATCCAGGCGCTGTGGACTCAGGCACGCGAGCAGCTTGACGTCACCACGGTCCTGCTCAACAACAGCGCCTACGCAATCTTGCGGATCGAGCGCGCCCGGGTTGGCGCCGGGTCAGCCGGGGATCATGCGGCCCGGATGCTCTCGCTGGCCAGCCCGACGCTGGACTTCGCGGAGATCAGCCGCGGACTCGGCGTGCCCGCCACCCACGTCACCACCGCTGAGGATCTCCAGGACGCGCTCCGCAAGGCCCACGCCGCACCGGGCCCGCACCTGATCGAGGCGGTAGTACCGGCCATCGCCTGACCGTCGTCACCGGCAGCGAGCTGCCAGGGCGGCCAGCACGGACAGCGTGGGCAGCACCCACAGCGAACCGCGAACATACTCGGACAGCTCATCGCGACGGATCATGTCCAGCCTCCCGTTCTCGATCCTCCGCAGGCCCGCCCGGCCGCCCCTGGCCGGCCCCGGCCGGCCCGCTCTCAGCACTCGCCGATGCCGGATTATTTTTTACGGGAGCTTCCTGGCCAATGCCCGCGCCGCACGGATCACCCTGGGGATCTTCCTTGGATTCGTCGCCGGCGGCCCGCCCCGGCGCGCTATCCGCGCCGCCGGCGGTCAGGAAGCTCGCTGTTCCCGCTGGCGTCTCGAGGTCCGGCTAAGAATGGCCGGCCTCCGCGAGTGCCCGCCGGAGCGCCGCCACCGATGGTGCCCCGCCAGTGCGCCCGGCCGCGTCACGGTACAGCCGGCAGGACAGGCTCGGCGGCTCGTCCGGCCCGGCGAACGGGTCCGCGGCGTCGATCAGCAGCGTGGGCGACCCGTGCATCCCCGCTTCCGCCGCCTCCAGGTCATCGGTCACTTCACGGCGATGCACGACCGCACCCGGGTGGCCGGCCAGCGCGACTGCCAGCCGCTCCTCGAACACTGCGGCGTTCGGGCAGGCCGGCACTGTCAGCAGGGTCAGCTCCATGGGGTCAGCTCCTCGCTCGGGGTCTCCCCGCACGATAGGCGACGGGCTCGGCCGTGCCGAAGGCCATCGCCGAGAAGATCGCCATGCCGAGGCCGGCCCGAGGGCGCTGCTCTTGCCGGATCGGTCCTGGCTGCGCACGCATCGGTGTTGGCTGCGCACGCGTGGGCCCGCCCTGCGGTAGATACATGTAATTGGCGAAAGTGCGTTACAGTAATGACTGTAGATCTGGTGTCTGTTAGGAGTCAAGATGATTTTTGCTCATGACACCGAGGCGTCGCTGCAGGCCGCGGCGGCGCTGGTCAACACTGCCGACGGCAAAGATGAGTACCTGCCCGATGCCCGCGCGCTGGATGAGTTCGTCCGTACCTGGAACTGGACCGGAGAACGCCTTCGCGACGCGGACGAGCTATCCGCGGTGCGCGACCTGCGCCCGCGGCTGCGGCAGCTCTGGCTCATGGACCGTGACCAGCTCGTGGCGACCGTCAACCAGCTGCTGTCCGAGGCGAACGCCGTGCCCCAGCTCGTCCGGCACGACGAGTGGGATTATCACCTGCACGCCACGCCGCCCGATGCGCCGCTGGCCACCCGCATGGCCGTCGAGGCCGCGATGGCGCTCACCGACGTCATCCGCACCGGGGAACTCAGCCGCCTCCGCATCTGCGCCTACCCGGGCTGCGGCAACGTCGTGGTCGACCTGTCGAAGAACAGGTCGAAACGATACTGCGAGCGAGGCTGCGGCAACCGCGCCGCGGTCGCCGCTTACCGGGCCCGCAAGGCCGGCCCGCCTGCCCCGGGCTAGCATGGCCGGCCCGCCAGCCCGGGCCAGCACAGCCGGCCCGCCGGCCCGGGCCAGCACAGCCAGCACAACCTAGCGCGCTGCTAGCCAACGGGAGCGAGAGAGGCACCATGGTCGCCACCAGCGAGGCGCCGAGGGTTGGCGTCGTGTTCCGCCCGCAGTTGCCCCCTGAGCGGCTGCGCGAGTTCGTCGGGTCGGCGGAGGCGGCCGGCCTGGACGACGTCTGGTTGTGGGAGGACTGTTTTCTGGAAGGCGGACTGACCAGCGCTGCCGCCGCGCTCGCGTGGAGCAGCTCGTTGCGGGTCGGCCTGGGCCTGATGCCGGCGCCGCTGCGCAACCCGGCATTGGCGGCGATGGAGGTCGCGACGCTGGCCCGCCTGTTCCCCGGACGATTCGTGCCGGCCGCTGGGCATGGCGTGCTGCGGTGGATGGACCAGGTGGGAGCCAGCGCTCCCTCCCCGGTGACCCTGCTGCGCGAATGGGTGACGGCCCTCCGTTCGTTGCTCAACGGGCAGACCGTCACCGTCAGCGGGGAGTACGTAAGTCTTGACCGGGTTGCCCTGGACTGGCCGCCAGTTGCCGTGCCGCCCCTGCTGGTCGGCGCTCGCGGGCCGAAGACACTCGCCCTGGCCGGCGAGCTCGCCGATGGCGTCGTCCTGGACGCAGGTCTCTCGCCCGATGGCGTCCGCCGCGCAGTCGCGAGGGCGGCAGCATCCCGGCCGCATGAGGTCGTCGTGTACGTACTGTGCGGAGCCGGACAGCGCGGCCGGGAGCGGATCGAGGCGGAGCTCACCGAGTCGGCAGAACCGCTGCCGGCCCGGGCGGCAGCCGGGTCGCCCGCGGACGTAGCGCACGCCATCCGCTCGTTCGCGCACGCGGGCGCGACAACCATCGTCCTGCAGCCCACCGCAGACGACCCGGACGTAGCAGCAACGATCAGGCTTGCCGCCAGCGCAAGGATCCTGCTCTCGCGGCCGGACGCCGACACGGGACGTCACGGTCGCATGCGGGACTAAGCGCAGCCGAGCATCGCGCCGGCGCCGGTGCCGGGTGGCACGCTGCCCGGCCCGCGGCCAGACCTGCGTGATCCCGTCACGACGCAGCCCCCCGCTCGTTCTTGGATAGTGCAGGACTCGGTGATGACGCCGCACACACGGTGATGGTCACCAGGGAACCATTCGGGACCGGTGTGCCGGCCGAAGGACTCTGGCTTACCACGATGCCGTACAGACTCGCGTCGCAATGCGAGGTGCTCATAACATTCACGGTCAGCCCGGCGTCCTGCAAGGTCGTCGTTGCGAGATCCTGAGTCTTCCCGATCACCATCGGCACGATCACTGGTGTGTTGCAGACGGTTATGTTGACGGTGGAACCGGTCAGGACAGACTGCCCTGCCTGGGGCTGCTGGCTCAGCACGGTGCCGTTCGAACTCGCGTCGCAGGCGGTGGTGGTCGCAGAGCTCGCCGTCAGCCGCTGCTCCTGCAAGGTGGCCGTCGCGCCGCTCTGGGTCTGCCCGGTCACGTCCGGCACGACCACATGGCACGATCCGGAAGACTCAACCAGGTTGACTGCGGATCGCGTCCGCACCGGCGTGTTCGCCGGAGGCATGCTGGCAATGACCCGGCCTGGCCCGACGGTGTCCGAGCATTGCTGTGTCTGGCCGCCGACCTTGAGACTGGCCCTCCGCAGCATGCTGGCGGCGACCGCTTGTGACCTGCCGACAACATCGGGAATGAGCCGAGCTGAGCCGTCGCTGTTGCCCGGACTTGCCGGACTGCTGAAGGTCGGGCTGGAACTCGGTGTAGTGACTGGACTCGAGCCAGGGGTCGTGCTCGGCGTTACCGATTTGGTGGCCGCTGTGACTGGAGGGTTGACCTTAGGTCCGCCATCCCGGATGGCGCCCGCGACCGCGGCCGTGCCCGCTATCACCGCGACCGCACCGAGAACGCCGGCCAGCGGGCGCAGGACCCGGCGCGGCGCGCGTGGCCGGACCTGCGGGGGCGCCGGGTTAAGCAGCCGGAGATTGTGGCGGGTAAGCTCGGCGCCCTCGCGGTCGCCGGCCTGCTCCCGAAGGGTCAGTGCGTGCCGGAGTTGCCGGACAGCGTCGTCCAGCCGGTCCTGGCAGAACGCCAGGCTGCCGAGCTGGTGGGAGAAGAGCGCCTCGGCGGTGCTGTTCGCGGTCGCCCTGGCCGCCTCCAGTCCCGCGCTGAGGACATGGTGCCAGGCCTCCCACCGCCCCGCGATGAAGAAGACCGGCTCGGCGGCCTTGGCGAGCTGGGTCACGGCGGGCCAGTCGCCGCGTTCGGCGGCGAACTCCAGGATAGCCAGCGCCGCCTCTGCGGCTGACTGAGACTCCGTCGTTGTGGGGTCCTTCGCGGCCAGCCAGGTGCCGAGCTCGCGTGCCGATGCCGCGAGGTTGAGGTCCTTCAGCAGCATCTGGCGGTAGCTTCCTGCCTTGCATACGGGCAGGCCGAATCGGTCGTCGCGCTGCTCTACCAGGCCCCGCCGGCCCAGTAACTCAAGACACTCGCCAAGGTAGGCGAGCTGGCCGATCGCGGCGACAACGCCCGCAGGTAGCAGGGCGCCGGCCGCGAGGGCCAGGACCGCTAGCGCGCGCCGTTCGTGCTCGGCGAGCGCGCTGATGCCGAGCCGGTCGAGGACACCGGGGTCACCTTCAGCCATGCGGGCAAGGGAGTCAACGGAATGCCTGCCTTCTCGCACAAGCGCCGCTGCCTGCCTCAGACGCAGCGGCTGGGCGTCAACGGCTGCCGTGAGGCGACGCGCGGCCGGCAATTCCTCGCTGCTGAGGGGCCGGCCGAGGTTGCTGGCGATCAGCGCGAGCGCGGCCTCGTCGGACAGCCCGGTCAGGTCCTGCGAGCTGCCCCGGCGACCGAGGACCGGCCTGGCCGAGCCGATCACGACGCGGCAGCCGGAAAGGACGTCGAGAAGGTAGCCGACCTGGTCCGGGCCGGCCGATACGTCATCAATGGCGATGACGGCACTGGCCTGACCCAGCAACTGCGCGCACTGCTCCGGGGTCAGCTTGACCGGACGGTCCGAGCTGTACAGCCTGGCCACAAGCTGCTGAAGCAGATCCCCGACACGGTTACCTTCCGCCCGCAGATAGATGCAGCTCGTTGCAACGCCGCGCTCGGACGCGGCGGCGGCGATGTGCTGAAGCAGGGTCGTCTTGCCATAACCGCAGGCCGCCTGGAATCCGACTGGGCGCCCCGAACCGATGGCAGCGAATGCGTCGGCCGACTCCCGCTCCCGGCCGAGCATCAGCGGCCCAGGCCGCGCCTCCGAACGCTGTGGCCGGAGCATGTCAGTAGCGGCTTGCCGGAGCGTCGCTCGCTCTATCCGCGCCCCGCGATTACTGGCGATCTCTACGCTGAGATTGCCGTAAAGGATGGCGCTCATACGCCACCTCCGCACCCGGGCGGCCAGGCCGGCACCAAGCCTGCCCTGCAGATCAGTCGGCATTGCCGGCGATGCAGGGAGACATTTCCCCCTGCCAGGACAGAGCGAGCCAAGCTTCGTTCAGATACGTCCGGCTGTCAGGATGCGGTCAGCGGCGCTGGGCTCCGGAACGTGGTCAGCGGCGCTGGGCTCCCGGAACGCGGTCAGCGGCGCTGGGCTTCCGGCGCGGTCAGCGGCGCTGGGCTCCCGGAACGCGGTCAGCGGCGCTGCGGCACGCAAAGCCGGGGCAGCGGGATGACGGCGGCCGCAGCCTTGCCGTGCGATGCCCAGATCGTCAGCACCGCGGCATGTTCCCCTGGTGGGAGGCCGTCTAGGTCGATCTCGGCCGTCTCGCCGCTGACGGCAGTCACTGCCGGGCACGGCGCATACGAGGGGGCGTCCGGGCGGCGCAGCCGGATCCCAACCTGCAGGGGCAGGTCCGGCGCGCTGGTTGCGGTGATCCTAAGCACTGCCTCGGGCGGGATGTGCACGACAGGGCCGGCCGCGTCCAGGCGGCGGACGGTACCAGCGGCCAGCACCAGTTCGGGTGGGCTTGCGGTGATCGCGCCCGGGACCCGCCCCCGGTGCGCTGCTGATTCCGGCTGGGATTCCGCACCCGGCCCCGGCTGGCCGGCGGCAGCCAGGTCCTGGCCAGGCGACTCGCGTTGGGCCGGCGGAGAATCCGGGGCGGCCTGCTCCGCCTCCAGCCTTTCCAGCATCCACGTCCAGGCGGCTTCACGCGACCATGCGGGCCACTCTTGGCGTGGCTCGGGCGGCGCCTGCTCGACTTGTTCCACGACCAGACGGCGCTCCGGATCCGCGGTGGTCTGGCGAGTCTCGAAGCTCACCACGAAGGCGGCTACCTGCTCCCAGCCGGACTGCCCTGCAGGGCCCGGCGGGCCGGGCGGGCCGGGCGACTCTGCGCGGGCAGCCGCAGCGAGATCACGTGCATGATCTTGCCAGCCCGCGATGTCCTCAAGGGTTGGGGCGGGGCGCATCCGCCGCATCGCGGCATGCACTACTCGCCGGTCCGCGCGGGCCAGCTCCAGCGCCGTCCTGATCCGCAGCGGGCCGGTAAGCACGGCTTCGTGTTTGGGTCCCAGGCCCGGAATTGATGAGAGCTCGCTAGCCACCGTCTGCTCCTTGGCTGATGTCGGGAAAGGCGCTTCCGCCCGGTGGCGAGCCAGTCCATCAGCTGGGCGGCCCCGCCACCCGGACGCCGGCGATTAGGCGGTGACCTGATCTGGCGACCTGATCACCGCCCGGGACCGATCAGTAGAATTGCCGCTCCTCCAGTGGCTCGTACCCGACGAGGATCGGCCGCTCGCGCTTGCAGCAGTGCAGCGAGAACTTGGCGCCGACCTCGTAGAGCGTCCCGCAGTGTTCCGCCGCGATCGTCCCTGGCGGGACGGTGTAGGAGACCTCGATGCACTGGCGCTGGCAGCCATCCCAGTCCTTGAGGTCGAGGACCCCGGCGGGCAGCTTGTCGGACAGGTCGAAGTCGGGCCCGTCTCCGATTGCGGTGAAGCCGAGGTTGAAGCACCAGTCGCCGTGGATGCAGTGCCACAGATCCCCGGCCAGCTCCACCCGGAACCGAACCACGAACGGGTCGGTAACGGCCAGGATGGTGCCCGGCCTGACGCCGTAGGTGTCCCGGATGTCGGCGTCCCAGTACGCCTTCAGGGCCGTCGACGCCGGGACGCGGAGCTCGGTCGCTCCGTCTAGGAAGTCCTTGTCGTCCGGCCAGCATTTCGATGGGTAGGGCAAGCCCTTCTTGCTGTCAGGCATGAGTCCTTCTCCCTCACGGTGCGCGGCCGGCCATTGCAGCCGACCTGGGAACGATCCTGGGCTGCGCTGGTGAGCTGCTGGTTCACCGCCGGTAAGCGCCGCGCATACCGTCGCTATTGGTCCGCTGTGGATCCGGTGAACGTAACGTCACCGGGGCGGCCGACGATAAAAAGACGCTTAGCGCGGATACGGAGTACGCGGCTAGGTATCTGCCGTGCGGGGCCGGGCCTCGGCCATAGCGGGGATCAGGGGCGCGGGGTTAGCAAGATCACGAGCGCACCGATTCGCCGCGGAGGTGAATATGAGCAGCCGCCGGGCGCGCTTCTGGCCGTGGGGCCGGCTGGCCGCGCGTGCGCAACTGCCGGGCGCCGCAGTCCCGCAAGAGGACGACGAGCTGTCCGCCGCGATGCGGGTACTGCACCTCGCCTACTCGGGTCCGTCGCCGCAGCTGCCCGCTACCGCCGTGCGGCGGGCCCGAGAGTTGTGTCGCCTCGGACTCGAGCACCAGCAGCTTGCCGACGAGCTCGAGGCCGCCGCAGGGCTGCACCGCGACTCGGCCTCCCGGGTGGGCTGGCAGGCCGCGTCATTGCTGGGCGCTGACCGCCCTTGGCGCTCGCCGGAGCATGCAGACTCCGGGCAGCTCGCTGCCATGCCGGGCTCGCTGGCGACGCTGCATCCGGTACCGGATGAGGTACGCCAGCCGGATGTCGTCGTTCGGGTGCTCGGGCAGCTTGACGTGCAGGTCGCAGGCGCGCAGGTTGCCTCCTGGGGCGGTCAGCGCACGAGGACGCTCTTCCAGTACCTGCTCATGCACCGTCGGCCTGTGCACCGCGAAGTTCTGATGGAACTGCTATGGCCTGGGCACACCTACTCGTCCGCGCGCAACAACCTCAATGTCTGCGTCTACGGCCTGCGGCGAGCGCTTGGCGCGACCAACCCGCGGGCCAAGTACATCGTGTACCGCGACGGTTACTACTCGCTCAACCGGGCGCTGGCCTGGGAGGTCGACCGGGACCGCTTCGTGGCTGCAGCCGAGCATGGCCGCCGCGGCGAGGACCCCGGCACCTCGATCGACGCGGTAGCCGTGCTCGAAAGCGCCGTATCTGCTTACGCCGGCCCGCTCTTCGACGGCGACCCGGCAGCCGACTGGTTCCTGCCGGAGCGAACCGCGCTGCAGGAGTTGTTCCTCCAGGTCCTTGAGCGCCTCGCGACGTTGCTCGTGGAGCGCGGCGAACTGGACCGTGCCCAGTATGCGCTGGACCGGCTACTCCGCGAGGACGGCTGCCGCGAGTCCGCCCACCGGCTGCTGATGAGCTGCTTTGCTCGCAGGGGGCAGCGCGACATGGTGGCCCGCCAGTTCCAGCGCTGCACCGCACGCCTCGATGCGGACCTCGGCATCACGCCGAGCGACGAGACCGTCGATCTCTTCCGCACGTTAACGCGTGCGGGCTGACGCTCCGGCGCAATCGAATCAGCAACAGCAGCGGCCGCGGCACCCCGGCGGGCGGTTCAGGCCGGCGCATGGCTGCTGGCTCAGGCAGAGGCAGGCCTGGCCCGGGCGCAGGACCGGTCCGACGCCAGGCAGTGCCTGGGCGCGGGCCAGCGTGAGCAGCGACCCGGCAGCCTCGCGGGCCGTCTCACCAGTGCCCGACATCCGGGCGGCGATGAGGCCCGCCACCACCGGCGTCGAGAATGACGTGCCACTCCAGCTCGCCATGCCGTAGAACTTCTGATTCGGCCGTCCCGGGGGCTTCTTGGCCTCGTGGTAGTGATACGTGCCACGGGAGTAGGCGTGCACGAGATCCTCGCCAGGCGCGTAAACCTTGACCCAGTTGCCGTGGTTCGAAAACCGGGCTCGCGCGGATCCGTTTGCGGCCAGGGCGCCGACGGAGAGCACGCCCTTCATCTTCGCGGGGGAGAACTTCCAGTCCAGCCCGTCGTTGCCTGCGGCGGCGACGAGCACGGTTCCGCTGCGCTCGCGGAGCGGCCCATCGACGAAGAACCGGAAGCTCAGCGGGCCGCGGTCTAGCCACGTGTGGGTACCTGCCGAAAGGCTGATGATGTCCGGCGCCGAGTCCATCACCTGGTACAGCGCCTCGACGACCTCGGACTCGAAGTTCGCACCGACCCGGTCGAAGGTTCGCGTGACATGCACCTGAGCCCGGGCAGCCATCGCCCGCACAATGCTGGCGATGAACGTTCCGTGAGCGGTGTATCTCGGAATGTAGTGCCGCTTCCCTGGTCCGGTCTCTGGCTCAAAGTCGCCCGTCACCCCGCGAAGCCATGGATGCAATTTCGGCGCGCTCTTTAACAGGCCCGTGTCAGCCACGGCGACGAGGACTCCGCGGCCGTCGCAGCAGTCGGTGGACACCGCAGGCTGGGGAGGGGCGTTGCGGGGCACGCCGCCGGGTTCCGTTGCCGGGCAGCGGGTTCCCGGGGTAATGGACAGCAGGTGGTCAGGGGCCGCGACACCGGGGCCGAGGCGGGCATCGATGCGGCTCAGCGTATCGACGAGGTTCTCTTTCAGGCTCACCTGGACTAGGGCGAGGCCGGGAACGGGATGACGGATGACCTCACCGGGGACGTCGATGTCAGGAAGTCTCCGCACGTCCCGGTCACGGATGAGCAGGTGGCCCCGACGGTACATGAACTCGATCGGATTCGGGTTCCGTCCCCCGGCCCACCCCGGAGGTTGCGTTTCGACCTCCGCGCCGAACTCTTCGATGATGTGCCTGACCTGAATGAGCGGAATCCTGTTGTCGTCCGCGGGCTTGCCCTTCGCCATCGAAATCCCTCCCATTTTGAACGCCAATATGGCAGTCCTGATCTCTACCATGGATACATGTCAGAGGATGGCGATTCCTCCCCAGATACGGCTGGGGCCGATCACCTCCTCGTTCTCGCACATTCCCGGCCGGTGGAGGCGCTGGCGCAGGCGCGCGCAGTGCTCTCCGGCCAGCCGCCGGCCGCTGCCGCCGAGGCATCGATCGCGTATCAGGCAGCCGGTATCTCGTTGCGGGACCTCGGCCAAGCCGAGGCTGGCCTCGGCGAACTACGCCGTGCGTTGCATGCGGCCCAGGCCAGCGGCCAGGCCCAGCGTGAGGCTGACGTCCGGGCCAGTCTCGGCGTGACGCTGGCGCTGGTCGGGAATACCACCCGGGGCATGGCGCAGCTCGACGGCGCGCTGCGCATGGCGCAGGGAGTGCTGGCGGGCCGCGTCCTGATGCGGCGCGCGTCCGCGCTGTCCGACCTCGGCCGGCACGCCGAGGCGCTCTGCGACCTGAACCGGGCGGCGCCGATCCTGCACCGGCACGGGGACGCCCTCTGGGAGGCCAGGTCGCGCACCCACCGCGGCCTGATCCTGCTGACGATGGGCCAGACCCGGCGAGCCGATGCCGAGTTCGTGGCCGCCGAGCGCCAGTACGAGCTGGCCGGGCAGGAGTGGGAGTACGCCACGGCACGGCACAACCGCGGCCTCGTCGCGGCCGCGTCCGGTCACGTGCCAGAGGCGCTGGAATACCTGGCCGAGGCTGGCCGGCGCTACGACCAGCTGGGGACTCCCATGCCGGACGTCGCCATCGACCGTTGCGCCGTCCTGCTTTCAGCGGGGCTGGCTACCGACGCGTGGGCCGAGGCAGACGATGCCGCCCGGCGCCTGGGCCGGGCGGTTCCTGCCGTGAAGCTCGCCGAATTGCTGTACTCCTCGGCGACGGCAGCGCTGGCCGACGGCGATCCGCTAGCAGCCCGGGATCGAGCCGAGCAGGCCGCACGGCTATTCCGCCGTCAGCGCCGGGAGCGATGGACGGCTCGCACCCGCCTGGTGCTTGCGCAGGCTCGCCATGCAGGCGGCGAAACGAGCACGAGCGTCTACCGCCTCGCGTGCTCCGTTGCCCGTCAACTGGACGCGATGGGCGCGGATGAGTCACCAGTGGCGCACCTGCTCGCCGGGCAGATGGCACTCAAGCGGAGCACTCCCGCCCAGGCGGAGACCCACCTGGCCGCCGCGGCCCGGCCCCGGAGGTCCGGCCCGGCGCTCACCCGGAGCCGCGCCTGGCTCGCCCAGGCACTGCTCTGCCAGCTACGCGGCCGGGAGCCTGCGATGCTGTCCGCCTGCCGGCGCGGCCTGGACATCCTGGAGGAACACCAGCAGACGCTGGGCGCCAGCGAGCTGCGGGCCGCCGTCACGGCGCACGGCAGGGAGCTCGCCGCCATGGGACAGCAGGCCGCATTGCGGCGGCGTGACGGCGAGCGGCTGCTCGCCTGGAGCGAGCGCTGGCGGGCCACCGTCCAGGCCGTGACGCCGGCCAGGCCGCCGAGCGACGGCGAGCTCGCCAGGGAACTGTCCGCGCTGCGGGAGGCATCCCGTCAGCTGGATCGCGACGTGATCGCGGCGCCGCAGGCCGCGGCGGCCAGACGCGAGCGTGCTCGGCTCGAGGCTGCCGTCCGCGCGCGCGTGCTACGAACCCCCGGCGCGACATCGGCGCGCGGCCGGCCGTTCGCCTTGCGCCCGCTGCTTGAGGCGCTGGACGGCTCCGTCCTTGTCGAGCTTGTCGAGCTGGACGGCGTCCTGCGGGCGTTGACTGTCAGCCGAGCGGGAATCCGGGTGCACGCCGTCGGCCGCGCTGGCGACGCGGCCCGTGAAGTGGATTTCGCGCGCTTCCTGCTGCGGCGGCTGGCCGACGGGCGGCCAGTGCCTTCCCCCGCTCAGGCGCTGGCCGATGCCGCTCGCCTGCT
>WNEY01000369.1_pt1 | contig 27345 bp, 28 predicted proteins | sample 5400531 | NCBI WGS metagenome assembly WNEY01 (sample SAMN13153338, study PRJNA577476) | soil metagenome | isolation source: 200 cm saprolite under Douglas fir tree site 1 | place: USA:California | collected 2015-04-18
ACCCGGTGTGCCAGCCGGTGACGGTGGCGTTGTCGTAGAGCTGATCGCCCGAATCCCAGCCGAAGATCACGTCGCAGAAGCCCAGCCCGCCCTCGACCACGCCCCAGAATTTGTCCAGCGAGACGTACTTTCCCCGCAAGATCCCGTCCACGTCGAATCCGCCGAGCTTCACCTTGCGGATGCCCTGTTTCTTGAAGTCGTCGCGGAGGTGCTCGACCTGCGCGGCGCGGGTCTTGGGAGTGTCCATGAGAGGGCAGCGTGAGACCCATGTCCCTGCGCGTCAAGCTCTGACCGGTTACATTGTGCCCCGATGAAGAATCCGCGGCTCATCATCGTCCAGACCGGCACCACCACCCTGCACGGCGATTACCCGGCGTGGTTCGAGAAGGCGCTCGGGTTCGCCATGCCGGTGGTGCGCGCGCACCAGGGCGAGAAGCTGGACCCCCAGCGCCACAGGCCGGAGGGCATCATCGTCACCGGCTCGCCGCTCAGCGTGACCGAGAGAGCGCCGTGGATGCTCCGGCTCGGCGATGACCTCCTGCGCATCGGGGCGCGCGGCGTGCCGGTGCTCGGCGTCTGCTTCGGGCACCAGCTCCTGGCGCGCGCCGCCGGCGGCGACGTGGTGCTGAACCCCCGCGGGCGCGAGATCGGCACCGTGCGCGTGCAGCTCACCGCTGCCGGACGGCGCGATCCACTCTTCGGCTGGGTCGGCGGAGGCAGCAAGGTGGCGCAGCCGGAAGGCGGAGGCACTCAAATAGAAGTGCAGGCGACGCACGTCGATGCCGTGGATCCGCTCCCGCCCGGCGCGGTCATCCTCGCCTCCAACGAGAACTCCATCGCGCAGGCCTATCGCCTCTCGGAGACGGTGGCCGCAGTGCAGTTCCATCCCGAGCTCTGGGCGGAGGCGATGCGCGATCTCATCATCTCGCGCCGCGACAAGCTGCAGGCCGAAGGCATGGACGCCACGGCGCTCGCCGAGCAGGTGCGCGAGGTGCGAGCGGGCGAAATCCTGCGCGCCTTCGCCGAGCGGGCGCGCTCTACTTGACCAGCTTCTCGATGCAGGCATCGAGGCGGCGGCGGAAGTCGTCGTCCGAGCCGATGAACTGAAGGCCGGCGCCGGCGACGCGGCCCGACGCTCTCGCCTCCTCCACCGTGATCCGTTGCACCACTTCCGCCTGGGTCCGCGCCGGGGGCTCGCCGTCGGGCAGATCGAGCTGCAGCTCGATCACCTCGCGCAGCGCCGGCGGCGCCGGCGTGGCGACGAAAACTCCGCCCTGGCTGATGTTCTCCGAATAGACGGCGAGAAATTCGCGCCGCGACGCCCAGCCGATTCTGAGCCGCACCGCCACGCGACCGAAGCTGCGGCGCTCGATGGGAAGCTGCGGCGTCGGCTGGACCGCGCGCCTTCGCGCCAGCAAGGCATCCAGGCTCCTGCGTGTGTGCGCATCGAGCTCATCGAAGCGCACCCAGAAGCCGGCCTCTTTTCCGGGCAGTCCCGGGGGCACGACCTCGGTCAGCGTTCCCGTGAGCTGCAGCGGAAGCTGCGCGCCGGGCAAGGCCAGGCGCAGGGTCATCTTTGCACCCGCCCGCGGCGCCACCAGCGCCCGCACGAAGGCGCTTTCCGGGCTGATCCTGCTGGTGGTGCTCTGCATCGTGATCCCGCCACCGGAGAAGCGGACGGGCACGACGATAGGATGGGAATCCATGGGGTACCGAAGGATAACGGGCTGCGCGCCCCCTGCTACTTGAGGAGATTCTCGAGGCAGGCGTCGAGGCGCTTGCGGAACTCGTCGTCGCTGCCGATGAACTGCAGGCCCGCGCCGGCCACACGGCCTTTGGCCTTGGCTTGTTCCGGGGTGATGCGCTGCACGACTTCCGCGTACGTCTTCGCGGGGCCCTGGCCGTCGGGCAGCTCCAGGGACAGCTCCACCACCTCGCGCAGCGCCACCGGAGCTTCGGTGGCGACGAAGATCCCCCCGCTGCTGATGTTCTCCGAATAGGTGACGAGAAACTCCCGCGGCGAATTCCAGCTCACCTTGAACCGCGAGCTCAAGCGCGGGAAGACGCGAGTCTCCGGCGGCGAAGGAGCCACAGGAGCCGCGCTCGGCGCGGGCGCAGAAGCCGCGGGCGCAGCGTTCGGCGCGCGAGCAGGCGCCGGCGCTGCGGGGGCAGCCGCTGGCGCGAGCCCGGCCTTCTGGCGCAGAAAGGCGTCGAGGCGCGGCTCGGTGGCGAAGTGCACCCAGAAGCCCGCCTCCTTTCCCTTGTTGCCGATGGCGATGGTCTCGGTGATGGTCCCCTTGATCCGCACCGGCTTCGCATCGTCGGGCAGCTTCAGCTCGAGGGTCACGTCCGCGGCCTGCCTGGGCGCGACGAGGCAGCGCACGAAGAGCGTGTCGAAGCTCATCCTGCTGGTGGTGGTCTGCATGGTGAGCCCGCCGCCGGAGAAGCGCACAGGCACGACGATGGGCATCGGGTCCATGAAGGGCTCAGAGCAATACCGGAATTTCGTCCATCAGGTCCATGCCCTCGGGATGGGCCGAGCAGCGCAGCGCGACCACCCGCACTCCTCGGCGGCGCGCGGTGCGAAGCGCGGCGGCGAAGGCCGGATCGATCTGCGAGTCGGGCGCCACGGCGCGCACGTCGCCGCGCTGGGCGCAGAAGACCAGCGCGCAACTGCGTCCGCGGCGCGAGAGCTCCGCGAGCAGCGCGAGGTGCCGCACTCCGCGCAGCGTGGGCGCGTCGGGGAAGAGCGCAACGCCCTCGCGCGCGGCGCCCACGCTCTTCACTTCGCAGAGGACATCTCCCGGGGAGAGGAGCAGATCGATGCGCGAGTCGCGCACGGTGATCTCCCGCCGCACGGCGGTGAGTCCCGAAAGCGAAGGCAAGAGCCCGCGGCGCAGCGCTTCCGCCACCAGGCGCGGCGCGCCGGCCGGATCGAGCGACACCCAGGTCCGCGGCGCCGCTTTCGATCGCGCGAGCAGGACAGTATGGCCGGTGCGCCGGTCGGGCCCGCGCGCCTCCACGATCGTCAATTCCTGCCCCGGCACGAGCAAGTCGAGGCACCGGCCCCGGTCCGGAACGTGCGCTTCGATCAGGAGTGCCTCCGCCTCCCGGCTACGGCACGTAGTCCTGCGCACCAGCTTGCAGAGAGCGAGAAACCTGTTCGGCCGCGCGACCAGCACCGCCGCCTGCGGCGTTCCCGGCCAGCGATGGGCAACGAGCATCGCCGTTGAATATCGCCCGCGCGCCCCGGATCCAAGCCCGTCGCCGTGGACAGCTTGCGGGCGCGATGGTACCGAGACGACCCTTGGAACTGATCCGCCTTGAACGCGCGGTCATCGGCTACCGCGCTCCGCTCCTCCCGCCGCTCGATCTCGCGGTGCGCGCCGGGACCACGCTCGGGGTCCTCGGTCCCAACGGCGCCGGCAAGACCGCGCTGCTCAAGTCGCTGCTCGGGCTCCTGCCGCTGATCGCCGGCCGCCGGGTGCTGCCGCTCGGGCGATCGCCGCAGGTGGGCTACGTCCCGCAGCGCGACAAGCTCGACTCGAGCTGGCCGCTCCTCGTCCTCGACGTGGTGCTGATGGGCCGCACCTCCCTGCTCGGACCCCTGAAGCGGTTCAGCGCCGCCGATCGCAAGGCAGGCCGGGAGGCGCTGGCGGAGATCGGCATCGAGCACCTCGCCGACCGCCCGCTGCACGTGCTCTCCGGCGGGCAGCACCAGCGCGTCCTGATCGCCCGCGCCATCGCCGCCGAGCCCGAGCTGCTGGTGCTCGACGAGCCGACCAGCGGCATGGATCCCGCGGCGGAGCGCGTGCTGCTCGATCTGGTGACGCGGCTCAAGCAGGCCCACAACCTCTCGGTGGTCCTCGTCACCCACCAGCTCACCGCCATTCCCGGCTTCGCCACCGAGGTGGCGCTGGTCGATCGCGAGCGGCAGCTCTTCCAGGTGGGACCGGCGACGGAGATGATCGATCCCGTCCGCCTCGGCAACCTCTACGGCCGCCAGGTCCGGGTCGCCGACGTCGGCGGGCGGACCGCGGTGGTCATCGGCGATGCCAACGGCGACATCGAGGCGCCGGCCGCGCGGAATGGGAGGCCGCCGTTGTGAGCGGGTTCTCCGAGTTCTGGGCCGGCCGCGAGCTGTGGCGCGAGCCGCTCCTCGGCGGCGTCCTTGCTGCTGCGCTGCTCAGCTACCTGGGCGTCTTCGTGGTGCTCAAGCGGATGGTGTTCGTCTCCGCCGCGCTCTCGGAGATCTCCAGCGTCGGAGTGGCCTTCGCCTTCTACGTCGGCGCGGTGGCGGGCATCGATCCCCACGCGCACGGCGCCGTTCCGCTGCTGCTCGAGCCGACCTGGTTCTCGCTCTTGTTCGCCTCGCTCGCCGCGGCGCTCTTCTCCCTTCCCGCGGGGTCGCGGCTGCTCGCGCGCGAGACCATCGTGGGCCTCGTCTACGTCATCTCCAGCGCGGCGGTGCTCGCCATCCTCAACAGCCCGCGCATCGCGCAGGAGGCGCACGCGGTGGGCGACATCCTCTTCGGCAACGCGGTCGTCGTGCCGCGCGAGCAGATCTGGGCGCTCGCCGCCGCCGGGGCCGCCGCCATTCTCGTGCACGTGCTCTTCTTCAAGGAGTTCCTCTACGTCAGCTACGACCCGGAGACCGCCGTGGTGCAGGGCATCGGGGTGTTCCGCTACGAGCTGCTCCTCAACATGGCCACGGCGGTAGTGATCTCCGTCGCTACCCGCGCGGTGGGCGCGCTGCCGGTATTCGCCTTCACCGTCATTCCCGCGGCGGCGGCCTTGATGATCACCGAGCGCATGGGAAAAACCATCGCGCTCTCGATCTTCTTCGGAGTGGTCGCCGCATCCGTCGGGTATTACTTCAGCTGGGTCGAGCAGCTCCCCACCGGCGCCAGCATGGTGATCGTGGCGTCGGTCTTTCTCGTTCCGGGGTTCGTCCGGATCCTGAGGCGCAAGACGGGTTGAATAAGCGATCGGGCGCTCGCGTCCCTGCTCCGTTCTCGGGGAGAATCCATGCGTCTTGCATTTGCACTTCTGCTCTTTTCAGCGCCGCTCGTCGCCCAGGAAAAGAAAGGGGACCAGCCGCAGAGCGACGAGCAGCTCAAGAAGGAGCTTGAGGGAGCGCTCAACGCAGACCAGAAAGCCGCGCAGCAGCAGGGGCAGCAGCCGGCGCCGCCCGCGGCCATCTCGGGCGCGCCGCCGGTGCAGCTCGCCCGCGGTAGCCAATCGCTCAACCCCGACATGAGCGTGATTCTCGACGGGGACGCCGGCTACCAGCGCCGGCCGTTCTCCTTTCTGAATGGCGATGATCCCGATCTCAAGGCCGCGCCGGGGACCCGCGCCCTGGGTCTCACCGCGCAGGAGGTGGAGCTGGCCTTCTCGGCCATCGTCGATCCCTATTTCAAGGGCGAGGTGTACCTGACCATCCCCAACCTCGCGGGCATCGAGGTGGAGGAAGCGTTCGCCACCACCACCAGCCTGCCCTGGAATCTGCAAATCAAAGGCGGAAGCTTCCGCGGCGCATTCGGGCGGCAGAACGGCCAGCACCTGCACATCCAGGATTTCACCCGGCGGCCGCTGATCAACGCCGCCTTCCTCGGCGCCGACGGGATGCGCGGCCCCGGACTTCAAGTGAGCTGGCTCGCCCCGCTGCCCTTCTACCTGACGCTCTACGGCGAGGCTTTCTCGCTGCGGGAAGACACGCCGCAGCCCGCCGGCACCGACATCGGCCCCTGGGACCCGGTGAAGTCTTTCGGCGCGGACGGCGCGCGCAGGCCCACCGTGGCGGGCGAGGCCAAGGCGTTCTTTCCTTTCGGCGACGAGTGGTCGCTCTACACCGGCGCCTCCATCGCCTCGGGCGCATCGCCGGGATACGCCGCCCTCAACGCCAACGGCGACACCATCACGCTGGGCAAGCAGCGCGACACGGTGCTCCTCGGAGCGGACCTCTACCTCAAGTGGAAGCCCGCGAACGTCTCGGGCGGATACAGCTCGATTGCCCTCCAGGCCGAGGCGGTCTTCCGGCATTTCTCCTCCGGCGACGGCCTCGATTCGGAATGGGACGGCGGTCTCTACGCGCAGGTCGTCGCGCAGGTATCGCGGCGCTGGTTTCTCGGAGTGCGCGGCGATCTCATCGGGCTGCCCGCCTCCAGCGTCACCGCGCGCACGCTGCGCGGCTCGACCAGCATCACTTTCCAGGCGAGCGAGTTCGCGCGCGTGCGCCTCTACGGCGAGTACGAGAAGGCCAACCTTTCCTTCGGCACTGAATCGGTCACGCCCGGCGCGCTTTTGCCCGCGGTCCGGCCCGGCGACGGCCTCGCCGCCTTTCTCCAGCTGGAGATTTCCATCGGCGCCCACGGTGCGCATCCTTTTTGAATCGCAGCACTCTCCCGAGGTCCAACACCCATGCTCGCACTGCTTGCCGTCCTGCACGTCGTTTCGTCGATCCCGACGCTGGGCTCGCTCGCCCGGGAAGTGGGCGGCGACCGCGTCCAGGTGGAATCGCTGGGCAAGGGCTACCAGGACCCGCACTTCGTCGAGGCCAAGCCGAATCTCATGCTGGTCCTGAACCGGGCCGACCTCCTGCTCTACGTCGGCCTCGAGCTGGAGATCGGCTGGTTGCCTCCGCTGGTGCTCGGCTCGCGCAACCCGAAGATCCAGACCGGAGAATTGGGCAGCCTCGACTGCTCGCGGGCCATTCCGGTGCTCGACATTCCCACCACCAGGATCGACCGCTCGATGGGCGACATCCACCCGCAGGGGAATCCCCACTACTGGCTGCCGCCGGGCAACGCTCGCATCATCGCGGGAGAGATCGCCGCGCGGCTCTCGCAGATCGACCCCGAGGGCAAGGCTACCTACGACAAGAACCTGGCCGCGTTCAATGCGCGCGTCGACGCCAAGGAAAAAGAATGGGCGCCCATGGTCGCGAAGATGAAGGGCGCGAAAATCGTCACCTATCACAAGAGCTGGTCCTACGTGTCGCACTGGCTGGGCATGGAGGAGATCGGCTACGTGGAGCCCAAGCCGGGCATTCCGCCCGACCCCAACCATCTGGTGCAGCTCATCCAGATGATGCGCGCCGAGAAGGCGCAGCTCCTGCTGGTCGAGGATTTCTACAACAAGAACACCGCCCAGCTCGTGGCCGAAAAAGCGGGCGCGAAGCTGATGGTGCTGCCCACCGACGTGGGCGCGACTCCGGAAATCAAGAGCTGGTTCGACCTGGTGGAGACCGGCCTCCGCAGGCTGTCCGCAGCGCGCGCGGGCGTGTAGAGGGATCGACACCAGACAACTTGCGGTAGAGTCCCGCCGTGCTGCTCAAGCTGGCCCTGTGGCAGGACGTGCAGGAGTACCTGGAGAAACGCACCGACGTGGTCATTCCCGTCGGCAGCACGGAGCAGCACGGCCCGAGCGGGCCTTTGGGCACCGACCTCATCATCGCCGAGGAGTTGGCCAGCGACCTGGGCGAGGAGCGGCGCGCGGCGGTGGCGCCGGCCATTCCCTTTGGCGCCTCGCAGGTTCACGGCGCGTTTCCGGGGACCATTTCTCTCCAGCCAAAGACCGTGCTCGCCGTCGTCGGCGACGTCGTCGGGAGCCTCGCCGCGCAGGGCTTCCGCCGCTTCCTGCTGGTGAACGGCCACCACGCCTCGAAAGCCGTCCTGCAGGCCGCCTGCGCGCAGGTGCACGCGGCCATCCAGGATGCGCGCTGCCTCTCGGTGCAATGGTACGAGCTGCCCGAGGTGCGCAGCGTCCTGATGGAGATGTTCGGCGCGCGCGAGGGACATCATGCGACGCCGGGCGAATTGTCGGTGGTGCGCCGCTTCTATCCGCGGGCGGTGATCGATCTGCCGGAGATGGACCGCTTCGAGCCCGTCCAGCAGATGCTCGCCTGGAGCGCGCAGGACTTCCGCCAGCGCTATCCCGACGGGCGCGTCGGCTCGGACCCCTCGCTCTCCAGCGGCAGCGCGGGCGACCGCATCTTCGTGGCCGCCTCGCGCGGGCTGGTCGAGGTGCACCGGAGACTGGTCGAGGATCCCTGAATGCCCTCCTACGCGCTGATCGCAGAGGCGGAGCCCGCGCAGGCGCAGCTCTATCGCCACATCGCGACGGCCGAGGGATTCGAGGTGCGCCACGTCCGCGACGGCGAGCAGGCGCTCCAGGCGCTGAGAGTGTTCGGCGCGCCGGGGCTGACGATCCTCGAGCCCTCGCTGGCGCGCGCGGACGGCTTCCAGGTGATCCGCGAGCTGCGGCGCATGGCGGGAGCGGACCAGTCGCCGGTGGTGGTCATCTCCGCCTTCCGCGCCCTGCGCGAGGCGGCGCAGGACCTGCGGCCCGAGCTGGGCATCTCCATGGTGCTGCCGCGCAATGCGCCGGTCGAGCAGGTGCAGCGCGGCATCAAGAAAGTGCTCGCCGCCTCGGCGGCGCCGCACGGGCCCGCGCCGGTGAGCGCGCCGCCGCCGCCGCCCGCCACGGTCATCGCGCTGGACGAGGAGCGGGCCGAGGAGATCCGCCTGCACCGGCTCGACCAGATGCACCTCGTCGACAACGGGCCGCAGGACGAGGCGCTGCGCAAGCTCGCCGGGGAGACCGCGGCGCGCTTCGGCGCGCCCATGGCGATGATTTCGCTGGTGCTCGAGGATCGGCAGTTCGCGCTCGCGCACCACGGCCTCACCGGGCCGCTGCTCGAGCGGCGCGGGTCGCCCCGCGACGAGTCGTTCTGCACGCACGTGGTGCAGGGCCGCTCGCCGCTGATCGTCCCCGACGGGCTCTCGCACGCGGTCTTCTCGCACCACCCGCTGGTGCAGGGCGGCCTGGTGCGCGCCTACGCGGGCGCGCCGCTGGAGACCACCACCGGCGACGTGATCGGCGCCCTCGCGGTGCTCGACACCAGGCCGCTGGCGATCTCCGCCGAGCAGGTGGACGAGCTGGTGCTGATGGCGCGGCGGGTATCGGGCGAGCTGGAGCTGCGCGCGGCCCGGCTGCGGCAGGAGCGCGAGCGCGCGGTGCTCAAGCCCGAGCTGCAGGAGCAGATCCGCAAGGACGAGTCGCTGTTCTCGGCCATGTCCTATCTGTCGGCGATGCTCGACAGCATCGACAACGGCGTCGTGCTCCTCGACAAGAAGGGCGAGGTCGCTTTCGCCAACCAGTCTTTCGCCGACCTGTTCATGACCACCACCGAGGCGCTGGTGGGGCGGCATCGGGACGAGATCATGCGCGAGGGAGCATCGCTTTCCAGCGACGCCGACGAGTTCCTCCGCCGCATGCGGGTCATGCCCGACGCGCCTTTCGCGCTGCGCGGCGAGTTCGAGATGGAGCGGCCCCGGCGGCGCAACGTGCGCTGGACCTCGAAGCCGGTGCAGCTCGGCGACGGCGTGGGACACCTGGTGGTGCTGGCGGACATCACCGCGGAGCGCGATCTGCAGCACGAGCGCGAGCAGTTCTCGCGCACCGACCTGGTCACCGGCCTGATGAACCGGCGCGGCGGCGAGGACGTGCTCGAGCGCGAGGCGGCGCGGGCGCAGCGCTTCGGCTCGCGCGTCTCGGTGGCGCTCTTCGATCTCGATCATTTCAAGCAGCTCAACGACCGCCACGGCCAGCTCGCCGGCGACGAGGCGCTGCGCGCGGTGGGCCAGGTGATGGGCGCGGCGATGCGCGGCGTGGACGTGGCTGCGCGCTGGGGCGCGGACGAGCTGCTCGGCATCCTGCCGGCCACGGGGCTGGAGGGCGCGCGCAGCTTCGCCGAGCGGGTGCGCGCCTCGGTGGAGCGGCTCGACCCGAGGATCATGCACGGCGTGACGCTTTCCGTGGGAGTCGCCGAGCTGCAGCCCGGCGAGGACTGGGCGGACGCGGTGCGGCGCGCGGACGCCAAGCTCGACGAAGCCAAGGACGCAGGCCGCAACAGGGTGGCGTGATGCTCATTGCACTGCTGGTGGCGCAAGCCGTCTGTACGCCGATCACTGTGCCTTCGCCTCCCGGCTCCGGCACGGATGCGTATCTCGACCAGACCCGGGCGCGCTGGGAGCAGGTCTCCCGGCAGATCTGGGAGTTCGCCGAGACGTCGTTGCAGGAGAAAAAGTCGGCGGAGTTCCTCGCCGACCTGCTGGAGAAGGAAGGCTTCAAGGTCCAGCGCGGCGTCGGCGATCTGCCGACGGCGTTCATCGCGACGGCCGGGTCGGGCTCGCCGGTGGTGGCGGTGCTGGCCGAGTACGACGCGTTGCCTGAGCTTTCGCAGAAGGCGGGCGCGGCCGCCAAGGACCCGGTGATGAAGGGCGCCCCCGGCCACGGCTGCGGGCACAATCTGCTCGGCACCGCGGCGGTGGCGGCGGGAGTCGCGGCGAATCGCGCGCGCATCGAGAGCAAGCTGCCGGGGACCATCCAGATCTTCGGTACGCCGGCCGAGGAGATCCTCATCGGCAAGACGTTCATGATCATGGCCGGCGCGTTCAAGAGCACCGACGTGGCGCTCTCCTGGCATCCGTCGAACAACAACCAGATCGTCACCGGGACGCGCCTCGCGCTGACCGCGTCCGACGTGGAGTTCTTCGGCAAGACGGCGCACGCGGCCGCCTCGCCCTGGCTGGGGCGGAGCGCGCTCGACGCGATGGAGCTGTTCGAGCACGCCATGTCGCTCATGCGCGAGCACGTCCGGCCGACGGCGCGCATCCACCGCGTCATCCGCAACGGCGGCGCTGTGGCCAACATCATCCCCGACTACTCCAAGGTGCAGGTCTGGCTGCGCGAGGCGAACATCACTGCCGTGGACGACATGCTCGCGCGCATGCGCAAGGCGGCCGACGGCGCGGCCACGGCCACCGAGACGCGAGCGAAGGTGACGGTGCTCGGATCGGTGCGCGACCCTGTCGGCAACGCCGTGCTCGACAAGGCGATGCAGAAAGAGCTGGAGCGCGTGGGCGCGCCGCGCTGGGACGACCGCGACATCGCCTTCGCCAGGGCGATGCAGAAAGAGCTGGGGTTCGCCGAGTCGGGAATGGCGGCGGACGTCGTTCCCTACGGGCCGGGCCACGGCAGCACCGCCTCCTCCGACATCGGCGAGGTGAGCGCCGCGCTACCCCTGGCCGAGTTGAATGTCGCCACCTCGCCGCTGGGCGTCGCCTTCCACCATTGGGGAACCACGGCGTGCTCGGCGCACCCGGCGGGAGTGAAGGGAATGATGGTCGCGGCCAAGGTGCTCGGAGCGTCGCTGGTCGATCTGCTCGGCGATGCGCCGGCCGTCGCCGCGGCGAAGGCGGAGTTCGCAAAGGCGACCAAGGGGAAGCCGTACGTCAGCCCGCTGGCGGCCGACGCCAAGCCGGCCGTCTTTTAGATCGAGATCGCGGTCGTGGTCCTGGTCGCGGTCCCGGTCCCAGTCGTGGTCGCGGTCGCGGTCCTGGTCACGGTCGCGGTCCGATCGAACTGCGACAACGACCTCGACTGCGACCACGACTTCGACTGCGACCACGACCATGACCACGACCATGACTACCACTACGGGGGTTCCGGCTCCGACCGATATTAGTCGGCGGTGGAGAGCGCGCAGCCGCTCCTCTGCCGCCCGCGGTCATGGCTCCTGCGGACGGGATGGAGGCGCGCGAAACGCGTCCCGCACTGGATGACGGGTTGAATTCCAAAGCGGGTCCAGCGGTCCAGCGCTTTGCCTGGCTGGAACGTGAACGCTGGCGCTAGTGACGGCAGGGTGAGCCGAAGCGCAGACAGTTGCCGTCGGGATCGCTGACGTAAAGCTCGCGCATTCCCCACGTCTGGTCGGTGGGCGATGCATAGACCGGCCCGCGATCCAGGGGCGGCTTCAGCCCTGTCCCGAGAAGCGCCGCAAACACGGCATCCACGTCGTCGACAGGAAAATACGCAGCGCTGCCGAAGGCGCCGTCGCCGGCGTGCGCCGAGATGTGAAGCTCGTGCGCGCCCCAGAGCAGCGCGATGTACCCGGGACCGCGCCAGAGAACCTGCGCCCCGAGGGTGCCGATCCAGAACGCGAGCGTCGTCTCAAGGTTTGAGGACTTCAGGATCGGAATCGCCATCGTGCACTCAGCGCAGCACCTTCATCAGCGCGCCGATCAGCACCCCCAGCAGCACCAGCGCGGCGATGATCGACCCATACCCCAGCAGCGCCTGCCGGAACGACGGAGGCGGCAGCTCGTCCTCCGGCGGCGGCGGGTAATGCTCCACCACCTTCTTTTCGGAGGCGCCGCTCACCCGCCGCCCCCGAGCGCCATCACCCGCCACTCTCCCGTCTCCGGCGCCAGGCCTTGCTCGTGTTCCTGCAGCCACTCGGGAACGTGGTGCTGGGCCATCAGCTGGAAGAACGGGTTCTCGCGCGCGATCATCTCGAACACTCCCAGCCCGCCCTGCTTCTCGAATCCCTTGAAGAGCGCGCGCCCCACGAAGACGAACAGCTCCTGGAGCGAATGCGCCGCCGGCGCCACCGCCATCACCAGCTTGAGGTGCGGCATGGGGAACACGAACCGCCCGCGGATGCCGGGGTGCAGCTCGGCCACCTCGATGTCGCGGCGCAGGAAGATGAGCTCGCCGCTCCGCGCCTCGAAGTAGGCCTTGAGCGCCTCTTCCGAGACGGCCGCGCCGCCGTTGTAGATGTCGCCGCGATCGTCCCTGCCGGGATCGGCCGCCAGTCGCGCGATGAAATAGCGCACCTCGGAGGTAAGCACCGTCTCGGCGCCGTCCAGATCTCCCATCGCCACGCTGTGCCGCACCGCCAGCTCCACGTCGGCCGGGATGGGCATCGAGAGCGGCTGCGAGACCGCGACCGCCAGAGGACAGAGCAGGTCGGCGCGGCCCAGCCGCGCGCGCTCGGCGGCGAGCATCGCGTCCACCCGCGCGCGCACGCCGCCGTTGCGCGCCGTCCCCCGCGCGCTCTCGTTGATCTTCTCCGCGATCGAGACCTTGATCTGCCCGAAGATGTGGTCCTCGAAGGTGGCCACCTCGGGCGCGGCGCCGTAGGAGATGAAGATGCCCGCCTCCAGCTTCTCGCCGGTCGCCCGCGAGGTCTCGTTCTCGCGCTCTTCGTCCAGCCTCTGCTGCTCGACCTGCAGCGCCTGGAGCCGTGTGCCGGGCTCTTCGCCCGAGATGGGATCGAGCGTCCCGCGCCGCAGCGCCTCCTGTGCCGACTTGAGCGCCGCGGCGATGTTCTGCTGGCGGTCGCGGAACTTCTCCTCGATGGCGGCGATGGTCTTGGCCATCTCCTCGCTGCCGGCCTCGCTCTCCAGGCGGCGCTGGTAGCTGCCCAGCGCGTGGCGGATGTCTTCGGCCAGCTGCAACAGCCCGACGATGTCTCCGGAGAAGCTCACGGCGTCGCCGAGCAGGTTGTTGAGATAGATTCCCCCTTTGTCGGCGAGGTGCGCGGCGCCCCGCGCCTGCTCGGCGGCGGCAGTGAGGATGGGCCCGTAGAACTCGCGCGAGAGAAAGTCGGCGACCACCGTCTCCTTGAGGAACGCGGTGCGCTTGGTGAAATCCTTCATGTCGCAGAAGAGGTGCCCCATCTGCTGCGAGTGGGTGCGGCCCATGAGGATGGGCTTCTCCTCCAGGCTGAAGAGGTAGAGCTTTCCCGCCTCGTGCTGCGTCTCGAGCCCGCCCTCGCTCTCCGCGCCGGTCCGATGCACGAGCTGGGTCTCGGCCTGATCGATGGCGGCGTCGATGGCGCTGTCGACGGCCACGGCGGTCACCGCGCTCGCCCATGCTTTCATGACCGCTTCGGGTGCGAGCCAGGCGCCCGGATCCTCGTCCTTCCATTCCTTTCCGGCGGTGGCGATGGAATCGAGCAGGACGCGCGCCGGCTCGTTGGTGGCGGACTTGGCGGTCGCCTTCGCCTTCGCCGCCAGCTCCTTGCGCGTCGCCGGCTGGGTGACCACGCGCTCCAGCGCGCCCGGGTTCTGGTAGAGCTGCGCCAGCGTCAGGCCCTCGAGGTGGAGCGTGGGCGCGCGCCCGGCCTCCACCATGCGCAACAGCTGCAGCATCTCGCTGCGCAGCCGCATCAGCCCGACCTGTTTCGCGGCCTTGCGCAGAGCGTCCTTGGAGGAGGCGATCTCCCCCGCGGCCTCGCGCGCCACCGCCTCCGGCATGCCGCCGTCGAAAATGCGGGCCACGTGCTGATCGATGCGCGGGACCTGCTCGGCGAAGGGCGGCCCGTAGCACTGCAGGCCGCTGCCCCACAGCGAGCGCAATTCGCCGATCCAGGTGATGGCGTGGGCCGCCGCCTCGCATTGCAGCGACCCGGCGAGATTGGCCTCGCGCACCGCCAGCCGCACGGCGACGAGGAGCCCCGCCGCGACCGCGCCGTTGATCATCCGCCCCGAAGGGCCGCTCACCGGCAGGTCCTTGAGCATCTCGAGCGCGTGCTGCGATAGGCCGCGCATCGCCAGCAGCACCAGGTAGGGCGTGGGTTCCTTCTGCTCCTGCGCGGCGCCTTCCTCCTGCGCGCGCTTGAGCACCGCGTTCAGGGCGCCCACCAGCACGCGGCCCGGCCGGCCGGCGGCGATCCAGCTCGCCAAGAGGCCGCTGTCGAGCGCGGGGTGCAGCTCGGGAGCCTCGAGAAACGCCTTGCGCACTCCGTCTCGGGTCACGCTGGCGGGGGCGAGGAAGGAGGGCATGCGGGCAATCTTGGGATCGAAGCCATCGAGAAGCAGGAGCCGGTCGTACTCGTGCTCGCGGATGGCCGCGCGATGGCGCAGGCAGAGGAGGAAGAAAAGATCGCGCACGGCGTCCCGGACCGCGGCGGCAAGGGAATCGTCGACGTGCACCGGCACGCGCAGGTCGGCGAGCGAGGTCCCGACGTGGAAGCGCATCGCGCCCCCGTCGAGGCGCAGGGAATCGACCAGCGACTTCCCGGGCAGCGCCTTGCGCAGGCGCGCGATCAGATCGAGGCGCTCTTCGGCGTAGCCCACGGGTGTCATTTTACCAGCAAGCTGCGCCGGTGTTTCGTGAAGGCGCCCGCGGCCGATGTTAGAAGGGACACATGCGACGTTTTGCCATCGCCGTTCTGCTCTGTACAGGATGCTCGGGACTGATCGGATTCGACGTGGATTCGAGCGGCCAATCCACCATCCAGGGTTCGCCCACCGGCGCGCTTTTGCCGCCGGCGTTCCAGGGCTGGAGCAGCATGAGCTTTTCGCAGAGCGCAGTGTTCCAGAACAACAACACCAACAAGGACCACATCAGCGCGTGCCGGCTGACGAGGTTGACGGTGAAGGTCGTCTCTCCGACCGGCGGGACGCTCGCGTTCCTGACCAAGATCGATTTCTTCATCGAGGCGCCCAACCTGCAAAAAATCCACATCGCGGGGCTCAATCCTGTTCCCGGCACGACGAGCGCCGATCTGCAACTGGACGATGTGGACATCGCCGCCTACGCCAAGTCGGACACGTTCTCCATCACCACCACGGCCAGCGGCCAGACGCCGGCGCAGACCACGACCATCGAGGCCGACCTCAAGCTGCACGTCAATGCGTCGCTGCTCTGACCAGCGTGGCCGCGCGGTCGGTAGCGCTCATCTCGAACATCCGCAGATCCTCCGGCAGCAGCACCGGGTCGCCGCCCCGCGGGGAACGCAGCGCCACCTCGCGCAGCGCGCGCTCGCGGCCCATCTGCCGGCGGTACGTTTCGAAGCCGCCGAGGACGAACACCGCCAGCATCGCCCAGGTCATGATGGGCATGCCCCAGCGCCAGCCGCCGGCGTCGATGGCCCAGGAGAGAGTGGGCCGCGACGGATCGGCGGGCAGGTAACGGAGCGAGAGCGGCCAGCGCTGATCGACGGGGGTCCAGAGAGTCTCGAACTCGACGTGCGCCGCATGGCGGAGGCCTTTGGCATCGGCGAAGGCGACGTCGAGCCGACACCGCCGCCACTGCGCAGCCGATCGACAGCAGCGCGAGCGCCAGTTCGAGGATGAGCAGCCTCTTGCGGCGCGCGGCGAAAAACGGTTCCGACACGCGCAGCGGACGCTCGGGCAATATCCCCATGGCCAATGATCCGTTGCAGACGTTCCGGTGCGCAAGTAGATTGCGCCCTTCCAGTTCCGGAGAGCCTGCAGATGAAGAAGATCGAGGCCGTCATCAAGCCCTTCAAGCTCGACGAGGTGAAGGAAGCGCTGGCCGACGTCGGCGTCCTCGGGCTCACCGTCACCGAGGTGAAGGGCTTCGGCCGGCAGAAGGGCCACACCGAGCTCTATCGCGGCGCCGAGTACGTGGTCGACTTTCTCCCCAAGGTGAAGGTCGAGGTGGTGCTCACCGACGAGATGGTGCCCAAGGCGCTGGAGGCGATCGAGCGCGCTGCCAAGACGGGACGCATCGGGGACGGGAAGATCTTCGTCACGGCCGTGGACGAAGTGATCAGGATTCGCACCGGCGAGCGCGGCGAGCCGGCACTTTAAATCGAACCAAGGAGCAAGCTCATCATGCCCAAGCCGAAGGACGTACTGGGACTGGCGCAGGACAAGAAGGCCGTGATGGTCGATCTGAAGTTCATGGACTTCCTCGGCCTCTGGCAGCACTTCACCATCCCCATCGCGGAATTGACCGAGGCGGTGTTCGAGGAGGGCCTGGGATTCGACGGCTCGTCGATCCGCGGCTGGATGCCCATCCACGCCAGCGACATGCTGGTAGTGCCAGATACGGACACGGCGGTGCTCGATCCCTTCATGAAGGACACCACGCTCTCGCTCATCTGCAACGTGGTGGACCCGATCACCAAGGAGCCCTACGCGCGCGACCCGCGCTTCATCGCCCAGAAGGCGGAGCGCTATCTCAAGCAGAGCGGCATCGGCGACGTCGCCTATTACGGACCCGAGATCGAGTTCTTCATCTTCGACGGCGTCTCCTACGACAGCAGCGTCAACCACGCCCACTACCACATCGAGTCGCGCGAGGGTCAGTGGGAGACCGGGCAGCGGAGCGAGAAGCACTTCGACGGCAAGCACACGGTAGAGCGGCCCAACCTCGGCTACAAGCCGCGCTACAAGGAAGGCTACTTCCCCGTCGCGCCCGTCGACTCCCTGCAGGACATCCGCACCGAGATGTGCCGGGTGATGGAGCAGGTGGGCATCCTCGTCGAGCGGCAGCACCACGAAGTGGCGACGGCGGGGCAGGCGGAGATCGACATCCGTTTCGACTCGCTGACGAAGACCGCCGACAAATTGATGTGGTACAAATACATCATCAAGAACGTCGCCATCCGGAACGGCAAGACGGTCACTTGCATGCCCAAGCCGCTCTACGGCGACAACGGCTCGGGCATGCACACCCATCAGAGCATCTGGAAGGGCGGGAAGCCGCTCTTCGCCGGCGAGGGCTACGCGGGACTCTCGGAGATGGCGCTGCACTACATGGGCGGCATCCTCAAGCATGCGCGCGCGCTGGCGGCCCTCTGCAACCCGACCACCAACAGCTACAAGCGGCTGGTGCCGGGATTCGAGGCGCCGGTGAACCTCGCGTACAGCTCGAGAAACCGCAGCGCGGCCATCCGCATCCCGATGTATTCGCCCAGCCCGAAGGCGAAGCGGATGGAGTTCCGCTCGCCCGATCCGTCGTGCAATCCGTATCTCGCGTTCGCGGCCATGCTGATGGCGGGGCTCGACGGAATCGAGAACCGCATCGACCCGGGCGAGCCGCTCGACAAGGACATCTACGGCCTCTCGCCCGAGGAGCTGAAGGACATCCCCAAGATGCCGGGCTCGCTGGAAGAGGCGCTCGACTGCCTGAAGAAGGATCACGAGTTCCTCCTCAAGGGCGACGTCTTCACTTCCGACGTGATCGAGGCGTGGATCGACACCAAGGTCGAGAAGGAGCTGAACCCGGTGCGGCTGCGGCCCACGCCGATGGAGTTCGCGCTCTATTTCGACATCTAGCGGGATGCGCTTCCTCCTTCTGCTGGGTCTCGTCTGCTGCGCGCCCGGGCGCGCGCAGCGGCCGGTGAATCCGCGCGCGCTGGAGGGAGTGACGCTGGGCCTCATGCCGCCGACCGACCTGCGCCAGACGCCGGGAATCGGCTGCGGGCAGATCTCGCGGGACCTGGCGCTGCGGGCGCACAAGGCGCTGATCGCGGCCTTTTCCGACGCCGGCGCGACCGCGAGCAATTCCGATCGCGCGCCCTGGACGCTGGCCATCGTGCTGCGCGAGGCAGGGATGGGCCTGGAAAACGCGGGGACGCGCCGCAGCGACAAGCCGGTGCAGGACATGCCCGAGGACGCGCCCTCCCTCAACGAGCCGCGCGCCAGCCTCTTCAACAGCGGCAACGAGAACGCGGCGGTGGTTCTCGACGCCACGCTCTCGCGGGGCAGCGCGGTGGTTTGGCGCGGCACAGTCACGGGGCACGCGCGCTCCGCGCCCTGCGTGGAGGCGATCGACAAGGTCCGCGAGGCGCTGGCCGACGCCATCGACGAGCTGCGCGAGCACGTCATTGCGCGTATCAGGGGCCCATGATCGTCAAGGCAACTGCGTCAGCCCTGAGCCGCCTCCGGCGGCCGGGCTAAAGGCCCTTGAGCCGGTAGTTGACGATTCCGCCCGCGAGGCGCTGCTCGACCAGCTTGCCTTCTCGCACCAGCTCGTCGAGGAGCGCGGCGGCGAGGAACTTGTCGATCTGCAGCTCCGCCGCGATCACCTCTGCGCTGACCATCAGCTTGGAGCGCATCATGCGGACGATGGCGTCCTTGCGCTCCTGCTTGACCCGCAGCGCGGCGACGCTGCTCTTCATTCCCCGGCGGATGCCGAGGAAGAGGATGGCGGCGATGAAGAGCCCGAGCAGCGGAAAGACCACCTCTGCGTGATCGTCGATGAAGTACCAGAGCTTGTGCGACTCGTCCGCATCGGCGGGATGCGGCTTGTGCGCGCGGGGCAGGGCGAGCAGCTGCTGGAAAAGCGCGGACAGCACACGAGGCTCCTACGGCCGCGCGAAGGCCGGATCAAGTTTGTCAGTAGCGCGGCCGCGCGAACTCCGGCTCCTGGCCGGGGGCCAGCACCTTGCCGTGCTGCCAGAGAATCTCCTCGCAGCGCGAGAGCAGCTCGGGGAATCCCTCCCCCGTCAGCGCCGAGACGGCCACGCCAGAGGCGGAATGCGCCAGCGCCCGCGCCTCGTCGGCCGCGCGATCGAGCTTGTTGAAGACCAGGAGCCGCGGCGTGGTGGAGAGGTCCAGCGTGGAGAGCACCCGCTCCACCGCCTGCGCCTGCTCCTCGTGCTGCGGATCGCTCGCGTCGATGACGTGGAGGAGAAGATCGGCCTCCTCCAGCTCTTCCAGCGTGGCGCGGAAAGCAGCCACCAGATCGCGCGGCAGGTCGCGGATGAACCCCACGGTGTCGGTGATGATCACTTCTCGCGCATGGCTCCGGCCTTCGGCCTGCGCCCCCTTGCGGGGAAACTTGAGCCGCCGCGAGGTGGGATCGAGCGTGGCAAAGAGCCGCCGCGAGGCCAGCACATCCGCATCCGTCAGCGAGTTGAGCAGCGTGCTCTTGCCGGCGTTGGTGTATCCGACGATGGAGATGACCGGCGCACCGGCGCGGTTGCGCTGCTTGCGGCGGGTGGCGCGATCTTCGGAGAGCCGATCGATCCGCTCTTCGAGCACGGCGATGCGGTCTCTGGCGCGGCGGCGATCGACCTCCAGCTTGGTCTCGCCCGGCCCGCGTCCGCCGATGCCGCCGGCGAGACGCGAAAGCGAGTCGTCTTTTCCCACCAGCCGCGGCAGCCGGTACTTGAGCTGCGCCAGCTCCACTTGAAGCTTTCCGTCGGCGCTCTGGGCGCGCTGGGCGAAGATGTCGAGGATGAGCTGAGTGCGGTCGAGAATCTTGAGCGCGGTCTCGACGCCGATGTGCCGCGCCTGCGAGGGAGTCAGGTCGCGGTCGAAGACTAATAGATCAGCCCCGAGCGCCATCGAGCGGACGAGGATTTCCTGCAGCTTGCCCTCGCCAACCACGGTGCGCGAATCGATCTCGCGCCTGCCCTGCACGATAGTGTCGAGCACGTCGACGCCCGCGGTCCGCGCCAGCTCGTGCAGTTCCGCCAGCGAGGCCTCGGTTGCCTCGCGGCGCCCGGTGTGCACGCCGATGAGGATGGCGCGCCCCTGCACGCCCACTTCCCGCACCGGCGCGGCGCGGGCCATCTCCTGCTCCAGCGCGGCGACCTGGGCCTGGGGGTCGAAGTCGAGGTCGTAGAGCGTCAGCGCTTCCGAGAGATTGTACAGCTCGCCGGCAGGGTTCCAGGGCATGAGCGTGCCCAGGTAGACCTTGCCGGGCAGCCCGTCCTCGCGGGCGACGATGGCCGCCACCGCGTCGAGGCGGAGGAGCACCAGGTCGGTGAGGTCGTCGCGGGTGAGCGGCTCGTCCTTGAGGTGCGTGTGGATGAGGCGCAGGCCGCGGAGGCGGAGCTGGCCGGCGCGGGCGCGGCCGATGTCCGGCAGCACCAGCTGGCGCGCATCGCCCACGATGACGTTCTCCACCTCGCCGCGGCGGTTGAGCAGGACGCCGACCTGCCGGCCGATCTCGCGCGATACCTCGGTGAGGTGCCGCGCCAGCTCGGCCGAGACCAGCTCGCGCTGCTGGACCCGGCGCCGGTAGGTGGCGAGCAGGCGCCTGCTGTGGCTCGCCTTGAGTCCTGCGGTGTTCCCGGAAAGGTCGTCTCGCGTACCCGCCCCCTGACGTTTTCTAACATGCTCATAGCGCGCGCGGGGCGCGGGTTTGCTACATTTGACCGCAGAGGCGAATGACAGACACTTCCCGTTCCTCACTCGCGCGCTGCCGCCGGCCGGTGATCAAAATCGGCTCGGCCGTGCTCGCGGGCGCGGGGGGAAAGGCCGGAGCCCCGCAGCTCGACAGAAAGCGCTTCGCCGCGCTCTGCGACGACGTGGCCAAGGCCGCCCAGGGCCGCACCCCGGTGGTGGTCTCGAGCGGCGCGGTGGCGCTCGGCGTCGAGCGGCTGGGCCTCTCGGCGCGGCCAAGGGAAATGGCGCTCAAGCAAGCGGCCGCGGCGGCGGGGCAGAGCCGGCTGATGCGGCTCTACGACGATCATCTCGAGGAGCGAGGCCTGCGCTGCGCGCAGGTGCTGCTCACCCACGCGGACATCGCCAACCGCGGGCGGTACCTCAATGCGCGGCGCGCCATCTCCGAGCTGCTCGAGCGCGGGGTGGTGCCGGTGATCAACGAGAACGACACCGTCTCCGTCGAGGAAATCAAGTTCGGCGACAACGACGCGCTGGCTGCGATGGTGGTCGATCTGGTCGAGGCAGATCTATTAGTGATCCTCACTGACGCGGGCGGCGTTTTTTCGGCGGACCCGGGGCATGACGCTTCGGCGGCGCGCATTCCGATCATCCGCAAGGTCACCGCGGAGATCGAGGAGCTGGCCGCGGGCAGCCGCACCAGCGCCGGGACCGGAGGGATGATCACCAAGCTGCGGGCGGCCCGGCGCGCGAGCGAGGCGGGCGTGCCCTGCGCGATCATCCCCGGCGAGCCGGGCGCTTTGCTGAAATTGCTCGCCGGCGAGGACATCGGCACGCTGGTGCTCGCCCAGGGCGAGCGCAAGCGGCTGCGGCAGCGCTGGATGCTCGATCTGAAGTCGCGGGGAGAGATCCGCGTCGACGACGGCGCGCGGACCGCTCTCATCGAGGGAAAGAAGAGCCTCCTGCCCAGCGGCGTTCGCGAAGTGCACGGATCGTTTCTTTCCGGCGATCCGGTGGAGATCGCCAGCCTCGACGGCCGCACTTTCGCCCGCGGCCTCGCGGTCTATTCGGCGGACGAGGTGCGGCGCATCTCGGGGCTGCGCAGCGCGGAGATCGAGGGGCGCCTCGGGTATCGGCTCCTCGACTGCGTGGTGCACCGCGACGACCTGGTGGTGACCACGTGAGCGCTGAGATCCGGCTGGCGGCGCGGGAGCTGGCGGAGCGCGCCCGCCTGGCCGCGCGCAAGCTCGCCCGCAGCAGCTCGGCGGAGCGGGCACAGGCGGTGCGCGCCGCCGCGGACGCGATCCTGCTGCGGCGCAGGGAGATCGAAGCGGCCAATGCGGCGGACATGGGCAAGGCTCGCGCGGAGGGGCTGCCGGCCGCCATGCTCGATCGGCTCCGCCTCGACGGAGATCGCATCGACGCCCTCGCCGGTTCGCTGCGGGAGGTCGCCGCGCTGCCCGACCCGGTGGGCGAGGTGGTCGAGGCGTACACGCGCCCCAACGGCCTGCGCGTCGAGCGCGTGCGCGCACCGCTGGGCGTCATCCTCATGATCTACGAGTCGCGGCCCAACGTGACCGCCGACGCCGCCGCGCTCTGCCTGCGGAGCGGAAATGCGGCGCTGCTGCGGGGCGGGAGCGAGGCGCTGCAGACCAACTCCGCGCTGGTGGATTGCTTCGAGGACGAGGCCGTGCAGCTGGTCCCGCCCGATCGCCTGCTTCTCGATGAGCTGTTGCAGCTGGAGGACAAGATCGATCTCTGCATTCCCCGCGGGGGGCCGGGGCTGATCCGCTTCATCGCCGAGCGATCGCGGGTGCCGGTGATCAAGCATTATCAAGGTGTGTGCCACCTCTATGTCGCAGCCGACGCGGATCTCGAGGTCGCGGAGCGACTGCTCGTCAACGGCAAGACGCAGCGGCCCGGAGTGTGCAACGCGCTCGAATGCCTGCTCATCGACGGGCGCATCGCCGGGAATGCCCTGCCCCGCCTCGCCCGCGCTCTGCGCGAGCGCAACGTCGAGCTTCGCTGCGACGATCGGGCGCTGAGGATTCTCACCGAGGCGGGCGCCTCTGCCCTTGCGGCCCAGCCGGATGATTTCGGGCGCGAGTTCCTCGATCTCAAGCTCGCCGTCGCCGTCGTCGACGGCGCCGACGTGGCCCTGGCGCACATCGCCCGCTACGGCAGCCGGCACACCGAATCCATCTGCACCCGCGACCCGGCGCTTGCGGAGCGGTTCCTGCGCGAGGTGGACGCGAGCTGCGTGCTCTGGAACGCCTCGACGCGCTTCAACGACGGCGGCGAGTTGGGCCTGGGCGCCGAGATTGGAATCTCTACCAGCAAGCTGCACGCCTACGGACCCATGGGCCTGCGCGAGCTCACCTGCACCCGCTTCGTGGTGCGCGGTGACGGGCAGGTCCGTACATGAAGCCAGGAGGAAAACGCCGAATGCCGAAACAGATCGCGCTGTCGCAGAACGACCCCGCCCGCGCCGCGGCCCGAACCGCGGTGAGCATCGACGACGACTCGCAGCGCACCGCGGTGACCGCCGCGCGCGCCGCGCTGGAGAAGAAGGCCGAGAACGTGGTGATCCTCGATCTGCGGGGCATCTCCGGGTACGCGGACTTTCTCGTCATCGGATCGGGGACCAGCGATCGCCAGCTCGAAGCCATCGCCGACGGCGTGGAGAAGGAATTGTCGGCGCAGGGACATCGCGCCATCGGCGCGGAGGGACAGCGCGGCGGGCGCTGGGTGCTGCTCGACTTCGGCGACGTGGTGGTGCACGTCTTCCACCAGGAGGAGCGCAGCTACTACGATCTGGAGGGTCTCTGGTCGGACGCGCCGCGGGTCGAGCCCTGAAGATCCGCGTCGTTTCGTTCGGCAAGGACAAGGGGGAGAGCGCGGGGCTGGCGGAAGAATATGCGAAGCGCATCGCCCGCTTCGCTTCGGTGGAACTGCTGGAGCTCAAGGCATCGGGCGCGGAACGCGAGGCCGAGGCGCTCCTCGGCAAGGTGCGCGGGGAATTGTGGGCGCTCGATCAGCGCGGGACGCAGATCACCTCCGAAGAGCTGGCGGCGCGTGTCGGCCGGACCGCGACGTTGACCTTCTGCATTGGAGGGGACGAGGGACTCTCACCGCGCGTGCGCGAGGCGGCGAGCTTCGTCTGGAGCCTTTCGAAGCTGACGCTGCCGCACAGGCTGGCGCGAGTGATTGCGCTCGAGCAGCTCTACCGAGCCTTCGAGATCTTGCGCGGAGGGCCGTACCACAAGTAACGAGCGCGACTGCGACCACGACCACGACCACGACCACGACCACGATGGCCTCATCCAGTTGGCCGCAGCAGTGCGCGCAGCATCCGCTTTACGCGGACGGCAATCTCCTGGACGTGCCCGGCGGTCTCTTCCGAGACCGCACCGAGCGCCAACGCCAGATCCATCGCGGCCACGGTCTCATGCAACGAGTTGTCGGCCTCGGTGAAGTACTTGCGCCGCATGCCTGTGCCGGAGTTGGGCAGTCCCTCCGCGAGTTGCAGAAAGCAACTCACCGCCGCCCTGCAAGCCTGGTCGCGCAGCACAGTGTGTTCCACCCGCGCCTCGTGAACGAGCTGTGCAAGCTCCTTCGCCGCCCGGTAGACATCGAGTTTCTGAAAGGCCATCAAGCTGTCGTTCGTCATTTTCTGCCTCCTCGCCCCCGAAGGGGCCGAAGGCCCCGGGGAGGCAGAAAATGACGAACGGCAGCGATCGCCACCAAGAAGGATGCTGTCGCGTTCGCAATCGCAGTCGCGGTCGCGTTCGCAGTCGCAGTCGTGTTCGCAGTCGCAGTCGTGTTCGCGGTCGCAGTCGTGTTCGCAGTCGCAGTCGCGTTCGCAGTCGCAGTCGCGTTCGCAGTCGCAGTCGCGTTCGCAGTCGCGTTCGCAGTCGCAGTCGTTACTTCTTGCCCGGATTCGACGTCTCCGTCAGCCCCCGCGGCCGGCCGGGCAGCCCTGCCAGCGCTCCCAGGTCCGCCGCCCACCTGCGCGTCATCACCAGGAAGAGCACCAGCATCTGCACGAAGATGCCGATGTCGAGCAGGTACGGCATGGGCGATGCGCCGAAGCTGACGATGGCGTCGTTCGCTCCGCACACCAGCATGCCCAGAAGAGCGATGAAGTGCCCGGGCGCATGGGGCACGCCGCGCACCGCCGCGTCGGCGTAGGAGATGGCCACCAGGAGAAGCCCGGCGATGATCGCCGCCATGTACACCGCGCCGAAGGAGGTGGGCAGCACGTCGCGGTAGGTGATTCCCAGCTCGGGAAAGGAGTGCGTGCCGACGCGGCCGTCGTAGATCACGCCCGGCACCAGCACCAGCGCGGCCATCAGGAACATGCCGAAGCGCGCCACCGTTCCCAGTCCCCGCGGCAAGGGCCCGAGATCGTCCTCCGCGTATTTCAGCCAGGCCGCGACGTGGAGCGAGAGCATCACCCCCTGCGCGCGCGAGAAGAGAACCAGGGCGCGGTCGGAGAAGTACGCGTTGGTCGCGAAGATGTTGCAGAGCGCGTAGAGCCCCGCGGTGACCGCCACCGGCACCAGCATGCGGTGCTTGCGCCAGCGCGGCAGCGCCACGAACGGCCACGCCGTGAGCGCGCCCGCCAGCGCCAGCATGCCCACCACGGCCGAGATGAGCGCGGCGAGTGTCATCCGTCGACGATGAAGGATGCGCTGGCGTCCGGTTCGATCCGGCCGGCGCGAAAGAGGCGCAGCGTGTGCCGGCCGCGGGCGGCGGGAACGCGGGTGCTGAAGGGCGCGCGCAGCTCGAGGCGGGGACCGCGATCGAGCTGCACCTCGAGAGCGATCCCGCCGCGCGGGGCGAGCGCGCGCACGGGGATGGTCTGGAAGGAGTCGGGCAGATCGCTGCCGCGGAGGAATTCGTCGCCGTCGCGGGGGAAGGCGAGCGAGGCGCGATCTCCCGCGCCGCGGGCGAGCGTGTGCACGCCCTCGTGCGCGGCCCAGTCGTAGAAGCGCGGGCCGAGATCGACGCCGGACGCGCCGTGCATGGAGCACTGCGCGCGCGGCGCGGTGCCGGGCGCGAATTTCTCCGCGACGGTGGAGGGGCAGTGCGGGCCGGCCATCTCGCCCGAGAGCGCGCAGACCTGGCGCTCCTCGAGGCGCGCCTCGTAGAGCGGCAGGGGCCGATCGATGTCCGACATCGCCAGCGAAAGGATGTGATGGAAGAGCGGCCCCGCCCCGGTGATGCCGCTCACGTGCTTCATCGTTTCTCCCGTCATGTTTCCCACCCACACCGCGACCGTGCGCTCCCGGGTGAAACCGACGGTCCAGTTGTCGGTGAAGGCGCGCGAGGTGCCGGTCTTCGCGGCAGCCGGAAAAGAAAAGCGCAGCGCGTTGTCGAGGCCGAAGGCCGGAGCGCGCGCGGCGGAATCGGAGAGGATGTCGGCGATGATGGCGGCGGTGGCCGGGGAGAAGAGCCGGCGTTCCCATGGCTGCGGAAGCGCGAGCGCGCGCCCGGCCGCGTCTTCCGCCTCGCGCACGAAGCGGAGGTCGCGCACCACGCCCGCGCGCGCGAACCCGGAGTAGGCGCGCGCCAGCTCCAGCAGGGAGATCTCGCCGTCGCCGAGCACGATGCCGAGGCCGTAATGATCGGCGTCACGCTCCAGACTGTCGAGGCCGGCGCGGCGCAGCGTCCGGAGCAACTCCGGCGCGGAGACCTTTTCCGCCACCCGCACCGCCGGGACGTTGTACGAGCTGGCGAGAGCGATGCGCGCGCGCACCGGGCCGTGGGCGCGGCGATCGTAGTTCTTGGGAACATAATCGCCGCCCGCGGTGGAGAAATGCGACTCCACGTCGGAGAGCAGCGCCGCGGCGGTGAGGCCGTGCCGCTCGATGGCCTGCGCGTAGGCGAAGGGTTTCAACGTGCTGCCGGGCTGACGGCGCGTGCGGACGCCGTCGATGCGGCCCTGGTGCTCCTCGTCGAAGAAGGAAGGCGAGCCCGCATAGGCGAGCACCTCGCCGCTCAGGTTGTCGATGACGATGGCCGCCGCGCTCCCCACCCGCTTGCCGGAGAGCGCCCTGGTCTGCGCGCGCATTGCTTCTTCCACTTCGCGCTGCAGCGAGAGGTCGAGAGTGGTGCGCACGCGCACCGCTCCCGCGGGCGCCTGCGAGCGGGCGATCTCCTCGACGAAATGCGCGGCTTCGAAAGGGCGGCGCGCCCGCTCGCGGATGAAGTCGAGCGGCGCCGCGGAGCGCTCGCCCGACGGCCGGCGCGCGAGAGAAGCGAGAAATGCCGACTGCTCCCGGGTCAGCGCCGCCGCGGGCCGATCGAAGTAGAGCCGCGCCGCCGCTTCCACCCCGCGGACGTCGTTGCCGAGGGGAACACGGGTCAGGTACTGCTCGAGAATCTCCCGCTTGCCCAGCGTGCGCTCGAGCCGCAGCGCGAAGAGCATCTCGCCCATCTTTCCCCGCACGGTACGCTCGTGCGGCCGCACCAGCCGGGCCAGCTGCATGGTCAAGGTCGACGCGCCCTGCGCGAAGCGCAGCTGCAGCGCGTCGCGCCAGAGCGCGCGGCCGAGAGCGAGAGGGTCGATTCCGGGGTGCGAAAAGAAGCGCCGATCCTCGGCGCTCACGAACGCCTGCCAGACATGCGCCGGCAGCCTGTCGAGATGCGCGGGCGCGGC